>CDTY01001797.1_pt1 | contig 126269 bp, 113 predicted proteins | sample 557731 | NCBI WGS metagenome assembly CDTY01 (sample SAMEA3182101, study PRJEB8094) | gut metagenome | biome: human; feature: gut; material: Stool; isolation source: human stool | place: Canada | collected 2013-02-12
CTGAATGCGGAAATCGTCATCTGTTTATCCATGCCTCTAATATATCATATTCGCCAGTCGTTGGCTCATTTTTCTGTGCGGTATTGCCTTAACAAAAAGCTGTATCCAGCACCATGGCAAAATACAACAAACGAAGAGTTAGGACAATTTCTGCTCTCATTTGTTTATCAAAAACCCGGCACTGCCCGTGGTAGCAAGGCGTCTATTTGCGGCAATAAAGAGCGATATTATCTGTTGTTCAACAAAAAATACAACAGTGGCTTCCTTGGTGACCTTCTGAAAATCAAGGCTTTTTATAAACTTTGGGCAAATCATATCAAAAAGACTGATGATGGAACCGATCCTTACAAAGTTGGATTGGTAAACAACGGTATGTTCTTCATGACAGCCATTATCGGTGTTGTGTGCAAAATTTACTATCGCCAGAATGTCATCAGCCAAATTACGTCATCGGTTATGTCTGAGCAAAAACTTGAAGTAGTTGCACAGCACGATATTGATCATCCGATTTTCCGCCCTGATTTGGCCAAAAGAGAACAGTTTTTCACGCTGTTTGAATATTGCTATACAAAGTTCTATAGACCTGGATACGAATTTCTTAAGACCTTTAAGGAAAAGTATAACAATTATTCAAACTTTACCAAGATTAACAACAACTATACGACCTATGTTTTCAAGCAAATCGAATTTGAGTACCGCCATGGGATTCCTGCCGCCGATTTGGATTTGCTCCGCTCTATCCTATATGAGGCATCTGACGAAGACATTCTCCGTAATGAAGCGTTGTTAGAGAAGTATGTTAATGTCGTATACGTCGATGAAGCATCAGAAAGTAACATTCCAGAAAATGTTTCGGAGGAAATCAAGGAGGCTCTTATCTCCTACCGAACTAAAACATACAAATTAAATCGTATTAAGGCATATGAAGTATTCAAAAACGTCTCATGCGATAGAATTGCTAAGTTTGCTCCTACTTCACTGGAAGATTTGAAGGCACTACGGTGTTTAGATGAGGCGCAGATCACCCTTTATGATCAAGATATTATTGAAATAGTGACGCAAGTGCTAAACAAGTAACAGAAGGCATGGCCGAAGTTTCGGTCATGCCTTTTGCCGTTCCTTTCCTGAACAATGCTTGTGGGGCGGCTTACTCTTCAATTCCATTCTTTAGCCAACAGGAAATCGCGGATTATCACTTGTGTAGTGGTGGCCTTTTTGCCCTGTAAATCCGTTAAATTTTCTACTCCATTTTTACGCCATTGGCGTATGGATCCGCAGTGAAAACCGGTGGGTTTCATTCTGCCCGGTCTTCTATAAAAGTCAATGTTTTCAAGCGTTAGCGGCTTTCATCACAGAGGCGGAGATCCTTATGAAACCGGCTCGGATACGTCGATACCTAATTTCACGGCAGTTCCTCTTTTCCGTTAATCTTCAAAAATGGTCATATTATTATATCGGATTTTCCCTTGTCGCGCAAGGGCCGGATTTGAACTTATACCAGTTCTCCGGTGAGCTGGCTGCCCTCCCGTCCGGTAAGGCGTACCTGGCGCAGCTGGTTGTGAAGGGATTCCGTGCTGGTTACCCCTATCTGGCAGTACCGGGTGGTATGACCCAGCCACACGCCGTCCCGCTCCTCTTCAAAGAGCACCGGAACGGTCTGGCCCACAAAGGAGTCTAGATAGGCGTGTTCCATGTTCTGGGCAATCTCAGCTGCCCGGTGGGCACGGTCCTCTTTCGTGGCGTTGGGCACCTGGCCGGGCATCTTGGCGGCCGGGGTGCCGGGGCGGCGGGAGTAGGGAAAGATGTGCATGGCGGCAAAGCCGCACTTCTGGATGAAGTCCAAGGTCTGTTGGAATTCATCCTCCGTCTCGCCGGGGAAGCCTACGATAAGGTCGGTGGTAACGGCAGGGCGGTCATAGACTTCGTGGAGGAATTGCACGCTCTCATAATACCGGGACGAGTCATACTTCCGGTTCATCCGGGCAAGCACCGTGTCACAGCCCGACTGCATGGAAAGATGGAAGTGGGGACACAGGTTCTCCAGCGCGGCGCAGCGGCGGCAGAAGTCCTCGGTAATGGTCCGGGGCTCCAGAGAGCCAAGGCGCACACGGATGTGGGAGGGGACCGCCTGACAGATGGCTTCCACCGCATCAATGAGGGAGGGCTTTCCATCCAGATCCTGTCCCCAGGAGGAAATCTCAATGCCGGTGAGGACGATCTCCTGATACCCTGCCGCCACCAGCGATTTGGCCTGTGCAGCACAGTCGGCCAGGGGCAGGGAACGGATGCGGCCACGGGCATAGGGGATGATGCAGTAGGAGCAGAAATTGACGCAGCCGTCCTCGATTTTCAGCATGGCCCGGGTGCGGCCTTCCAGCCCTCCGGCGGGAAGGTTCTCAAAGGTGCGGCGCTGGAAGGGGTCGTCCAGAACGGTGATGCTCTGGTGTTTCTGCCAGGTCTGCTCCAGCAGATCCACAAAGCCGGTGCGGTCGCCAGTACCGGCAACCAGGTCCACCTCCAGCTTGTCCATATCGTCGGGGTGGGTCTGGGAGTAACAGCCGCACACCGCCAAAATGGCGTCAGGGGCGGTCTTTCTGGCCCGGCGGATTACCTGCCTGGACTTTTTGTCACTGACTGCCGTTACCGAGCAGGTGTTGATGACATAGGCGTCGGCCTCTCCGTCAAAGGGAACCAGGGTGTGGCCGCGCTGGGTGACCAGCTGCTCCAGAGCCTGAGTCTCGTACTGATTTACTTTGCACCCTAAGGTGTAAAAGGCAATTCTCATGTTGTTTCGTCTTCGCTCTCTTTCAGATCTTCAGGAAGCAGCTCCATCAGCTGCTCCCGGGTGGGGGCATCCAATTTGGCTACCCGGTCGGATTGGCGGGAGACCGCTTTTTCAAACAGGTTGCGCACGTCCCGGGCGTTGCCGAAGTTCTCGTCCCGCTCCTGGTAAAGCCGCTCCAGATCCTCCTTGGCCCAGGCTGCTCCCTCCGGAGAGAGGGTGTAGCCATTCTTTTTGCACATGGACTCCAGGATGGAGAAGAGCTGGCCGCCGTCGTAGTCGGCAAAATAGAAGTATTTGTTGAAACGGGATTCCAGTCCGGGATTGGCGTGGATAAATTTTTCCATCAATTCAGAGTAACCTGCCACAATGACGATGAGGTCCTTGCGGTGGTCCTCCATGTTTTTCAGCAGCACCTCAATGGCCTCGTGGCCAAAGTCGTTGGGGCTGTCCTGGTTGACCAGGGCGTAGGCCTCGTCAATAAAGAGCACGCCGCCGATGGCCTTTTGAATGACCTCCTGGGTTTTGATGGCGGTCTGGCCTACAAAGCCGGCCACCAGGCCGGAACGGTCCACCTCCACCAGCTGTCCCTTGGGCAGCACTCCCATGCTGCGGTAGATCTTGGCCAGCAGCCGGGCCACGGTAGTTTTACCGGTGCCGGGGTTGCCCAGAAAGACCAGATGGAGAGACATGGGAGGCACAGGGAGCCCGGCCTCCTGGCGCAGCTTGCGCACCTTTACCAGGTTAATGAGGCTCTTCACGTCCTTTTTCACCTGGTCCAGACCGCACAGGCTGTCCAGCTCCTCCAGCAGTTCTTCCAGGGAGGGCTGAGGCTCTTCCTCCTGGGCGGGTTCCTCCTTTGGCACCTCCTGGGCGGTAGGCTGAGGAGCGGCAGGCTGAGGTTTGGTGATAAACTCATCGGCCTTCAAGGGTGGACGGTCGCCGGACAGGCCGTCCTTTGTACACAGAGCCAGCAGGGCGTCGGCGCAGGCGTTGACAAAACCGGCCTCCGGCTCGCTGACCACATCGTCCACCGCGGCAAACAGCAGTAAAATCAGGGTGAACTGGTCCACAAAACGGCGGGAGAGGGTGGTGCCTTTTCTCCGGTCGTAATCCCGCAGGGACTGGAAGAAGGCAGGGGGCTGGAAGAGGTCATAGCCCGCCACACCGGTGGCCACCTCCCAGTACAGGGCGGAGGGAGAGGAATTGGTGCCGGAGTAGATGGCGTTGTAAAACTCCACATGCCGGGGGGTGATTTGGGCGGCGTTATCCGCCTGCCAAACGCCCAGGGCGCAGGTGCGGAAGTAGTCATCCGCCTGCCGCCCAAATTCCATGCGCAAAGTGGGATCGGGGATCCATTTTCGGTATGCACTTACCGCCTCGTCATACTGCTTATGGGCCTGGGCGGGGGTCAGGGTGCCTCTCACTGCTTGGTTCCTCCCTCCGGCTTTGTCCGGTGGACAAAGGGATCTTATTTGTACGCCGAAGTCCGGCGCGGGTCAGACTCATTATAAAAGAAAGGATGAACCTGGTCAAGAAGTGGGGGCGGTTTTGAGGTATGTTTACATAATTTCGCCAAAAAACGCCCCAAAGTCTATTTTTTCGTTGACGGCGTGGTTAATTCCTTGTAAAATAGACACTGAGACTGCATGCGGTGTGGTCATCCTTTTTCTAATGATGGAGGTTATCCGTCCATGGCTGCGAAAAAAGCACCCCCCCGTCGGAACACAGATGTGATCCGATGTGAAAAATGTGGCGAAGAGTATTCCGTCACCTATAAACGTTGTCCCTTCTGTGATGAGCGTCCCGGCCGAACTTCTTATGCCGGCGGTGGAAAGCGGGCCAGCGGCAGCGGCCCTAACCCGCTCCAGGTAGGCGGTCTGATCGTGACTCTGGTCTTGATCATTGCCGCAGCGGCGATTGTATTTAAATATGTCTCTCCCCTCCTGTTTGGAGGCAAGACCGTAGATTCCTCTGTGTCCACCAGCCAGACGGATGGTCAGTCCAGCGTGGGCAGCGGGGATAACTCCCAGACTCAGGTAACGGTCAACAGCCTGACCCTCAGCCGCACAGAGGCTGCCCTGCGCTCTGGAGAATCTTATCAGATCATTGCTACCACCGATCCGGAGAACGTGAAGGTGACCTGGAGCAGCAGCAACACAGACATTGCCACTGTGGATGAGTATGGCAATGTGACCAACGTGTATACCGGCACCGATACGGCCACAGTTACCATTACTGCTGCTGCAGGGGACAAGACCGCTCAGTGTGCTGTGGAGTGTACCGGCGACGGCACCGGAACCGGTGTTACCACCGATCCCGGCACCACGACGCCTTCCAACGGTCAGTCCCTAGCCCCCAATACTGAGGCGGTTATCACCGGTGCCACCGGTGGCCTGAACATCCGCTCCGGCCCGGGTACGAACTATGAAACCAAGGCCAGCACGGAAGACGGCGCTACGGTTACCGTTCTGGAGGATGCGGGCAACGGCTGGACTAAGATCAAGTATGCCACCGGCGGCGGTAACTTCGACGAGGGCTATGTGATGACCAGCTACCTGCAGGCAAAGTAAAGATTGATGCAATGAGGACCCCCGAAGCTTTGGCTTCGGGGGTCTTGTGATTTCCTGCCCCTGTCTTGCTTTTCGCCGGGGTTTGGGGTATCATATTCTCTATTGAGAATACCACGAAGGAGGTTTTCGTGATGCGAGATGGATTTATCAAGGTAGCTGCCGGTACGCCGAAAATTCGGGTGGCCGACTGCCGCTATAACGCAGAGCAGATCTTTACTCTGATGCGGGAGGCGGATAAGCAGGGGGTCAAGGTGCTGTGCCTGCCTGAGCTGTGTCTCACTGGATATACCTGCGGCGATCTGTTTTTGCACGACACGCTGCTGAAAGGTGCGGAAGAGGGACTCCAGACGATCCTGGAGGCCACCCGCAATCTGGAACTGGTGGCCGCAGTGGGTTTGCCGGTGCGGGCTCAGTATGACAATAAGCTGTATAACTGTGCTGCTCTGATCCAGAAGGGGGAGATTTTGCACCTGGTGCCCAAGATCCACATCCCTAACTATGGAGAGTTCTACGAGGCCCGGTGGTTTGCCAGCGGCGCTGGGGTAGACACCACGGTGACTCTGTGCGGCCAGCAGGTGTGCATGAGCACCAATGAGACTTTTGCCTGCCAGGAGATGCCCAACCTCATTCTGGGTGTGGAGATCTGCGAGGACCTGTGGGCTCCCGAGCCCCCCTCCGCCGGTCTGGCCCGAAGCGGAGCCACCATTATCCTGAACCTGTCCGCCTCCAACGAGACGGTGGGCAAAGCCGCCTACCGCCGCCAGCTGGTCACCGGCCAGAGCGGGCGTCAGGTGTGCGGCTATGTGTATGCCGACGCGGGTGAGGGCGAGTCTACCACCGACTTGGTCTTTGCCGGCCACAACATGATCGCGGAGAACGGCGCTTTGCTGGCTGAGCGGCGCTTTGCCAACGGTCTGACCATCAGCGAGATCGACGTGGACCGGCTTGCCTATGAACGGCGGCGGATGACATCCTTTACCCCCGACCCGGACAAGGAATATTGGCGCGGCGAGTTCTCCCTCACCCTGGAGGAGACCCGACTGACCCGCTTTGTCTCCCCCAGCCCCTTTGTGCCCCAGGACGAGGGCGACCGGGCCGAGCGCTGCAACGAGATTTTGTGCATTGCCGCTCTGGGCCTGAAAAAGCGGCTGGAGCACACCCACGCTAAGACGGCGGTGGTGGGCCTGTCCGGCGGCCTGGACTCCACCCTGGCGGTGCTGATTACTGCCGTGGCTATGCAGATGCTGGATCGTCCGGCCAGCGACATCATTGCCGTTACCATGCCCTGCTTCGGCACCACTGACCGCACCAAATCCAACGCGGTCTTGCTGGCCGAGCGGCTGGGCTGCACCCTGCGTACCATCGACATCGGCAACGCGGTGAAGGTCCACTTTAAGGATATTGGCCAGAGCATGGAGGACCACAGCGTCACCTTTGAGAATGGTCAGGCCCGGGAGCGTACCCAGGTGCTTATGGACATCGCCAACCAGACCGGTGGTTTGGTCATTGGAACCGGCGACCTCAGTGAGCTGGCTCTGGGCTGGTGTACCTACAACGGCGACCATATGAGCAACTACGCCGTTAATGCGGGTATTCCCAAGACTCTGGTGCGTCATCTGGTGTCCTTTATCTCCGACGACAAGGCCCAGGAGGACCGCCAGCTGTCCGATGTGCTCAGCGACATTCTGGATACCCCGGTCTCTCCTGAGCTGCTGCCCGCCATCGAGGGCAAGATCAGCCAGAAAACGGAGGATCTGGTAGGCCCCTATGAGCTGCACGACTTCTTCCTCTATCACATTCTCCGCTGGGGCTTCTCGCCCAAGAAGGTGTTCCGGCTGGCCCTGTATGCTCTGGGAAGCCAGTACGACCGGGCGACCATCCTGAAGTGGCTCAAGAATTTCTACCGCCGCTTCTTCTCCCAGCAGTTCAAGCGCTCCTGCCTCAGCGACGGACCTAAGGTGGGCTCTGTGGCCCTCAGTCCCCGTGGCGACTGGAGAATGCCTTCCGATGCAGTGGCCTCTTTGTGGCTGGATGAGCTGGAGGGGCTGGAATAAAGCACATATAGAGCGGGAGATTGTTGTCTTGGGAGGCTTTTGATTGAATATCTATCTGGATCTGTTTTTAACCTTTGCGAAAATCGGTGTCTGTACCTTTGGCGGTGGCTATGCCATGCTGCCCATCCTCCAGCGGGAGGTGGTGGAAAAAAAGGGCTGGGCCACGGAAGAGGAGCTCACCGACTATTTTGCTATCGGCCAGTGTACCCCGGGCATTATCGCGGTGAATACCGCGACCTTCATTGGCCACAAGTATAAAGGCGTTTTGGGGGGGATTTTGGCAACCCTGGGTGTGGTATTTCCATCCCTTATCATCATTACCATCATTGCCGCATTCCTGAAAAACTTTGCAGAGTATCCGGTGGTAGCTCATGCTCTGGCGGGAATCAACGCTGCGGTGGTCGCTCTGATCGCTGTGAGTGTGTTCAAGCTTGGCAAGAGTACCTTGAAAGGGAAAATCGCACCGTGGATTTTCGTTGGAGTGCTGCTGCTGGCTCAGGGCGGTGGAGCGCTCAGTGATGCCCTGGCCCTAACCGGCGTGGCGGCAAGCGTTATCTCCACCATCACCTCCCCGGCGGTACTGGTCGTACTTTCCGGCGTGCTGGGTTGGTTTCTCTTCTACCCCCGCAAAGAAGGCAAGGGAGGTGAGAAGGCATGATGGTTTTGCTGCGGCTATTTTATGAGTTTTTCAAAACCGGACTCTTCTCGGTGGGCGGCGGCATGGCCACCATCCCCTTCCTCCAGCACATGGGAGAGACCACTGGGTGGTTCACCAACGGAGATCTGACCACCATGATTGCCGTCTCCGAGTCTACTCCCGGCCCTATGGGCGTCAATATGGCCACCTACGTGGGCTTTGAAATCGCCGGTATCCCCGGTGCGGTGATCGCCACTTTGGGACTGATTACCCCTTCTATCATCGTGATTTTGATCATTTCCGGGTTCCTGCAGAAATTCCGCCACAGTAAGGGCGTGGAGGCTACCTTCTCCGGTCTGCGTCCCGCCTCCACTGCACTGATCGCCTCAGCAGGACTGAGCGTAGCCTGGTCGGTCTTTACCGTTACCAACCAGCTGGCGCCGGACAGCTTTCCGGCGATTCGCTGGCGCACGGTGCTGCTGGCAGCGGCAGTGTTCGTGTGTATGAAGTGGACCCCGCTGAAAAAGCTGCACCCCATCTTGTTCATTGCCGCCGCTGCGGTGGTAGGGATTATTTTCCAGTTCTGAGCAATGAGCGAAACAGAAACATGCCCATAAAAAACAGGCCCTGGCACAGCGTGCCGGGGCCTGTTTGCATCATTCGGGAGGACGCTGGGTGAGCAGCTTGGTATAGCTGCGGTCGATGGCCAAGGCGCCCAGGGGAGCGGTGACCAAAATGGCGATGACCGCGACGGTGAGCACGATCTGTCCGCAGCCCAGGCCCATAGCCAAAGGTACACCGCCGATGGCAGCCTGGACGGTGGCTTTGGGGAGATAGCTCAGCACACAGAAGAGCTTCTCTTTGGGGCTGAAATGAGCGCCGCTGACGCACACCAGAACGCCCACCGCCCGGAAGCACAGAGCGCCCAACACGGCCAGAATGGCCATTACGCCCGCACTCAGAGCGTAGCGCAGATCCACCGCCGCGCCCACCAGCACGAACAGGGCCACCTCAGCGGCAACCCACAGCTTGGAGAATTTCAGGCTCAGCCGCTGGGCCACAACGGAGCGCCACCGCTGCAGGCCTACTCCGGCGCCCATTACGGCCAGAAGACCGGAGAAGGGGAAGATCCCCTCCAGAGCATCCTCCGCTGCCACCAGCAGGAAGGCCAGGGACAGCAGGATCACGACCTTCACCGAGTCCCGCATATGGACACGGCGGAACCATTGGGCCAGAAGCCATCCCAGCAGCAGACCTGCCGCTACACCGGTGAGAATGGAGGCGGGAATGCTCAATACGGCTCCCGCGGTCAGACCTTGGCCGCCGGAGGCCAGTCCGGTGAAAGCGGTGAACATGACGATGACAAAGACGTCATCCACCGAGGCACCGGCCAAAATAAGCTGGGGGATACCCCGGTCCACACCCCAGCCCTCTTCGCTCAAACGGATCATCCGGGGCACGATCACTGCCGGGGATACCGCTCCCACCACGGCTCCCATGATGGCGGCATCCAGGGTGGAAACGCCCAGCAGCGCAGGAGCCAGCAGGGTCATGCCCAAGATTTCAAAGCAGGCGGGGACAAAGCACATGAGGATTGCCGGGCGGCCCACCCGCTTCAAAGCCTCCACATCCAGGGAGAGGCCTGCCCGGGTCAAAATAATGATCAGCGCCAGCTGCCGCAGGTCTGCCGAAATATTCAGCAGGCTGTCGGACAGCAGATTCAGGGCATAGGGACCTAATATCATGCCCGCAATGAGCATACCCACCAAAGAGGGCAGTTTCAGGCGTTTTGCCAGCGCGCCCAGGGCCATGCCCAGCAGCAGGACCAGTCCTAAACTTGTTAACATACCATTTTCTTCCTTTCCGGGGCGGCAAAAAAGCTGATGCCCCTGCAAAAAAATCGCAGAAGCCATCAGCCTTGTGGGCGGTTTAGTCCCGAAGGACAAGGGAGACCTCATTCCCTTTATTGCGTGGGACAGGATACCATATCCTGCCCCCCTTTGTCAAGCACCGATGAGATAGCACCACACCGGAATGGTGAGCATGGACAGCAGGGTGCTGAGTACCACGCATTTGGTGGCAAACACTGCATCGCTGCCATACCGGGCAGCGAAGATGGCGGCGGTGGATCCGGCAGGCATACCGGTCATGATCACAGCCACGCCGGTGGCCACCGGCTCCAGCCCCAGAGCCAGGGAGATCCCCCAGGCCGCTGCGGGCAGCAGCACCAGACGCAGGGCGCTGATCCACAATGTGGTTGGGTTGACGATGGTAAGCAGAGGTACGTCCACCAGAATGGTGCCAATGATAAACATGGTAATGGCGGTATTGCAGTTGCCGATGCCTGTAATGGTGGAGGTGAGCAGGGTGGGCAGGGGAATGTGCAGAAGCATGATCGCCATGCCGATGTACACAGCTACCAGGCAGGGGTGGGTGAGGATGTTGCGCACCACCTTCTTTTTGTCGGTGCCTCCGGCCACAAAGTAGGAGGTACCAGCCGACCACATGACAATGCGCATGGGAATGAGATACATGGAGGCGTAGAGCAGTCCCAGAGTGCCGTAAACTCCTTCCGCTACGCCGTTGCCCAAAAAGCCGCCGTTGGATACTAAGGTGCAGTATTTCAGCACCTTGTTTTGGGCCTCCGGGTAATTTTTGTAGAGAAATTTGTTGAGAATCACGCTGATGATCTGAATGGCCAGGGCAACGACCACCAGAATCTCGCAGGCGCGGAGTACGGAGGAGTCCAGGTCAATCAAACAGGATTTCAAGATATTGCAGGGGATGATCACATTGACGCACAGATCGGTCAGGCACCGTCGACCCGCCTCATCCACGATGCCCAGCTTTTTGACCAGAGCGCCCACTAAAATCATCAAAAACAGGGTTCCTTGGATGTTGAACAGCTCCAGTAATTCCATGGCCTGCCTCCTTCATATCGGTCGGTTTTCTTCTCTCTTGGTTCATTATAGCACCGACATGGAAAAAAGGAACGCCTCTGGGATGTGTCCCCCTTCCTTTTTCCACAAAGATGTGGTAAACTTTTAATGTTATGAATTTCGCCAAGAGAGGGAACAGACTGTGTACAATATTACCTTGATCGGAATGCCCGGTTCGGGCAAGAGTACCGTGGGTGTTTTGTTGGCCAAGGCCCTGGGCTTTGGCTTTTTGGATACCGATTTGGTTATTCAGCAGCAGGAAGGAGCCCTGCTTCAGGATATTTTGGACCGCCGGGGCGTACCCTATTTTCTGGACGCAGAGGAGCGGGCTGTGTGCTCGGTCCAGTGTGACCACCACGTCATTGCCCCGGGCGGCAGCGTAGTCTGCCGGGAGGGAGCCATGGCCCATCTGAAGGCCATGGGCCCGGTGATCTATCTCCGGGTGCCTCTGGAGGAACTTAAGCGCCGCATTCACAATCTGGACTCCCGGGGCATCGCCCTGGAGCCCGGTCAGACGCTGGACGATATCCTCACCATCCGCGCCCCTCTCTATGAGACCTATGCCGACTACATTGTAGATGCCCTCCCCGGACAGGAGCTGGCCCAGAGTGTAGCCCAGGTACTGGAACTGGTCTCGGCGCAGTGACACCCCAGCCCGCAGGGAACCGCGGGCCGGCCGCCTCGGGGTGTCTCCCCACCGCTGCCGAATGAAAAGAAGGAACGAACACCATGACATTTGAAGATCTGGGGCTGTGTCCCCAAATCCTGGCTGCTCTGAAGGAGGAGGGCTATGAAAAGCCCTCTCCCATCCAGGAGCAGGCCATTCCCCCTGCCCTGGCGGGGCGGGACGTGCTGGGCTGCGCCCAGACGGGCACCGGAAAAACCTGTGCCTTTGCCGCCCCGATTCTCCAGCGGCTGAGCAACAAGCCTGCATCCGGGCACCCCATCCGCGCTCTCATCCTCACTCCCACCCGGGAGCTGGCCATCCAAATCGGTGAGAGCTTTGAACACTACGGCCGTCATCTGGCCCTGCGCTGCGCGGTAATTTTTGGCGGTGTGGGACAGGCACCCCAGGTAGAGAAACTGGGGAAAGGCGTAGACATTCTGGTGGCCACACCCGGCCGCCTGGGTGACCTGTATCAGCAGGGCTTCATCCATCTGAATGATCTTGAGATCTTTGTGCTGGATGAGGCCGACCGGATGCTGGATATGGGCTTTATTCACGACGTAAAGAAGATTCTCAAGTGGCTGCCTGAGAAAAAGCAGACCCTGTTTTTCTCCGCTACCATGCCCAAAGAAATCGCTGAGCTGGTCAACTCTCTGCTTCACCACCCCGCCCGGGTGGCGGTGGACCCGGTGTCCTCGCCGGTGGAGGCCATCCGCCAGTCGGTGTACTTTGTAGACCGGGGCAACAAGACCAAGCTGCTCTCCCTGCTGATGGACCAGTTGGGCGTAAAAAATGCGCTGGTCTTTACTCGCACCAAACACGGGGCCAACAAGGTGGCCCGGGATCTGGTCAAAGCGGGTATTACCGCCGCTGCCATCCACGGCAACAAGAGCCAGACCGCCCGACAGCAGGCGTTGGCCGACTTCAAGTCCGGGGCCATCCGCTGTCTGGTGGCTACCGACATCGCCGCCCGGGGACTGGACATTGAGGAGCTCTCCCACGTGTTCAACTACAACCTCCCTGAAGTGCCTGAGACCTATGTCCACCGCATCGGCCGTACCGGCCGGGCGGGTCATGGAGGCACCGCCGTGGCATTTTGTGATTTCAGCGAAAAACCCCTGCTTAAAGAGATTGAAAAACTCATTGGCCGTGCCATTCCTGTGGTAGAGGACCACCCCTATCCTATGGTGGACCTCCAGGCCCCCAAGCGGGATAAGAACGGCCGCATCATCAACGAGGAGGACGCCCAGGCCCGAGCCGCCGCCAAGGAGCAGCGCCGTGCCCGGGATGAGGCCAGAAAAGCGGCCGCTCAGCGCAAGGCGGAAGCGGCGCAGGCTGCTCCCCAGCCTGTGGCTGAGACTCCGGTCCAGGCACAGGAGGAGAAACCTGCCAAGTCCCGGCGCCGCCGCCGCAAGGCCAAGGCAAAGCCCCAGCAGACTGAGCAGGTACAGGCTGCCCCGGTGTCCCAAGTCTCTGAGCCGGAGCCTCAGGTCCAGCAGACCTCCCGCCGCCGTAAGCTGACCCGTCCGGGCAGCCGCATGGAGACCGGAAATGCCATGCCTCCTACCGATTTCTCCCGTCCCAATCCTCTGGCGGGCGATCATATCATGGACGCCACCGCCCGGCTTCTGGCGCCCCGCAAGCCCCTGAGCGTTCAGGAGTCTCCGCTGTCCCACCGCTCTGCCCCTCGCAGCCGCCGTAAGGAACGTCGGGGCGAGAAGGAGCCTCGGATTGAGACAGTCCAGACCAAGGACAAAGGAAAGGTCAAAGCTGCTCCTCCGGCGCCCAAGAAAAAGGAGGAGCCGGTCTCTGGGAAAAAGAAGAATTCCCGTCCGGACCGCCGCCGGGACCGTGGGCCCAGAGGGCCGATCGAGCCCATGCGCTCCAACCGAGTGAAGGATTCCACCGAGCAGAAGAGCCTGATGAAGCCCTACTACTTGGATAACTAAAGAAATCTCTCAATATTTAACATAACTGGAGGGTATCAAAATGGATTATCAAGCCATGTATCAGCAGAAGCTGACCACCGCCGAAGAGGCGGTCAAGGTAGTCAAATCCGGTGACTGGGTGGACTACGGTTGGTGCACCAACCACCCCATCGCCCTGGACAAGGCCCTGGCCGCCCGGAAGGACGAGCTGCGGGACGTGAAGGTCCGCGGCGGCGTTACCATGTGGATGCCGGAGATCGCCAAGGCTGAGGATGCCGGTGAGCACTTCACCTGGAACTCCTGGCACTGCAGCGGCATTGACCGTAAGATCATGACCAAGGGCATGGGCTTCTTCAGCCCCATGCGCTATTCCGAGCTGCCCCGTTTCTACCGGGAGAACCTGACTGTGGACGTGGCTATGCTCCAGGTCACCCCCATGGACAGCCACGGTAACTTCAGCTTTGCTCTGGCCGCCTCTCACCTGGCCGACATGCTGGAGAAGGCCAAGGTCATCATCCTGGAAGTGAACAAGAATATGCCTTGGGTGTACGGTCTCACCGGCTGTGAGATCAACATCAAGGACGTGGACTATGTTGTGGAAGGGGATAACCCCGAGGTCGCTCAGCTGGGCGGCGGCGGCGAGCCCACCGCGGTGGACAAGGCTGTGGCCGAGCTCATCGTGCCTCAGATCCCCAACGGCGCCTGCCTGCAGCTGGGCATCGGCGGCATGCCCAACACCATCGGCGCTATGATTGCTCAGTCCGATCTGAAGGACCTGGGCGTTCACACCGAGATGTACGTGGACGGCTTTGTGGACATGGCTATGGCGGGCAAGCTCACCGGTAAGAACAAGGCTCTGGATAAGGGCCGCCAGGTGTACGCCTTTGCTGCCGGCTCCAAGAAGCTGTACGACTACGTGGACCGCAACCCCGACGTAATGGCTGCTCCTGTGGACTACACCAACGACGTGCGGGTGCTGGCTCAGCTGGATAACTTCATCTCCATCAACAACGCCATTGATATGGACCTGTTTGGCCAGGTGAACGCTGAGTCTGCCGGTCTTAAGCATATCTCCGGCACCGGCGGTCAGCTGGACTTCGTGATGGGCGCTTACCTGTCCAAGGGCGGCAAGAGCTTCATCTGCATGTCCTCTACGGTCACTGGCAAGGACGGCACTGTGAAGAGCCGCATCGTGCCCACCCTCACCCCCGGCTCCATCTGCACGGATCCCCGCTCCTGCGTGCACTACATCGTCACCGAGTACGGCATGGTCAACCTGAAGGGCCTGTCCACTTGGGAGCGCGCCGAGGCGCTGATCTCCATCGCTCACCCCGACTTCCGTGAGCAGCTTATCCAGGACGCCGAGAAGATGCACATCTGGCGCCGCAGCAACAAGTAAGAATAAAAATTTCAGCCCCGCCGTTTGGCGGGGCTGTTTTTTACGCTTCCAAGCTCCAAATAAAGTTTTCCAGCTTCAGACGGCTGCCCACTGTGGTGCCCTCGGGCAGTAGAAACATGGTGATAGAGTGCTCTTGACCCTGATCGCCGAGCAGTTGAGCATAGTCGCCGTTGATGTCCGTGACGGTGTAAAAAATAGGTTCCATCCTGATTCCCTCCTGCTTTTTTTAAAGTATAACGTATGTTTCCTTTCCTGTCTACCTTGTTAAAACTATCCCGTTTATTGGACATATCATTTGCTATACTCAGATCATCCAAAGAAGATATAAACAAGCATCAAGGGATATGGAAAGGAGCATACGCCATGGATTACAGCATTGTTTGGGTAAGAGGACATGTGGAGGTATATGACTGGGCCGGGCGGTTCTGCTTTTCCGCCGACAGCGAGCGGGAGGCTCGTGAGGAACTGGAAGGTGCGGCCTGACGGCGGTATCACAAGGATTTTCTTACATTCCGCGAAAAAATGTGCTAAAATATAGTTACAGCGTGTGGTTCTGAGAACGTAAGTCCAGTTGTCAGAACCACACGCTTTTTCTTTTTTATCAGAATGGGGGAGCCTTGATGTTTTTGATTGGAAGTCTCGTCGTATACAGCGGTACTGGTGTGTGCCGGGTGGAGGCAGTTGGACCGCCTCCGTTTGATCCGGGTTCCAAAGTGGAGTACTACACTTTGATCCCGCTGCAGAGTACGGGGACCATCTATGTACCGGTAGATACCAAAGTATTTATGCGGCCGATTCTCAGCCGCGAGGCAGCTCAGGAATTGATCCGCCGTATTCCGGAAATTCAACAGGCGCAGCTGGAACATCTGGATTACCGTATGCTGGCCCAGCGCTACCGCAGTTTTCTGGACAGCCATTCCTGTGAGGATCTGGTCCAGCTTATCAAAACTGCGTACGCCAAAAGCAGAGCCAATACCCGCAGCGGAAAGAAGCCCAGCAAGGTGGACCAGGATTTTCAGAAGCGGGCAGAATTTCTTCTCCACGATGAGCTTTCGGCCGCTTTGGATATTCCGTTTGATGAGGTGGGGGACTACATCACTCAACAGGTGGAGCAGATGAAACAGACTGGATGAGATTCAGGAGTCGATATATGCCCGTACCCGCAGCTGGACGCCCAGACTCTGGGCAATGGAGCGGCTCTCCTCAATCTCAGCGGGGTCGGTTCCCTTATCCACCACGGTAAATACCACGTGGGGGACATAGGTTTTGGACTCTTTGGCAAAGTCCAGCATGGCCTGGTAGGCTTCCTCGCCCTGGATGGGGTGGCACAGAGCCACGTAATCGGCGGCGTTGTTGGCATTGAGAGAGATAGACAGGGTATCAATGCGTCCCTTCAGCTCCGGGCATACGTCACGGCCGTTGATGAGATTGGCATGGCCGTTGGTATTGATACGCACCGGGGGAAGCTGGTCCCCGTAGCGGGCCTTCAGCTCGTCTACCAGCCAGAGAATGTCGTCCAGACGGTAGGTGGGCTCACCATAGCCGCAGAAGACGATTTCACGGTAGCTGGGGATGTCCCGGCTGAGGAAGCTGTCCAGGGCCTCTTGGCGGGTGGGTTCCCGCTCCAGCCACAGGGAGTCCTCCGTATAGATGGAGCCCTCTTTTTTACCATGGCGCAGACAGAACTCACAGTTGCAGTTACACTTGTTGGTGAGGTTGACGTACAGTGCCCCCTCGTATTCGTAGGTGATGGTCATATCCCTTATGCCTCCTCGATATGGAAAAACCGTTTGCCGTTTTCAAGAGTGATGCGGGCCACCTCTTCCGCGTCCATGCCCTTTACCTCGGCGATCTTCTCCGCCACCAGATGGACCTTGCCGGAGTCGTTGCGCTTGCCGCGGAAGGGTTCCGGGGTGAGATAGGGAGAGTCGGTCTCGATCATGATCCGGTCCATAGGCAGCCAGTCGATGACCTCCAGAGCCTTGCGGGCATTTTTATAGGTGATGGTGCCGGTAAAGGACAGCATCCATCCCAGCTTTACCAGCACTTTAGCGTCCTCCAGACTGCCGGAGTAGCAGTGGTACACGCCGGTGACCTGGGGATGGGAGCGGACCACTTCCAGGCAGTCGTGGTGAGCCTCACGGTCGTGGATGATGACCGGCAGCTGAAGCTCCTGTGCCAGTTCCATCTGCCGGTGGAAAACCATCTGTTGGAACTCCTTGGGGGGATTTTCTTTCCAGTAGTAGTCCAAGCCAATCTCACCGATGGCCTTTACTTTGGGATGAGCAGCCAGGGCTTTCAGTTCGTCCGCCCAGCTGTCCTGCCAGGGACCACAGTCGGAGGGATGTACCCCTACGGCAGCGTAGACGAAGGGGAACCGGTCGGCCAGCTCCACGGCGGTGCGGGAGGTCTCCAGATCACAGCCGGGATTTACAATGAGCGCCACATCCTGCTGGGGCATACCGGCCAGCAGCTCCAGACGGTCGGCGTTGAAAGCCCCGGAATCATAGTGGGCGTGGGTATCAAATACACGCATAATTTTTCCTCGATTTCCTTTTAAAATGAAACAGATGCCAATGAAGGAGGTGGAAGCGGCCCGTAGTTGGGCCGCTTCCACGATTTATACAACTATATAATATCATACTGCCCGGGGGTACAAAATGCAAGAGGTTACGCCTGCGGGGTGAGATCCATCACGTATTGATCGCCGGGGCGGCCTTCCTGTGTTCCATCATCGAAAAACTCCTGGAAGGTAAATTGAAAGGTGCTCTGATCGTCAGGTACTTGATAGACCAGAACGCCGCTGCGGCTCTCTCTGGGGGCGAGCTCATATTCTGTGGGCAACTGCTGATCACAGTAGTACTCCACCGGCATACACCGGGTATCATCCTGGCTCATACTGTCCCAGGAGATCTGAAAATCGCTGTCGAACATAGTTACCGCTTGAGGGTACGTGCTCTTCAGAGTCAACTCCACCACCACCAGCTGATCCCCCTGCGCACTGATATAGCCGCCGTACTCTTGGGTGGATTCTACTTCGGTTACCGTATAATCAAACCACGCTGTGGATACTGTGTCGCCCAGGGAAAAGTGCTGGTCTGTGTCATTCTGTCCGCTGCTGCAGCCGGTGAGCAGTAGGGCGGAGGCCAGCACCCAAGCCAATCTTTTTCCGATGGGGGCCACCTTCTTTCGTTCTTTTTTGAAATTATACCCGACACAGCCCGGAAAGACAAGAGGGAGCGGCCTGGTTGTAGTCAGTGTGCTGGTTCTTTTTTGCATATCTTATTATTTTTTATCGGTTTCGTAACCATCTTGCCTCTGTGCAGTTGACGGCCCGCCGGTTTCCGGATATAGTTATTTTTGTTCAAAAGAGCGGCACGCCGGCCAGCGCCGGCGTCCAAAAACTGGCTCGCTTCCCGCCTTGGCGTAAAGCAGCCCAACCTGGTTGGTTTTTTCTGGACAAGGTCGGGCGCTCTATGATAAAATTAGTTATCACAGTTTCCGCCGAAGCTGGCGCCTACCTGGGAGCCAGAGCCAACAACTACATCATAGAGAAGGAGATCAACATGGAAATCCGCAAAATTTTCGTCGTCGGTTCCGGCCTGATGGGCAGCGGTATTGCCCAGACCGCCATTCAGTGCGGCTATGAAGTGATCCTGAATGACCAGAGCAAGGCCGCTCTGGAGCGCGGAGTGACCGGTATCACCAAGCGCCTGGAGCGTCTGGTGGAGAAGGGCAAGATGACAGCCGAGGAGAAGGACGCCTGTCTGGCCCGCCTCACCACCTCCGTCAGCGTTCACGTGGCCTCCAATGTGGATCTGGTCATCGAGGCCATCTACGAGAACCTGGAGGCTAAGCAGGCTATTTTCCAGCAGCTGGATAAGATCTGCGACAGCCGCACCATCTTTGCCTCCAACACCTCCTCTATCTCCATGACCAGCCTGGCTGCTGCCACCAGCCGTCCTGATCGCGTGGTTGGCCTGCACTTCTTCTCCCCCGTGCCCGTTATGAGCCTGGTGGAGATCGTCTACGGCCTGCGCACCTCTCAGGAGACCATCGACATCGTCACTGAGGTCGGTAAGCACATGGGCAAGCGTCCCATCCTGGCTAAGGATAAGCCCGGCTTCATCGTCAACCGTATGCTGCTGCCCATGCTCAACGAGGCCGTACAGGTTCTGGACGAGGACATCGGCTCCGTGGAAGACGTGGATGAGGGTATGCTCCGCGGCTGTAACCACCCCATGGGCCCCCTGGCTCTGGCGGATATGATCGGCCTGGACATCCTGCTGGAGGTTATGGAGACCTTCTACATCGACCTGGGCGACACCAAGTACCGCCCCGCCCACCTGCTGCGCAAGATGGTGGCCGCCGGCTATCTGGGCCGGAAGTCCGGCGCTGGCTTCTATGTCTATGAGGAAGGCAAGAAGGTCGGCGTCAACCCCGTGCTGGTTAAGGGCTGATCCCCCTTTACCATAAATTCACTGTTTCCGCTCTGAACCGCTCCCTGGGGCTCCGCCGGGCCCCAGGGAATCTTTTTGTGTCATTCCCTCGGAAAGGAGAACCTCTTTGGAACTGCGCGAATATTGCCCCCTGGACTGCCCGGAGCTGGCCCGGCTGTTCTATCAAACGGTGCATACTGCCAACGCCGTCGACTATACTCCCCAGCAGCTGGATGCCTGGGCGGATGGGCATACCGACCTGGCTGCATGGAACCGCTCCTTCCTCAGCCACTATACGCTGGTGGCTCAGCAGGAGGATCAGATCATCGGCTTTGGCGATATCTGTCGGGACGGCTATTTGGACCGGCTGTATGTGCATCCAGACTGGCAGCGCCAGGGCGTTGCCACAGCCCTGTGTGATCGGCTGGAGGCATGCTGTGGCGCGTCCCGCCTGTATGCCCATGCATCCATCACAGCACTGCCCTTTTTTCAGGGGCGGGGCTACCAGATGGTGCAGGAGCGCCAAGTGGAGCGAAAAGGAATTCTGCTGACCAATTTTTTGGTGGAAAAGGAGCCGCGGCTCTGAACGTGTTTCCAGCGCTTACATTTTAATAAAAAATGCCGGACCTTTTTCAGGTCCGGCATTTTTTATATCAGCACATTTTTGCGCCCGCGGGGATCTTGTCATCCAGCATGACCAGGTTCAGCCGCTCCTCACCCTTTTCAGTGTGGACGGCGGAGAGCAGCATGCCGCAGCTCTCCTGGCCCATCATCTTGCGGGGAGGCAGGTTGACGATGGCCATCAGGGTCTTGCCCACCAGCTCCTCAGGCTTATAGTACATGGCGATGCCGGAGAGGATCTGACGGTCCACGCCGGTGCCGTCGTCCAGGGTGAACTTCAGCAGCTTGTTGGACTTCTTCACATTCTCACAGGCCTTCACCTTGACCGCACGGAAATCGCTCTTGCAGAAGGTGTCAAAGTCGACCTTCTCCTCCAGCTGGGGCTCCAGCTCCAGAGCGGGCAGAGCGGCCTTCTTAGCTTCCTCAGCGGCCTTCTCCAGCTCCTCCAGCTCCTTGGCAGCGTCGATGCGGGGGAAGAGGTTGTCGCCCCGGGTGACGGTCACGTCGGCGGGCAGGCTGCCGAAGACAGCGGCGCTCTCCCAGGTGGAGCAGGCGTCGCAGGCGCCGATCTGGCGCAGGATCTCAGCGGCGGAGGTGGGAATGAAGGGAGTCAGCAGGATGGCGCACACCCGCAGGGTCTCCAGCAGGTTATACATGACAGTGGCCAGACGCACGCCGTTGGCCTCCATGTCCTTGGCCAGCACCCAGGGAGCATTCTCATCGATATACTTGTTGGCCCGGGAGATGACCTTGAAGATCTCGCTCAGAGCGTTCTGGAAAGCATAGTGCTCCATCTGCTCCTCGTAGCGGCCGCGCAGGGCGGACACCATGGCGGTGAGCTCCTCATCCAGGGGGTCGGCCTGGCGCTCCTTGGGCAGAGTGCCGTTGAAGTACTTACCCACCATGGACACGGTGCGGCTCAGGAGGTTGCCCAGGTCGTTGGCCAGATCCACGTTGATGGTGTTGATGAGAGCCTCGTTGGAGAAGTTGCCGTCGGAGCCGAAGGGGAAGGTGCGCAGCAGGAAGAAACGCAGGGCGTCCACACCGAAGCGCTCAGCCAGGATATAGGGGTCCACCACGTTGCCCTTGGACTTGGACATCTTGCCGCCGTCCAGCAGCAGCCAGCCGTGGCCAAAGACCTTCTTAGGCAGAGGCATGTCCATGCTCATGAGCATAGCGGGCCAGATAATGGAGTGGAAGCGGACGATCTCCTTGCCCACAAAGTGGACGTCGGCGGGCCAGAACTTCTCATAGTCGTCATACTTGTCGTTGAGGAAGCCCAGAGCGGTGGTGTAGTTGAACAGAGCGTCCACCCACACATAGACCACATGGCCGGGGTCAAAGTCCACAGGTACGCCCCAGGTAAAGCTGGTGCGGGAGACACACAGGTCCTCCAGGCCGGGCTTGATGAAGTTGTTGACCATCTCATTGACACGGGAGCGGGGCTCCAGGAAGTCGGTGTCCTCCAGCAGGTGCTGGATGCGGTCAGCGTACTTGCTCAGACGGAAGAAGTAGGCCTCCTCCTTGGCGTCCTGAACCTCACGGCCGCAGTCGGGGCACTTGCCGTCCACCAGCTGGCTCTCAGTCCAGAAGGACTCACAGGGCTTGCAGTACTTGCCCACATACTCGCCCTTGTAGATGTCGCCCTTCTCGTACATCTTCTTGAAAATCTTCTGAATGGCGGAGACGTGGTAGTCGTCGGTGGTGCGGATGAAGCGGTCGTTGGAGATGTTCATCAGCTTCCACAGATCCAGCACACCGCGCTCGCCGGTGACGATCTTGTCCACAAACTCCTTGGGGGAGACGCCGGCCTCCTTGGCCTTGTCCTCGATCTTTTGGCCGTGCTCGTCGGTGCCGGTCAGAAACAGCACATCATAGCCGCACAGGCGCTTATAGCGGGCCATGGCGTCGGTGGCCACGGTGCAGTAGGTGTGGCCGATGTGGAGCTTATCGCTGGGGTAGTAGATAGGGGTCGTGATATAAAAGCGTTTGCGTTCCATGATAATACTTCCTCTCGCTCTCAAATTGTTCCATTATCCATATCCTCCTGGGGCATTCGCGGACCCAGGGGAGTGGGAGAAAAGCGCCGGGCGGACAGAGCCGTCAGAGCGCCGAAGCTACACACAACAAAGGAGATTGCCAGCAGGGAATCAAACAGAGACAGGCGGTCAGCCAGAGCGGTAAGCCCAAAGTAGACGCCCATCACCGCAAAGACGGTAAAACTGCGGCAGCGGGGCCGGCGGTAGAAGAAAGCCGCCTGGCCGTGGAGAGCCAGCAGCAGGAAAACCGCGGCCAGCAGGGGAACAAAGGAATTAAGCAGGACCGGGTCACTGGAATAGACCTGGTAGAGCCGAATGAGCCAGGGCAAAGCGGCGTAGGCGGGCAGAGTAGCTGCCAGACGGACCTGCTCACCGGACAGTGCCCGGTAGTTGGATTTTCCAAGCACCAGAGAGCCGATAGCACCGGCCACACAGCCCAGAATGGAAAGACCCAGCGCCGCAGGCAGCAGATGCCGGGAGGGATCAGCCTGCCAGGCCTGCAGATCCTCCATCAGCTGAGGAACGCCGGCAGCTGCCGAGACCAGAAAGCCCATGCCTGCCACCACCATAAGGGTCATATAACCGGTGGAGGAACACTGAAAGGCACAGTCGGCTTTCTCTTCCGAAATGGTCCGACCGCCGGAGCACAGGACCAGCGCCAAAACGGAAACGACCGCCGTCAGGGCCAGCAGAGCCCAGGTGGCGGGAGCGCCGTGGGTAAACAGGTTGGTCGTGGGATCCAGCGCCGAGGAGCGCTGCCACAGCCGTACTGCAAAGCCCGCCGCGCCGCCCACCAGGGCCAGAGCGGGCAGGGCAAAGTCTTTTCTCATGATTGGCCTCCTAAACCAGGGGACAGAGGGGTCTGTCCAGGGATAACTATCCAATTATATATTACCCAACTGGAAAATACAAGGGCAATGCGCGCAGAATTCCCCTTGTCCAGAGGAGTGGGTCACAGTCTGGGACGTCCCTGAGAGCCGCCGCCCGGTTTGCGGAACTGGAGATACATGGCTACCACCAGGGCCACCAGAGCCGCAATGCTGATGATCAGGGAGACTGCTCCAGACAGAAGCTCCATGCGCAGCAGAATTTCCGAGATGGCCAGACAGATCAATGCGACAAGCAGCAAATTGCGGGCAGTGGGATTCATCCGCTTCCGGGTGCCGTCAGTAGCAAATTCTGATTCCGCCACGGGAGCGGTGGTGTAACCGCGCTTTCCCTGAGGATGGCGCTTTTTATGTTTCGTTTTGCTCATAGTCAATCTTCTCCTGACAAAATGATGCCGCCGCCCAGCACCACGTCGTCCTGGTAAAAGACCACCGACTGGCCGGGAGTAATGGCGCGCTGGGGTTCTTGGAAGGTGAGCCGGGCGGTGTCCGGACCGGTCTGCTCCAGGATGGCGGGCTGCTCCGTCATGCGGTAGCGTACTTTGGCCATCACCTGGATGGGCTGGTCCAGCCGATCCATGGCAATGAGATTAAGTTGTCCGGCAGTTAGGCTGCGGTGAAACAGGGCGGCGTTGGAGCCCAGGGCGACGGTGTTGTGCTGGGGGCTGAGCCCGGTTACATACAGTCGGCCCTGGTTGGAGGATACCCCCAGCCCCCGCCGCTGGCCCAGGGTATAGTGGATGATGCCCTGGTGGCGGCCCAGAACGTTGCCCTGGGGATCGACAAAGTCACCTGACGGATAGTGTTTCCCGGTGTGATGACAAATAAAGGAGGCATAGTCCCCATCCGGGACAAAGCAGATGTCCTGACTGTCGCTTTTCCGGGCGCTGACAAGCCCCTGTTCCAGGGCGATGGCGCGGATCTCCTCCTTGGAGAGCCGTCCAAGGGGGAAGCGGGTGGCGGCCAGCTGCTGCTGGGTGAGGGTCCAAAGCACATAGCTCTGGTCCTTATCTGGGTGGAGGGCCTTTTTCAGCAGCCAGCGTCCGGAGCCGGAATCCTGTTCCACCTGGGCGTAGTGGCCGGTGGCCAGCAGAGGACAACCCATCTCCTGGGCCGCCTGGAGCAGGGCACCGAATTTGATTGCCCGGTTACACAGCACACAGGGATTGGGGGTCTGGCCCTGTTCATAGGCCTGGACGAAGGGGTCCATCACCTCACGGCAGAAGGATTCCGACAGATCCAGGGTGTGGTGAGAGATACCCAGGCGCTGGGCCACCGCCTGGGCGTCGGCCACATCCCGGGCGGTGTGGCACTGGGAACGCTGGTCGGGGGGCAGGGCGTCGGGTGAGAACAGAGACATGGTAAAGCCAACAGGATCGTAGCCTGCCTGCTGTAAGAGCCAGACAGCGGTGGAACTGTCCACACCGCCGCTCATGGCTGCCGCAATGGGATTCAAAGGGTAACCTCCTTAAAAGCCGCCGGGCGGCCAGTAAAATCAAGGGGAAGTATACCATATTTTGTCCTTATACGCAACCGAAAGCCCATTGCGGCGGGAAAATCTGGGGGAAAAGGTGTATGGAATATTCCAGCGGGACAAAATGCACAAAGGGGAGGATTCCGGGGAAAAAGGGGAAATTAGCCCCTAAAATCGACAAATTCAGCACAAAGCAGGCTGCAAAGGAAAAAGAAGGACGGATAATTTCCAGAAAAAATACATTTGGTATATGTTGATGAAAAAACTGCCGAAAACACAATATCTAGTGGACACGGCCTGCGGGGCATGCTATAATCAAAAACCGTTACGAACAAGGCTGGGGCGGCCCGGCTTTTCATATCTACACCACGAACGAGAAGGAGAGCACCTATGAGAGCCCTTATGAAAGTTGTCAAGCGTGACGGTTCCGTTGTGGACTACGACCGCAGCAAGATCATCACCGCAATCCAGAAGGCGAACGCCGAGGTCTCCGAGGAGGAGCAGCTGAGCCTGGACCGGATCGAGGCCATTGTCAGCCGCATTGAGGATCTGGGCCGGGATAAGCTGCCCGTGGAGGAGATCCAGGACCTGGTGGAGCAGGGCCTGGTGAATGAGAACAAGTTCTATCTGGCCAAGACTTACATTATCTACCGTTATACCCGGGCTCTGGTGCGCAAGCAGAACACGACCGATGAGTCCATCCTCTCCCTGCTGCGCAATGAGAATAAGGAGCTGGCCGAGGAGAACTCCAATAAGAACACCATGATCGCCGCCACTCAGCGCGACTACATTGCCGGCGAGGTGAGTCGAGACCTGACCCGCCGCATCCTGCTGCCTGAGTACATCTCCAAGGCTCACGACGAGGGTGCCATCCACTTCCACGACGCCGACTACTTTATCCAGCCCATCTTCAACTGCTGCCTCATCAACATCGGCGACATGTTGGACAACGGCACCGTCATGAACGGTAAGCTCATTGAGTCCCCCAAGAGCTTCCAGGTGGCTTGCACCGTCACCACCCAGATCATCGCCTGTGTGGCCTCCAACCAGTACGGCGGCCAGAGCGTGGATATGAGCCACCTGGGCAAGTATCTGCGCCGCAGCCGGGAGAAGTTCCGCAAGCACATCTCCTACGAGTGCGCCGGCCTGGTGGACGAGGCGACTGTGGAGCGTCTGGTGGATGACCGGGTGCGGGACGAGCTCAAGAGCGGCGTGCAGACCATCCAGTATCAGATCAACACCCTCATGACCACCAACGGTCAGTCCCCCTTTGTCACCCTGTTCCTCAATCTCCAGGAGGGCGATCCCTACCTGGAGGAGAACGCCATGATCGTGGAAGAGGTGCTGCGCCAGCGTCTGGAGGGCATCAAAAACGAGAAGGGCGTGTATATCACCCCCGCCTTCCCCAAGCTGGTCTACGTGCTGGACGAGCACAACTGCCTCAAGGGCGGCAAGTACGACTATATCACCGAGCTGGCCGTCAAGTGCTCTGCCAAGCGGATGTACCCCGACTATATCTCTGCCAAGAAGATGCGGGAAAACTACGAGGGCAACGTCTTCTCTCCCATGGGCTGCCGCTCCTTCCTGTCTCCCTGGAAGGACGAGAACGGCAACTACAAGTTTGAGGGCCGCTTTAACCAGGGCGTGGTCTCCCTGAACCTGCCCCAGATCGGTATTCTGGCCGGTGGAAACGAGGAGAAGTTCTGGTCCTTGCTGGATGAGCGGCTGCAGCTGTGCTTTGAGGCTCTGATGTGCCGCCATGAGGCCCTGAAGAACGTCCACTCCGACTCCAGCCCCATCCACTGGCAGTACGGCGCCATTGCCCGCCTGCCCAAGGGTGCGCCCATTGAGCCTCTGCTCTACGGCGGCTACTCCTCCATCTCTCTGGGCTACATCGGCCTTTATGAGGTGACCAAGCTCATGAAGGGAGTCAGCCACACCCAGCCCGGCGGCCAGGAGTTTGCCCAGAAGGTGATGGCCCGGCTGCGCAAGGCCTGCGACGACTGGAAGGCGGAGACCAACATTGGCTTCGCTCTCTACGGCACTCCCGCTGAGAGCCTGTGCTACCGCTTCGCCCGCATCGACAAGGAGCGCTTTGGTTCCATTCCTGATGTGACCGATAAGGGCTACTACACCAACAGCTATCACGTGGATGTGCGGGAGCACATCGACGCCTTCGATAAGTTTACCTTTGAGAGCCAGTTCCAGAAGATCTCCACCGGCGGCTGTATCTCCTATGTGGAGATCCCCAACATGCGCCACAATCTGGAGGCCCTGAAGGAGGTTGTCAAGTTCATCTACGACAACATTCAGTACGCCGAGTTCAACACCAAGAGCGACTACTGCCAGTGCTGCGGCTACGACGGAGAAATCACCATCAACGATGATTTCCAGTGGGAGTGCCCCGTCTGCCACAACACCGACCAGAGCAAGATGAACGTCACTCGCCGTACCTGCGGTTATCTGGGGGAGAACTACTGGAATGTAGGTAAGACGAAGGAGATCAAATCCCGCGTTCTGCACCTTTGATCCGCTTTCTTGAAAGAAAGCTTGGCAAAGAACTTCCTGCAAAGCTACGCTTTGCACCTCCGTGCCCTCCGGCCGCTGCACGGCTGGAGGGCACGGTATTTTTAAAGAAAATCATCTTTATGTTTCCGCCTGGGCGGAAATGCTGTGAGGCTGAAAACTATGAACTATGCTGACATCCGGCCCATCGATGTGGCCAACGGCCCGGGTATCCGGGTTTCCCTGTTTGTCTCCGGCTGCACCCACGCCTGCCCGGAGTGCTTTAACCCCGAGACCTGGGACTTCCAGTATGGAGCGCCCTTTGGCCCGGAGCAGGTGGAACAGATCCTCTCCACGCTGGGCAAGTCCTATGTGCGGGGACTATCCCTGCTGGGTGGCGAACCCTTCCACCCTAACAATCAGAAGACGGTGCTGGAACTGGTCAAGCAGGTCCGACAGCAGTATCCCCAGAAGGATATCTGGTGCTACACCGGCTACCTCTTTGAGGATCTGGCTGCCGGAAAGGTGGGGGACTATGGCCGTGCTCTGCTGGAACAGCTGGACGTGCTGGTGGACGGTCCCTTTGTCATTGCCCAGAAAAATCTGAGCCTGCGCTTTCGTGGCTCCTCCAACCAACGTATTTTGGAGGTTCAGCCCTCTTTGGAGCGGGGCGAACCGGTGCTGTGGGACGAAGCCAGTGTGGAATAAGAAAATCCCGTGCTTCCTTTGGTAAGGAAGCACGGGATTTTTTGTGCTTATGATTTGGAAATCTCTGGGTGGGCACCCTCTGCCTCCACATGGGAGTTGGCGCGTACCAGAGCAAAGGCTTTTTTGCGTACGATCAGGAAGAAAATAATGTGTACCGCGCCGGTCACGATCCAGGAGATGGGATAGGAAATATACAGATTTTCCGGGGTGCGGTCCACCTGGAAGATGGTGAAGATCCAGACAATACGAAGGCCGCAGGCACCGATGAGGGAGACGATCATGGGGCCCACCGAGTAGCCAAGGCCGCGCAGGCTGCCTACCATGGTGTCCATGATACCGCACAGAGCGTAGGTTCGGGCGATGTAGCCAAGACGGATGATGCCCTGCTGGATGACGTCCTCCTCGCCAGGGGCATAAATGCTTACCAGAGGATGGCCAAACAGATAGGCAAGGTTGCCCAGTACCACACCGGTGATGATGACGAAGGTCTGGCAGTAGATGAGAGATTTATCCACACGCTTACATTCGCCGGCACCGTAGTTCTGTCCGGTAAAGGTGAGGTTGGTCTGATAGAAGGCGTTCATGGCCTGGTAGACGAAGTTTTCAATGTTGGCGGAGGCGGCGGAGCCAGCTACTACCGTGGAGCCGAAGGAGTTGATGGAGGACTGGATAAGCACATTGGACAGGGAGAAGACGATGCCCTGGAAACCGGCAGGCAGGCCAATTTCCATGATCTGCCCCAGAATGTGCCGGTCGATGTGCATATCCCGCAGGTTCAGGCGCAGGGGGCCGTCCTCGTGGGTAAGGCACATCAGGACCAGACCGGCCGAGATGTACTGAGAGATGGTCGTGGCCATCGCTACGCCAGCCACGCCCATGCCCATCAGGATAACAGAGATCAGATTCAGCACTACATTTACCACGCCGGCAATGATCAGGTAGAACAAAGGACGCTGGGTATCGCCCTGGGCGCGAAGAATAGCTGCGCCGAAGTTGTAGGCCATAGTGGCGGGCATACCCAAAAAGTAGATGCGCAGATAGAGAGTGGACAGGTTGATTACGTCCTCGGGAGAGGACATCCATACCAGAAGCTGATGGGACATGATGGCACCGAATACCGCCAGCACCGCGCCGCTGACCAGAGCCATGAGAATGGAGGTATGTACCGCTTTGCTTACCATGTCATGGCGCTTACCGCCCAGATTTCGGGCCACTACTACGTTGGTACCAACCGACAGGCCCACAAACAGGGCGATGAGCAGGTTGATCAGGGAGGTAGTGGAGCCTACGGCGGCCAGTGACTCCTTGCCTGCAAACCGACCGACCACGATAACGTCTGCGGCATTAAACAGGAGCTGGAGGATACTGGATGCCATTAAGGGAATGGCAAACTTTAAAATCTTATCCGCAAGTGATCCATGGCACATATCCATCTGGTGGCGCGGTTTGCCTAACATGGTGCGATCGTCCTTTCTTCCTGTCCTCACGTTGCCAGCTGGTGCTTTTTTGGATGGTTTGTCTATATTATAACACGCTGAGCCGGGATATGTGAAGAGAATTTCACAAAAATAGCAGGCCGGAAGGAACTCTGAATATACCAGGTTTCTTCCCGACCAGACAAAAGTAAATCATACAACAAATATTTCCTGGAATCAATAGCAAAACAAACAGGCATGGAGAGGAAAACGTCCTCTTACCATGCCTGTTTTTGTATACGTGTGCCAAATTCAGGTGGGGACAGGGCTGGATTGTGCGATGACCAGCAAGTCACCAGACAAAATAACCGTGTCTCCGCCCGGAATGATGGTATCCAGTCCACGCTTGATGAGAATGATCAACGTGTGGTTTGGAAGATTGAGATCACGCAGCTGTTTTCCCTGCCAGCGGTGGCCGCGTTCCACGGCCACTTCCTGAAGGGAAAACTGCTCCCGGTCCTCAAAGCCTCGTGCGGCGATGACTAGCAGATCTCCCGCCTGAAGCAGCGTATCGCCCTGAGGGACAATGGTTTGCCCGGACCGGGCAATCATAACGACCAGCAAATCATTGGGCAGCAGAAGATCCTTCAAGGTCTGTCCAGTCCAGGGGTGAGACTGGTCCAGATGCACTTTGATAAAGTCAATGCTGCTCTCCTCCTGGTAGTCGTTGAAGGTTTTGCCCACATCACCGGTGTGGTCGATCATGGACAGCCGGGCAGATATCCAGGGCAGTAGGGTACCCTGAATGGAAATGGACAGTAGAACGATGCAGAACACCAGGTTGAACAGGTGATAATGGGTAGAAGCGCCGCCCAGCACTGCCATAATGGCAAACACGATAGAGGCTACACCGCGCAGGCCAGCCCAGGATACCACACCGATCTGCCTCAAAGAGGGGCGGAAGGGGAGCAGCAGCAGGCCCACTACGGCAGAACGGGCAATGAGGGTGAGAAAGGCGGTGATAGCCAGAGCGGGGAGAAGTACAGCGGGCAGTTCCACCGGGGTGACCAGCAGGCCTAAAAGGAAGAAGATAAGTACCTGACACACATGAGTGATCACATCAAAGAAGTGGACCATGTACCGCTTCTGGGGCAGACTGCACCGGCCCAGCCAAATACCGCACAGGTAGACGCTGAGGTAACCGTTTCCGCCAAGCACAGAGGGCAGGGCGTAAGCGGTGATGACCATAGAAAAGATGAAGATGGTCTGGTTCTGATCCGACTGGAATGTGCCTCGTCCTAAAATCCAGGCAGACAGCCGACCAAGCAGCAGGCCCCCTGCGGCACCCAAAGCGATCTGCTGGAGCAGCAGAAGAGGAACTGAGATTTCCTGCCCGGTGAGGACAGCCACCGCGACGGAGGTGAGCATATAGGAGATGGGGTCGTTGGAACCGGATTCGAGCTCCAAAAGAGAGTCGGTATGCTCTTTTAGAGCTAACTTTTTAGTGCGCAGGATATTGAACACCGAGGCCGCGTCAGTGGAGGAAATCACCGAGCCGATAAGCAGGCTCTCTGCCCAGGACAGATGGAACACCAAATGGACAAAGACCGCCACACTGCCGGCGGTACAGGCCACGCCCAGGGTGGACAGGACGACGGATTGCACTGCCACCGGGCGGGCAGCAGTCAGATTCGTGCCGAAGCCGCCGTAAAACATAATAAAGATCAGGCTGACAGAACAGATGGTGTTGACTGCCGCATAATCGTCAAACTGGATGTGCAGAAGACCGTTTTCTCCAAAGCACATACCCAGGACAATAAAGACGAGAAGGGAGGGGACGGCCAGTTTTTCCACCCAGCGGTTCATTAGAATACAAATCAGGATAACGGTACCAACCAGCAAAAGAACGTGATCCATTATCTACCTCCTTAAAATGCAATAATATAACTATTATAGCATGGAAACAGGAGAAAAGACGAAAAGATCGTGGAAATACTGTTAAAAAAGTATAAAGAGGAGCGCTTTGCGCTCCTCTTTACAGTGGCAGGAATTAAAATAATCAGGGGGTGACCGCCCAAACCCGGGCGGGCAGACCGGTAGCGCCGGTAATGCGGGGGAAGGACACCATCACCACCGCGCCGGCAGGGGCAACCTGATCCAGATTGCACAGCAGCTCCACCTGCACCTTGCCATGGCTGAGCACATACCGCTCGCAGGCCAGGTCGCCGGCCTGAGCAGCCAGTGCGGAGGCGTCGGTGTCAATGGTCTCATGGCCGTTGGCAGCGGCGGAGCGGGTCTCATAGATATACTTCAGGGCCTCCATGGACCAACCGGGGGTATGCTCACCGCCCTCAGCGTCAAAGTTGGACAGGGCATCCATGCTGGGCCAGCGCTTGCTCCAGTCAGTGCGCAGGGCCACAAAAGCGCCCTCGGGGATGGGACCGTACTTGGTCTCATAGTCCAGAATATCCTGGACGGTTACCGCGTAGTGCGCATCCTGGGCCACCTTGTCGGTGACGTCAATGACGCACAGAGGGAAGACCAGCTGCTCCACGCCGTAGGCCTCGGAGGAGACGCCTTCTTTGTCAAAGTGGCTGGGGAAGTCGATGTGGGTGCCGAACTGACCGGGGAAGCAGAAGGTCTGGATGAGACAATCCAGCATGGGGTTGCCCCAGTCATACACGGTCTTGCACAGCTCCACCGAGCCCTCGGGAATTCCAGCCCAGAAGGGACTGTCGTTGTCCAGGGGGTGAGAGAGCTCTACCCACTTGTACTCTTTGGCCCGCTTCAGGCCTTCCCAAAGTTCGTACATAAACAACACTCCTTTATATATAATGGAAATAGGATAAACAAAGGATATCGGTCCGGGATCAGTTTGCCCGGACCAGGAGCAGGACTGTCTCCACGTGAGCGGTGCGGGGGAAGAGGTCCACGGCCTGGACCTTGACTGCCCGGTAGCCCAGCTCCTCCAGACGCTTGGCGTCCCGGGCCAGAGTGGCCGGGTCGCAGGAGACATAGACGATACGTTCCGGGGCCATGGAGGCCAGAATGGCGGGTACCTCCGGTGCTAATCCCTTCCGGGGCGGGTCCACGCAGATGACCTGGGGACGCACACCCTCACGGGCCAGCTGGGCAGCTACTGCTCCCGCGTCGCCGCAGAAGAAACGGGTATTATTCACCTTGTTGCGTGCAGCATTGGCCTTAGCGTCCTCAATGGCCTGGGGGACGATCTCGGCCCCAATGACCTGCCCCGCCTTCTGGGCCAAAGCCAGAGAGATGGTGCCGATGCCGCAGTACAGGTCCAGCACGGTCTCTTGTCCAGTGAGGGCAGCAAAATCCACCGCCTGGGCATAGAGCCGCTGGGTCTGAGCCCAGTTGATCTGGAAAAAGGAGGGGACAGACAGCCGGAAGGTCATACCGCACAGGGTCTCCTCCAGGAAATCCTGGCCCCACAAAGTGCGGTACTCAGGACCTAAAATTACGTTGGTATCCGCCTGATTGATGTTGAGAACCAGACCGATGAGTCCCGGTTCCGCTTTGCACAGAGCCTCTACCAATTCGGAAACCTGGGGCAGCTTTTTCCCGTTGGCAACCACACAGCACAAAGATTGTCCTGCCTGGTTGGTGCGCACATAGAGGTGACGGATCAGTCCCTGACAGGTACTCTCGTCATAGGCAGGCACCGACCACTGTTCCATCCAGTCCTTGAAGGCCTCGCGCAGCCGGGTCACCGCCAGAGGCTGGAGAGGGCAGTCCTCCACATCCAGCACGTCATGGCTCCGGGGACGGAAGTAGCCGATGGACAGGCCCTGCTTTCCCTGGGCCACGGGCAGCTGCACCTTGTTGCGGTAGCGCAGGGGATCTTCCGCCCCAAGCACCGGAGGCAGCTCCAAATCCAGGCCGCCCAGCCGCCGCAGAGCGTCATTGACCCGGTCCCACTTGGCCGTCAGCTCCTCCTCGTAGGTCATGTGACGGTATTGGCAGCCGCCGCACTTGCCGCTGATGGGGCAGTCGGGCTCCACACGAGCGGGGGAGGGGGTAAGCAGCTCCACGCCACGGCCCCAGGCGATGTTCTTTTGTACCTTTAACAGCTGAACCTTCCAGTCCTCTCCCCGGATGGTGCCGGGAATAAAGACCACCCGGCCATCCAGCCGGGCCACACCGAAGCCCTGGGCGGTGTAGCTGTCGATGTGCAGATCATGCAGTGAATTTTTCTTCCAGTCGGCCATGAGGCGCCTCCCACATGTTTGTTTTCCCCCATCATACCATGTCTGCCCCCGCTGCGTAAAGATAAAAACCCCCGCCGGTTTTGCACCGGCGGGGCAGAAGGTGTGGAAAAATCACATGGCACTGTGGAAGGTGCGCTGGATGACCTCCAGCTGCTGCTCCCGGCTGAGGCGGTTGAAGTTCACCGCATAGCCGGAGACACGGATGGTGAGGCTGGGATACTTCTCGGGGTGATCCATGGCGTCCAACAGAGTTTCCCGGTGCAGGACGTTCACGTTCAGGTGGTGGGCTCCCTGGACAAAGTAGCCGTCCAGAATAGCCACCAGATTGGCCCGGCGCTGGTCCTCGTCCTTGCCCAGGGCCTCGGGGACGATGGAGAAGGTGTTGGACACGCCGTCCTGACACACAGCACGGTAGGGAATCTTGGCCACCGAGTTGAGGGAGGCCAGAGCGCCGTTCACGTCACGGCCGTGCATGGGGTTGGCGCCGGGGGCAAAGGGCTCACCCGCCTTGCGGCCGTCGGGGGTGGCGCCAGTCTTCTTGCCGTACATCACGTTGGAAGTGATGGTGAGGGCGGAGAGGGTGTGGATGGCATTGCGGTACAGGGGGTGCTTTTTCAGCTCGGCGGAGAAGTAGGAGACGATCTCCACGGCGATGTCGTCCACCCGGTCGTCGTCGTTGCCGTACTTGGGGAAGTCACCTTCAATGGTGAAGTCCACGGCTACGCCCTGCTCGTTGCGGATGGGGCGCACCTTGGCAAACTTAATGGCGGACAGGGAGTCGGCGGCGATGGACAGGCCGGCCACGCCGAAGGCGGCCAGCCGCTCCACCAGGGTGTCGTGGAGGGCCATCTGGCTGCTCTCGTAGGCGTACTTGTCGTGCATATAGTGGATGATGTTAATGGTGTCCACGTAGAGCTCAGCCACATAGGCCAGTACCTTTTTATAATTGGCCAGCACCTTGGGGTAGTCCAGCACTTCGTCCATGTCGTGCTCGATGCCGGGGACGATGACGCCGCCCTTCTTCTCATCCACGCCGCCGTTGATGGCGTACAGCAGGCTCTTGGCCAGGTTGGCCCGGGCGCCGAAGAACTGCATCTGCTTGCCCACCGCCATGGCGGACACACAGCAGGCGATGCAGTAGTCGTCGCCGTACATGGGGCGCATCAGCTCGTCGCTCTCGTACTGGATGGAGTCGGTGGCAATACTCATCTTGGAGCAGTAGTCCTTAAAGCCCTGGGGCAGGTCCTTGCTCCAGAGGACGGTGAGGTTGGGCTCGGGGGCAGTGCCCAGGTTGGTGAGAGTGTGGAGCATCCGGAAGGAGTTCTTGGTGACCAGAGTGCGGCCGTCAATGCCCATGCCGCCGATGGACTCGGTGACCCAGGTGGGGTCGCCGCCGAAGAGCTCGTTATACTCGGGGGTGCGCAGGTGACGCACCAGGCGCAACTTGATGACAAACTGGTCGATGAGCTCCTGGGCGCCCTGCTCGTCCAGCAGGCCGTTGTCCAGGTCACGCTGGATGTAGATATCCAGGAAGGTGGACACACGGCCCAGGGAGGTGGCAGCGCCGTTATTTTCCTTGATACCGGCCAGGTAGGCCATGTACAGATTCTGCACCGCCTCATGGGCGTTTTCGGCGGGGCGGGTGATGTCGCAGCCGTACTTGGCGGCCATGGAGGCCATCTCACGAAGAGCGCGGATCTGCATCTGGACCTCTTCGCGCAGGCGGATGCGCTCGTCGGTCATGGGGCCGTCCAGCATGTCCAGATCCTTCTGCTTCTCCTCAATGAGAAAGTCGGTGCCGTACAGGGGCACACGGCGGTAGTCGCCCACGATGCGGCCGCGGCCATAGGCGTCGGGCAGACCGGTGAGCAGACCGGCGTGGCGGGCGTCCCGGGTACGCTTGGGATAGGCGTCAAAGACGCCTTCGTTGTGGGTCTTGCGGTAGAGGCGGAAGTGGCGCTCGATCTCCGGGTCCAGCTGGTAGCCGTACTGCTCCAAGGCGGAGACGGCGTTGCGGATGCCGCCGAAGGGGTTGACGATGCGCTTGAGGGGGGCGTCGGTCTGAAGGCCCACGACCACCTCGTTGTCCTTGTCAATGTAGCCGGGGGCAAAGTTGTCGATGCCGGAGACAGCGTGGGTCTCCACGTCGATGATGCCCTTTTTGATCTCCTCCAGAATGAGGGACTCTGCCTTCTCCCAGACCTTGGCGGTCTTGGGGGAGATGGGGGCCAGGAAGTCGTCCCCTCCCTGATAGGGGGTGTAGTTTTTCTGAATGAAGTTGCGCACATTCACCAGGTGGCGCCACTCGCCGGTGCGAAATCCTTTCCAAGCGGTGCAGTTGACGTCGATGCTCATAGCTCCCATTCCTTTCTTAGTTGTCTGTGTTCCGGCAGCAGGCTTCATTGAGCTGCCGGTTCCAAGGTTCCAGTGTTGTCTTGTTCATCGGCGGCACCCCTTCCAACGGATAGGGGATGCCAAGCGTTTGATACTTGTGAACGCCCAAGGTGTGGTAGGGGAGAAGTTCCACCTTCTCCACCCGGGGCAGGGTGGCGATGTATTCGCTTAGGGAAGTCAAATGCTCCGGACGGTCGGTGAGGCCGGGGACCACCACGTGGCGCACCCACATGGGGACGTTTGCCTTCCGTACTGCCTCCACAAAGGCCAGGGTGGGGTCCATCTCCAGACCGGTGATCTTCCGGTAGCCCCCTCTTTGATGGTGCTTTACATCATAGAGCACCAGGTCGGTGTGTCTGAGGATGTCCTCGTAATCTCCCCGGCCTACGCCGGAGGTGTCGATGCAGGTGTGGACGCCTTCGGCCTTGAGGAGCTTGAGGCACTCCAGCAGAAAGTCAGGCTGTCCAAGAGGCTCGCCGCCAGAGAAGGTAACGCCTCCGCCGGAAGGGTCAAAATAGGGGCGGAAGCGGAGCAGCCGCTTGACCAGGGCCTCCGGGGTGGTCTCCTGTCCGCCGGAGAAGGTTTGGGTGTCCGGATTGTGGCAGTAGAGGCAGCGGAGGGGGCAGCCCTGAAGAAAGACCACAGCCCGTACACCCGGGCCGTCCACCAGGCCCATACTCTCCAGCGAATGAATGAATCCGGTCATGGGAAACACTTCCTTTCTGCCCTGAATAGGCAAAAAAGGCGCAAAAAAGCCGCCCTTCCGGGCCACTTTTCGGCGCCCAGACGGTCGGCATCATGACGATCATACTCCCTGTGGTCTCCCCACTTCCGTCAGTCATATGATCCGCTCTCAGGATAACAAAAGGCCGCCGTCCCTGTCAAGGGGACGGCGGCCTTTTTCACGTTTTCGTAAAAACTGCACAAAATTATTTGGCAGCCTTTTTGCCCATGTGACAAATCTTTACCACCACGCCGGACAAGGCAAACAGGGCGATGGCGTTGGGGATGACCATGAGGTTGTTGAACATGTCGGTGAGCTCCCATACCAGATCATTGGACATGAGGGTACCCAGGAAGATGAACACCAGAGCGATGACGGAATAGACAGGAGCGGCCTTCTTGCCGAAGAGGTAGATGATGTTGATCTTGCCGAACATGTTCCAGCTCAGCACCGTAGAGAAGGCGAAGAAGAACAGACAAACGGCCACGAACATGGCGCCGGCCTGGGTACCGAACACGGTACCAAAGGCGGTCTGGGCCAGGTTGGTCTTGTTGATGACCTGGGAAACCTCCTCGGTGTAGCCCTGGGCCAGAATGCCGCCGGGGGTGTACAGAGTGGAGATGACCACCAGAGCATTGAGGGTCAGCACGATAAAGGTGTCGATGAACACGCTGACCATGGCTACCACGCCCTGGTCGTGGGGATCCTTCACGTTGGCCTGGGCGTGAGCGTGGGGGGTGGAACCCATGCCGGCCTCGTTGGAAAAGAGGCCGCGCTTGGCACCCTGGCTGATGGCTTCCTTCAATGCGTAACCGAAGCCGCCGCCGATGATGGCCTGGGGCTCAAAGGCATACTGGAAGATCATAGCGAAGGTGGCGGGGATATACTGAATGCGGATGACCAGTACGGCCAGCGCGCCCAGCAGGAAGATAGCGGCCATGATAGGGACGATCTTCTCGGTGACAGCGGCCAGACGCTGCACGCCGCCCACAAAGATGAAGCCGCAGATGATAACCAGCACCACGCCCACGATCCAGGAGGGCACGCCGAAGGCGGTCTGGAAGGTAGAGCCGATGGAGTTGGACTGAACCATACAGCCCATAAAGCCCAGGGCCAGAATGATGGCTACCGCAAAGAAAGCGGCCAGGAACTTGCCGAAAGCGCCCTTAAAAGCGGTGGTGATGTAGTAGACGGGGCCGCCGTGGAAGTCGCCCTTCTCGTCGGTGATGCGGGTCTTGATGGCCAGAGTAGCCTCTGCATAGATGGTGGCCATGCCGAAGAAGGCAATGATCCACATCCAGAAGATGGCGCCGGGGCCGCCGGCCAGAATAGCGCCGGAGCCGCCTACGATGTTACCGGTGCCCACCTGAGCGGCGATGGCAGTGGCCAGAGCCTGGAAGGAACTCATACCCTGCTCCTGCCGTCCGCCACGCAAAGACACATTCCCGAACACCTTCTTCATGCCCTCGCCGAAGCAGCGTACCTGAACAAAGCGGGTGCGGATGGAATAGAAAAGACCCACGCCGATGAGCAGGAAGACCAGAATATAGCTGGACAGGTAGGTGTTGATATTGACCACAATAGGATAAAGTGCGGCCTCCAAGGATTGCAGTGCTTCAGACATCGTTTTCTCCCCCTAAAATATCCAGAACAAAAAAACCGTGGAAGCTTCCACGGTCTATGATGGGGCGAAAACAGCCCCACGCCGAAAAAACGGCGGGGCGGTTTGTTCGTCTCTGTCCTTTTGCCTGAGAGATTGGCGGGAATTCCCGCTTTGCACCTTCGGCACTCGTGGTCGAGCTTCTCCAGAGTCACATCCACGCACAGTCCTCGTCCCAACAGGGACACCTGAGAGTGTTACTCCTTCGGCAGGCCGACGGCCATTTTCCTGGGCGCTTCGTTTGTCCTGTTCAATTGTGAATCTAACCATACCACAGGTGCTACAAACTGTCAACCCCTGGCGTACATTTATGTGCATGTGGTGGATATTTGAGGGCGGGATAGAAAGAAATTGGAGATTCTGTGAGGGAAAGTTTACAATTTGCTCTTTTTTCCGCCGAAGGCTTGTGGTATACTGAGACGATAATATGCCCGGATGACTTTCCCGGGCGGAGCGATTCTACGAGTAACAACAACGAGGTGTGATCGAATATGAGTTTCCTGAAGAAAATTTTCGGCACCAGTTCTCAGCGGGAGGTCAAGGCGATTATGCCGCTGGTGGAGAAGATCGAGGCCCTGGAGGATGAGTACAAAGCGCTCAGCGACCAGCAGCTCCAGGCCAAGACCCCGGAGTTCCAACAGCGTCTGAAGGACGGCGAGACCCTGGACGATATCCTGCCTGAGGCCTTTGCCGCCTGCCGTGAGGCTGCCTGGCGTGTGCTGGGCATGCGTCCCTACCGGGTACAGCTCATCGGCGGTATCATCCTGCACCAGGGCCGTATCGCTGAGATGAAGACCGGTGAAGGTAAGACCCTGGTGGCTACCCTGCCTGCCTACCTCAACGCACTGGCCGGCAAGGGCGTGCACATCGTCACCGTCAACGATTACCTGGCCAAGCGCGACAGCGAGTGGATGGGTAAGGTCTACCGCTTCATGGGTCTGACCGTGGGTCTGGTCATCCACGGAGTCATGGGCCAGGATAAGAAGGCGGCCTACGACGCCGACATCACCTACGGTACCAACAACGAGTTTGGCTTTGACTATCTGCGTGATAACATGGCCATCTACTCCCAGGAGCTGGTACAGCGTGGCCACTACTTTGCCATCGTGGACGAGGTGGACTCCATCCTCATCGACGAGGCCCGTACCCCTCTGATCATCTCCGGCCAGGGCGAGAAGTCCACCCAGCTCTACACCGTGGTGGACCAGTTTGTCTCCAAGCTCACCTGCCAGCGCATTGCCAAGGTGGATGACAAGGAGGAAGAGGATGTCAATATCGATGCGGACTATATCGTGGACGAGAAGGCCCGCACCGCTACCCTCACCGCCCGGGGCATCAAGAAGGCCGAGGAAGCCTTCAACATTGAGAACCTGGCCGACCCCGAGAATACCACCCTGTCCCACCACATCAACCAGGCCATCAAGGCCCGGGGCGTGATGAAGCGGGACATCGACTACGTGGTGAAGGACGGACAGGTCATCATCGTGGACGAGTTCACCGGCCGTCTGATGTTCGGCCGTCGGTATAACGAGGGCCTGCACCAGGCCATCGAGGCCAAGGAGCACGTGGAAGTGGCCAACGAGTCCAAGACCCTGGCCACCATCACCTTCCAGAACTACTTCCGTCTCTACGATAAGCTCTCCGGTATGACCGGTACCGCTATGACCGAGGAGGAAGAGTTCGGCACTATCTATGAGCTGGACATCGTGGAGATCCCCACCAACAAGCCCGTGCAGCGTGTCGACCACCACGACGTGGTGTACAAGACTGAGGCCGGTAAGCTGCGTGCGGTGGTCAGCCAGATCGAGGAGTGCCATGAGAAGGGCCAGCCTGTTCTGGTAGGTACCGTGTCCATTGAGAAGTCGGAGGAGCTGTCCGACATGCTCAAGCGCCGCGGCATCAAGCACAACGTCCTGAACGCCAAGAACCACGAGAAGGAAGCTGAGATCGTGGCCCAGGCCGGTAAGCTGGGCGCGGTCACCGTGGCCACCAACATGGCCGGCCGTGGTACCGATATCATGCTGGGCGGTAACGCCGAGTATCTGGCCAAGGCCGACCTGCGTAAGGCGGGTATGTCCGACGAGCTCATCGCCGAGGCCACCGGCTACGCCGAGACCGACAACCAGGAGATCCTGGATGCCCGGAAGATGTTTGCCGACGCCGAGGCCAAGTATAAGGACGAGATCAAGGAAGAGGCGGAGAAGGTACGTGAGGTCGGCGGCCTGTTTATCCTGGGCACCGAGCGCCACGAGTCCCGCCGTATCGATAACCAGCTGCGCGGCCGTGCCGGCCGTCAGGGCGACCCCGGCGAGAGCCGCTTCTACCTGTCCCTGGAGGACGACATCATGCGTCTGTTCGGCTCTGAGCGGGTCATGGGCATGATGGAGAAGCTGGGCGTAGACGAGGATACCCCCATTGAGCAGAAGATGCTCAGCAACGCCATTGAGAACGCCCAGAAGCAGGTGGAGTCCCGTAACTTCCAGACCCGTAAGAACGTGCTGCAGTACGACGACGTTATGAACACCCAGCGTGAGGTCATCTACAAGCAGCGCCGCCAGGTGCTGGATGGCGAGGACCTGCAGGGTTCCATCCAGAATATGATCCACACCATGGTGGAGAACGCCATCCAGGGCCATATGGGCGAGCAGAAGCACATGGATGCCGAGTCTTTCCGGGAGGCTACCGCTCTGTTCCACACCATGTTCCTCCAGCCCGGCGAGCTTGCTCTTACCGATGAGGAGCTGCAGAAGTACAACGAGCAGCAGCTGGTGGAGCTGGTGGAGAACCGTGCCAAGGAGGTCTATGCCGCCAAGGAGCAGGAGATCGGCTCTCCCCTCATGCGGGAGTTGGAGCGGGTGCTCATGCTGCGGGTGGTTGATGAGTACTGGATGGATCAGATCGACTCCATGAACGACCTCAAGCAGGGCATCGGACTGCGGGCCTACGCCCAGACCGATCCCGTGGTGGCCTACAAGAAGGAAGGCTACGAGATGTTCGAGCAGATGGTGGCCGCCATTCAGGAGGAGACCCTGCGCCGTCTGTTCCTGGTGCGTCTGCGCAAGAACGAGGAGGTCAAGCGTGAGCGCGTGGCCAAGATCACCGGCGAGTCCGGCGCCAGCGACGGTACCGTCCGCAAGCAGCCCCAGCGCAAGGCCATCAAGATTGGCCGCAACGATCCCTGTCCCTGTGGTTCCGGCCTGAAGTGGAAGAAGTGCACCTGTACCCAGTTCCACCCGGAGCAGAAGTAAGAACCTGAAAATTAAAAAATATTTTGCGGCGAGAGGAAACCTTTTCTCCTCTCGCCGCGTCTTTTTATAATGTGAGATCGAAATCTCCAGAAAGAAGGGGAAAGGAGAAAATTTTTGTAATAAAATTGTGACTTGTTATTTTCCTGAAACATGGTATTCTGTTTCAGGGAGGCGGATGGAATGGAGTATGACGACCTGCTGAATATGGGAACGGAATTGGGCTATCAGCTGATGTTCAGCGGTGCGGAAATCTACCGTGTGGAAGAGTCGGTATACCGTCTGCTTACTGCCTATGGGCTGCAGCCCCAGGTGTTTGCCATTCCAAATTGCCTGATCGTAAGTTTAAATACCCCTCAAGGCCATCCCATCACCCGGATGCGCCGGATTCCCTCCCATGGAACCGACATTGAGCTGTTGGAGCGGTGCAATGATCTGTGCCGCCGACTGTGCCGGGAAGTTCCCCCGGTAAAGCAGGCCCAGGAGCTGGTGGACGGTCTGAGCCAAAATAAGAGGCAATATTCCACCCCAGTGCTTCTGCTGGGCTATGTGGTGGCCGCTGGATTTTTTGCTGCCTTCTTCAACGGCGGAGTTTTGGATGCGGTCAGCGCAGGAATTTGCGGCCTGGGCGTTGGATTCTGGATGCTGTATCTGGGAGAGAAGATGGGCTTTAACGGCTTTTTCCAGACCCTCATCGGCGCAGCCATCGCATCACTGCTGGCGCTGTTGCTTACCAGGATCGGCGTGGGAGAGAACGTGGACGCCATTACCATTGGAACATTGATGGTACTGGTGCCCGGTATGGCGCTGACCAATGCCATGCGGGAGATCATGGCCGGAGATATTATTTCCGGCGTGAACCGTACGGCAGAGGCCATCCTGACTGCTGCGGCCATCTCTCTGGGCGTGGTGATCTCTCTGGCGATTGGAATGTGAGGGGGATGCCATGGAAGTGATACAAGAACTGCTTTTACCCTGCCTGTGGGGTATGATAGCCTGTGTAGGCTTTGGATTGGTGTTCAATATCCAGGGCGGGGGCATTTTAATCTGTGGTTTGGGCGGAGCGCTGGGCTGGTTTGTCTATCTGATTGCTCAGCGCCTGCTGGGAGGCGATATTTTACCGGCCTTTCTAGCTGCGGTGTGCATTGCCATCTACTCGGAACTGATGGCCCGGGTGCGCCGTTGTCCGGTAACCGGGTATCTCCAGGTGGCGCTTTTGCCGCTGGTACCCGGAGCGGGCATCTATAACGCCATGCGCTACTGTGTGGCTGGAGAGACCGATCAATTTATTTCCACAATGCTGCATACCTTTGGGATGGCAGCATCTCTGGCTGTGGGAGCTATGCTTGCTTCCACGGTACTGCGAACTTTACTGCCGCGATTGAGCAGAGAAAAGAAGAAACATTAAAAAGAGGGCTTAACTATGCATTTTTTCTATGATAACCGCCGGCTGCTGGCCGGTGTTCTCCTGAGTGCTGCACTGCTTTCCGGATGCGCTCCCAAAAATAATTCCCAGGGCTCTGACCAGTCGTCGGCAGACGTGTCTACCTCAGAAAATAACCCCGGCGGCGATGTGAGCCAGCCTGACGGCTCCAGCGTGACCGCCAATGGTTCTGCCTCTCTGCCGGAGGACGGCAGCCAGCAGGCCGCATACGACTTTTCCAAACCCTGTCCGGAGAGCCCGGCAGTGGATAACAGCTACTTTGCTGACGCTGCCTTTATCGGTGACTCTCGTACCGAGGGACTGATGCTTTACAGCGGCGTTGGAGAGGTGGATAAGTACACCTCCATCGGCATCTCCATCTTCAAGCTGGAGAGCAAGAAGGCCATCACCATCGACGGAGTGGATTACACTCTGGTGGAGGCGCTGGCCCAGAAGCAGTACAACAAGGTCTATATCTGCCTGGGAGTCAATGAGCTGGGCTATTTCAACGACCAGGGCTTCTATGACTCCTATTGCCAGGTGATTGATGATATCAAGGCCAGTCAGCCCAATGCGGTCATCTACATCCAGAACCTCATCCCCCTCAACGAGGACACCATTGCCGCCCGGGGCGGATCGGAATATTTGACCAATGAGCACCTGCGGGTTTATAATGAACTGACCCAGAAGGTGGCCCAGGAGAAGCAGGTCGTCTATCTGGATCTGTACTCGGCCTTTGTGGGCGAGGATGGACAGCTGCCTGCAGATGCCAGCACCGACGGCGTCCATCTCAGCGGCGCGTATTATAAGGCCTGGCTGGAGTACTTAAAGACACATACGGTCTCTTATGAGACTCTGTACCCAGAAGGAGGAGCAGCGGAATGAAAAAGATCTTGGGCGTGGTAATTGCCTTGGTATGTCTTATGTCTTTGATATCCTGCGGCGGGAAGCAGACCACAGCCGCTTACACCAAGGAGCAGGCCCAGAAGCTTTTGGATGGATCTGTATTCAGTGAGCAGTTGGAGGACCTGGACCTGGACACGGCCTGGTCCCTGTACCAGCTGGAGGGAGCCGGGGTGAGCCGGGATCAGCTCACCGACGGAGTGGTACACCGCTCCTCCGGCGGTACCTGTGAGGAGCTGGCTCTGCTGATTTTCCAGGACGAGGAGTCCGCTAAGAACGCCAAGACCGCGATGGAGAGCTATCTCCAGAGTGAGATCGAGGAGAACAAGAACTACCGTCCCGCAGAGATTCCCAAGCTGGAGGATGCCTTCCTGCAGCAGGCGGGCAACACGGTGCTGATGGTGGTATCCACCGATACCCAAGCTGTCAAAGACCTTTTGGGTTGATTATGAACAAGAACAGAGGAGGCCGCATATGCGGCCTCCTCTGTTTTCTTATCAGGAAATCTTTTGATGTCTTATATGAGGATGACAGGATTTACAGCTTGATAGAAAATAGAAAATCCGGTACAATTTCAGAGCAAAACCCGCTAAAAAGGAGAAAAATATCATGAAATTGAACTGGAAGCGAGGCGCGGCCGGAGTTCTGGCCGCCCTTGCTCTGATACCCGGAGCTCAGGCCGCCGGGGGAAATGTAAAGCTCAACGGTACTACGCTGAGCCAGCAAGAGGCCTGGATTGAACATGGAACCAGCTATATCACCCTGGCTGCCTTTGCCCGGGAGACGGGCCGTACCCTGAGCTGGGATGGCAAGCAAGCCATCCTGGAGGGGAATGGACTGGAATTGACAGCGGCTCCCGGAGCCATCTACATCCTCTCCAACGACCTCGGTCTGTATGTGGCTGAGGGAGTGCGGGTAGTGGACGGACGCACCGTCTTTTCCCTGCGCCTGCTCTCCCAGGTAACAGGGGGAAAGCTGAGCTGGGACGCTGCCAGCGGCACTGCTCATCTGGATACCCGTGGGACGGTCCCTGCCCAGGCCGACTATGACGAGGAGGACCTGTATTGGATGTCCCGCATCATCTCGGCAGAGAGCCGGGGAGAGCCACTGCTGGGGCAGATCGCCGTGGGCAACGTGGTACTTAACCGAGTGGCGGATAAGCAGTTCCCCAACACGGTCAAAGAGGTTATCTTTGATGATAAATATGCCATTCAGTTTGAGCCGGTAGAAAACGGTACGGTCTATAATGAGCCCACCGACTCGGCGGTTCTGGCGGCCAAAATCAGCCTGGAGGGGGCAGATGTTATTGGTTCGGCGCTGTATTTCTATGCTCCAGCCCTTTCTCCGGTAAAGTGGATCAACCAGAACCGCCCCTTTTATATGACCATCGGCTGCCACGATTTCCACCTGTAACAGCAAAACGCGGTGCATACCTGTGGTATGCACCGCGTTTGAGCTTATTAGCGCTGATATTCAAATTCCAAGTCGTACATGGACACGATATCCCCGTCCTGGATGCCCATGGCCTCCAGCCTGTCAAACAGACCGGACTGGCGCAGGTTCTTATCAAACCAGTTGCGGGACTCGTAGTCAGAGAAATTGACGTTGGAGATGAGCCGCTGCAGCCACGGTCCCTCCACCACCCAGGTGTCGTCGAACTTTTCGATGGAGACCTCGCCGCTGGTATCCACCTCGGGGGGACGCTCCACATAGGTGGGCTCGTACACCGCCACAGGGGGCAGGTGCTGCAGTTCCTCGGCCGCCTTCTTCATCAGCTCGCGGGTGCCCATATGGGCGGCAGCGGAGATCTCAAAGAGCTCCATGCCCTTGGCCTTGACGTGCTCCCGCAGGCGCTCCAGAAGTTCCGGGGCTTGCATGATGTCCACCTTGTTGGCGGCCACGATCATCTTCCGGGAGGCCAGGGTGGGGGAGTACTCGGCCAACTCGGCGTTGATGGCCTCAAAGTCCTCCACCGGGTCACGGCCCTCGCTGCCCGACACATCCACCACGTGGATGAGCAGACGGCAGCGGTCGATATGACGCAGGAAGTCATGGCCCAGACCGGCGCCCTGAGCGGCACCCTCGATGATGCCGGGGATGTCAGCCATGACAAAGGAGACGCCTTCCTCCACATAGACCACGCCCAGGTTGGGGAAGAGGGTGGTGAAGTGGTAGTTGGCGATCTTGGGCTGGGCGCGGCTGACCACGCTGAGCAGAGTGGATTTGCCCACGTTGGGGAAGCCCACCAGACCCACATCGGCCAGCAGCTTCAGCTCCAGGATCACGTCCCGGGTCTGACCGGGCAGGCCCGCCTTGGCAAAGCGGGGGACCTGCCGGGTGGGGGTAGCAAAGTGCTGGTTGCCCCAGCCGCCCCGACCGCCCTTGCACAGGACGAAGGACTGGGTCTGGGACATATCACAGATGATCTCCTTGGTCTCCGCGTCCCGGATAATGGTGCCACGGGGGACGCGAAGGGTGAGATCGGCGCCGTTGCGGCCGGTGCAGCGCTTGCCGCCGCCGTCCATGCCGTTGGCCGCCACATACTTGCGCTTATAACGGAAATCCATCAGGGTGGACATGTTGTCGTCGATGACTACCACCACATTGCCGCCCTGACCGCCGTCGCCTCCGTCAGGGCCGCCGGCGGCCACGTATTTTTCCCGGTGGAAGGAAACCACGCCGTTGCCGCCGTTGCCGGAGCGGACAGTAATACGGGCGGTATCTACAAAAGGTGCTGCCATAGCGGTCCTCCTTTAAAAATTCAGTAGGTTCAGCCCCACGGTATCGATAAAAGCGCGGCCCACTTGGCCGTCCCAGATCTGGAGAAAGAGCTCCAGCGTGGCGCTGATGGTGCAGGAGGTCAGGTGCCCGGCATATACCTCCCCGGTGACCGGGTTTCCAAAGGTGATATGCAGGTGGAGATAGGGTTCCCCGTCCTTCCGGGTCACATTCCCCACCAGGGCGGAGATCTCAAACTGGCCCTGACAGCGGCGGGCGTGGTACTGTTTTTCTGTGGTGTCAAAGATACCGATGGTAACGTCGTTGGCGGCACCCAGAGCAGATACGCAGCCCAGTTGGACCTGTTCCTGCTCCACCAGACGGGTGAGACAACTCACGACTTCTTCGCCCGGGTCCAGGCGCAGGACATAGCCCTGATCAAATTTCCGATACTCCATAAATGGACCTCCTTTCCAAAAAAGAAGCCGCAAACGAGACTCGTTTGCGGCTTTGTTCAGCAAAATTACTGAGCGATCTCCACGATAGAGACCTGCTTACGATCCTTGCCCAGGCGCTCGAACTTCACCTTGCCAGACTTCAGAGCAAACAGGGTGTCGTCGCTGCCCTTGCCCACGTTCACACCGGGGTGGATGTGGGTGCCGCGCTGACGGACCAGAATGTTGCCGGCCAGAACGAACTGACCGTCGCCACGCTTCACGCCCAGACGCTTGGACTGGGAGTCGCGGCCGTTACGGGTGGAGCCAACGCCCTTCTTGTGGGCGAAGAACTGCAAACCGATATTCAGCATAAGTTACACCTCCAAGACGGTAATATGGTCGGGATATTCCTCGGCCAAGGCCACAAAGTGTACCATGAGGGCGGTCAGAAGGGTCTGACAGGTGCTCTCATTGGCCTCACTCAGGCCGCCGGGAAGCTTTAATTGAATGGACGCATCTTTCTGCCGCACCTTGACCGAGGCCTCAAGCCCCAGTACGTCGTTCACGGCGCATTCCACCAAACGCACAGCGCTGGTGATGGCGGCACAGACGATGTCCTCTCCCTCCGGGGCAAAGCCGCTGTGACCCTGGACGGTAAATCCAGTGATGCGCTCGCCCGCGGTATGGAATGTTACGGTGGTCATAAATCAGGCGTTGATGGCGCTGATCTGCACCTTGGTGTAGGGCTGACGGTGACCCTGGCGCTTGCGGTAACCCTTCTTGGGGTTGTACTTGAAGACGCGGATCTTCTTGCCCTTGCCGTTCTTCACCACGGTGGCAACCACGGAAGCGCCCTCCACGGTGGGAGCGCCGAAGGTAGCCTTGTCCTCGTTCAGAATAGCCAGAACCTGATCGAAGGTGATCTCGGCGCCAGCCTCGGCCTCCAGCTTCTCGATGAACAGGGTGTCACCCTGAGCCACCTTATACTGCTTGCCGCCGGTTACGATAATAGCCTGCATGAAATTCAACTCCTTTATTACGGGCTCGCTCTCCTAGGCATGGGTCTGACCCATTTGAAGACCTACTCAAAGCGGCTCTAAAAGTATATCAGTGGGATATGGGCTTGTCAAGAGATTTTGGACAAAAAATCTTGAAAAAAGAGAAAAAACGGAAGGGAAGGATTTGACGAAATTGGAAGAATCGGGTACACTAATAGCTGATTGCCCGTTCTTTTTGTCTTAAAGAGCCGGGTGCAGAGAAATGAGGGGGAAATGCCATGGTTTTCAGCAGTTTGGAATTTCTGCTGGGCTTTTTGCCGTGCTTGCTGGTGATCTATTTTATTATTCCGGCCAGGGTGCGGTGGCTGCGCAATTTGGTGCTGCTGGCCTTCAGCCTGTTTTTCTACCAGTGGGGCGCCCATCAGCTGGTTTTGTTGATGGTGGCATCCATTTTGGTCAACTACTTGGGCGGTTTGATGGCCGGGCGGAGAGACCATCCGGCCTTGGCTAAATTCGGTGTGTGGTTTGCGGCGGTCCTGGGGCTTGGACTGCTGGGCTGGTTCAAATATGCCGGCTTTCTGGCCCAGACCGTCTGTGACCTGGGCTTTGCCATCCCGGTGCCCCATATCACTCTGCCCATTGGAATCTCATTTTTCACCTTCCAGGGACTCAGCTATGTGATCGACGTTTACCGGGGCGATGCGCCCACACAGAAAAATCCTCTGGATGTAGCGCTGTATGTGGCCCTCTTTCCACAGTTGGTGGCGGGCCCCATTGTGCGCTACACCACGGTGATGGAGGACATTACCCATCGGCGGGAGACCCTGGACGAGTTTGCCGCCGGAGTGACCCGCTTCTGCTTTGGATTGGCCAAAAAGATGGTTATTGCCAACGCCATGGGACAGATCGCCGACGGGGTCTTCAACCAGACCGCGGCCAACCTGGACCCGGGATTGGCCTGGGTAGGAGCCTTGGCCTATACCTTCCAGATCTACTTTGATTTCTCCGCCTATTCGGACATGGCCATTGGTCTGGGCCGCATGTTCGGCTTTCATTTTCTGGAGAACTTCAACTATCCCTATATCTCCAAAAGTGTCACCGAGTTCTGGCGGCGCTGGCATATCTCCCTGTCCACCTGGTTTCGGGACTATGTGTATATCCCCTTGGGAGGCAACCGCTGTGTGAAGTGGAAACACGTGCGCAATATTACTGTGGTGTGGCTGCTTACCGGCCTGTGGCACGGTGCGGCCTGGACCTTTATTTTGTGGGGCGTGTGGTTCTGCCTACTGCTGCTGGGCGAAAAGTTCTTGTGGGGCGGTGTGCTGAACAAGACGCCCGCGCTGGTGCGCCACGGTTATACGATGCTGGCAGTGGTCATTAGCTGGGTGCTGTTCCGCAGTGTGGATCTGCCCCAGGCCTGGGCCTATCTGGGTGCCATGTTCGGCCAGACTACCGGACTAGCCCAGGACGGTCAGGCAGCCTATTACCTGCTGGAGTACTGGCCGGAGTGGCTGCTGGCCATCGTGGCCAGCCTGCCGGTGAAGGGCTGGCTCCAGGAGAAGCTGAAGCAGGGTGGGAACCTGGGGCAGACCATCCTGATCTGGGCGCCCAAGGGACTGGCTGTGGGGTTGCTGGGGCTGTCCTATCTGAAACTGGTCACCAGCTCCTTCAACCCGTTCATTTACTTCCAATTCTGAGGAGGGCAGCACGATGAAACAAAAGAAAATTGCAAATATTGTGCTTGTCTTTGCCTTTGCAGGCTTTCTGGCGGCGGCTATGGTTATCACTCTGGGAAAACCCCAAGGTGGCTGGTCCTACTATGAAAACCGCACTCTGGCCCAAATGGAGGAGCTTACGCCCCAGACACTCTGGGATGGAACCTTTGCTAACAGTGTAGAACCTACCCTTCAGGACCACGCCGCCGGGCGCAATACCCTGCTGAAGCTGTCTGCATGGATGGACATGGATCTGTTTCGTCGTCCGGTGGTCAATCAGGTCATTCCGGCGGAGGGGATGCTGCTGAGCTGGAACGCCTATGAGACGCCGGACCCGGAGCTGATCCAGCAGCAGGCCGATGCCATGGCTGGGCAGCTGGGAGAACTTCGAGACGTGGTGGAGAGCTACGGCGGGAAGTTCTACTATGTGGCGGTGCCCGGCCAGTACACCTATTTTGAAGAGACGCATCCCGACTTTTTAAATAACCGGGCGACCTATACCGACCTGGAGATCCCCGCATTCCAGCAGGCTATGGAGGAGCAGGGAGTCACTTTGATTGAAATGGGAGAAATTCTGGCACAGCAGGGCAACCCGCCGGAATATTACTCCACCGTGGACTACCACTACACCTTTGGCGGAGCTTACGCCACCTATCTGGCTATTCTGGAGCGGATCAACCAGGACTTTGACCACTCTCTCACTGTGCTGGACGAGGACAGCCTGGTGCGGGAGACCCTGCCAAATCCCTACCTGGGCTCTCGGGCACGGAAGGTGTTTGGACTATGGGAGACGGATGAGAAGCTGGAGATCGGCCTGCCGGCCCAGCCCATTCCCTTTACCCGGATCGACAACGGTCAGGAGGTACCGGCCGCCGTGTATACGCTGCTGAGCAACGATACCGATGAGGTGGCCTACGCGGCCTATATGGGGGGCGACATCGCAGAAACGGTCATTGATACCGGCCGGGATGAGCTGCCCTCCCTGCTCATCTACGGAGACAGCTTTACCAACCCGGTGGAGGGGCTGATGTATTACAGCTTTGATGAGATGCGCACCATTGACCTGCGCCACTATAAGGATATGACGCTGGCGGATTATATTGCCCTGTACCAGCCTGACGTGGTGGTAGGTATCCGGGACTATGAATCGCTGCTGTCCACCGACTACAATGGTTCTCCCTTTGAAATTCAGCCTTAATACGTGAACAGAGGCGGCCTATTTTAGGCCGCCTCTGTTTTATCCATCAGGTATCTTCGCAGTCACAGAACTTGCAGGGCTCGTCCACCGTGACCAGGTACTTCTCCAGGAGAGTTACCGGATGGTAGGACAGCTTGCTCTTGCGCAGGCCAGGGTCGCCGGCGTCGTCCTCGCGGTTGATAAAGTGGACTCCGTCCTGGGCAAACTGCTGGGCGAACTGAGCCACCAGCATCTGATAGCAGCCCTGGTAGTCCCGGTCTGCCTTTTCAATGTGGGTAAACAGGGTGTCTCCCACGATCTCACCCAGAGAGAAACCAACGATCTCGCCCTCCACCAGCAGCATACCGCCCAGCATATCGTAGGTGGTGTAGTTGCCCAGAACCTCCCGGGTCTTGGCCAGATCCTCGTGGAAGGAGGCAGAAGGCTTGTCTACTCCGGCGGCATAGCGGTCCAGGAAGGCTCCTACTGCGGGCAGATCCTCCGGGGTAATGACCCGGAAGGACCAGTTGCCATAGGTTTTCAAAAATTTGTTGACGTGGTTGCGCTGACCGCTGAGCTTTTTGCCACGGAAGAACTGGAGATCCTCTGCCCGATATAGGTAGTCATAAGCGTCACGGGTGGGGATGGCTGCCGAGTTGGGAAATGCGGTTTGCAGACGGTCCAGCTCATCCTTGGGGACGGGGTAGAAGGAGATGGGCATGCCCCGCCGGCAGCAGTAGCCGGCGATCTGGCGGTAGTGTTCCGGCCGGCCGCCTCCCAGAGGGAGGGTAAAGGTGGGACCCAGGCCGGGGTAGTCCACTTTAAAGTACAGCGAGCCGTCGTAGATAGCCCACTCGGTGTGGTACATGTCCCGCCACATAAACACGGTGCCGGGGGTGGTGTCACAGATACGGCTTCCGCTGTAAGCGAAAAAGTCCCGCAGTTTGGGAAGATCTTCCAGTTGCAGGGGGTGAAATTCCAGCATAAATTTAAATCCTCATTTTGTTTTTCCTAGTTTGTCCGCCAGACGGCCGAAATACCAGCCGGTGACGCCGTTTTTTTTCATCAGATAGCCCCGGCTGGTCCTGGCCACCAGGGACAGAGAGTCGCCTGGAGTCACAGGCAGATGGTAATCGGTAGAGTCCTCACACCACAGCCGCTCTCCGGTATGGCGCAGGTAGGAGTTGAGAATGTCAAGCTCCCGTCCGGTCTCCAGATGGCGGCAGCGGGAAAATTCCCCTCCCGCCTCCAAAAGCTCCAGATCGGAGCGGCCCCAGCGGATGTTTACCGAGTCGCAGGAGGGCTCCTGCGCGTCCAGGGCTGTGTATACCGGCAGGCCATCCCACGCCTGCCAGGTGAAGTCCTGGGCGTCTTCCGAGGGAAGAATCAGGGCGTTGAGCTGGCCATCGATCTTCAAGACGCAGCCGCCGTCAATGGAAATGATCTTCCGGTCCCAATCAAAGATGGGGGCGGCGCTGGGGATGTGCTCATGGTAGAGGGTCACCGGCCAGTGCCCCACAATGACGTATTTCTCGAAGGAGTGTCCCTGTCCGCGGAAGTCGTCGTTTTTCATGCACCGCCAGCGGTTGAGCTGCTCCATATGCTCCAGCGAGGGAACGCCGCCATGGACGAATACCAGGTGCTCCGTCTCCAAAATGGTGGGCAGCTTGGCCAACCACTCCCGCACCTGGGGAAAGGCCGCGCGCAGCGTCTGGCGCAGACGGGGAAGGTCGGTGGGATCACCGTCATAGCCTGCCTCCCGGGCCATCTGAAAAATGCAGCTCTCCGGGTGCTGAGGGAGGTAGCGGGAGAAAAAGCTCTTGTCCAAGGAGTCCGTCTCAAAGAAATTGAGCACCAGGCCGTCGCAGTTTCCACACAGGGGGTAGACGGTGTGGGTTTTACACAGCTGCACAATGTAGCGCAGAAGGCCCAAACTGTCCGGCCCTTTTTCCAGCATGTCTCCCACCAGGACCAGAATGTCGTCAGGGGAGAAGGAGACCTTCTCTAACAGGTGCTGGAAGAAGGGCAGATTTCCGTGGATGTCGCTGACGGCCAGAATACGCCGCCCGGGGGCAAACTCCGGATGGATAATGATAGCGTTTTGTGACACGGATGCTTCCCCCATTCAGACGATCATTTGAGTAACAAGTTACGCCAACACGGCCTCAAGGGCGACCCAGCCGTTCTTCTCACGCTTCCGGGTAACCTTCAGACCGTTCTTGGCCAGAGCAGCCTCCACTTCATGTGCCCGGGTATCGATGATGCCGGAGCACAGGAAGATTCCGTCCTCCGTCAGCAGGTTGGGCACCTGGGCAGACAGGGGGATGATGACGTCGGCAACAATGTTGGCCAACACCAGAGGGTAGCGCTGCTGAGCAATCTCAGCGGCCAGCGCGGCATCACTGAGCACGTCTCCGGCCCGAACCGTGTAGCGGTCCTTGCCAATGCCGTTGAGGGCGGCGTTTTCATAGGCCACATCTACTGCCTTGGGGTCGATGTCCACCGCCAGGGCGTGGCTTGCGCCCAGCACCAGGGCGGCAATGGACAAAATGCCGCTGCCGCAGCCCAGATCCAGAACGGCATCTCCGGCCTTGGTGTGGGCCTCCACACCCTCCAGACACAGCTGAGTAGAGGCGTGGGAACCGGTGCCGAAGGTGAGTCCGGGATTGAGATAGAAAGGCACCCGGCCGTCGGGGACAGGATTCTCTTTCTCCCACTGAGGAACAACATACAGCCGCTCACCGATGGAGAGAGGCTTGTAGTATTTCTGCCAGCTGTATGCCCAGTCGTTGTCGCTGAGAGGAGTCACCGTGTACTCGCAGTCCAGACCATGGGTGTACTGGGCCAGCTGGGCGCGGCCATCGGTGTCGTCGGTGACGTAGAACTTGACCCGGGTGACTCCCTTCATCCGGTCCAGCAGTTCCTGGTCCACATAGTCCCAGTACTGCCGGTTCTGCTCCAAAAACTGCTGGAACTCCGCCTCGTCTTCAATGACCAGTCCGGCCATTCCGGCGGCGGTGAGCTTAGCCGTCACCTCGTCCAGCCGATCGGGGGTGGTGTTGACGGCGATCTCCAGCCACTTTGTATCTGCCATGTGTTTCTTCCTTTCCGCCAGGGGCGCTGCCCCTGGACCCCGCCCGCTTTTTCGAAAAAGCGTGGCAAAAATTTTTGTGCGTGAAATTCCACTTCACGCTGAGTTTTGTGTTGGAACGAGATGGGCTCGACGTTTCCACCCACAGCCCGCTTTCAGGCAAGGGCAGAAGCGAAACAAAGTTTCGCAGGAAGTTCTTTGCCAAGCTTTCTTTCAAGAAAGCGGTTTAGCGGACGGTGCCCAGATAGAACAGGGCCAGGGTGCCGGGGCCGGAATGGGCGCCGATGACCGGGCCAACATAATTGATGTGAATATCCTCGGTGCCAAAGCGCTCCCGGACCATGTCAGCCACCAGCTCCGCATCCTTGAGGCAGTCGCCGTGGCTGATAAAGACGGTTTTCTTGCCCTCTTCGGTGACCGTTTTCTCCATCTTGTCCACCAGAGCCTTCAAAGAAGCGCTGCGGCCACGGGCCTTGCCGATGTTGATGAGGTGACCTTCGTCATCGACATGAAGCACCGGCTTGATCTGCAGCATAGAACCCACCACCGCAGTGGTAGCGGAGATCCGTCCGCCGCGCTTGAGAAAGTGAAGGTCGCTCACTGTAAACTGGTGGCACAGGTGGAGCTTGTTCTCCTCCACCCAGTCCCGTACCTCTTCAATGGAAGCGCCGGCATCCCGCTTCTGGGCAGCCAGCCACACCAGCAGACCCTGTCCCATGGAGGCACAGAGGGTATCTACGGTGTAAATCTTACGCTGGGGATACTTTTCCTGCAATTCCTCCACGGCCAAGCGGGAGGAGTTGAAGGTAGTAGACAGTCCGGAGGAGAAGGCCAGGATCAAAACATCCTTGCCGTCTTTCAGGTAGGGCTCCAGTGCCTCCTCAAAATCGTTGGGATTGAGAGCGGCGGTGGTGGCCAGCTCGCCCGCCCGCAGCATATCATAAAACAAAGCCGGATCCATCTCCCGGTTATCGGGGTAGTTGCGGTAGGTTTGCCCCTGAATGGTAAAGCGAAGGGGGAGGACAGGGACGCGGATTGCCTGGACCATCTCTTCGCTGAGGTCGGCGGAAGAATCAGTGACCAAAACAAATTCAGACATATGAAAACCTCCTTACAGATGTTATAGATACAGGATCATTTTTTCCCCTTTTTCGGCGACTCCGAGTGGGGGGGCTGAAGAATATCCAAAATACGGGCGCAGGCCAGCTGATTGGCGTAACTGCGCAAAGCCAGGTCCAGAGCCAGTCTGGGCAGATCCTCCCGGGTAGCGTTTTCATCGATGGTATCTGCGGTATCTGCCAGTGCCCGGTCCAGCGCGGCGCAGAAGTAGGTATACAGCTCCTCCGGCGTTTTGTTGCGGGCCTGTCCGGCGGCCAGCAGAATCCCGGTATCCCGCACGGAGAGGATCTTTTTCAGCGCGGAGACGGCGGTAAGATATCCCAAATGAATGGGACCATAGCGTTTGCCGTCTGCCCGGGGGACCAGCCCCTCCTTGATATAGTTGTTGACCATGGCGGAGGTGAGAGCCTCCCCTTCGTCAAAGTGGATCAGCTGCCGGGGCATATAGGAAATGATCTGGTCCATATACAGCGCAATATCAGGCAGTTCCTGCCAGGAAGCGGGACGCTGGCCCTCCAGGCGCTGCTTTAAGTCCAGCAATTCTTCCATGAAAAGGCCTCCTTTGGTGTAATTACCATTATGCTATCACAAAGAGGAGAAAAAGACAAATATAATATGGAATATTACATTCCGCAGGGGGAACTCAGCGCTTCTCCATCCACTGGCGCAGACGCTCCAAAGCCTGGGCGTGGGTAGTAGAACGCATCTTGGGGAAGGCGCGCATCAGACGGCGCTGACCAAAGATAGGACGGGCCATCGCCGCCTCCAGCTTGGTGCGCAGTTCAGCCAAGTCGCGCTGGCGCTGCTCCAGCCGCTCGGCCTGATCCATCTGGTATTGCATACGCCGCTCGGCAAGGGACTCCTTCATATCCTCCAAGCTATCCTGAAGGTCTTCCCGGCGCTGGGCCAGGACATCCTTTGCATCCTCAAGGTTCTCCTGAATGTCCTCTCGCAGTCCGCTGCCCAGTTCCGCCGCATCGATGACCCGCTCAGCCAGGTTTTCGCCCAGTTCATTGGAGAGAGCCTTGATGCGGCCGGCCAATTCATCCAGCTGAGTGAGCTGCCGGTTCATGCGGGCGATGGTACGCACGGTGGCAGCCAGATCGACCAGCATCCCGGCAGAAAACAAAGCCAGCAGGACCAGGCCCAGGGTGTGCGGAATCAGGTGGATCAGCCAGAGAATGGAGGGATGGATGATCTCCACCACAAACAGACAAGCCAGACCCCAGGCAATAGAGAAACGCAGGCAGATGTATCCTCCCAGGTTAAAGGGCTCATTGGAGTAGTCCCACCAGCGCTGATGGAAGATTTTTTCCAAGACAAAGCCGGTGACCCACTCCAGCAGGGAGGTGAGCAGCACCGAGCCGAGAAACAGCAAAAAGGTGTTGCCGCGCAGCGGGTCCAAAAAGAAGAGTACGATCACGACGCCCACGCCGTAAATGGGGCACACCGGACCGTTAAGAAAGCCGCGGTTTACAAAGCGGCCTGAGGTCAGGGCTGCAAAGCTGACCTCTGTACACCAGCCCAGAAAGGCATAAACAAAGAAAATCCAGAGGAGAAGATACATAAAAACCTCCAACACATAGATAGATCAAACGGACCCGGCCAAAACAATATTCATTGAAGTATACCTCTTTTTAGTAAAAAAGTCCAGTATTCCATGGAAAGCTTAATATGAAGGGTACACAGCTCCTTGCTCGTTGGTGGAACGACGGGGATTGCTCCAGGACTGGAAACCATCATAAGAGGGAGGGAGAGCTTCCTTGACAAGCACTGGAAAATGAAGTACATTCGTATCACATTCCAACAGATCTCATTCCAGGAGGTGCTGCTTATGTTAAAGGAAATCGGAATTATGGAGGTCGGCGGCTTTCGGGTGGGCCACGCTCAGGATGTGCAGGCCGCTACCGGATGTACCGTGATCCTCTGTGACCGGATGAGTCCGGCCGGATTGGATGTCCGGGGAGGAGGACCGGCTTCCCGGGAATCTCAGATTTTAAATCCGGTGGCTGCGGCGGAAGGGATCAATGCTGTGCTCCTCTCTGGAGGCAGCGCCTTTGGCCTTGATGCGGCAGGCGGAGTACAGAAGTATCTGGAGGAGCGGGATATTGGCTTTGATGTGGGTGTGACCAAGGTTCCGCTGGTCAGTCAGTCCTGTCTGTTTGATCTGGTGGTGGGAAGCAAAGATGTACGTCCCACAGGGGCTATGGCCTATGGAGCCTGTGAAAATGCCTCTTATGAAGCTCCTGCCGAGGGTAATGTAGGGGCTGGGACCGGCTGTTCCATTGGAAAGTACCGGGGGATGGCTCGAGCTATGAAGTCCGGCTTTGGAACCTGTGCCTTCCAGACCGGTGATTTGAAGGTAGGAGCCCTGGTAGCGGTGAATGCCTTGGGAGACGTGTACGGAGCGGATGGAGAGCCCATGGCAGGACTTTTGAATCAGGAGAAAACCGGCCTGTCCAACACGCTGGAAGAGATGTTTTCCGATGCGGAAGGAAAGGAGAATCTTTTCACCGGGAATACTACCCTGGGCGTGGTGGTCACCAACGCAGCGTTCCATAAGACCCAGCTGACCAAAATTGCCGGTATGACCCACAACGGCTATGCCCGGGCAATCCGCCCCGTGCATACCACGGCTGACGGAGACAGTATCTACGCCCTGTCGCTGGGAGACGTGTCCGGAGATTTGAACCTGGTGGGAGCCATGGCCGCCCGCGCCATGGAACATGCGATCCGCCGGGCTATTTGCAGCGCAAAATCCGCCTATGGCCTGATGGGGTGGGATGCTCTGCCCGGCAAAAAAGAAAATTCATAAGATGCAGTGAAGCCCCCGGCTCTGGAAGCAGAGCCGGGGCTTTCGCTTATTTTTGGGGGGCTTGATAGCGGCCTAGGTGCCATGCATAATAAGAGAGAATTAATAAGACGATCCGATGCTCTCAAAATAATGAGTTGTATGTCAAAAATATTGGTATCAGAGACTATGTTATCACACAACAGGTGAAACCCAGTACCATCTTTTACGCAAATATTTGCCATTGACCTGTGAAATTCTAAGATGGAAATGTTTTCTTGTGAAATGCAATTATCCGAATTATATAGAACGGACGATATTTTGATGTTCTGCTAAAGCGTTTAGAACTTTTCTTAGCAGGTGTCATTGTTGGAACTACTGATGACAGAGTTCAAAACTTGACATTTCTTGGGTGGCACACTACAATAAGAATAGATTGTGTGCTGAAGGAGTTCAGTGAAAATATGAATTTTTCGTCTCGAATTAGTCGCCCCTTACTGTACCAGGAAGTGGTCAATGCCCTGTATCAAATTATTGATGAGCAGAAGCTGCAGCCGGGGGCTCAATTTCCTTCTGAGCGGGAGCTGATTGAGCAACTTGGGGTGAGCCGTAATGTATTGCGTGAAGCGTTCCATGTGTTAGAACAGCGAGGGATCATCGTTTCGCACCAAGGGAGAGGAAGATTTTTGCGGTCTTTGCCCAGCAATGGTGCCCAGCAGGATAAGTATGCCCAAATGTCAAAAAATCTCGAACGGTATTCCTTGCGGGAGGCGTATGAGGTTCGTCAAGTGCTGGAAGAGAAGGCAATGGAACTGATCGTAAGGAATGCATCAGATGAGGATTTACAGGAACTTGAGGAAGCTTATGGGCGGATGGCTCTTAAATTTCAGGAGACGGGGACGACAGTAGGCGAGTTTGATCTGCACCGCCTGTATGCAAAAAAAACGGGTAGTATGTTTATGGAGCAGACACTGGATATCGTCCTGAGTACGATTTTGGAGATGATGCAGACAACTTCCCACGATGTGCTGGATATGCATAATGTTGAGCTAGAAGCAAAGGAGCATCGGCAAATCGTGGATGCGCTGAGACAGCGGGATGCAGTTAAGGCAAAGCAGCTTATGTTTGACCACATTCAGGGAACTATTGATTATTTAAAATAAAAAGAACAAAAACGACAAAAGTCACAGTTGACTTTTGTCGTTTCTTGTGTATACTATAAAAACAAAGATGTAAACATCTTCTTTTTTTAAGAATATGTGGGTGACCAAGCAACCGAGCAACCAAGATAAAAAGACGAACTATGAGGATGATAGAGCCAGATAAACAGCGGCAGGAAAATTGGATTGGAAAGGACTTAAATGCGATGGAAAAAGGAGAACTGAGATCAGAAGTAACCCAAGAGAGCATGATGGAGACAATCCGCTATATGACGGAACACTTTCCGTATCGTTTGGCGGGTAGTCCCTGCGAGGCAGCAGCAGCGGAGTATGTTGCCAACCGGATGAAGGAGTACGGACTGGAGGTAGACAACGAGACCTTCTACACCTATAACAGCGACCCCATGTACCAAAGGTACAGATCCTTCAGCCGGAGTTTCTGGAGATCGACAGCCTGCCCTGCGCCCATATCCGTGGCACCAAGCCGGAAGGGAGGAATTTGATCTGATCTATGTGGGTGATGGTTCTTATGGGGCATATAAGGGGCTGGACGTAGTGGGAAAGATGGTTCTTGTGGAGGTATCTTATGCTCCGCCTGTTCCGGAAAAGGCACGGATTGCCTACGAAATAGGTGCGGCCGGCATTATGTGCATGAATTGGGGTAATGACGAAGAAGTCATCTGTCACCGAGGGCTGAAGGCCGTGTGGGGCAATCCGACTGAGAGCAATGTTAAGAACATTCCCGACCTGGTGGGGGTCGGTATTACCCGTGGAGCCGGTCTGAAATTAAAGGACTGGTGTCAGGAGGGGAAGACGGTGCGGGTAAAGGTAACTGCCATTGCCGACCGTACCTGGAGCAAGGTGCATCAGCCCAAAGGAATTCTACAGGGCAACGGGAAGCGAGACGAATTTGTACTGGTGTGTTCTCATTTGGATGCCTGGAAACCGGGGGTTACCTGCAATGCTACTGGTAATGCTACTACCCTGGAAATCTGCAGGATTTTAAGCCAGCACCGGAAAGAACTGGATCGGGACATTTATTTTGTATTCTGGAACGGCCACGAGGTGGCGGAAGCGGCTGGCTCCACCTGGTTTGTGGACAACTACTGGGACCTGCTGAATAAAAAGTGTGTCGGTTACATGCACATTGATTCCACCGGCGTGCGGGAAACGGAGCTGTTTGAAATCAAGGCCTCCGAAGAACTGCTGGACTTTGCCAAGGCCAATGCGGAGAAGGTTTTGCCGCAAATGGAGTTGCGGGCCATGTCTCTGAAAAAAATCGGGGATCAAAGCTTTATGGGTATTGGTGTCCCTTCCATCACCCAGCGAATCTCCTTTACCCAGGCTTATATGGAGCACGCCCACGGAGCCACTCTGGGCTGGTGGAACCATACGAAGGAGGATGGCCTGGACAAGTGCGATCCCGAGGTGCTGGTACAAGATCCCAAGGTGTCTCTTCAGGTGATCTATGACTTAGCGACCATCGAACTTCTGCCCTATGATTTTTCCCAAAAAATAAAAGAATTTCGGAGAAAGGTGGAGAAGCTTGCAGAGGAGTACGGATGTCACATGGATTTCTCAGATTTGCTGGAGAACCTGAAGCAGGCAGAACATCTGGTCCTTCAGGTACAGGAACAGAAAGAGGCGTTCCGGGGGGAGAGAGCACAGTATTATAACGATTTTGTCAAGGAGGTTTCACGCCAGATTACCAACGTGACTATGACCTATACAGATAAATACTCCCAGGATAGCTACGGTTATACCAAGCTGTCTGCTCCCATTCCCCTGTTTACGGATTTTTCCCGGCTGGATAAATTGAAGGAAAATAGTCTGGAATATGGTCTGGTCAAGACTCAAATGGTAAAGAATAAAAATCGGATTAATGATGCATTAGAACTTATCAGCAGGATCTCAGTACTCTATCAAAAAATAATTCTTTCCTGTACTCAAATGTAAACAGTCAAAATGTTTTAGAACTAAATGATATAATCAAGGACTGTTTTCTTGTTGCATAATTTGCACAATATTTATAAAATGCAAGGGACAAGATGAAGCGGAGAAGTGCAAGTAAAGCCAACTGCGATTTGGAAAGTCTAATGGTATGAAGTCAAGAGGGTGATGGCAGGAAAAATCGAGAATAAATGCAGGAAAACAGTTGCGTAAGCAGAAAAAAGGCAACACCAACCTAAGCCCTGCCCCCTAAGATTTTTTGAAACAGGGCGGGAGCGCCAGAGCTGCGAGTGGTGTACTCAGCTCTCCGGCGGGATATACAGGCGGTTGTCCTTCAGCAGCCGAAAGACCAACCGAACCAGTTTTCTGGCAGTTAAAGCGAGTGCGCGTTTATGCTGGTACTTGTTGACCTCTTTGAATTTGAAGTCGTAGTAGCGCCGGAACTCGGAGTCGCATCTTCTCACAGAGTTCGCGGCTTCCAGCAGATAGTAGCGGAGATAGCGGTTGCCGGATTTAATCATTCGGGAATGCTCCGCTTCAAATTCACCGGACTGATTTTTGTGCCAGACAAGGCCGGCAAACTTGGCAACGGAGGCTTGAGAATCAAACCGGTGAATGTCGCCGATTTCAGCGATGATGCCGGCGGAGTAAACCTTGCCAATGCCAGGAATGGAAGTCAGGGTATTGGGGATGATTTCAAACTGCTGCTCAATGGCCTTGTCCAAAACCTTGACTTGCTCTTTCAAGGCCCGCATAGAGGCAATGGAGACAGACATGGCCTGATTCACGGTGTCATTTACCGTTTTGGGCAGACGATAGGAGCCCTTGGCAGCAGCTCGCACCGCTTTGGCTGTGGCAGCTGGATCTGCAAATCTTCCACGTCCTGTTTCTGTAACGAAGGCGGTCAGTTCTTCCAGATCAGAGTTTGCCAGATCATCCACTGTTTCAAAGCGCTCCATGAGAGCAATCGTGGTGGAGCTGGAATTAGCAATATCCTTATCTTGGGCCATGCCGGAGCATTTGAGAAACAGGTAGTTGGCAAACCGCTGTTTTTCACGAGTCAGATTTTGAATGACCTCAAATCTGGCCCGCGTCAGGGTTTGGAGTGCTTTGTAACGGTAATCATCCATGTAGACCTCCCTGGCGATTCTGCCAAAACGCAGATGGTCGGCAATCACAAAGGCGTCCACCCAGTCGTTCTTAGGCAGGTCAGGATAGGCTTCCTTGAATTTCCGCACCTGCTTGGGGTTAAGGACATGAATCTTTCGCTGGAACTGCCCCAGTCTGCCATCTTCTCGGAGAGCGTAGACAAGGCTGTCCCCGTAGATAGAGGTGGCCTCCAGACCGATCACAACATCACTGAGCTGCATGGAGCCGAGTGCCGATACGATTCTTTCTGACAACAGTTTAGCACCACCAAGGTTGTTCTGCACAGAAAAACTGGAGTACTTGCTGCCGTCTGGTTTCATCAGGTAGGCCACATTGTTCCTGCTGCTCACATCAATACCAACGAATAATGGGTTCATAATTTTCACCTCCCCGCATGGAGATTTCAGGCCAGCAGGCTTTGAGATACCCATGATAACCGGAGCATCCGCAACCTCGCCTATCAGAATCATTCCAGAGCAGGCCGATGCGATATCCCTCACTGCTGAAAGGGCGGCCTACACTCGGGCAAACAGCCAATGAGTTTGCAGCTAACTTCCGGCTCAGGGGAACGGACTTTCCGTGAAGCAACCTTTCGGTTCAACGGGAGATTTCAGAACTTGACCCTGCTGTCCTACAGCTATTGTATCATGGGCATCTCTAAGCCTGCTGATATCTAATCTAACAAGTGGACTAAGCAGACACACTTACAAAACGGTCTGCAAATCATATTATACGAGGAGGTAGGGGAGTGGACGGGATCTTGCTTCTCTTGCCCATCTTAGTTCCCATCCTGGGCGGCCTGGCTGTGCTGGGTATCCACAATATGAAGACCCGGCGGCTCACCGTCACTCTGCTGCTGGTCTTTCAGATCTTTGTGGTGCTGGAGGTGGCCCGGAACGACACCGAGCCCTTCGTCCTGCTCCAGCTCACCGACGGGGCGCGGCTGGTGCTCCAGGCTGACTCTTTGGGGCGGCTGTTTGCCAACCTTATCTGTCTCATCTGGTTTGCGGTGGCCGTTTTTGCCTTTGAGTACATGAACCATGAGGGACACCGGGAGCGGTTTTTCGGCTTCTATCTCATGACCCTGGGCGCCCTGATGGGTATCTGTTTTGCAGGCAATCTGGTGACCCTCTATCTCTTTTATGAGATGATGACTCTCCTCTCTGTCCCTCTGGTGTTGCACATCGGTACCCGAAAGGCCTTTGAGGCTGCCTACCGCTACCTAGGTTTCTCGGTGGCGGGAGCGGGACTGGGATTGCTGGGTCTGTTTGTCCTCCAGGGCTACTGCACCACCGACCTGTTTACGCCCGGCGGTGTGCTGGACCTTGCCAGGGCAGGGGAGGACCGCACCCTGCTGTTGGGGGTTTTTGTGGTGATGGCAGTGGGCTTTGGCTGTAAGGTAGGCATGTTCCCCCTCCACGCTTGGCTGCCCATCGCTCACCCGGTGGCGCCGGCGCCTGCCTCGGCGGTGCTGTCCGGCCTCATTACTAAGATGGGTGTGCTGGCCCTGCTGCGGGTGGCCTACTACCTGTTCGGCTGGGAGTTCTTGGACGGCTCCTGGGCTCAGATGGTGGTGCTGGTGCTGTCCCTCATTACCGTGTTTATGGGCTCCACCCTGGCCCTGCGGGAGGATACCCTGAAAAAGCGGCTGGCCTACTCCACCGTCAGCCAGGTCTCCTATGTGATCTTTGGCCTGATGCTCTTTCACCCCGTGGCCCTGGCAGGGGCCTTGCTCCAGGTTATTTTCCACGCCGTGGCTAAAAACGCCCTGTTCCTGGCCACCGGCTCGGTCATTTACCAGACCCACATCACCCAGGTCTCCCAGATGCGGGGCGTGGGTGTGGCGTGCAGTTTCACCATGTGGAGCTTTGCCCTGTCCGCCCTGTCACTGGTGGGTATCCCGCCCACCGGCGGCTTTGTGAGCAAATGGCTGCTGGCCCAGGGTGCCCTGGAGGCAGGGGACTTCACCCTGGCCTGCTGGGGTATTGGCGTGCTGATGGTGTCCGCCCTGCTGACGGCGGGCTATCTGCTGCCCATTGTCATCCGGGCGTTTTTCCCGGGAAAAGATTTTGACCACGAGAGCGTCATCAAACAGCAGGACACCTGGCTCATGTGGACCACTCTGTGCCTGCTGACGGCGGCGGTGGTGCTGCTGGGCATGTTCCCGCAGCTGCTGAACAACGGGCTGGCCGCGGTGGTGGAGCCTCTGTTTGGATAACCTGTTATGTTGAGAAAAGGAGGTGAGAACCCATGCTCATGCTGTGCGCCATTTTGTTCCCCATCCTTGCCGGGCTGGGCTTAGCGGCCTGGCGGCCCCACGGACGCATTGCACGGCAGAACTATGTACTGGCCTCGGCCTGTATCACCGCTGCCCTGGCTTTGTGGGCGGTATTTACCCTGCGGGATGGCCCGCTCTTTACGCTGCTGACCATGGGGGACCACCTGTCTATTGCCTTCCGGGTAGATGGCCTGTCCTGCTTGTTTGCGGGGCTGGTGTCGGTGCTGTGGCCGCTGGCCTGCCTGTACGCCGTGGAGTACATGAGCCGGGAGGGCCATGAGAACCGATTTTTTACCTTCTACCTGGCCAGCTTCGGCGTGACCCTGGGTATTGCCTTCTCTGCCAATGCCCTTACCATGTATCTCTTCTACGAGCTGCTTACCCTGGCCACCCTGCCCCTGGTGATGCATGCCATGGACAGCAAGGCCCGCTACGCCGGGCGGGTGTATCTCACCTACTCCATGTGCGGGGCAGCCCTAGGTTTTCTGGCCATGGTCATGCTGCTGGAGCACGGGGGTACTGTGTTCCTCCTGGGCGGCAGTTTGGTGTGCCCTGCCGGCAAGGAGAATACCTTGCGGGCTGCTTATGTGCTGGGCTTTTTTGGCTTTGGCGTAAAGGCGGCGGTGTTCCCGGGCCACAAGTGGCTGCTGCGGGCCTCGGTGGCCCCCACGCCGGTGACCGCCCTGCTCCATGCGGTGGCGGTGGTGAAGGCGGGCGTGTTCGCCGTCACCCGCCTGACCTGGTACGGCTATGGTCCCGCACTCCTTCGGGGCTCCTGGGCCCAATACCTGGTGATGGGAGCGGCCATCTTTACCATTGTCTACGGCTCCTCCAAGGCGCTGCGCACCAAGCACCTGAAGCGCCGTCTGGCTTGGTCCACCATCAGTAACCTCTCCTATGTGCTGCTGGGCGTGACCACCCTGACCACCGCCGGACTGGCGGCGGGAATGGTCCATATGATCTTCCACGCGGTGCTGAAAATCACCCTGTTTTTCTGCGTGGGTGCGGTACATTACAAACTCCACCGGGACTTTGTTCCCGACGTGGAGGGCTGCGGTGTGCTGATGCCCATTGTGTTTGGATGCTTCGCCACAGCAAGCCTTGGGCTCATGGGCGTGCCGCCACTGGCGGGCTTTACCAGCAAGTGGATGCTGGCCACCTCGGCAGTTGGACTGGGGGAGTGGATTGGCTATCTGGCTGCGGCGGCTCTCATTCTGTCCGCTCTGCTCACCGCATTGTACCTGATGCAAATCGTGCTGCTGGCCTTTTTCCCCAGGCAGAACCGGCAGCTTACGGTCCGGGTGCCCCGGCAGGCCAGACGGGACCCCGGTATCCGCATGACTTTGCCCCTGATCACCCTGTCGGTGGGGTCGGTGGCCCTGGGTCTGGGGGCCAACGCCCTGGTAGGGACAATCCAGACCTTGCTGGGCGCATAATGATAAGGACAGATTGGAAGGAAAGGAGGGAGAGTATATGTCCGACCTGCTGCTGATGCTGGTGTTTCTGCCCATGGCGGCTGGCCCCTTTGGGTTTTGGATGGGCCTGCGCTACCCCAAGGCGCGGGATACCTTTGTACTGGCGGTAGCGGTGCTGGAGACCATGATGGTGGTCTCCCTGTGGACCAGCCCGGTGCTGGAGAGCGGAATTGACGGGTTCTGCGGCCTTGGGATCCGTTTTGTCTCCGGGGACTTCCATACTCTCATGGCCACCCTCACCGCAACAGGCTGGCTGGCGGCCACCATCTTCTGCCGGGAGTACATGGCCCACGTGGCCCGGCAGAACCGGTACTACCTGTTCTGGCTTATGACCCTGGGGGCCACCATGGGGGTGTTCCTGTCCGCCGATCTCTTTACCACCTTTATCTTCTTTGAGGTCATGTCCTTTACTTCCTTTGTGGCGGTCATTCAGACCGAGGAGCCGGAAGCCCTCCAGGCGGGAGACACCTACCTGGCGGTGGCGGTGATCGGCGGTCTGGCTGCTCTGACGGGGCTGTTTCTCCTATATTTCCAGCTGGGTACCTTGGAGTTCGAGGCCATGGGGGCGGCGGCCGCTGCCCTGGAGGACCGGAGCGTCCTGTGGGCCTCTGGCATCCTGATCCTCATCGGGTTTGGAGCCAAGGCGGGCGCGTTTCCGCTGCATATCTGGCTGCCCACGGCCCATCCGGCGGCTCCGGCACCCGCCTCGGCGGTGCTGTCCGGTGTGATCACCAAGACGGGCATCTACGGCGTGCTGGTGCTGTCCACCACCATCTTCCTCCACGATACGGGCTGGGGGATGGTGCTGGCGGTCGTTGGCGGTATCACGATGGTGCTGGGGGCGGTGCTGGCAGTGTGCTCCATTGATTTGAAGCGTACCTTCGCCTGTTCCTCGGTGTCTCAGATCGGCTTTATCCTGGTGGGAGTGTCCATGCAGTGCCTGCTGGAGCACCACAACGCTCTGGCGGTGGATGGCACGATCCTGCACATCTTCAACCACTCCCTCATTAAAATGGTGCTCTTTCCCGCCGCCGGCGTCATCCATTTGTCCACCCATTCCTATGATCTCAATGAGGTACGGGGCTTTGGCCGAAAGAAACCTCTGCTGGCGGTGCTTATGGGGGTGCCCATGCTCAGCCTGGCAGGACTGCCTCTGCTCAACGGCTATGTGAGCAAGACCCTGCTCCATGAGAGCATCGTGGAGTACATCCACCTGGCTCCGGAGTACGGGGTGCTGTTTACGGGCCTGGAGTGGCTGTTCCTGTTTTCCGGCGGGTTGACCCTGGCCTATATGCTGAAAGTGTTTGTGTGCCTCTTTGGGGAGAAAAACGCCCTGCCAGAGAAGGTGCTGGAGCAGAAGTGGCACGGCCCCAAGCCCTACATTGCCCCCGCAACTGCGGCCACCATGGGAGTCTATCTTGTGGGGATGGCCGTGCTGGGGATGGCTCCCAACTGGGGGATGGACTCCCTGGCCGCTGTGGCCCGGAGCTTTCTTCATGGAGAGGGTCCGGAACACGCGGTGGCCTACTTCTCTGCCGTCAATTTGCGGGGAGCGGCCATCTCCATTGTGGTGGGTTCGCTGGTTTACCTGCTGGTGGTGCGGCGGTGGCTCATCCGCCGGGGGACGTACATAGATCCCATCCCCAAGTGGCTGAATCTGGAATTTGGTCTCTACCGGCCTGCCTTGCGCTTCGCCGCTCAGGTGGCCATCGTGGCGGCCACTCTGGTGGACCGCATCCTGCCCCGGCTTATTTTCCACGGCATTCCCAGTCTGTTTACCCGGGGACACCAGGGGCTGTTGTCCCTGCGGGATAAGATAGTCACCGCCCTCACCGGGTCGGAATATACCCCCCATCCCAGCGTGGAGCAGGCGGCAGACGATTACCACTTTGCCTTCTACTCCGACGACCCCAGACGCTCGGTGGGGTTTGTCCACTCCCTGGCCTTTGGTTTGATGCTTACAGGCCTGGGGCTGGTATTTGGACTGCTGTTTATCCTGCTCCACGGATGAAAAAGTCCATCGAAAGCAGTCAGACGATAAAAAATATCCCACATCCTCCAAAAGTATGAAACCTCCTGTCCAGGAGATACTGAATGACACAGTATCCCCGGACAGGAGGTTTTTTTGTGGCCTGCCGTCCGGACGATCGCAACCAGTCACCGGCGGGAGGTTTTGGACATGCTGAATAAGGTAGAGCTGTGCGGGGTGAATACCGCCAAGCTGAAGGTGTTGAAGAATGAGGAGACCCAGGCCCTGCTGCGCCGGGCCAAAGAGGGGGACAAGCAGGCCCGGGAGGAGCTCATTGCCGGGAACCTGCGGCTGGTGTTGTCGGTGATCCACAAGTTTGCAAACCGGGGAGAGAACGTGGACGATCTGTTTCAGGTGGGCTGTATTGGCCTCATCAAAGCCATTGACAACTTCGACACCTCTCTGGATGTGAAGTTCTCCACCTACGGCGTGCCCATGATTGTGGGAGAGATCCGCCGCTACCTGCGGGACAACAGCGCCATGCGGGTGTCCCGGGCCATGCGGGATACTGCTTATAAGGTGCTCCAGGCCAAGGAGTCCTACATGGCCCAGCATCAGAAGGAGCCCAGTGTGGAGGAGATCGCCCAGATGCTGGGTATTAAGAGGGAGGAGGTCGTCTTCGCTTTGGATGCGATTCTGGACCCGGTGTCTCTGTATGAGCCCATCTACTCCGACAGCGGGGACACGGTGTGCGTAATGGACCAGGTGAAGGACAGCCGGAACACGGATGAGATGTGGCTGGAGCACATCGCCCTGAAGGAGGCGGTGTCCCGGCTCAGCGAGCGGGAACAGAAGATTTTGGCCATGCGTTTTTACCAGAGCAAAACCCAGGTGGAGGTGTCCCGGGAGATCGGCATCTCCCAGGCCCAGGTATCCCGGCTGGAGAAAAATGCCCTGCGGCAGATCCGGAAAGAGCTATAAAAATCCGCCCGACGGAGCAGCGCTCCGCCGGGCGGCCAAATGATGCAGATGGAATGGAAATGTTACGCGGCCAGCTTGGTCACGTCGTCCTTGTGGCCCATCCACTCCCGGACGATGAAGATGCCGAAGAACACCACGGCCACGATGATGCCAACAGGGTAGGCGATGGAGGTGGACATGTTCAGGCACTCGGGAGCCTGGATGAAGTAGGTGATGGACACAGCGGACATAAAGGTGGCAGGCAGAGCAGCCATCATGCAGGCGATGGGGGGGAAGCCGTTGCGGTGCAGATACACAGCGCCGGCCCACAGCACCATCATAGCCAGGGTCTGGTTGGACCAGGAGAAGTACTTCCACAGGGTGGCAAAGTCGCCCCACTGAGTGAGCAGCGCGCCCACGCCCAGCACAGGTACGGACAGCAGCATGCGGTTCTTCCAGTTGCCCTGGTCAATGTGGAACCAGTCAGACAGGGTCAGACGGGCGGAACGGAACGCGGTATCGCCGGAGGTGATGGGGCAGGCAATAACGCCCAGCAGAGCCAAAACGCCGCCCACAGGGCCCATCATGGACTGGCAGATTTCGTTGACGACCACGGACTGGCCACCGGCCAGAGCCTCGTTCAGGGCACCCACGGAGCCATAGAAGGTGACACCGGCAGCAGCCCAGATCAGGGCGATGATGCCCTCAGTGACCATGGCGCCGTAGAAAATGGTGCGGCCCTCTTTCTCAGAGGTCATGCAGCGGGCGACCATGGGGGACTGGGTGGCGTGGAAACCGGAGATAGCGCCGCAGGCCACGCTGACGAACATCTGAGCCCAGATGGGGGTGTTGGTGGGATGGCCCATGCCCTCTACGCCGATGTACTCCCACAGCTCAGGCATCTGAGCGCGGTAGCTGCCGTCAACAAGCATCACGCCGGCAATGCCCACGGCCATGATAATGAGGCAGGCGCCGAAGATGGGGTAGAGCTTGCCGATGACCTTGTCAATGGGCAGGAAGGTGGCGATGAAGTAGTAGATCAGCACCACGGCCAGCCAGAAGTTGGCGTCCAGGGTCTCAGGAGTCAGGATAGCCAGCAGCTGGGCGGGATTCTTGGAGAAGTTGACGCCCACCAGGATCAGCAGGATCACGGAGAATACACGCATGACCTGCAGCATGAACTTGCCCAGATACTTACCAACGATCTCGGAAATGGAAGCGCCGTCGTGCCGCTCGCTGAGCATGCCGGACAGATAGTCATGCACGCCGCCGCCCAGGATGGTACCAAAGACGATCCACAGGTACACACGGGGACCCCAGCAGGCACCGGCCAGGGCGCCGAAGATGGGACCCAGACCGGCGATGTTCAGCAGCTGAATGAGGAACAGCCGCCAGGTCTTCATGGGGGTGTAGTCCACGCCGTCGGGGTGGGCCACAGCCGGGGTCTGGCGATCATCCACACGGAAGACCTTCTCGATGAGCTTGCTGTACAGGGCAAAACCCACGATCAGGACAACCAGAGAGATCAGGAACGTAATCATAATGTTTTCCCTCCTACGATTGCCGCGCCCCCTGCTCCGCCAGGCGGTGCGAAAAAAATTGGCGTGCGGAGCCGCCGCCCCACAGTGGCATCATTTGGATTTGGCAAAACACTGTGCGGCCCCCTTCCACAGGGAAGGGGGCTAGGGCGGAGGCGGTCTGTACAGGCCGCCTCCCAAGCGGCTATATTATAGCACCAAAGGCAGGGAAGTCAAGCCTATATTTGGAGGTTCTGACAGTTAATTTTTCGTTAAAAAAATTTTTTACTAGTGAAATAGTACGAAGTGTGTTCTTAGCTGGAAATTGACTGGAATAAGCCCGGCGTTATCCCAGGGCCACATCCAGAATCATCATCAGTAAGAAGCCTACCATTACCCCATAAGTACCGCCATGGGTCTGGTGGTCGTGGCGCAGATTGGCCTCGGGGATGAGCTCCTCCACCACCACATAGAGCATGGCGCCCGCTGCAAAGGAGAGAAGCCAGGGCAGAGCCACCTGCACTGTTCCCGCTGCCAGTACGGTGAGCAGGGCGGCAATGGGCTCCACCGCACCGGAGGCCGCACCGATGAGAAAAGACTTGGTACGGCTCAGGCCTGCCTGCCGCAGGGGCAGGGAGATGGCCGCTCCCTCGGGAAAGTTCTGGATGCCGATACCCAGGGCCAAAGCTCCGGCGGCGGGCAGCAGCTCGCTTTGTCCCTGGGCGGCCAAAGCGAAGGATACGCCTACCGCCATTCCTTCCGGGATGTTGTGCAGGGTGATGGCCAGGATGAGCAGGGCATTTTGGGCGCTGTGTCGGTCTCCCGACTGGAGCAGTTCGGGGGAGAGGTGGGGGAGCAGGCCATCCATGGCCACCAGAAAGAGGATACCCAGGGCGGAGCCGCCGGCGGCGGGCAGCCAGCCGGGCAGCCCCAGTTCCTGGGCTTCCTCAATGGCCGGGATGAGGAGAGACCACATGCTGGCGGCGATCATCACCCCGGCGGCAAAGCCCAGCATAATGCGGTGGAGGTTGGGGGAAATCTGGTTGCGGAACAAAAAGACCATGGCCGCCCCCAGAGCGGTCATAAGAAAGGTGAAGCCGGTTCCGCTGCCGGCCAACAGAAGTGCCTGAGTCAAGAAAAAAACTCCTTTCCTGGCCGGAGCGAGGACAGAGACTCCGGCGGATGTGATTGAGGGTGCGCTGTCTCAGCCTATGACAGTAGGCCGCCGGGGGTGCGTGGGCTGGGCAGAGGGACAGAAAGGAAAAAAATTTACGGGAAACCCCTAGGCAAACGGGAATAATTACGCTAAAATAGGATGCGATAAACTTGGGAAGGGTCGGGAGAGAGTATGCGGCGGTCAGCCGGGCACGGCACCTTCCCTCCATTATGAATTGCAAGGAGTGTTTCCCATGGAGAAGCCAAAATATAAACGCGTACTGCTGAAGATCAGCGGTGAGGCCCTGGCGGGCGAGGCCAGCCGCGGGCTGGACTTCCACGTCATCGGCCAGGTATGCGACGTGGTGAAAAAGTGCGTGGAGTTGGGCGTCCAGGTCGGTATTGTGGTAGGCGGCGGCAACTTCTGGCGCGGCGTCAAGGACGGCGGCGACCAGATGGTCCGGGTCCGTGCCGACCACATGGGCATGCTGGCCACCACCATCAACGCCCTGGCTGTGGCCGATGTGCTGGAGCAGAAGGGCGTGGAGGTCCGGGTGCAGACCGCCATTGAGATGCGTTCTGTGGCTGAGCCTTATATCCGCTCCCGTGCCATCCGCCACCTGGAGAAGGGCCGCGTGGTCATCTTCGGCTGCGGCACCGGCAACCCCTTCTTCTCCACCGATACTGCCGCAGTCCTCCGCGCCGCTGAGATCGACGCCGAGGTCATCCTGCTGGCCAAGAACATTGACGGCGTCTATTCCGCCGATCCCAAGAAGGTCCCCGACGCGGTGAAGTACGATTCCATCACCTACGCCGATGTGCTGGCTCAGCGCCTGCAGGTGATGGACTCCACCGCCACTTCTCTGTCCATGGATAACAAGATCCCTGTGCTGCTCTTTGCCCTGAAGGACCCCGAGAACATTCTGCGGGCCGTGATGGGAGAGAAGATCGGCACCATCGTCCAGGGCTGAGCCCCTCCCGGACGGTTTTTACCTTTAACTTAGAAAGGAAGATCAGACTATGAGCCCTGAGACGAAAGCCTATGACCAGAAAATGATCAAGACCATCGAAGTGGTGAAAGCCAACTTCGCCTCCGTTCGGGCCGGCCGGGCCAACGCCGGTGTGCTGGACCGCATCATGGTGGAATACTACGGCACCCCCACCCCCCTCAACCAGGTGGCTGCCATTTCCTCCCCTGATCCCCGTACCCTGACCGTTCAGCCCTGGGACGCCTCCCTGCTCAAGGCCATTGAGAAGGCCATCCAGACCTCCGATCTGGGCATCAACCCCCAGAACGACGGACGGCTGATCCGCCTGGCTTTCCCCCAGCTCACCGAGGAGCGCCGTAAGGAGCTGACCAAGCAGGTGCGCAAGTACAGCGAGGAGGGCAAGGTGGCCCTGCGCAACATCCGCCGGGACGCCATGGACGAATTCAAGAAAAAGAAGAAAGCCTCCGAGATCACTGAGGACGACCTCAAGGAGCTGGAAAAGGAGCTTCAGGACCTTACCGATAAGCGCTGTAAGGACATCGACGAGCTGACCGTGAAAAAAGAGCAGGAGCTCATGGCGGTGTAATCGTCCAAAATAATCGGCAAGATGCAGAAAGGAGCACTCCCTTCTGCATTTTGCCTGCTTTTGGGAGATTCCCACAACGCTGCGGGAAGGAATAGAAGTTATGGCTTTTTTTAAATCCAAAGAGGACCGTCAGGTCCAGGTGGATTTTGACCATCTGCCCCGGCACATTGCCATTATTATGGACGGCAATGGGCGCTGGGCCAAAAAGCGGGGGCTGCCCCGCACCGCCGGCCACGCTGCCGGCGCGGAGAACTTCCGCACCATCGCCACCTACTGTAAGGATATCGGTCTGGACTACCTCACCGTCTACGCCTTTTCTACGGAAAACTGGAAACGGCCCGCGGAAGAGGTGGGGGCCATCATGGGCCTTTTGAAGAAGTATCTGCTGGAGGCCATCGGCCGTATGGAGCGGGACCGGGTGAAGATGGAGTTTTTCGGCGATCTGTCGCCCCTCACCCCGGAACTGCGGGAGCTGTGTGAGCGCACCCGGGAGATCTCCAAGCACTACGAAGGCTGCCAGGTAAATATCTGCCTCAACTACGGCGGCCGGGACGAGCTGCTGCGGGCAGCCCGGGCCTATGCTCAGGACTGCCTGGAGGGAAAGGCCGACCCCAACCATCTGGGGGAGAGCGAGTTTTCCGACTACCTCTTCTCATGTGGAGTGCCCGACCCCGATCTGGTCATCCGGCCCAGCGGTGAGCTGCGGCTGTCCAACTTCCTGCTCTGGCAGTCCGCTTATGCGGAATTTTACTTCACCGACGTGCTGTGGCCCGACTTCTCCAAGGAGGAGCTGCACAAGGCCATCGCGGCCTTCCAGGGCCGTTCCCGCCGGTTTGGAGGTGTATGACTTGCTGACACGGATTATCGTGGCCGTGGTGTTGGCGCCCCTGTTTTTTGTGGTCCTGTTTTTCCTGGACTCCATCTGGCTGGCGGCGTTGATGGCCGCAATCTGCGCCATGGCATCTTTTGAACTGCTGCGGGCTACCAAGGTGGCCCACCACAACGGTATGTACTTCTTCACCGCCCTGGCTGCTGCCGCCATTCCGGTTGGCTGCTGGCTGGGACTTGGGTACCTGGTGGTTCCCATGGCGGCAGTATTTTTGATGCTGACCCTGTTCGGCATCGCTATCCGTCTGTATGACGAGGAGCGGGCTGTGCGGGTGGAGGACGTGTTCATGTGCATGTTTGGGGGTCTGGTGATCCCCATGTGCCTGTCCGCTCTGGTACAGCTCAAGTGCATGGACCATGGCCAGTACCTGGTGCTGCTGCCTGTGATCTGCGCATTTCTTACCGATGCCGGAGCCTATTTTGCCGGCGTGTTCCTGGGTAAGCACCGGGGCATCACCAAGGTCAGCCCCAACAAATCCCTGGAGGGCTACATCGGCGGCATCCTGTCCGGCGGCATTTTCCTGCTGCTCTACGGCGTGATTCTGCAGCAGTTTGCCGGGTTGACGGTTTCTCTGCCCATCATGGCGGTATATGGCCTCATCGGCAGCGCGGTGACCGAGGTAGGCGACCTGTCCTTTTCCCTCATCAAGCGGCAGTTTGGCATCAAGGACTATGGTGACCTGCTGCCCGGCCACGGAGGTATGCTGGACCGGTTCGACTCCATGACCTTTGCCGCCCCCACCTTGCTGATCCTGGTATCGCTGATCCCCGCATTTTGATCTGCCGCGGCGCGCGAAGGGGACTTCGCGCGCCGTTTTTTTCATCGGGGCTGTGCCCCGGAACGAAAGGAGTGTAACCAAATGAGATCCTGCTGTATTTCCCTGCTGGGTTCCACCGGTTCGATTGGCCGGCAGTCTTTGGAGGTGATCCAGGCCTGCGGCATGAAAGTGGGCGCCCTTACCGCCAACTCCAATGTGGCGCGGATGGAGGAACAGGCCCGGCAGTTCCAGCCGGAACTGGCGGTGATGATGGATGAACAGGCTGCTGCCGACCTGAAGGTTCGCCTGGCCGACACTCCGGTGCAGGTGGCCGGGGGACTGGAGGGCCTGCTGGAGGCGGCCGAGCTGCCCAAGGCCGATACGGTGATCACCGCTGTGGTAGGTATGGTGGGGCTGCGTCCCACCATGGCCGCCATCCGGGAAGGAAAGCGCATTGCTTTGGCCAATAAGGAGACCTTGGTGTGTGCCGGACAGCTGGTGACTGAGGAGGCACGGGACTACGGAGCCAAGATCCTGCCGGTGGACTCGGAACACTCCGCCCTGTTTCAGTCCCTCCAGGGGTGCAAGGACAGGGGAGAGGTGAAGCGTCTGATCCTGACCTGTTCCGGAGGTCCCTTCTTTGGTAAGACACGCAAGGAACTGGAAGGAATGACAAGGGAAGATGCCTTACAGCATCCAAACTGGTCCATGGGTGCTAAGATCACAGTGGACTCCGCTACTCTGATGAACAAGGGCCTGGAGTTTATCGAGGCCATGCACCTCTACCAGATGCCTCCGGAGAAAATTTCCATTGTAGTGCATCGGGAGAGTATCATTCACTCCCTGGTGGAATACTGTGATAACGCAATGATCGCCCAGCTGGGTACGCCGGACATGCGTCTGCCCATCCAGTACGCCCTCACCTGGCCGGAGCGTGTAGTGGGTCCTGCCACACCGTTGGATCTGTGCAGCTGTGGCCCTCTCACCTTTGCCCAGCCTGACACGGAGACCTTCCAGTGCCTGGCGTTGGCTCTGGAGGCGGCAAAGACCGGCGGCACCGCGGGCGCCATCCTCAACGGTGCCAATGAGGCCGCGGTGGCTCTTTTCCTGGAGGGCAAGATCGGCTTTTTGGACATTGCAGATCGGGTGCGCCGGGCTATGGAGCAGGTGAAGGTGATTGCTGATCCCTCCATGACTCAGGTGCTGGAGGCTGATGCCGCCGCCCGGGAGGCTGTGCTGTCTGTGTGACAAATCCCATAATTTCTGGCTGCTTATATTGGAGGTCCTATGGTCTATATTCTTGTCGCTATCCTCATGTTCGGCGTGCTTATCGCCGTACACGAATTTGGTCACTTCATCACCGCAAAACTCTTTGGCATCCGGGTCAATGAGTTCTCCATTGGCATGGGACCCGCTCTGTTTAAACGGGAGAAAGGCGAAACACTTTACAGCCTTCGCCTGCTGCCCATCGGCGGCTACTGCGCCATGGAGGGGGAGGACGAGGAGTCGGACGACCCCCGGGCCTTTGGCAACGCGGCAGCCTGGAAAAAGGTGATCGTGCTGGTGGCGGGCGCCTTTATGAACTTTCTTACCGGCCTGATCATCGTCCTGGCCCTGTATGCTCCCGCCCAGGGCTTTTACCAGGAGGTCTACTCCGGGGCCATGGAGGGCTACGGTACCGAGGATTGCGGACTCCAGGAGGGCGACCGTTTTCTGTCGGTGGATGGCCACAAGGTGCTGACCTACGGCAATGCCCAGTTCTATATGAGCCGGGCGGGGGACACCATGGACCTGGTGGTGGAGCGTGACGGCGAGAAGGTGTATCTGTACGACGTCTCCCTGCCCCGGCAGGAGCGTACCGATGAGGAGGGCAACACCACCAACTATCGTGGTATCACCATCGGAGTCCAGGTATTGCCCGCCAGTTTGGGCACCAAGCTGATTTACAGCTGGAATACTACTGTGGATTACGTGCGTCTGGTGTGGGTGAGCCTTGGCGACCTGGTACGGGGCGCGGTGGGCATTAAGGATCTGTCCGGCCCGGTGGGCATCGTGGACACCATGTCCCAGGTGGGTAGCCAGTCGGCCAGCGTGGGTGCGGCCATCCAGAATCTGCTGTGGCTGGCGGCGCTGATCGCGGTAAACCTGGCGGTCATGAACCTGCTACCTCTGCCTGCTCTGGACGGCGGCCGGGTATTTTTCCTGCTGCTCAACGGGGTGCTGTTTGCCCTGTTTAAGAGAAAAATTGACGCCAAGTATGAGGGGTATGTCCATCTTGCCGGGCTGGCAGCCCTGATGACCCTGATGCTGATGGTCACCTTCAGCGACATCGGCAAGATCATCGCCCGCTAAGTCCTTTTCTTTGGTCCTTTTCTCGAGAGAAAAGGACCAAAAGAGCTTTCGCGCAAACCTTCGGTTTGCTTCCGGCGGTTCTTGCAGACTGGCAAAGTATATAACCTGTGCAACATGAAATGTTGCACGCAAAAGTTTTTGCCCCGCTTTTTACAAAAAGCGGGTGGGGTCCAGGGGTAACACCCCTGGGGGAGGAGGAAGACAGATGACCAAGCAGATCAAAGTAGGCAACGTCCTGGTGGGTGGCGGTGCGCCGGTGTCCATCCAGTCTATGACCAATACCCGCACCGACGACGTGGAGGCTACCCTGCGCCAGATTCGGGAGCTGGCCGCCGCGGGATGTGAGATCATCCGGGTGGCCGTGCCCGACATGGCGGCGGCCAAGGCAGTGGGAAAGATCAAGGAGCAGTGTCCTCTGCCCCTGGTGGTGGACATCCACTTCGACTACAAGCTGGCCCTAGAGGCCATTGCTGCCGGAGCGGACAAGGTGCGCATCAACCCGGGCAACATCGGCAGCGAGGACCGGGTGAAGGCGGTGGCCGACGCTTGCCGCCAGAAGAACATCCCCATCCGTATTGGCGTGAACGGCGGTTCTTTGGAGAAGCCCCTGCTGGCCAAATACGGCGGTGTGTGCCCCGAAGCCATGGTGGAGTCCGCCTTCGGCCACATTCGGCTCCTCAACAAATTTGACTTTGACGACATCTGTGTATCGCTGAAATCCTCCAGCGTGCCCATGACCATGAAAGCCTATCAGATCATGTCGCAGGAAAGTGATTATCCTTTACATATCGGAGTGACCGAGGCGGGCACCGTCCGCATGGGCACCCTGAAATCCGCCGTGGGCATCGGAGGCCTGCTGGCTCTGGGCATCGGCGACACCATGCGGGTATCCCTGTCCGCCGACCCGGTGGAGGAGGTCTATGCCGCCCGGGACATCCTGAAGGCGGCGGGTATTCGCAAAGAGGGGGCAGAGCTGGTGTCCTGCCCCACCTGCGGACGCACCCGCATTGATCTCATCTCCCTAGCCGGGGAGGTGGAGGAGCGGCTCAAGATCGTGGACAAGCCCATCACCGTGGCGGTCATGGGCTGCGTGGTCAACGGTCCCGGCGAGGCCAGCGCCGCCGACTGCGGCATCGCCGGCGGCGTAGGGGAGGGCCTGCTGTTCAAGAAGGGCCAGATCATCAAGAAGGTGCCCCAGGATCAGTTGGTGGACGAGCTGTTCGCCCTCATCGATACCCTGTAATCGCATAAACGCAAAGGAGAGGCGCAATGTCCCAAAAGATACCCTTTTTAGAGATGTTCGCCGCCCTGAACCAGTGGCAGGAGTTTGTCAACGCCATGGAGGGGTGGCTGATTGTAGAGGCCGCCATCGACCGGAAGACCCGCAGCGCGGTGGTGACGGTGGAGGGGGCCAGCGGTGCCGGGCCCAACCTCATTGCCCAGGCGGAGGAGGTGGTGGCCCGGTGCTACGGGCTAAACTCTGTAAAGTTGAAACCCATTACAGAAGAGAGGCCGAAGGCAGTTGAGCCGGAGGTGCCTCAACCTGCTCCTGCACCTCAGACCGAAGCGCCTAAAGCGCAGGAGGAGCAGCCTGCGGCCGCTTCTGCCCAGCCGCAAAAGCCCCAGGAGCCCCAGGACGCCTTTGCTCGGGCGGAGGCCATCCGCGCCGCCGCGCTGAAGAAAGTGAAACGTGCCGCGCCCTCCGCCTCCGGCAAAAAAGGGGAGAAGAAGGACAATGGCCGGGTCATCTTCGGCAAGGTCATCAAGCGCGCTCCGGTGTCCATCGGGGAGTTGGAGCTGGACATGGGCATGGTGGTCATCGAGGGCGACGTATTTGCCATCGAGAACCGGGAGCTGAAAAAGCGCAACTCCTGGGTGGTGGCCTTTGACGTTACCGACTACACCAGCTCCATCCGGGTGAGCAAGTTCTTTCCTCAGGCTGACGAGGCGAAACCCTTGGTGGACGGGATAAAGAAAGGCATGCACCTTGTCATTCAGGGGCGGCTGAATATGGACCGCTTCTACGGCGATATGGTGCTGGAGCCGGTGGCCGTGATGGCGGGGAAGAAAGAAATGCGCATGGACAACGCCCCGGAGAAGCGGGTGGAACTCCATCTGCACACCACCATGTCGGCCATGGACGCCCTCACCGCCGTGGGACCCAAGCTGGGACCGGAGCGAAATGTAGTGAAGCGGGCGGAGGCCTGGGGCCACCGGGCTATCGCCATCACCGACCACGGTGTAGCCCAGTCCTTCCCGGACGCCTGGCACTCGGCGAAAAATATCAAGCTGCTCTACGGCGTGGAGGCCTACTTTATCAACGACGTGGACGACCGGGTGGTGGTCCACGGTCAGCCCTGCCAGGACTTTTCCCAGGAAATCGTCTGCTTTGATATTGAGACCACCGGCCTGGACAAGCGCCGGGAGGTCATTATCGAGATCGGCGCGGCGGTGCTGAAAAACGGAGAGGTTACCGAAACCTTTAACACCTTCGTAGCCCCCGGGCGTATTCTCAGCCCGGAGATCATCCACCTCACCGGCATCACCGATGAGATGCTGGTGGGAGCTCCCTCTCAGGAGGAGGCCCTGCGGGCCTTTTTGGACTTCGTGGGGGACCGGCCTCTGGCCGCCCATAATGCGGAGTTTGACATGGGCTTTATCGCCACCGGCTGCCGGAAATACGGGATTCCCTTTACCAATCCCTCCATTGATAGCCTGATTTTGGCCCAGAACCTGCTGCCTGAGCTGGGCAAGTATAAGCTGGACATTGTGGCCGAGTACCTCCAGCTGCCTGCCTTCAACCACCACCGGGCCAGCGACGACGCGGCCACAGTGGCCTATATGCTGCCTCCTTTCTTTGAGAAGCTGGAGGCCATGGGAGTCCACCGTCTGGAGGATATCAACGCCGCCATGCCCAAGCTGCGCAAGGGCGGAAAGGCCCGGCGGCAGCCCAAGCACCTCATCGTGCTGGCCAAAAACCAGACGGGCCTTCGCAACCTCTACAAGCTTATCTCCCTGGCCCACCTGGAGCACTTCAAACGCTACCCCATCATGCCTAAGTCGGTGATCAACGAGAACCGGGAGGGACTTATCATCGGCTCGGCCTGCGAGGCAGGCGAGCTGTTCCAGGCGGTGACAGCGGACAAGGACTGGGAAGAGCTCAAGCGCATTGCCTCCTGGTACGACTTTTTGGAAATCCAGCCCATCTGCAACAATATGTTCATGCTCCGCAAGGGCATGGTGCGCTCGGAAGAGGAGCTGCGGGACTTCAACCGCACCGTGGTGCGGCTGGGAGAGGAGCTGGGTAAGCCGGTGTGCGCCACCGGCGACGTCCACTTCCTGGACCCGGAGGACGAGATTTACCGCCACATCCTGCTGGCCTCCAAGGGCTTTGAGGATGCGGACGAGGCCTTGCCCATCTACTTCAAAACCACGGACGAGATGCTCCAGGAGTTTGCCTATCTGGGCAAGGAGAAGGCCTACGAGGTGGTGGTGAAGAACACCAACCTGATTGCCGACTGGTGCGACCCCATCAAGCCGCTGCCCCAGGGCCTGTTCGCCCCGAAACTGGAGGACTCCGACGGAGAACTGAAGCGCCTGGTGTGGGGGAAAGCACATGAGCTTTACGGCGACGAGCCTCCGCAGATCGTGGTGGACCGCATTAACGTGGAGCTGGGCGACATCATCCGCTGTAAATACGACGTCATCTACATGTCCGCTCAGAAGCTGGTGCAGAACTCCCTGGAGCACGGCTATCTGGTGGGCTCCCGTGGTTCGGTAGGTTCCTCTCTGGTGGCCTTTATGTCGGGTATTACGGAGGTAAACTCCCTGCCCGCCCACTACCGCTGCCCCAAGTGCAAGCACTCCGACTTTGACTACGCTCAGGATCCCGCCCACCCCTACGGCTGCGGAGCGGACATGCCCGACGCGGTGTGCCCCATCTGCGGTACGCCCTATATGAAGGATGGCTTCAACATCCCGTTTGAAACCTTCCTGGGCTTCGGCGGCGACAAGGTGCCCGATATTGACCTGAACTTCTCCGGTGAGTACCAGTCCAGCGCCCACAGATATACCTTTGAGCTCTTTGGACAGACCCACGTGTTCCGTGCCGGTACCATCGGCACCGTGGCGGAAAAGACCGCCTTTGGCTACGTGAAAAAGTACCTGGATGAGCGGGGAAAGATGGCATCCAAGGCGGAGGAAAACCGCCTGGCCATCGGCTGCACCGGCGTCAAGCGCACCACGGGACAGCACCCTGGCGGCATGGTGGTCATCCCCCAGGATAAGGAAATCTACGACTTCTGTCCTGTCCAGCACCCCGCCGATGACCCCAACAGCGACATTGTCACCACCCACTTCGAATATCACTCCATGGAGAGTAACCTCCTGAAGCTGGACATGCTGGGACACGATGATCCCACCATGATCCGTATGCTGGAGGACCTCACCGGGGTGAACGCCCGTACCGATATCCCCCTGGACGACAAAGATACCATGTCCATCTTCCAGTCCTCCAAGGTCCTGGGCTATGAGAACGACAATATCCTGGGTCCCACGGGAGGTACCGCCATCCCGGAGTTTGGCACCAGCTTTGTCCGCGGCATGCTGGAGGACACCCAGCCCGACCAGTTCGATATCCTGGTGCGGCTGTCCGGCTTCTCCCACGGTACCGACGTGTGGCTGGGCAACGCCAAGGACCTCATTACCTCCGGCACCGCCAAGGTCAGCGAGGCCATCGGCTGCCGTGACGATATCATGCTGTTTTTGATCTCCAAGGGCATGGACCCCAAGCGCTCCTTTAAGATCATGGAGGCGGTGCGTAAGGGCAGGGGACTGCCTGAGGGGGCCGAGGACGAGATGCGGGAGCATGGGGTGCCCGAGTGGTATATCGGTTCCTGTAAAAAGATCGCCTATCTGTTCCCCAAGGCCCACGCCGTGGCCTACGTGATGATGGCCTTCCGCATTGCCTGGTTCAAGGTCCACCGGCCCTTGGCCTTCTATGCCGCCTACTTCTCCATCCGCGCCAAAGCCTTTGATGAGGCCTACATGTGCCGGGGCATGGACGTGTGCCAGAAGAAGATGCGGGAAATCATCGCCAAGGACAAGGAGGCCTCCGCCGTGGAGCAGGACATGCTCACTACCCTGGAGGTCTGCTACGAGTTCTATCTCCGGGGATTTACCTTCCGGCGTATGGATATCTACCAGTCCGACGCCATCCACTTTAAGATGGACCTGGAAAATAACGCCCTCATCCCGCCCTTTGTGTCGGTGGCTGGCCTGGGTGAGACGGCGGCCATCTCTCTGGCAGAGCAGCGCAAGGGAAAGAATTTTATCTCCATCGAGGAGGTCGCCGCTGCCTGTCCCAAGGTGTCCAAGACCCATATCGAGCTATTGAAGGAAGCAGGGGCCTTCGGCGACCTGCCGGAGACCAGCCAGCTAAACCTGTTTTCCATGTTTTGATGTAAAAAGCCTCAGAATCCATTGGATTCTGAGGCTTTTGCTTATTCCCGGGGAAATAGGAGATTATAAAAATCGTTTTCCACGATCATGGGGGTGCAGGCCAGTTTATATTCCACCAGCTTTTTCATGGTGGACACATATTGTTCCTGCTCCTCCTGGGTCATGGTCACCCCCTCCGCGGGGGTAAAGGTCTGGGTGTAGCGGTTATAAAAACCGCGGTCGCTGCGCCAGCTGCGGGAGGTGAAAATCACTAACCCCTCGCTGTCGGAAAGGATGTCCCGGCCGGAGAGCATCCGGCTGTCATACTCCAGTCCCAGCAGATTGGAGACGGTGGGGAGGATATCTACCTGGCAGCAGGGTTTGTCTACCTGCACCGGCTCCTCCATGCTGGCCGACCAGAGAATGAGGGTGTTTTTGTACACGTCAAAGTCGATGGCCGACTCATTGAGAGCCTCCAAGTCCTTGGAACTGCCGAAGGTGCGGCCCGATAGCTCCTCCAGTACCCCGGCGTTGGAGTAGGGGATGTGGTCCCCGGTGGCGATGATGAGAGTCTTGTCCAGCTTGCCTGCCTCCTCCAGCTTTTGCAGCAGCAGCTCCAAGGCACGGTCTACCTCCATAACGGTGGCCATGTAGTTCTGGGTGGTCTGGCTATAAGGCAGTGCGCGTACCTGGTCCAGGTAGGGCTGGACGATGCGGTTGTTGGAATAGGGCATGTGTCCGCTGATGGTCAGGTAGTAGACGTGGAAGGGTTGGTCGCTATTGATGTAGTCATCTACACTGTTTTCGATGACCTGAGTGTCCCGGGCGGGCCAGGCGATCTCGCCGCTGGAGGTGGTGTCCACGTCCAGGCCGGTACCGAACTGTTTCCAGGTGTAGCCCAGGTTGGTGTGGGAGGCCTGACGGCCATACATGTCATAGTTTCCGTGGTAGCCCAGAACCTGATAGCCCTCCCGGCCCAGCTGCTGGGCTAAGGAAAAGTAGGCGTTGGTGCCCAGCACCCCGGTGCGCTTCATGGTGATGGGGTTGCCGTTTTTGGGGTAGAGGCCCAGCAGGGTCTGACACTCTCCGTTGGAGGTGCTGGTGTAGTGCAGAGCGGTGTAGTAGTTGTTGAACACAAAGCCTTCGTTGGCCAGCTTATAAAGGGTGGGAGTCAGCTCCGGGTCGATGGCGTAGCCGGAGAACCCCTCAATGACCAGCTGGATGACGTTGTACCCCTTAAACATGCCGGTGTATTCATTTTTTCGGGTGGGGGAGGCGCTGCTGAAGTAGTTGGCCAGCCAGGAAACGTCCTCATTGGGGGCGTTGGCGGCGAGAGACTCCAGGTCCACATCCATTACGTTGGGAGAGGTGTCTATCACGGGCTGTTCCTCCACCGCGGAAGTGTCCCCGCCGGAGCCATCTCCCGAGCTGTCCAGACCATCCAGACCATCAAAGTCGGAGTCCAGCCCGGCCTTGGCAGGGAAGAGCATGTGCTTGACGTCCAGGCGCAGCATGGTCACCAGCCCCAGCTGCTCCACCTGGTCGTCGAAGTTTGTGTCGGAGCGGTAGAGCTTGGCGGGAGTCAGATCTCCCGGCCACGGAGCGTGGACCACGGCCAGCCCCAACAGATGAAAGGCCACAGCAGCGGCGGCAAAGATAGCCGCACCCCGGCGTGGGGGCTGTCCCTGGGCCAGTCCCCACCGAAACAGAGGCCACAGCAGGAGGGTGGGTAAAAAGAAGAGAAGCAGCAGGGGAAGGGCTGCGGCAGTGGCAGGAAGGATCACTCCTGCATAGTCGCTCAAACGGTTGCCGGCCGCGGTCTCCAGAGTGCTGAGGGGGTAGTAGGCCTGGAGAGTATGCTTGGCAATCAGTTCAGCGGCAAACAGCAGAGTAAGTAAGAACGACAGCAGCACCGTAAGGATGCGGCCGGCCAGCGGGGGGAGCAGGATGGGCAGCAGCGCCAGCAGACTTCCAGCCGACAGGGAGAAGAGAAGGTAGATGGGGAAATAGGTCATGGCGTTCCCGGTGGCCAAGTGCAGGACAACCTCCAGATAGACCAGCAGAAGGGGGAGGTACAGCCCCAGAGTCCAGGCGGGGAGCTTGGGCCGGGGGGGCGGCGGCGCGCAGTGCTGGCCCTGGTAGGGATGAAGATGGGGCAGTTGCATAGAGGGGCCTCCTGTTTTTTGAAAAACCGGTAACACACATTTTACCGGATGTTAACGTAAGCGGATTATACCATGGAGCAGGAGGGAAACCAAGAAAGAAATTCTTTAAATCCGGTTACAAAAAAAGTCGGTTGGTTACAAAAAAGCCCGCGGACCGGTAAGGTCCGCGGGCAAAACGGATGAGACTGAAGCTTAGGCCATCCACAGACCGTGGAGGTTGCAGTAGGCGTAGGCAGCCACCACTTCATCCCCCTCGGCCAGGGCAAAGACAGCCTGAGGCTTGTCGTTGGGAGTGAGGTGCTTGATCTGCTGACCCTGCTTGGTCTCCAGGGCGATCCACTGGATAAAGTGCTCAGGGATCATGGGGTGCTCCACGGAGCCCACCTTTACAGTGACAGCGCTGCCGTTGACGCTGATGACGGGGACGTGCTTCTCCACGGCGGCATCCGTGGTGCCGGGGACGATCTCGGTCATTTTCTGCCCGCAGCACATAACGGGCACGCCGGTGTTGTTGAGGAAAGTGACAATGTTGCCGCAGTGTTCACAGACATAAAATTTCATAGGGAATACCTCCTGCACAGTTGGGACAAAGTCTGTCAGACAGCTTGTCTCCGGATAGAAAAATTATACGTGGAAGCAGGGCGGAAGTCAATGATGGGATGGCTGCGGCGGCAGAAAAATTGTGGGGGCGCAGTGTGCGTTTAGGAGAAAATTTGAAGGGAAAATTCATGAAATTTTCATTCTTCCATGGCCAAATAAGGTTGCCATTGGAGGTGGAATATCGTATAATAACTAAGATAAGCGTATCTGTCTATTTGCCTTATTTTGTTTTGCGGCGCCGGGCGGCCAATGCCCGGTGGAAAAGGGGAGATCAGTGTTGTTGCAGACCATATTCAGCTTCTTTCAGGAGGAGATCCCGATTTTGAGCACCATCAAGGTGAAGGATCTTGTCGATGTGGCCATCCTCTCCCTGGTCATCTATAAGGCCCTGTGGCTGATGCGCAAGACCAGCTCCGGGCGGGTGCTGCGAGGCATCACGGTGCTGATTTTGGCGCTGTGCCTGGCCTATGGCTTCCGGCTGACGGCCACGGGGTACCTGCTGAACAAGGTGGTGGAGTGGGGCATCCTGATGCTGGTCATCCTGTTCCAGCCCGAGCTGCGTCAGGCCTTGGAGCGGATGGGCAGCGGAAAGCTCACCGATGTATTTTCCACATCCCGTCCCTTGCCGCTTCATGATATCGATACCGCCATCACCCAGACGGTGGAGGCCTACACCTCCATGTCCAAGGACAAGGTGGGGGCGCTGATGGTCTTTGAGCGGAAAAATCTTCTGGATGATGTGATCAAGACCGGTACCGCCCTGGACTGCTCCATCTCCAGTGAACTGCTGAAAAATCTGTTTTGGAACAAGGCGCCTCTCCACGACGGAGCGGTGATCGTCCGGGACGGTCGGATCGTTGGTGCGGGCTGTATGCTTCCCCTGTCGGGCAACACCAACCTGAGCCGGGACCTGGGCATGCGCCACCGCGCCGGCATCGGCATGAGCGAGCACTCCGACGCCGTGGTGGTCATCGTCTCGGAGGAGACGGGCTCCATCTCCGCGGCCGTGGGCGGCATGCTCAAGCGCCATCTGGCTCCCGAGACCTTGGAGCGGCTGCTGCGCAATGAACTGCTGGCCGACGACGGAAGCGGGGAGGAGAAGAACCGAGCTGCCATGCAGATGCTGACCAACCTGTTTGCCCGGTGGAAGAAAGAGGAGGAAGAAAAATGATCAACCGTTTGCGTGATAGCCGGTCGTTCTACATCCTCCTGTCGATCCTGCTGGCAGTGCTGGTATGGCTGTATATCCGGGACGTAGAGAACCCCACTCAGGATGGCACCTATTACGGCATCGAGATCCAGGTGTCCGGTGAGCGGGTGCTGGAGGAGCGGGGACTGACCGTGGCCTCCATATCCCAGAAGACAGTGAATATTACCGTGAATGCTCCCATCAGTGTCCACAACGATCTGAGCCGGGAGAACATTACCGCCACGGTGGATGTGTCCCAGTGTTCGGAGCCGGGTGAGTATCAGCTGGCCTGTACCCCCAAGCTGCCCAGCAATATTGATACCACCGGCGCATTTTTCCCCGACTCGGCCCAGATCGTTACCGTAGTCATCGATAACCTGTCCACCGAGACCAAGACGCTGGAACTGAAGCTGGAGGGCAGCGTAGCCGACGGCTATCAGGCCGGCACCCCTGTCTTCGATCCGGAGACCGTGGAGCTCAGCGGCACAGCGGAGCAGCTGGCTCGGGTCAGCCGGGCCGTGGTGATCCTGGAGGCGGACGGCTTGAAGCAGAGCTACTCCGGACGGCTGCCCATCACCCTGCTGGATGAGAATGACGAGCCGCTTACTGATACCAATATCAGCCTGAGTGAGGAGACTGCCTACCTGACGCTGCCGGTGGGAGTTATGAAGGAGGTACCTCTGACCGTAAGCTTCATTCCCGGCGGCGGCGCCACCGGCGACGGAGATGTGGAGGTGGACATCCAGCCCAAGACCATCAACGTCATCGGCACCGAGGACGCGGTGGCCGGCCTCACCGAGATCTCTTTGGGCAGCATCGACCTGTCCACCGTGCTGGATACCAGCGTTATCACCATGCCCATCCGTCTCTCCTCGGCGCTGGACAACGCCTCGGGGATCACGGAGGCTCAGGTGACCGTCACCATCAAGGGACTGTCCACCCGGTCTTTGGATGTGTCCAATATTGAGATCGCCAACGTACCCGATGGGTACTCTGTGGAAAAGGTGACCCAGACCCGCACCATCGTCATCCGGGGCAGCGAGAGCGCCCTGGAGCAGGTGGACCCCAATCAGGTTTGGATCGTGGCCGATATGTCCAAAATCACTGCCACAGGCACCAATTCCGTGCCGGTGACCGTCTATCTCAACGCAAGCGATGAGGTGGGCGTCATTGGAGAATATAAAATTGTGGTCAACATCAAAAAGATCTAGCATTATTTCTGGAGGCAGAACAGCATCATGAATCAAAGTGCCATCGTAAAAAAAGAAGTGCGCTCCGGCGTAGTGGAGGTCTCTCTCCTGCGCCAGGTGGAGTGCGGATTGAGCTGCGGAGGAGACTGCGCCGGCTGCATGCAGAAGCCCAAGGGGGAGATCCTGGCTCTGGCCAGCAACCCCATCGGAGCCAAGCCGGGAGAGCGGGTGGAGGTAGAGGCCACCTCGGGCAGCTCCATCGGCATCGCCCTGCTGATCTTCGCCATTCCCTGTGTGTTCCTGGTCCTGGGTTATTTGCTGGGCAAGGCGCTGGGAATGGGTGAAATGCCCTCGGTTGGTATGGCCGGGTTGGGACTGGTGGTGGGCTTCCTGCCCGCCGTGCTGGTGAACCGGGCGGTGACCCGCCGGCAGGAACCGGAGTTTACCATCCTGCGCCAGTTCTGAGGAACCGGTCATGTTCGGCTATGTCAGGCCGGTGCGGGACGAACTGAAGTGCCGGGACTTTGATCTGTACCGGGCCGCCTACTGCGGGCTGTGCCGGTGCATGAAGGAGCGGTGCGGCTGGACGTCCACCTGGTTTCTCAACTATGACTTTACCTTTCTGGCCCTGTTGCTCACCCCGGAGGAGGAGCCTTACGCCCCCTGCCGGAAGCGCTGCTCGGTCCATCCTGTATTAAAAAAGACCATGTGTCCTGCCAGCCCGGCTCTGGAGCTGGCGGCCGATGAGAGTGTGATCCTTACCTGGTGGCAGCTGCGGGACAAGATCCAGGACGAGGGGTTCTGGAAGGGCCTGCCCGCCCGGGGGCTGTCTGTACTGCTGCGGCGCTCCTACCGAAAAGCGGCCCGGCACTGTCCCGACTTTGACCGGACGGTGGGGGAGCGGCTGGGAGAGCTGAGCGCCCTGGAGAGGGAGAACTGCCCCTCTATCGACCGCACGGCGGACACCTTTGCCCGCCTGCTCCAGGCGGCGGCACCCTCTACCGGCGATCCCCTCCGGGATCGGCCGCTGGAGGAGCTTCTCTACCACCTGGGGCGGTGGATCTATTTGATCGATGCCCAGGATGACCTGGAGGAGGATGCCCAGGCGGCACGCTATAACCCGGTGGCCGCCCGTTTTGGTCCTCAGGGAGACCGGGAGGCCCTGGAGCGCACTCTGAATCACTCCCTGAACCGCATGTATTCCGCCGCTCAGCTGCTGTCCTTCGGCAGTCGCTGGCCGGTAATTGAGAATATCCTGTACCTGGGACTGCCTCTGGTACAGCGGGCTGTCTTTGAGGGCAGCTGGAAGCAGATCCAAAAACAAACGATATGGAGACAGAATCAATGAGAGATCCCTACACCGTCTTAGGCGTCAGTTCCAATGCCAGCGATCAGGAGATCAAGAAAGCCTACCGGGAGCTGGCCCGGAAGTACCATCCGGACAACTACGTGGACAATCCTCTGGCCGACCTGGCTGAGGAGAAGATGAAAGAGATCAACGAGGCCTATGAGGCCATCCAGAAGCAGCGCAGCGGGGGAGGCGGAAGCTATCAGAGCAGCGGCACCTCCTCCGGCGGCTACCAGGGTGGCTACCAGCAGCAACAGCAGTATGGCGGCAACCCCACCTACGCCCGGGTGCGAAACCTCATCAACATGGGGGATCTGAACACTGCCGAGCGGCTGCTGGATGAGATGCCTCAGCACGGAGGCGAGTGGTACTTCCTGCGGGGAAGCATCGCCTACCGCCGGGGCTGGCTGGACGAGGCTATGCAGAATTACAGCCTGGCCGTCCAGATGGAGCCGGGCAATATGGAGTACCGTCAGGCCCTGAACATGATGCAGCGTGGCGGCCAGGCCTACCGGCCTTATAACTCCGGAGGAGGTATCGACAGCATGGACTGTTGTACCGCTTTGCTGTGCTGGCAGTGCCTGTGCGGAGGATGTAACTGATATGGCCGGGCGGGCGTCTGATTCCACCCGGCGCACGGCGCTGGGCGGCGTACTGGCCGCGGGCAGTCTGGCTGTAATGTGGCTGGCCTGCTTTTTCCCCACGGGAAAGCTGGGGCTGACCGCAGCGGCGGGCCTGTTCCCCATTGGAGCAGTCATTGCGGCAGGCCGTCCGGCGGGCCTTCTGTGCTGGGCGGCGGCCTCGGTGCTGGGGCTTCTGCTGCTGCCGGACAAGGGCGTGGCCCTGATGTACCTGTGCTTTTTGGGGCTGTATCCCACGGTGAAGAGCCGCATGGAAAACGTGAAGAGCCGTGTGGTGGAGTGGGTTGGAAAGTTTGCCTTCCTCAATTTGGCCCTGAGCATCTGCTGGTTCGTCTTCCGCTCTCTGTTCCTTCCTGCGCTGCCCCAGTGGATCGGAGAGAAGACCTGGCTTGTCTATCTGGTGGGCAACGTGGTATTTCTCATCTACGATATCGGTTTGAGCCGCCTCATTGGGGCGGTGATGGTGCGTCTGCGGCCCGGACGGGGACGGTAAGGCGGCACCCTTTTTCCCGGCGGCGGGTTGGTTCCCGCACGACTGGGTACAATCCATGACATAAGGAAGTGACCCCCATGGTCAAAAGTATGACCGGCTACGGCCGGGCAGAGGATACCCTCAACGGCTGCACCATCACGGTGGAGCTGCGTTCGGTAAACAACCGCTATCTGGACTGCAACGTCCGTATGCCCCGGCTCTACCTCTTTGCGGAGGAGACCATCAAAAGCCGTGTGCAGAACACCATTTCCCGGGGAAAGGTGGACGTATTCGTCACCCTGGATTCCACTGGCGGCGAACAGGTCCAGGTGTCGGTGAACCAGCCCCTGGCCGACGGCTATTACGCCGCCCTTATCCAGCTGGCCGAGCGCTACGGCCTGTCCAAGGACATCTCCGTGTCCCTGCTGTCCCGGTTCCCCGACGTGCTGCTGGCGGAAAAGGCGGAGGAGGATGTGGAGCAGCGGGCTCAGGACATCTGTTCCGTTCTGGACCGGGCTCTTGCCGACTTCGACCAGATGCGCACCCGGGAGGGAGCGCGGCTGGAGGCCGACGTGCTCTCCCGTGCTGCCCGCATCGAGGAACTGGTGGGTAAGGTGGAGGAGCGCTCTCCCCAGACGGTGGCCGAGTACCGCGCCAAGCTGGAGGCCCGGATGAACGAGGTGCTCTCCAACACCCAGCTGGATCCCGCCCGTATCCTCACTGAGGCGGCCATTTTTGCCGATAAGGTGGCGGTGGACGAGGAGACCGTGCGTCTGTGCAGCCACATCGGCCAGCTGCGGCACATGCTGGAGCAGGGAGGAGCCACCGGACGCAAGCTGGACTTCCTCATTCAGGAGTTCAACCGGGAGGCCAACACCATCGGCTCCAAGTGCAGCGACATCGACATTGCCCGCCATGTGGTGGACATCAAGGCCGAGATCGAGAAGATCCGGGAGCAGGTGCAGAATATTGAGTAAGGAGGCCGGTCCATGAAGCTGATCAACATTGGATTTGGCAATATGATCTCCGCCGGGCGGCTCATCGCCATTGTCAGCCCCGAGTCTGCCCCCATCAAGCGTATGGTCCAGGAGGCCCGGGACCGGGGCGTGCTTATCGACGCCACCTACGGCCGGCGCACCCGGGCGGTGCTCATCATGGACAACGACCATCTGGTCCTCTCCGCTCTGCAGCCAGAGACGGTGGCCAACCGGGCGGCGGGGGAGAAGGACAACGCAGAGGAGGAAGCGGAATGATCCGAAAGAAAGAGAAGGGACAGCTCATCGTGCTCTCCGGCCCCTCCGGGGTGGGAAAAAGCACGGTGATCGCCGAGCTGCTGGGCCAGCGAAACAACATCCATTTCTCCGTCTCTTACACCACCCGGCAGCCCCGGGTGGGGGAGCAGAACGGAGTGAACTACAACTTCGTCTCCCGGGAGGAGTTTGAGGGCATGATCCAGCGGGACGAGTTGCTGGAGTATGCGGAGTACGTCAATAACTACTACGGCACCTCCTTGAAGGTGATCCAGGAGAAGCTGGACGCCGGCATCGATGTGCTGCTGGACATCGAGGTCCAGGGCGCGGCCAAGGTCCGCTCCCGCTGCCCCGACGCCCTGTTTATTTTCATTATCCCGCCCTCCTTTGAGGAGCTCTCCCGCCGTCTTCACGGCCGTCATACCGACAGCGAGGAAGTGATCCAGGGACGGCTGGAGAAGGCCCGCCAGGAGGCAAAGGAAATTTCCAAGTACGACTATCTGGTTATCAACGACAAGGTTTCCAATGCGGTGTCTGAGATCGAGTCCATTCTCGTCTCGGCCGAGTGCCGCGTGGAGAACCGGAAATCTATTTATGAAGGAGTTTTTGCGTTATGATGCTCTATCCTGCTATGAGAGACCTGCTTAAGAAGGTGCCCAGCCGTTATCAGCTGGTGAATGTGGTGGCCAGCCGTGCCCGTGAGATCGCCAGCGAGGCGGAGATCGCCGGAGAGCCTCTGGACGACAAGCCGGTGAGCATTGCCATCCAGGAGGTGGCTGACGGCAAGCTGGACGAGCGGCTGGAGCAGGTGGGCTGAGGTTATCCTAGCCCCGAATACACAACGGAGAAAGGGCGGGAGCAATGGACCGGAGCGCGCCGTTGTTCCGCCCTTTCTTAGGCTTGCAAGGAGGGAGAAAGCATGGGGTGCGTCGTGGCCAAGGTCGCCGTATCCAAGGCGGTCTACGCCATCGATAAGCCCTATGACTATCTGGTTCCCGCGGCTTTGGAGGAACGGCTGCGGCCGGGCATGCGGGTGCTGGTCCCCTTTGGGGCAGGCAACCGGGGATCGGACGGTATCGTGCTGGCGCTGGCTCAGCAGGAGACGGGCGGAGGCTTAAAGGCCATCACCGCCGCCCTGGATGAGGAGCCGGTGCTGGACCGCCGTGGTCTCCAGCTGGCTCTTTGGATGCGGGAGCGGTACTTTTGTACGGTGTACGACGCGGTGAAGGCCATGCTGCCCGCCGGGCTCTACTACGCCCTGCGGGACTGCGTGAAGCTGACCGTGGACCGGGAGGGGGCCTATGAGGCCGCCCAAGGCTCCGCCGCCGCCACAAAACTGGTGGACATGCTGCTGGCCTGGGAGGGCCAGGGGGAACTGGAGCAGATCCGGGCGGGCTTTGGCCCCAAGGATCCCACCCCGGCCATACGCTATCTGGTGGAGCGCGGCGCAGCGGAGATCGTCACCAGCGCCCAGCGGGGCGTAGGGGACAAGACGGAGAAGCTGGCGGTGCTGGCCATGCCCTCGGAGGAGGCCATGGCGCTGGTCACTCCTCGGCGAAAGACTGCACCTCTGCGCTACTCGGTGACCGAGCTGCTCTGTCAGCTGGGTGCGGCCAGCGCCAAGGAATTGTGTTACTTCACCGGAGCCTCCTCGGCCACCATCAAGTCCCTGGCCAAGAGCGGCATCCTCACCCTGGAGCAGCAGGAGGTATTCCGCCGGGTCCAGCTGGACGACGTGCCGCCCAAGCCCTTGCCGGAGCTCAATGAGGAACAGCAGGCCGCTCTGGAGGGGCTGGACCGGCTGTGCCGGGAGGGAAAGCCCGCCGTGGCGCTCCTGTACGGCGTGACGGGCAGCGGCAAGACCCAGGTGTACATCCGCCTCATCCAGCAGGTGCTGGACCGGGGGGGAAGCGCCCTGGTTCTGGTGCCCGAGATCGCCCTGACGCCTCAGCTCCTGCGGGTGTTTGCCGCCCACTTTGGACAGGAGATTGCGGTTCTTCACAGCTCTTTGCCCGCCGGAGAGCGGTACGACGAGTGGAAGCGAGCCCGGAGCGGCAAGGCCCGGGTAGTCATCGGAACCCGCTCGGCGGTGTTCGCGCCGCTGCAAAACCTGTCCCTCCTTATATTAGATGAGGAGCAGGAGGGGAGCTACAAGTCGGAGAACACCCCCCGCTACCACGCCCGGGACGTGGCCAAGTACCGCTGTGTCCAGGAGAATGCCCTGCTGGTTCTGGGATCCGCCACCCCGGCGGTGGAGACCATGTACAGTGCCCGGGAGGGGATTTACCACCAATTTACCCTCACCCAGCGCTACAACCAGAAAGCCCTGCCTCAGGTGCATATCGTGGACCTGAAGGAGGAGCTGCGGGAGGGCAACGGGGGAGCCATCAGCGGTCTGCTGGCCCGGGAGATTGGGGACAACCTGGCCCGAGGGGAGCAGACCATCCTGCTTCTCAACCGCCGGGGAGCCAGCCGCATGGTGTCCTGCGGGGAGTGCGGTGAGGTGCCCCAGTGTCCCCGGTGCTCGGTGAAGCTCACCTACCACTCGGCCAACGGGCGGCTCATGTGCCACTACTGTGGTTTCTCCCAGCCCTTGCCCCACGCCTGTCCTGTCTGTGGCGGGAAGCTCAACTTCATCGGCGTGGGCACCCAGCGGGTGCAGGAGGAACTGGAGGAGCGTTTTCCCGGGGTGGAGGTGCTGCGGATGGACTCAGACACCGTCACCGCCGCCCACTCCCACGAGAAAATTCTGGAGCAGTTCCGCTCTGGCAAAGCACCCATCCTGTTGGGCACCCAGATGGTGGCCAAGGGACTGGATTTTGAGAATGTGACCCTGGTTGGCGTGGTTCTGGCCGACCAGTCCCTGTTCGTGGACGACTTCCGGGCAGGGGAGCGGACCTTCTCCCTGCTCACCCAGGTGGTGGGCCGGGCCGGGCGGGGCGAGAAGACGGGGCGGGCAGTGATCCAGACCTTCACCCCCGACCACGATGTCATCCGCTTTGCCGCCCGCCAGGACTACGAGCACTTCTACCAACAGGAGATTCAGCTGCGCCGCCTGCGCCGGGAGCCTCCCTTCCGGGACGTGTTTGTCCTCACCGCTTCCGGGCCAGAGGAGACGGGGGTGCTGCGGTGCTGCGTGAAGCTGCGCCAGGCTCTGGAGGGAGCTTTAGGACGGTTTGACCAGGCGTGGGAGCTGCTGGGACCTGCCCCGGCGGCGGTGGCCAAGGTGAATAACCGTTACCGCTACCGGCTGACCCTGTCTACCAAGAACTGCCGCGCGGTGCGGGAGCTGTTGGGACGGCTTATCGCCCAGGCCCATCAGGACCGGGAGAACCGGGGCATATCTGTTTACGGAGATTTGAACCCTTATTAAGGGAATAAGATAAAGGAGGAACATGGAAATGGCCATTCGAGAGATTCTGACCCGGGGGGAGAGCGCCCTCACTAAGGTGTGCCACCCTGTAACGAAATTTGATCAGAAGCTGTGGGACCTGATCGACGATATGAAGGAGACCCTGGCTGAGGCCGGTGGTGTAGGACTGGCTGCCCCTCAGGTGGGCATTCTGCGCCGGGTGGTTATCGTCATCAACGAGGCCGACGAGGTGCTGGAGCTGGTAAACCCCGAGATCGTGGCCCAGCAGGGAGAGCAGGACGGCCTGGAGGGCTGTCTGTCTGTGCCCGGCCTGTGGGGCTTTGTGAAGCGCCCCGAGTGGGTGAAGTTGAAGGCCCAGGACCGCTTCGGCAAGGAGTATGAGGCGGAGGGCACCGGCCTGACCGCCCGCTGCTTCTGCCACGAGCTGGCCCACCTGGACGGCCACCTGTACACCGAGCTCACCGACAAGCTCTACAACAGTGAGGAGCTGGACGAGCTGATGGATGAGCAGGCCCAGGAGGAGATGGAATGAGAATCGTCTTTATGGGCACCCCTGACTTCGCCGTTCCCTCCCTGGAGGCCCTGGTGGCGGCGGGACATGAGGTGTGCGGGGTGTTCTGTCAGCCCGATAAGCCGGTAGGACGGCACCAGAACAAGCTCCAGCCCCCGGCGGTAAAGGTGTGTGCCCAGAGCCACAATATCCCCGTTTTCCAGCCCACCAAGCTGCGGGACGGTACCGCTCTGGCTCAGCTCCAGGAGCTCAATCCGGAACTCATCGTGGTGGCGGCCTATGGACGCATTCTTCCCGACGACATTCTGGCCCTGCCTCCCAAGGGGTGCATCAACGTCCACTCGTCCCTGCTGCCCAAGTATCGTGGGGCTGCCCCCATCAACTGGGCGGTGGTGAACGGGGAGAAGGAGACCGGCGTGACCATCATGCACATGGCCACCGAGCTGGATGCGGGGGACATCATCGACCAGGTGAAGACCCCCATCGACCCGGATGAAAATGTAGAGGCGGTCCATGACCGCCTGGCCCAGCTGGGCGGGGAGCTGCTGGTGAAGGTGGTGGCCGACATCGTTGCCGGTACCGCCAAGCGCACCCCCCAGGACCACAGCCAGGCTACCCTGGCACCCATGCTCTCCCGGGCGCTCAGCCCCATCGACTGGAGCCGTAGCGCCAAGGAGATCCACAACCAGGTCCGGGGTCTGACCCCCTGGCCCGCCACCTCCACCGATATTTTGGGGGACACCATCAAGGTGTTCGCCGTGGAGGAACCGGGGATCGAGACCGGAAAGGCTCCCGGTACCGTCATTGCCGCCAACAAGGCGGGAATCGACGTGGCCTGTGGGGATGGCAAGGTAATTCGCTTGACAGAAATCCAGGCTCCAGGCTCCCGGCGGATGTCGGCAGCCAACTATCTGGCCGGACACCCTGTGACGGTAGGCTGAGGTGCAAACCGGAGCAAAGAAACAAATTTCGTAAGGTAAAAAGCCATTACAAATAAGGTGTACCAATGACTTAAGAGAAAGAGAAGGAGCGAACGAGATGGATGCACGGGAGGCGGCACTGTTGACGCTGAATACCTGCCAGCGGCAGGGGGGCTGGTCGGACGGCGCGCTGAAAAAGCAGCTGGCCGCCGGGGGACTGGAGGGCCGGGAGGCCGCTCTGGCCACCCAGCTGTGCTTCGGAGTGGTGCAGAATGAGATGCTGCTGGACTTTTATATCTCCAAGTTCTCCAACATCCCCCTGCGGCGTATGGAGAGCAAGGTGGTCCAGGCCCTGCGCCTGGGGCTTTATCAGATGCTGTTTCTCACCAAAATTCCCCAGAGCGCGGCGGTGAACTGCTCGGTGGAGCTCACCCGCACCCACTGCAAGAACCCCAGAGCGCCGGGGATGGTCAACGCCATTCTGCGCAGCTTGCAGCGGAATTTGAACCAGCTGCCGACCATCCCGCAAAATGACCTGGCGGAGTATTTCAGTATCCTGTACAGCCACCCGGTGTGGCTGGTGGAGGAGCTGCTGCCTCTGCTGGGCAGCGAGGGGACAGCGGAGTTTCTCCAGGCTAACAACAGCCAGCCGCCCATGACCGCCATGGTGAACACCACCAAGGCTACCGCCCAGGAGGCAACGGAGCTGCTGGCTGAGCAGGGGGTGGAGGTCACGCCCCATCCCTGGCTGGAGAACTGCCTCATCTTAAATAAGACGGGCAACCTGGAGCGGCTGGATGCCTATGAGCAGGGCCTCTTCTACATTCAGGACCCGGCTTCCCGGCTGATGGCTCTGGCTTCCGGTGCCGCGCCCGGGATGCGGGTGCTGGATATGTGCGCCGCGCCCGGCGGCAAGAGTTTTGCCGCCGCCATCCAGATGGACAATCAGGGAGAGGTCATCTCCTGCGACCTCCATCCCCATAAAAAGAAGCTCATTCAGGCCGGAGCCGACCGGCTGGGCCTCAGCATTATCAAGCCTATGACTGCCGACGGCAAGGTGCGGCGGGAGGAGTGGGTGTCCGCCTTTGATCTGGTGCTGGTGGACGCGCCCTGTTCCGGTCTGGGTGTCATCCGGAAAAAGCCGGATATCCGCTACAAGGACCCCAAGCCCCTGGAAGACCTGCCCCAGGTCCAGCAGGCAATTTTGGAGAACGCGGCGGGCTATGTAAAGCCGGGCGGAGTGTTGATGTACTCCACCTGTACCATCCTGCCCCGGGAGAACGGGGAGATCGTGTCCGCCTTTTTGGAAAAGCACCCGGAGTTTGTCCGGGAGGCCTTTGAACTGCCCGGAGCGGCAGGGCGGGTGGAGGCAGGGGAGATCACCCTCTGGCCCCAGGTCCACCAAACGGACGGATTCTTCATCTGTAAACTGCGAAAGGTAGGGGAGGCCCCTTGACCGATATCAAATCCATGACCCTGGAGGAGCTGACCGCCTGGCTCAAAAGCCAGGGAGAGCCAGGTTTCCGTGCCAAGCAGATTTTTCGCTGGATCTACCGGGGAGTCACCTCCTTTGACGAGATGACCGACCTGTCCAAATCGCTGAGGGAAAAGCTGAAGGAGACCTGTTTTCTTACCGTGCCCAAGGTGGCACGCAAGCAGGTGTCCCAGCTGGACGGAACCATCAAATATCTCTGGGAGCTGGGGGACGGCAACTGCATTGAGACAGTACTCATGCGCTATAAGCACGGCAACACCGTCTGCGTCTCCAGCCAGGTGGGCTGCCGCATGGGCTGCGCCTTCTGTGCCTCCACGCTGGCTGGCAAGGTGCGAAACCTTACCCCCGCTGAGATGGTGGACCAGGTGCTCTTCACCCAGCTGGACAGCGGGGCGCCCATCTCCAACATTGTGCTCATGGGCATCGGCGAGCCTCTGGACAACTATGACACGGTGATGAAGTTCCTCACCCTGGTCAACCACCCCGAGGGATTGAACATCGGCATGCGCCACATCTCCCTGTCCACCTGCGGATTAGTAGATCAAATTGACAAATTGGCCCAACGTGGGTTACAATTAACGTTGTCTGTCTCCCTGCATGCTCCCGATGACGAGACCCGGTCCAAAATTATGCCGGTGAACCGCGCGGTGGGAGTGGAGCGGCTGATGGACACCTGCCGCCGGTACTTTGAAACCACCGGGCGGCGGATCTCCTATGAGTACGCCATGATCGACGGGGTCAACGACTCCGACCGCCAGGCCGACCTGCTGGCCGGTCTGCTGAAAGGGATGCCGGGGCATGTGAACCTCATCCCTCTCAACGACGTGGAGGAGAGTCCCCTGAAGCCAAGCCGCCGGGTGGCGGCGTTCCAGAAACGTCTGGAGAGCCACGGCGTCACCGTCACGGTCCGCCGCCGGCTGGGCAGCGACATCGACGCCTCCTGCGGACAGCTGCGGCGTAAGGCCATGGGGGAGCAAGCAAGAGAACGTAAGGGCGGTCCCAGGGCCGCCGGAAGAAAGGAAGATGTGCCATGAATGTGTGGGGTATCACCGACCGCGGTGTGATCCGGACACAGAATCAGGACGCCTTTGCCCACCAGGTCCTGCCCGACGGGCGGGTGGTGGCCCTGGTGTGCGACGGCATGGGCGGAGCCAAGGCAGGAAATGTGGCCAGTTCCATGGCAGTGGACATCTTCATGCGGGAATTTTTGCAGGACGAGGGCCGCAGCGGCCTGTCGGACCGCAGCCGGATGGAGCGCCCTGCGGCCACCGCCAATGAACAAGTCTTCCGCCGCGCGGTTACTGAACCTGACTGCGCCGGGATGGGCACCACCATGGTGGCCGCTCTGGTGGAGGAGGGGCAGGCCCTGATCCTCAACGAGGGAGACAGCCGCGCCTACCACCTCTCCGAGGAGGGCGGCATCGTCCGGGTGACCCGTGACCACTCTCTGGTGGAGGATCTGGTGGAGCGAGGCGAGCTGACCCCCGACCAGGCCAGAACCCATCCCCATAAGAATCTCATTACCCGCGCCCTGGGCGCGGACCCTGAGCTGCGGGCCGATTTGTTCCGGCAGAAGCTGAACGAAGGGGACTTTTTGCTGCTGTGCAGCGACGGGCTGAGCAATGTGGTCTCCGAGCAGGAGATCTTGTACGAGGTGATCCACGGAGGCGAGGCATGCACCTGCTGCCGCCGCCTGCTGGATATCGCTTTGCACCGGGGGGCGCCGGACAACGTGACGGCGGTGCTGATCCAGTGCTGATATTCTGTCAAGCCCAAACCAGTCAATCCCCAGTCCGACTGGGAAAGCCTACAAAGGAGGATATTTACCATGGATCAGTACATCGGTAAATTACTCGACAATCGATATGAAATCCTGGAGCTCATCGGCGTGGGCGGTATGGCCCGGGTCTATAAGGCCCGCTGCCATCGGCTCAACCGTCTGGTGGCCCTGAAGATCCTGCGGGACGATCTGGCCCAGGACGCAGAGCTGCGCCGCCGTTTCCACGATGAGTCTCAGGCTGTTGCCATGCTGTCTCACCCCAACATTGTGGCCGTGTACGACGTCAGCCGCTCCTCCGATATCGAGTACATCGTCATGGAGCTCATCGACGGCATCACCCTGAAGCAGTACATGCAGAAGAAGGGGAACAAGCTCAACTGGCGGGAGGCCCTGCACTTCATCACCCAGATCGTCAAGGCGCTGGGGCACGCCCACAGCCGCGGCATCATCCACCGGGACATCAAACCCCATAACATCATGGTGCTCCGGGACGGCAGCGTGAAGGTGGCCGACTTCGGCATTGCCCGGGTGACCTCCGGAGGGCACAGCACCCTCACCCAGGAGGCTCTGGGATCGGTACACTACATTTCTCCTGAGCAGGCCAGGGGCAGCCACATTGACGAGCGCTCCGATTTGTACTCTGCCGGTGTGGTCCTCTATGAGATGATTACCGGCCGCCTGCCCTTTGAGGGGGATACCCCTGTCTCGGTGGCCATCCAGCATATCAATTCCATTCCGCTCTCCCCCCGGGAGATCGATCCCACCATTCCCGAGGCGCTGGAGGCCATCACCATGAAGGCCATGGCTCCCAACCCGGACAACCGTTACCCCTCCGCCGATGCCATGCTGGCCGATTTGGAGGAGTTCCGAAAAAACCCCAATATCAACTTTGATTTCAGCCCCAACGACTTCCACCCCGAAGAGGAGGACGTGGACCGCACTCAGATCCACACCGTTCCTCCCCGTACCTCCAGTGGGCGCAGAGAGACGCCTGTCTCCAGAACGGAGCGTCAGGATCGGCGAGCCCGCCGCATTGAGGAAGAGGAGGAAGATGAAGAGGAGGAGCGCCGCGGCCCCAACTGGCCGGTGATCGGCGCGGTGGCTGCCATTCTGGTGTTTGTAGCCGCTCTGGTCTTCATCATGTTCTCCACGGTCTTTTCCGGCAGCTTCCAGGGTGGGAACACCAAGCGGGTACCTACGGTGACCGGCCTTCTGTACAGTGAGGCTTCCGTGGATACCAATCTGCTGGGCGATTTTACCCTGGAGATCGTGCAGGAGAAGGAGAGCGACAAGCCTGCGGGCACCATCCTCTCTCAGGATCCTACCGCCAACAGTGCGATTACTGCGGATACCGGTACGGTCATTCAGGTGGTGGTCAGCACCGGACAGAGCGATGAGGTGCTCATGCCAGATCTGGCGGACAAAGACTACGTCACCGCCAGTGCGCAGCTAAAGGCGTTGGCCAAAGAGAACGGTATGACCCTGAACATCGACTTCAGCTCCAGAACGGAGTATAGCGATGAGATCGAGAAGGATCACGTGATCTCTACCATTCCTGAGAAAGACTCTGTCCTCTCGGACGGAGACACTGTTGTTCTGGTGGTCAGCCTGGGCAAGGAAACTGAACAGGCGGATATGCCTAAGCTGCTGGGTAACACCGAGGATATGGCCCGGAAGATGCTGAGCAGTGTGGGCCTGGATGTTGGAAGCGTAGAGCACGAGTACAGCGACTATCCGGAGGGCCAGGTGTGCTTCCAGTCGGTGAACGAGGGAACCAAGGTAGATAAGGGTACCAAGATCAACATCATCATCAGCCTGGGTCCCGACCCCAACACCCAGCCGATTCCCTCCGAGGTCACCAAGACGGTCAGCTTCACCCTGCCGGACGCCGGTGCTGTGGTCAATGTGGATGTCTACGATTCCCAGGGCAATAAGGTCCACAGCGGAACCTACGATACCAACCTGGAGGGCGGCTTCCAGCTGGACCTGAAGGGGACCGGTAAGCAGGTGTACACCGTGTATATCGATGGCGCCAAGGCATACGACCAGACCGTAGACTTTGACAGCTGATGGAAGGAATCATTTTTAAGGCCCTGAGCGGCTTCTACTACGTGGACGATGGCAGCGGCACTATCACCGCCTGCCGGGGACGAGGCAAGCTGCGCCATGAGAAAATTACCCCTCTGGTGGGGGACCGGGTGGAATTCACCCCCCTGGATAACGGCCAGGGAGCTATGGACGCCATCCTGCCCCGGAAAAACCAGTTTGCCCGGCCCGCCGTGGCCAACATCGACCAGCTGGTCATCATTGCATCCCAGTCCATTCCGGTAACCGACCCCTTCCTCATCGACCGGGTCATCGCCATCGCCGAGGGAAACCACTGCGAGAGCATCGTGTGCGTGAACAAGTGTGATCTGGCTTCCGGAGCGGAGCTGGCCGCCCTCTACCGGAGGGCAGGCTACCAGGCGCTGGAAGTGAGCGCCGAGACCGGAGAGGGCATGGACCAGCTTAAGGAACTGATTTCTGGCAAGGTATCTGCCTTTACCGGAAACTCCGGCGTAGGCAAGTCTAGCATCCTCAATGCGCTGGAGCCGGGCATTGCTCTGAAGACCGGAGAGGTCAGCGACAAGCTGGGCCGGGGACGGCACACCACCCGCCACGTGGAGCTGGTGCGGCTGAGCTGCGGCGGAGTCGTCGCGGACACCCCGGGGTTCTCGTCCTTTGACGTGGACAAGATGGAGCTGTGCCGCAAGGAGGAGCTGGCCGGACGGTTCCGGGAGTTTGTCCCCTATGTGGACCAGTGCCAGTTTCAGGACTGTGCCCATGTGAAGGAGAAGGGGTGCGCGGTGCTGGCGGCGGTGAAGGCGGGAGAGATCGCCAAAAGCCGCCACGAGAGCTATGTGCGCCTCTACGAGCAGGCTAAGCAGATCCCCGACTGGGAACGAAAATAAACTTTTTTGCGGAACGCCTTCGGGCGTTCCGCTTTTTTTGTGTCAAGGCGGAGGACTGGGCCATATACTAAAGTACAGTCTGTCAGGAGGGAGGCATAAGTAGATGGGCATTGTGGTGGTACGTTCTCCAAAATGTCTGCGGGGACTGCTGCGGCGGCTATTTGGCCTGCATCGGGAGCCGTGAGGGACCTCCCCCTTTCAAGCCTGCGGGCTTGAAGGGGGGAGCAACTGTTTTTGGACATAAGCGGCCTCTCCGGCGCATATAGTGTCCCAAAGCCGGATAGCCCGCCGCGGCGGGACACTCAAGGAAAAGGGAGAGGACAGTATGGAATTGGAATTTGACCGGGAAGTGACCCACTGCTACGAAGTGGCGGCAAGCGGGACAGTGTGCCAGGAGGAGACTCTGGAGACCATCGTGCCCGACGCCTGTCCGGACATTCTGCGTATCGTGGCCGTGTGTGCCCAGGCTACCCTGAACGGCAAGCAGGCACGGGATGGACTGGCCGAGGCCAGCGGCAGTGTGCGGGCGGTGGTACTCTACCAGCCGGAGGAGGGAGGCGGTCTGCGCCGTTTGGAGGCCGCCCTGCCTTTTACCAGTCAGATGGACGCACCCACGCTTACCCAACAGGGAATGGTATCCGCCTGCGCCCGGGTACGGGGTGCGGAGGCCCGGGCCCTCAATCCCCGAAAGGTACTGCTGCGGGTGGACCTGGCGGTGGAGATCACCGCCTTCCAGCCCACGGAGCACATGTGCTGTCAGTCTGTGCTGGAGCCGGAGGAGCACAAGGTGGAGCAGATGATCGCCCAGGCGGAGACCTATCAGCTCAGTGCCGTCCAGGAGAAACCCTTTACCTTCACCGACCAGATCCGCCTCAACGGCGGCCAGGGTGAGGGCATGGAAGTAATGGCCTGCCAGGCCCAGCCGGTGTGCGGGGAGTGTAAGCTCATCGGCAGTAAGCTGATCTTCAAAGGCACGGTGGAGCTCCAACTGCTGGTCCAGGAGGCGGGGGGCGCTCTGACTCCCTACCGGGAGTCCATGCCCTTCTCCCAGGTGATGGAGATCCCCGGCGTGGGTGAGGGGAGCGAGTGCCAGATGGATCTGGAGCTGACCCAGTTTACCTGTCTGCCCAGCGGAGAGGATGGCCGCAGCGTAGAGGTCACCCTGGACGTGCTGGCTCAGGCCCAGGTGTGGTGCCACCGGCCGATGCAGCTTTTACAGGATCTGTACAGCACCGCCTGGGAGACCCAGGTGGCCCGGGAGGAGCACACCCTATGGAAGCTGCTGGACCAGTCCAGCCGTGCCCAGAATGTGCGGGAGCTGCTGGAGACCGGGTCACTGCCCCGGAGCGTGGTGGACAGCTGGGTCAACCTGGGGGAAATCACCCAGAGCCGGGAGGGCAATGAGGTGGTCCTCACCGGCCCAGCCCTGGTGACGGTGCTCTATCTGGACGAGGAGGAGAACCTGCAGGCCTTCCAGCGCACTCTGCCTCTCAGCTGCCGGGTGGAAGCGCCCGCCGGAGTGGTGTGCCGCTGTCATCTGTTGTGTCCGGGGGAGGTGTTTGCCACTCCGGCAGCAGGTGGGTTGGAGGTGCGTTTTACTGCCGAATTCCAGTTCCAACTGCTCCAGCCTCAGTGGGCCTTGGCGGTGAGCTCCGCTGTTCTGGGGGAGCCAAGAGGAAAACAGGAGGGGCAGCAGCCCTCGGTGGTGCTGCGTCTGGCCGCACCGGGGGAGACTCTGTGGGACATTGCCAAGGCCTACGCCACCACCCAGCATCAGATCCTTCAGGCCAATCAGCTGGAGGAGGGGAGCCTGCCCACCGGGAAGATGCTGCTCATCCCATCTTCTTTTTAATCCATACCACACACGCGCCCCGGAGACGGGGCGCGTTTTTCTGCGTTCCCGGAAACAGGGCATATTCTACAGCTTATCCTCATACAGTGTAACGAAATACCAAGGCAAGCCAAAAGGGAGGAATGGCAGTGGAAGAGCGCAAAATCTATGAGGATATTGCCCGTCGGACCGACGGCGATATCTACATCGGTGTGGTGGGGCCGGTGCGCACCGGGAAGTCCACCTTCATCAAACGGGTGATGGAGAGTCTGGTCATCCCCAACATCGACAACGTCTATCGCCGGGAGCGGGCCCGGGATGAGCTGCCTCAGAGCGGCTCCGGGCGGACCATCATGACGGCAGAGCCCAAGTTTGTCCCTGAGGAGGCGGTGACCGTATCCATGGACGCCTCGGCGGCGTTCCAGGTGCGGCTTATTGACTGCGTGGGCTACATGGTGCCCGGAGCGGTGGGACAGCTGGAGGGGGAGACCGAGCGCATGGTCACCACTCCATGGTTTGACCATGAGATCCCTATGTCCGAGGCCGCCGAGGTAGGCACCCGAAAAGTGATTGCTGAGCACTCCACCATCGGTATCGTGGTCACCACCGACGGCACCATCACCGAGATTCCCCGGGAGGACTATCTGGAGGCGGAGGAGCGGGTGATCCGGGAGCTGAAGGAGCTGGGCAAGCCTTTCCTGGTACTTCTAAACTCCGCCCATCCCAATTCTCAGCGGACCCAGGCCATCCGGGATGAGATCGCCCAGCGCCACCAGGTCACCTGTGTGGCCGCCAACTGCCTGGAGATGGAGGAGGAGGACGTGAGCGCCCTGCTCAAGCAGGTGCTCTATGAGTTCCCACTCAAAGAGATGGACCTGTTCCTACCGCCCTGGGTGGATGCCCTGCCTCAGGAGCACCCCATCAAGGCTGCTCTCTACGAGGCCATCCGCCAGGGAGCGGGGCAGCTGGGACGCATCCGGGACGTGGAGCAGGCGGTAGCCTCGATGCGGGAGTGTGAGCAGGTCAGCCAGGCGCGGGTGACTTCCATCGATTTGGGTACCGGCTTGGCCTGTGCCAGCCTGGAGCTGCCCAGATCTCTGTTCTACGACACCATCTCCCAGCAGTCAGGCTTCCAGATCGGCAACGACGGAGATCTGATGGCGCTGCTTACCCAGCTGGCTCAGGTGAAGGCCTCCTATGACAAAGTAGCCGACGCCCTTAAGGAAGTGGAGGAGACGGGGTACGGAATTGTCGTGCCCTCCATCGACTCCCTTGTACTGGAGGAGCCGGAGATTGTGCGTCAGGGGGGACGCTACGGCGTGCGCCTGAAAGCAAGCGCCCCCTCTATACACATGATCCGGGCGGATATTGAGACGGAAGTCTCGCCCATCGTGGGCAGCGAGAAGCAGAGCGAGGAGATGATCCACTATCTGCTCCAGGAATTTGAGGGGGACACGGCCAAGATTTGGCAGTCCAATATCTTCGGTAAGTCCTTCCACGAGCTGGTGGGGGAGGACCTGAACGCCAAGGTCAAGCGTATGCCCGAGGACGCCCGGGAGAAGCTGCGGGAAACGCTCCAGCGCATCATCAACGAGGGCTCCGGCGGACTCATCTGCATTATTTTATAAGGAAAAGCGCCTCCCGGTTCTGGGAGGCGCTTTTCGGTTGCGGAGCGGGGGCAGGGGGTGGTATAATAAAACATACTATGTCCCAAATGAAGGACGAGGAAACAAAACAAATATTTTGTTGACTTACATAGAAAGAGAGGAACTGTTATGGATTACGCGAAGGAGTCCCTGCGTCTGCACGGGGAGTGGAAGGGTAAAATTGAAGTGGTGGCCACTGTGCCTGCGGGCAACAAGGAGGAACTGTCTCTGGCCTACACCCCCGGCGTGGCCCAGCCCTGCCTGGAGATCCAGAAGCACCCCGAGAAGAGTTATGAGCTGACCCGCCGCCACAACCTGGTGGCCGTCATCACCGATGGCACCGCCGTGTTGGGCCTGGGCGACATTGGCCCCGAGGCTGGTATGCCCGTCATGGAGGGCAAGTGCGTGCTCTTCAAGCGCTTTGCCGATGTGGATGCGTTCCCTCTTTGTGTCAAGACCAAGGACGTGGACGAGTTTGTCCAGACCGTGTACAATATCTCCGGGTCTTTCGGCGGCATCAACCTGGAGGATATCGCCGCACCCCGGTGCTTTGAAATTGAGCGCCGCCTGAAGGAGATGTGTGACATCCCCGTCTTCCACGACGACCAGCACGGCACCGCCATTATTGCTCTGGCTGGCTTGACCAATGCTCTGAAGGTGGTAGGGAAGAAGAAGGAGGAGGTCCGGGTGGTCTTCTCTGGGGCCGGTTCCGCCGCCATCTCCATCACCAAGCTGCTGCTGGAGGCTGGTTTCAAGGACATTACCCTGTGCGACAAGTTTGGTGCTCTGTATGAAGGCAACCCCGACATGAACTGGGCCCAGCAGGAGATCGCCAAGCGCACCAATCTGGAAAAGCGCAAGGGCACTCTGGCCGATATGCTGGTAGGTGCTGATGTGTTCATCGGCGTGTCCGCCCCCAACCTGGTGACTACCGAGATGGTCAAGACCATGAACAAGGACGCCATCGTCTTTGCCTGCGCCAACCCCACCCCCGAGATCTTCCCCGAGGACGCCAAAGCGGGCGGAGCCAAGGTGGTCTCCACCGGCCGCAGCGACTATCCCAACCAGATCAACAACGTCCTGGCTTTCCCGGGCATTTTCCGCGGTGCTCTGGACGTGCGGGCCAGCGATATCAACGAGGAGATGAAGATGGCCGCCGCCATGGCGTTGGCCTCCATCATTCCCGATGAGGAGCTGAGTGAGGACAATATCATTCCCGCTGCCTTTGACAAGCGTGTTGTGCCTGCGGTAGCCAAGGCCGTAGCCGAAGCCGCCCGGAAGACTGGAGTCGCCAGACTGTAACCTACTTTTCTTGAAAGAAAAGTAGGCAAAAGAACTTTGTGCGAAACTGCGTTTCGCCTCTGAAAGAGTAAAAAAGGGGTACCTCCTTCCAGCGGTTGACAAAGGGGAAAAACTATGATAAAGTTCTTATACTGCGAAGAAAAGGAACCTTAGCAAGGCATCACCCTGTGCAGAGAGCCCCCGGCTGGTGAAAGGGGGAGAGGACGCTTTGTGAAATTACCCCTTGGAGCAGCCGCCCGAAGCGTATTTCCTGCGTGGGTAGGGGACAGGCCGGGTTTCGCCCGTTATTGCGAAGGGAGTCACGTACTCCATGAGGTCTCTGTTGCGAGGCAGGGACGAACCAGAGGTGGTACCGCATTGCTATGCCCTCTGTCCGAATATTCGGACAGAGGGCTTTTTGCATGGAAAGGGGGCATGATATGACCAAGAGCCAAAAGGGCACCCTGTGTGTATTTGCCGCGGCACTGCTTTACAGCATTGGGGGACTGTGCATCAAACTCATCCCCTGGGGCGGCATGGCCATCAACGGCAGCCGCACCGCCATTGCCCTGGTGGTGATCGGGGCCTATCTGATCTGGGTCAAGCATCCCCTGCGCCTCAACCGCTGGGTCGCTCTGGGAGCCATCTCCGTCTTTGGCTGTAACGCCCTGTTTTCCATTGCCAACAAGCTGACCACGGCGGCCAACACCATCGTGCTCCAGTTTACCGCACCCATTTTTGTGCTGCTCATCACCCTACTGTTTTTTCACCGTCGGCCCGATAAGCTGGATGTGATCACCTGTGTGGTGGTCTTTGGCGGCGTGGTATTCTTCTTTTTGGACAGCCTGGAGATGGGAGGAGGGCTGGGCAATGTGCTGGCCCTGTTGTCCGGCCTGGCCTACGCCGGGGTGTTCCTGCTCAATGACATGCCTGACAGCGACGCCATCTCCTCTGTTTTCTGGGGAGATGTGCTCTCAGCCATAACCGGACTGCCGTTTCTTGTGAAGGAAACTGACTTTTCACCTACTGCGATTACTAGCCTTTTGGTACTTGGCGTATTCCAGGTGGCGGTGGCCTATATTTTGCTGACCATCGGCCTCAAAACCACCCCTCCTGTCACGGCCAGCTTGGTCTCCGGCATTGAGCCGGTGCTCAATCCCATCCTTGTGGCGGTATTCTATGGGGAGAAAATGGGCCCCATGGCACTCATTGGGGCGGCTATCGTCATTGGCGGCGTCATCGTCTACAATGTCTGTCGGGCAAAAAAGCAAAAACCAGAAGAAATACAAGCAAATGAACTGATTTGATAAAGGAGTAAAGGAAAATGACTTGCTATGAAGAACTGAAGGCCCGCGGCCTCATCGCCCAGGTCACCAACGAGGAAGAGATCTCCAAAATGATCAACGAGGGTAAGGCCGTCTTCTACATCGGCTTTGACCCCACCGCCGACTCCCTGCACGTGGGCCACTTTATGGCTCTGTGCCTGATGAAGCGCCTGCAGATGGCAGGCAACCGTCCCATCGCTTTGATCGGCGGCGGCACCGGCTACATCGGCGACCCCTCCGGCCGTACCGATATGCGTTCCATGATGACCCCTGAGACCATCCAGCACAACTGCGACTGCTTCAAGAAGCAGATGGAGCGCTTCATTGAGTTCGGCGAGGGCAAGGCTCAGATGGTGAACAACGCCGACTGGCTGCTGGGTCTGAACTACATCGACCTGCTGCGGGACGTGGGCGCCTGCTTCTCCGTCAACAACATGCTCCGGGCCAAGTGCTACGAGCAGCGCATGGAGAAGGGTCTGAGCTTCCTGGAGTTCAACTACATGATCATGCAGTCCTATGACTTCTACTACCTCTTCCAGCACTACGGCTGCAACATGCAGTTCGGCGGCGACGACCAGTGGTCCAATATGCTGGGCGGCACCGAACTCATCCGCCGCAAGCTGGGCAAGGATGCCCACGCCATGACCATCACGCTGCTCCTGAACTCCGAGGGCAAGAAGATGGGCAAGACCGCCAAGGGCGCCGTGTGGCTGGATCCCAACAAGACTTCTCCCTACGAGTTCTATCAGTACTGGCGCAACGTGGGCGATCAGGATGTGCTCAAGTGCCTGCGTATGCTCACCTTCCTGCCTCTGGAGCAGATCGACGAGATGGACAAGTGGGAGGGCAGCCAGCTCAACACTGCCAAGGAGATCCTGGCCTTTGAGCTCACCAAGCTGGTCCACGGGGAAGAGGAGGCCAAGAAGGCTCAGGACGCGGCCAAGGCTCTGTTTGTGGGCGGCGGCGACATGAGCAACGTGCCTACCACTACTCTCACCGCTGACAACCTCACCGACGGCTCCATCGGTATTCTGGACCTGATGGTCACCTGCAAGCTGGCTCCCTCCAAGAAGGAAGCTCGCCGTCTGGTGGAGCAGGGCGGCGTTACCGTCAACGATGAGAAGGTGTCCGACGTAAATACCCGCTACACCGCCGACGACCTGTCCGGCGATGGCATCATGGTCCGCAAGGGCAAGAAGGTCTATCACCGGGTTCAGATGTAAAAACCATAAGAATTTGGGCCGGGGTAAAGCCCCGGCCCTTTTCATATAAAACGATAGGCGGGAACAACAATGGGATATTTTTTTCAGGGATTGACCATGGGGCTTGCCTATGTGGCTCCCATTGGTCTGCAGAATTTGTTTGTGATAAACTCCGCGTTGACCCACACACGCCGCCGTGCCTTGCTTACTGCTTGGATCGTCATTTTCTTTGATGTGACGCTGGCCTTTGCCTGCTTCTTTGGAATCGGCGCGGTGATGGAGCGTTACCAATGGCTGCAGATGGTGATCCTGTGTGTAGGAAGCCTCATTGTGATCTACATCGGCATCGGGCTGCTCCGGGCAAAAGCGGAGGAGATCGACCGCTCCAAAACAACGGATTCCATACGGAAAACCATATCCTCCGCTTGTGTGGTGACTTGGTTCAATCCTCAGGCCATCATCGATGGGACCATGATGTTGGGGGCATTCCATGTGACCCTGCCTGCCCAACAGTCTATCCCGTTTATTTCCGGCGTGGGAATTGCATCCTGTCTCTGGTTCACGGGCATCACCCTTGCTATTTCTTTGTTCAGTGATCGTTTCAACGCCAAAACGCTGCGGATGATCAATGTTGTGTGCGGTGTGATCATTATTTTCTATGGATGCAAACTGATGTGGAATTTCATTCAGCTTCTATAAAAAAGAGTGCTGCGGCTTTTCGGCCGCAGCACTCTTTTTATCGAAAAATTTCTGCCTTAAAACCCGCCCAGATCCCGAATGACTGCGCTGGCCGCCACCAGTCCGGCGGCAGCGGGGACGAAGGAAATGGAGCCGGGGGTGGCCCGGCGGGCGGTGGAGCGAGGCCGGGTGTCTGTTCCGGCGGGAGCTTCCTCCTCAGCAGGTTGGAGAGGAGTGAGGGGTTCCTCCGTAGAGTAGACCACCTTCAGGTGGGTGATGCCCCGTTTCCGCAGCTCCTTGCGCATGACCCGGGCCAGGGGACAGCCCTGAGTTTTGCTCAGATCAGTGACGCGGAAGGCGGTGGGATCCAGCTTGTTGCCCGAGCCCATTGCACTGAGAATTGGAACTTGTAAAGTGGTACACCTTTCCGCTAAATCCAGCTTGGCCGCCACGGTATCGATGCAATCCACCACGTAGTCATACTGGCTCAGATCCACCTGATCGGCGTTTTCCGGCAGGTAAAACATGCGAAACACTTCCACCTGGCAGGCGGGGTTGATGTCCAGTATCCGCCGGGCCATCACCTCTGCCTTGGGCTGGCCGATGGTGGAGTGGAGAGCGACAATCTGGCGGTTTAAGTTGCTCTCAGACACGGTGTCGTCGTCATAGAGGTGTAAAGTGCCTACGCCTGCGCGTGCTAGAGCCTCAACACAAAATCCGCCAACACCGCCTACGCCAAACACCGCTACTTTGGCGGCGGCCAGACGGGCGAGGGGATCGTCTCCAATCAAAAGGCGGGTACGGGAAAACTGGTCTGCCATAGAAAAACTCCTTACAAATGATGTGGTTTTCTTAGTATACCACACATAGGCCGGTTACACCAGCTGGTAGCGAAGGCCGTGCTGGACGCAGTACCAAAAGAGTTTTCCGTGGCCGATTCGGGGCAGACGGGTTTGCAGGTCCCACTCAGGGTAGAGCCGCCGCAGGATCAGGGTGTCTCCTGTTACCAGGGCGACGAAGGAGACGTAGTGCTCCTTGGTCATGGGGTGGGAGGAGGAGACGAAATAGTCGTTCTCGATAAGCTCTACATTGAGGCGCGCTTCCTCGGGTGCTTTCACGGCCTCCAGAGGGGCGAGTTTCTTGCCGCAGCAGGTGACAGCCGCGCCCACGGCAGAGGTAAGGATGTTGCCGCAGGTGGTTTTTCATGGTTCCTCCGGTTTGTTCATTTTCCAGGAGCTCCCCGGCCAGCAGGCCCTCCACCTCCACACCCAGAATCTGGGCCAGGCTGGGGAGCAGGGAGACGTCCGGACAGCCCTGGCCGCGCTCCCATTTGGACACCGCCTTGTCACTCACCGCCAGCCGCTGGGCTAGTTCCCGTTGGGTCAGGCCCTGCTGGGTGCGAAGGTTTCGGATCAGAGCACCGATTTTTTCATAGTCCATATAGGTTTCCTCCAGGTAATGAAATTTGTCCGTCTCACACAGCATACCAGAGAATAGCCCGTTTGCCAACCGACGCCCCGTTTACCTACTTTTTTCGAGAAAAAAGTAGGCAAAAAAGCTTTCTGCAAAGCTTCGCTTTGCCTCTCGCCCGTAGGCAAAGGATGTGTAGGAAAAGCTCCACCCCTCGCCTGTACGTTACCCTGGCTCCACTGAACCAGGCGGGGTTCGTACAGCGCAGTTGGAAATCAAATTTCAGACCAGGCAGAGCCCAGTGGCCCGAGGCAAAAGGGACCAGGGATCATTTTTTGCGCGCCGGATGAGATTGCCAGGGCTACAGGAAGGTATCCTCCGTAAACAGGGGTCCGGGGCCGACTCCCCCTGTCAGGGGGCCCGAAGGGCCAGAGGGGGTAGGGAAGGCGACTTTGAGCGCCCGCTACGCGAAGGCGCTCATCGGAGCCATCCCCGGCGGCGTTTTGCCTACTTTGCCGCCGGGCGCAAAGTAGGCCGCCCCGCAGGGAGGAACCGTCTCTACATAGAAGAACGGCCATGGCAGAAACCATGACCGTTCAATAATAGCAAAGGGGAATTACTTCACAAGCTGGCTCATGTCATACAGACCAGGCGCCTGAACCGTAGACATAAACTTGGCGGCTTCCACCGCGCCCTGGGCGAAGATATCCCGGGACAGGGCGGTGTGCTTGATCTCCATGATCTCGTCATGGCCGGCAAAGATGATCTCGTGCTCGCCAACGATGGTGCCGCCACGGACAGCGGAGATGCCGATCTCCTTCTTATCCCGGGGGTGGCGGACGCTGTGACGCTCAAAGACGTACTCCGTCTCGTGGCCGCAGCTGCTGGTGGCGGCATCGGCGATCATCAGAGCGGTGCCGGAAGGGGCGTCCACCTTGCGGCGGTGGTGCCGCTCCACGATCTCAATGTCGTAGCTGTCGCCCAGTACAGAGGCGGCCTTCTTCACCAGCTCCAGCAGCACATTGATGCCAAGGGACATGTTGGCAGAGCGGAAGATGGGTACCTTCTGAGCAGCGGCGCCGATCTGAGCCACCTGCTCCGGGGTGTAGCCGGTGGTGGCCAGCACCAGGGGGGTGCCGGTGGCCTGGGCGAAGTCCAGCAGACCATTCAGGGCGGCGGGGGAAGAGAAGTCGATAACGGCGTCTGCCTTGCCGGTAAACTGAGCGGGGGAGGAATAAACGGGGAAGTCTCCGTCGTTGGAGCCCAGCACGTCAAAGCCGGCGACCACCTCAACCTGAGAATCGGCGGCGCACAGGGACTCTACGACCCGGCCCATATGTCCGTTGCAGCCGGAAATGATTATCTTCAGCATGGCAGGCTCCTTACTTCAGCAATCCAGCCCGCTCCATGGCGGCCTTCAGCACAGCCTTGTTCTTCTCGGCCATCTCGCACAGGGGCAGACGCACCGGGCCGGCCTCCATGCCCATCATGTTCAGGGCTTCCTTGACGGGGATGGGGTTGACCTCGCAGAACAGGGCATCAATAAGATCCATGTACTCAATCTGCAGCTTGGAGGCGGCCTCGAAGTCGTTCTCCAGGCACAGGTGGCTCATCTTCACCATCAGCTCGGGGGCGATATTGGACACCACGGAGATAACGCCCTTGGCGCCCAGGGCCATCATGGGTACAACCTGGTCGTCGTTGCCCGACCAGACGTAGAAGTCGTCGGGGCAGATGTGGCGGGTGTGGGCCAGAAGGGAGAAGTTGCCGCTGGCCTCCTTGACGCCGTTGATCTTGGGATTCTCGGAGAGAATCTTGTAGGACTCGGCAGTGAAGGACACGCCGGTGCGGCTGGGCACGTTGTAGAGGATGATGGGCAGCTCCACACGGTCGGCGATGTACTCGTAGTGCTTGACCAGACCGGCCTGGGTACACTTATTATAATAGGGAGTGACGTGGAGCAGAGCGTCAGCGCCGGAATCCTGGGCGTGGAGGGAAAGGTAGACGGCGGCGGAGGTGTCGTTGGAACCCGCGCCGGCGATGACCTTGACCCGGTGGTTGACCTTTTCCACGCAGTAGTCCACCGCGGCAATATGCTCCCGGATGGTCATCGTGGCCGACTCACCGGTGGTGCCGCAGACACAGATAGCGTCTACACCGCCGGCGATCTGGGCCTCAATGAGGCGTCCGAAAGCGTCGTAGTTGATGGTCCCGTTGGCGTCGAAGGGGGTGGCGATGGCGACGCAGGAGCCGGTGAATACGGGAGTCCTCATAAAATCACAACCCTTTCTGGTTAAAATATAAGAAGGGAGGGGAGAGGACCTCTCCCCTCCGGATGAAGACAGTTTCTCAGCGATCCATGTAGCCCTCAGCGCACAGCAGCTCGGCCAGAAGGACCGCACCGCCGGCAGCGCCGCGCAGGGTGTTGTGGCTCAGACCCACGAACTTGTAGTCGTACTGGGTGTCCTCACGCAGACGGCCCAGGGAGACGGCCATGCCGCCCTCCAGTTCCCGGTCCAGCTTGGCCTGGGGACGGTCGGGCTCCTCGAAGTAGTGCAGGAACTGCTTGGGGGCGGAGGGGAGCTGCAGCTCCTGAGCGCGGCCCTGGAAGGCAGCCCAGTCGGCCTTGATCTGCTCGATGGTGGGCTTGCAGCCCTCCTTGAAGGAGACAAACACAGCGGCGGTGTGGCCGTCGGACACGGGCACGCGCAGGCACTGAGCGGTGATGGCGGGACCCTCGGCCTTGACGATCTTGCCGCCTTCCACCTTGCCCCACACCTTCAGGGGCTCCTGCTCGCTCTTCTCTTCCTCGCCGCCGATGTAAGGGATCAGGTTATCCACCATCTCGGGCCAACGCTCAAAGGTCTTGCCCGCGCCGGAGATGGCCTGGTAGGTGCACACCAGCACCTTGTCAATGCCGTACTTCAGCAGGGGGTGCAGGGCGGGGGCGTAGGACTGGATGGAGCAGTTGGACTTTACAGCGATGAAGCCGCGCTTGGTGCCCAGACGCTGACGCTGAGAAGCGATGACCTCCAGGTGCTGGGGGTTCATCTCAGGCACCACCATGGGCACGTCGTCGGTCCAGCGGTGGGCGGAGTTGTTAGACACCACGGGGCACTCGGCCTTGGCGTAGCGTTCCTCCAGGGCGCGGATCTCGTCCTTCTTCATATCCACGGCGCAGAACACGAAGTCCACCATGCCGGCGATCTTCTCCACATCAGCGGCGGCGTCCATCACCACGATGTCCTTGGCCTCGGCGGGGATGGGGGTCTTCATGGCCCAGCGGTTGGCTACGGCGTCCTCGTAGCGCTGACCGGCAGAGCGGGGAGAGGCGGCGATGGCAGTGAGCTGGAACCAGGGATGGTTCTCCATCAGGGTGACAAACCGCTGGCCCACCATGCCGGTTCCGCCGATGATACCTACTTTATACTTTTTCATAGCATTCTACCTCCACAACAGCACAGGGTATTCTATGTCCCGCGCGTAAGATAAATGAATTGGATCCTGCCCAGATATTGGCCCGGGTAAAAAAATAAATCAGCGGCTTTTCAAGCGGCTGATTTTGTACTATAATGACGACTGTGGTTTGGACGCACCGCAGCCGGCAAAATATTCACAAAAGCAGACAGCGCTCCACCTGGGCAGCCCGCCCAGATGACAGTCACAGGGCTGTTAACCAAGCGACCAGAGCCCCCTTCCTCCGGCAGAAGGGACCCTTCGGCGGCCTTCCCTTTGGACATGGCTCAGACGGGAACCGGCTCCCTAGCCACGCTTACTCATGTCAGCCGCGCCTCTATCTTGCAGAATTTGAATTTATCCTACCATCTTTCCTGGTGGGTGTCAAGGGAGCGCATGGGAAGAATTAGAGAAATGGGGTTTACCATGAAAAGAATATTTATGCAACTTGCCGCAGTGGTTCTGGCCGTGGCCGTGGCGGTGCCTATGGCGGCCCCTGCCCGGGCCGCCCGGAACGATGAACTCACCCTGCGGGTGGGGCTGGCCTACGGCAGCAATGCCCTGGTCAGCGCCAATCTGGAGAATAATACCGGCTACGGCTCTGGGTACCGTTTTGGATATTACGACAGCGATCTGGACTTTGTGGAGCTGGGCCGTACCAGCTCCAGCGTTACCAAGCTGACCATGGTCAAGGTCCAGAATATCTGGGTCAGCGGCACCAGCTACTCCACCTCTGACAACGGGGGAGAGCTGATTGGCTGCTACCATGTACAGATGCCGGGATCCTATAACAGCTACAATGCCGCCTATTCCAAAGCGTCGGACTACTCCGACGGTTTTGTGGCCTGGATCGACGGGGAGTATCAGGTCCGTGTGGGCGCCTATGAGACCAAGGCGGAGGCCGAAAGCCGGGCCAGCAGTCTGGGCGGCACCGTGGTGGGCACCAGCTCCTATGCCGTCAACGTGACCCAGACCGGCAAAGCGAAGATCCTGTTCCAGTTTGACGGCGGTTCCTCCACGGCCCTTGGCATCATGCCCGACGTCACCGGAGCAGGGGAGACCCGCACCTGGTTCAAGGGTTACCGCTACCCCGGCGGGTTCCGCTATGAGCGGGTAAACGGGGGAAATCTCACCGTGGTGAACATCGTGGACGTGGAGGACTACCTCATCGGAGTTGTGCCCTATGAGATGAGCGACAGCTGGCCTCTGGAGGCGCTGAAAGCCCAGGCCGTGTGTGCCCGCAGCTATGCCTACAACTCCCTCAACCACCACAGCAGCTACCATTTTGACATCTGCAACGGCACCGACTGCCAGGTCTACTACGGCTACGGCGGCGGAAGTACCTATAACGCCAACGCCGCCCGGGCGGTAGAGGAGACCTCCGGGGTGTATGCCAAGTACAACGGCAAGGTGATCGAGACCTTCTACTCTGCCAGCCACGGCGGAGCCAGCGAGAGTGTGTATAATGTGTGGGGCTCTTCTCTGAGCACCTACCCCTATCTGTGCGGCGTGAAGGACCCCTATGAGGCCGACACCGCCTCCATGAATCCGTACTCCTCCTGGACGGTGTCCTACACCACATCGACCCTGACCCAGCGCCTGCAATCCAAAGGGTATGGTACCGGCACTTCGGTGGCCTCCCTGGACCTCACCTACTCCGATCTGGGCAACGTGATCGCCGTCAAGGTGAACTACGCCAACGGGCAGAGCAACACCTTCAAGCCTACCAACATGCGCAGTACCTTCGGCATCAGCTCCATCCGCTTCCAGGTCAACAGTTCCGGCAGCGGAAGTGGAGGGACCCCTGACGGTTCCCTGCCGGTGAATGGCTCCGGGTCTCTGCCCGAGCAGGACAGCTACTACGTCATCAGCGGCAGCGGCACGGTGGGCAAGACCGACCGGGAGGACCTGTATGCCATCTCGGGCAGCGGCAGCGTGGACTCGGTCACCTCGTCCTCCGGCGGCGGCTCCAGCGTGACAGAGGGCAACGTGGTCCATGTTACCGGCAGCAGCTACGTCTTTGAGGGCAGCGGCAACGGCCACCAGATTGGCATGAGCCAGTGGGGCGCCTACGCCATGGCCAAGCGAGGCTTTACTTACGACGAGATCATTACCTTCTATTTCCCCGGCACCACCGTGGGATAAGAATATTTTAGAGAGAAAGGCGAATACCACATTGAAGACCTCAGATTTTGACTTTTACCTGCCCGAGGAGCTCATCGCCCAGACCCCTCTGGAGCGGCGGGATGCCTCCCGGCTTCTCACCCTGGACAAGCATACCGGGGCAGTGGAGCACCACCATTTCTATGAGCTGCCCCAGTTCCTCCGCCCGGGGGACTGTCTGGTGCTCAACAACTCCCGGGTTATTCCTGCCCGGCTCATCGGCCACCGTCCTACTGGCGGTGTGTGCGAGGTGCTGCTGCTGGTGGACAAGGGAGATAAGTGCTGGGAGTGCCTGGTGCGCCCCGGCCGTAAGCTGAAACCTGGCGCCCAGGTGATCTTCGGCGAAGGGCAGGAGCTCACCGCCACTATTGAAAAGGAGCTGGACGACGGCAAGCGCCTGGTCCGCTTCCACTATGAGGGCATTTTCCTTGAAATTCTGGAACGACTGGGCAAGATGCCCCTGCCGCCCTACATCAAGGCGGAGCTTCAGGACAACGAGCGGTATCAGACGGTCTACTCCAAAGTGGTAGGCTCCGCCGCTGCCCCCACTGCCGGGCTCCATTTTACCCCGGAACTGCTGAAAAAAGTCCAGGAGATGGGTGTCAAGGTGTGCTACGTTACCCTCCATGTGGGCCTTGGAACCTTCCGCCCCGTGAAGGCAGAGGACATCCAGGACCACGAGATGCATTCGGAGTACTGTATGATCTCCCAGGAGACGGCGGACGTCATCAATGAGACGAAGAAAAACGGCGGTCGGGTCATCTGTGTGGGTACCACCTCCTGCCGTACCATCGAGTCCTTTGCCGCCGAGGACGGCACCATGACCGAGCGTTCCGGCTGGACCAACATCTTCATCTATCCGGGCTACCGCTTCAAGGTGCTGGATGCTCTCATCACCAACTTCCACCTGCCTGAGTCCACCCTGATTATGCTGGTGTCCGCTCTGGCAGGCCGGGAGCACGTGCTGGCGGCCTATGAGGAGGCGGTGCGGGAGCGCTACCGTTTCTTCTCCTTCGGCGATGCCATGTTTATCTCATAAATAAAGGAGTTTTTTTGTGTTTGAAGTAATCAAGCAGGAGGGCCGCGCCCGCCGGGGCGTGTTTACCTGCCCTCACGGCACGGCCCAGACCCCGGTGTTCATGAACGTAGGCACCCAGGGGGCCATCAAGGGGGCGGTATCCGCCCACGACCTGAAGGACATCGGCTGTCAGATCGAGCTGTCCAACACCTATCACCTCCACCTGCGCCCCGGCGACAAGGTGGTCAAGGAGCTGGGGGGACTTCACAAGTTTATGGACTGGGATGGCCCCATGCTCACCGACAGCGGCGGCTTCCAGGTGTTCTCCCTGGCCTCTCTGCGGAAGATCAAGGAGGAGGGCGTCCATTTCTCCTCCCACATCGACGGGCGGAAGATTTTCATGGGACCTGAGGAGTCCATGCAGATCCAGTCCAACCTGGGCAGTGACATCGCCATGGCCTTTGACGAGTGCATTGAGAACCCCGCTCCCCGGGAGTACGTGGAGCGCTCTATTGCCCGCACCACCCGGTGGCTGGAGCGGTGCGTCATCGAGCACAAGCGGCTCAATGAGCAGCCTGACTGCGTCAATCCCGGCCAGATGCTCTTCGGCATCAACCAGGGAGGCACCTACCCCGACCTGCGTATCCAGCACATGGAGGATATCGCCAAGCTGGACTGCGACGGCTACGCCATCGGCGGCCTGGCGGTGGGAGAGCCCACCCAGGTGATGTACGGCATCATTGACGCTGTGGAGCCCCACATGCCAAAGGACAAGCCCCGCTATCTCATGGGCGTGGGCACACCCTCGAATATTATCGAGGCGGTGGCCCGGGGCGTGGACTTCTTCGACTGCGTCATGCCCGCCCGCAACGCCCGCCACGGTAAGCTCTACACCTGGAAGGGCACCATCAACATCAAAAACGAGAAGTATAAGCTGGACACCCGCCCCATTGACGAGACCTGCACCTGTCCCGCCTGCCAGCACTTCTCCCGGGCCTACCTGCGCCATCTGGTGACGGCGGGGGAGATGCTGGCCATGCGCCTGGCGGTGCTGCACAACCTGCACTTCTACAATGAGCTCATGCAGCGCATCCGGGACAGCCTGGACAACGGCACCTTTGAAGAGTTCCGGGCCACTTACTCCGGCATGCTGGACCGTCCCTGCCAAGAAGGGTAAAAACCGGGCAAAACCGGGCAAAATTGGGAAAAGGACTTGTCAACCTAGGGCAAATCCGCTATAATGACACATAACGCGTCAAGCGAACCTGCTTGGAAGAGCAAGATTTTGGAGGGAACAATATGGACTACAGTTGGATTGTAATGCTGGTGCTCATGTTCGGCATGCTGTACTTTTTCATGATCCGCCCCGAGAACAAGCGGAAGAAGGAAGCTGAGAACCTGCGCAACTCTCTGGCGGTGGGCGATGAGATCACCACCATCGGCGGTATGACCGGCACCGTGTGCGCGGTGAAGGAGAACACCATCGTGTTCGAGACCGGCGCTGACCGCGTGCGCATCGAGATCACCAAGTGGGCCGTCTCCACCAAGAACGGCCAGAGCACTCAGGCTACCCGCTGAGCACTCACCATAGCATAAAGCTGACCCTCCCCGCATAGTCTTCCACCAAGGAAGAACGCGGGGAGGGTTTTACTATGGCTGGAAAACGGGAAAAGAAGCGGGAGGATCCCATGGCGGTATGGCTGAGCACCATGTGCCGCCTGCTCAAAGGCGGTGCTCTGGCGGCGGCAACGGCGGCACTGGGATTGCTGGTGTGCGCACTGCTGGTGTCCGGCGGCGTGGTAGGGGAGAAGCTGATGGGCCGGGGCGTGCTGGCCATCTGTGTGGTGAGCAGCCTGGCCGGCGGTCTGTTGGCGGTGCGTCGCCTGGAGCGGGGCACACTGCTGGCTGGCCTGGGGGTGGGAGTCATCCTGTTCTTGCTGCTGCTGACGGCGGGATTTCTCCTCTACGAGGAGGCGTCCCTGTCCAACGGCGGGGTGCCTATTCTGGTTGCATGCTGCTGCGGAGGGGCCATTGCCGGAGTGCTGGGAGGACGGCCCAGGAAAAAACGGAAAAGATAGATTGAAATGTGATTCAAGGTATGGTATAATGTCTTCAAACCTATAAGATTTAGGAGGAGATTCCAATGAAACACATTCAGACTCTCAATGGCGCTACTCTGAAGGCCAGCGCTGCCAAGGGCGGCTGCGGCGAGTGCCAGACCTCTTGCCAGTCCGCCTGCAAGACTTCCTGCACTGTGGCCAACCAGAAGTGCGAGAACCAGTAATATAAAAAGCGGCCTGAAAGGGGCAGGCGTTTGGCCTGCCCCTTTTTATGCCCTGAGCCCCGTGAGGAGGGGAGGGGCGGCCATAGAAAGGATTTTGGATCATGGTACATACCTTTACCGCCCTGGGCCAATACCTGGCGGCGGATGTAAACAGCGGCGCGGTCCATGTGCTGGACCGTATGGGCTACGACCTGCTCTCCAAGGTAGAGGGGCCCATGGGGGAGAAGTGTCCCCAGGAGCTGAAGGATCAGCTGTCTCAGTATGATCCCCAGGAGCTGGACGAGCTGTGGGAGGAGCTGCGCGGCCTGCAAGAGCAGGGCCTGCTGTTCTCCAGCGACGACTACATTGATGCGGACAAGGCCATGGCGCTGCCTCGGCAGGCGGTGGTGAAGGCTCTGTGCCTGCACGTGTCCCACGACTGCAACCTGCGGTGTAAGTACTGCTTTGCCTCCACCGGCGACTTCGGCACCGGCCGGAAGATCATGGACTTTGAGACCGCCAAGCGTGCCATTGACTGGGTGGTGGCCAAGTCCGGCAAGCGGCGCAACATCGAGGTGGACTTCTTCGGCGGTGAGCCTCTCATGGCCATGGACACCGTGAAGAAGACCGTAGAGTACGCCCGGTCCCTGGAGAAGGAGCACGACAAGGTGTTCCGCTTCACCATCACCACCAACGGCGTGCTCCTGAACGACGAGAACATCGAGTACATCAACCGGGAGATGTCCAACGTGGTTCTCTCTCTGGACGGCCGTCCCGGCGTCAACGACCACATGCGTCCCACCGTCAACGGAAAGGGAAGCTATGAGGTCATCGTGCCCAAGTTCCAGAAGCTGGTGGCTGGCCGGGGCACCAAGGACTACTACGCCCGTGGCACCTTTACCCGGGAGAACCTGGACTTTGGCGAGGATGTCAAGCACCTGGCCTCTCTGGGCTTCCGCAGCGTGTCGGTGGAACCTGCCAGCGGTCCCCTGGACGATCCCTTCGCCATCAAGGAGGAGGATCTGCCCCAGGTCAAAGCGGAGTATGAGAAGCTGGCTGGAGAGCTCATGGGCCGTAAGGACGTGAACTTCTTCCACTTTAACGTGGATCTCAAGCAGGGCCCCTGTGTTATCAAGCGGCTGCGCGGCTGCGGTGCGGGCTGTGAATATGTTGCCATCACCCCCGACGGAGACATCTACCCCTGTCACCAGTTCGTGGGGAAGGAGGAGTACCGCATGGGCAGCGTGTATGACGGCTCCTTCAACATGGAGATCTCCGGCAAGTTTGCCGACCAGAACATCTACACCCGTCCCGCCTGCCGGGAGTGCTGGGCTCGGTTCTACTGCAGCGGCGGCTGCTCCGCTTCCAACCTGTTGGTCAACGGTGACATAAGCCAGTCCAATGAAGTGGCCTGTGAAATGGAGCGTAAGCGTCTGGAGTGCGCCATTGCCATGAAGGCCATCGCTGCGGGCATGGGTGAAAATGGAAATACAAACGGTAATTATACCGACTGTAATCAGTGCGGCGACTGCCAATAATCGGAAAAATCTTGTAATCACAAGCTTTTCAGCTCGAAAAGCGGAATAAAGCCCCAAAATTTCGGCGGAGGTCTGCGACAATGGCCTCCGCCGAAAAATTTAATTTCCGAAGTAGACATAAAGCAGTTTACATAAAAATATTGCGAAAACGACATTTTTTGAGAAAATGCGGAAAAACACTTGCGTGAATCCTCTGTGAGGGATATATTAAAAATAAGGAAAGAAATGGCCGCAAACGCGGGACGCGCAGTCTATTTTTTTTGGCCCGCTCATAGGCTGAAACCAGAGAGGTGACAGCCATGAAGCGACGGGACATGATCGTTGATTTTCCCCGGCCCCTGGTTCCCCTGGCCACATTGAGCGCCTGTTTTCTTTTGGGCGGGGCTCTGGGCGCCGTTTTTGGGGGACTGATGAGTGAGACCAGCGCCCAGGAATTGGCCGACTATCTCAGCACCTATTTCACCCTGGCCCGGGAGGGCGGCGTGACGGTGGAGTTCTGGTCGGTAGCCTGGGAGCAGTTTCGTCTGTTAATAGCAGTCATTTTGTTGGGCCTTACTGCTCTGGGCGCAGCAGGTATCCCGTTGCTGTTCGGCGTGCGGGGGTTTCTGCTGGCGTTCTCTGTGGCGGGACTATGCCGGGTATTTGGCGCTGCGGGGCTGGTACCGGCGCTGTTCCTGTTTGGCCTGCCGGCGTTCTTCTGGGCGCCTATCCTGTTCCTGACGGGAGGGCAGTGTCTGAACGGCGCCTGGGTACTGCTGCGGCGGTTGCTGTTGGAGAGCCGGGAACCATTGCCCTTTACCTCCGCTTACTGGGGGAGACTGGGGCTGTGGGCTGCGGCAATGATGGCGTGTGTGATGCTGGAGTATCTGGCCGCGCCGGTGCTTTTAAGCGCAGCGGCCAAGCTTGTGTTGTAGTGTGTTGTTTGAGAATTGAACGCGTTTGAGAGGGAGTTGTGCTTGTGTCTGAACTGCTGCACCTGTTTGAGGAGTATTTGACCACGGAGAAAAAGGCGTCGGCCAACACGGTGAGTTCCTATCTGCGGGACATGCACCAGTTTGAGACGGCCATGGCGGAGCAGGACCTGGAGTTGACGGAACTGGCGGTCCAGGATGTGGAGCTCTACGTGGACGGCTTGACCCGGAAGGGAAAGTCCGCCGCCACCGTGACCCGGTCGATTGCCTCCATCAAGTCCTTTTATAACTGCATGATTGCCTTGGGGATCATGGACCGCAATCCGGCCAAGGATGTGGTGGCCGCCAAGGTAGAGCGCAAGCTGCCTCAGATCCTAACCGGTAAGGAAGTGGAACTGTTTCTGGAGCAGCCCGACTGTTCCGACCTGAAGGGCTTCCGGGACCGGGCTATGCTGGAGCTGCTCTATGCCACCGGAATCCGGGTCAGCGAGCTCATCGCCCTGGATGTAGACGACCTGAATCTGCCCGCCGGGGTGCTCCACTGCGAAAGCAAGGGGCGGGAGCGAATCATCCCCCTGTACCACACCGCGATCCGGGCGCTCAGCGACTACATAACCCAGGTCCGGCCTCAGCTGGTGGAATCGCCGGAGGAGACCGCCCTGTTTGTCAACATGAGCGGCGAGCGGATGAGCCGTCAGGGCTTCTGGAAGCTCATCAAGCACTACCAGGAGAAAGCGGGTATCCAGAAGGACATCACCCCCCATACGCTGCGCCACTCTTTTGCCGCCCACCTGCTGGAGAACGGTGCGGATCTGCGCTCCATCCAGGAGATGCTGGGTCATGCGGATATCTCCTCCACCCAGATATACTCTCGGCTGGTCAGCCAAAAGCTCAAGGACGTGTACCACAAGGCACACCCCAGAGCGTAACCAAACACAGACAGCAACCCCCGGCTTAAAAAAAGCCGGGGGTTTTCTCTTGACAAGTTCATTCTACAAGCGTAGAATATAATTACATTCTACAAATGTAGAAAGGAGGCGTGACCATGGATACCACGCGCAGATTGCCCGATGGGGAGCTGGCGGTGATGCAGGCCCTGTGGGATCTGGAGCCGCCGGTAACCAGCGGGGAGCTCCAGCAGCAGCTGAAGGAGAGCCACCCCATGGCGCTGACCACCCTGCTTACGGTGCTCACCCGGCTTGCAGACAAGGAGTTTGTGAAGATCGAGAAGGAGGGCCGCAGCAGCCGGTACTTCCCGCTCATCACGCGGGAAAGCTACCTGGCGGGCCAGAGCCGGCGGTTTTTGGACCAGGTGTGCGGGGGCAGCCTGTCTGCTTTCGCGGCGGCTCTGTGTGACAGCGGCCTGACCCGGGAGGAGCTGGACGAGCTGCGGGACCTGCTGGAGAGGGGGACGCTATGAGCGACCGCATGTGGATTGTGCTGATGGCTCTGTGTATTGGCGTAGTTACTGGCCTGGATGTACTTGCCTATGCGCGAAAGGGCGCGCGGCGGGACTGGGTTCGGGACACCCCCAGAAACGGGGGATGGAATCTCTCAATGATCATTGTATTCTTGCTGTCTTTGTCTTTGTTTACGGGACTGGCGGGAGATTGGAGCGCTTCGTTTCGTGTATTTGGTTGGCTGTCAGTGATATTCCTTCAAATCAGCTTATATTTTCTCCTGCTGGCCCTGACTCTGCCTCTGCTGCGCCGGTATTTCCGGGCAGAGACCTGCGCCATACTGTGGATCGTGCCCAATTACCTTTATATGGGAGTATTTAATCAGGCACTCCTTGCGCACCCCCGATGGATCATTCCCTTGCCGATCAAGTTTATCCAGGGAGTGGCCCTGATTTGGCTGGCGGGCGTGGTTGGCGTGTTGGGCTGGAAGATCCTGTCCCATCTGCGTTTCCGCCGGTGGCTGCTCCAAGGGGCAGAGAAGGTCACCGATCCGGAGGTGCTGGCCGCATGGCAAGGAGAATTGCTTCAGGTGGGGGAGAAGGAGTCGGAGTATATTCTGGTGACCTCCCCCCAGGTAACCATGCCTATGACCATCGGCCTGTTTTCCAAAAGTGTGCGGGTGGTACTGCCCCGGCGGCACTATGCCCCGGAGGAGCTGAAGCTCATTTTCCGCCACGAACTGGTGCATATTGGACGCAGGGATGCCTGGAGCAAATTCTTTCTGGTGTTCTGCACCGCTCTGTGCTGGTTTAACCCCCTCATGTGGCTGGCCATGAAGAAAAGCTCGGAGGATCTGGAGCTTAGCTGTGACGAGGCGGTGGTGGTATCTCTGAATGAGGGAGAGCGGCGGCGGTACGCCGATCTCATCCTGCGCACGGCGGGAGACGGGCGGGGTTTTACCACCTGCTTGTCGGCTTCGGCCTCTGCCTTGCGTTACCGGCTGAAAAATATTGTCCGCCCGGCCCGAAAGCATGTCGGCGCCCTGTTTGTGGGGGTTGTAGCGTCTCTGCTGTTTCTCACCTGCGGCCAGGTGGGTCTTGCCTACGGTATGGGCACAGGGGAAGCATACATTTATCAGAACGAGGCCGAGAGCATTTCTTTGGCCAAAGTGACGCAAACCAAAGAAGAAGCACGCAAGGTGATCCAATGCCGGGACGAGGAGGCGCTGACAAACTATTTATCTTCCTTGACCCTGTATCAGGCAGTGGGAACCTATGACTGTGACAGCGAGGAGGAGCAGCTTTCCCTGACCTACAATACCTCCCAGGGCACCCTGGGCGTGATTTTGTGGGAGAACTATGTAAGAGTGATGCCGTCCTGGGAAAAGGACCTGAAGGAACAGGATTATTACGTGTCCGGCGGACTGGACTGGGAGAAGCTGGACGGGCTGTTTAACTGGTAGCAAGGCGGGCCTGCCAATCAAAAGGAGGCATATTATGAGTACCACATACTGCTTGGAGAGAGGGATGGGAGAAACATAATGCGTATCGCGTTTGCATTGATCTTCGGCGTGCTCTTTGCCTGGATAGCCTTTTCCCGTCCAGAGGAAGCTGAAGATCCGGAGGGGAAAGGACCGCGGTATCGGCCCTACCTGAACGGGTGGCTGATGCCGGGCTATATGACTACCCTCCTGGTGGGCTCGCTGATAGTGAGCGGATGGCGCGGATGGGATGAGGTGAGCTGGGGCGTTATCACCTGGATCTTGGTGGCCTTTCTCCACATAAGTCTATATTTTATCCTGCTGTTACTGGCCCAGTCCCTCCTGCGCCGGTATCTCCGGGCGGGAAGCTGCGCTCTGCTGTGGCTCACGCCAAACTACCTCTACTTAGGGCTTACTGAACAGTGGGAAAAAGCTCGGAAACCATTGAAAATACTAGGAAAAACAG
>CDTY01039221.1_pt1 | contig 126031 bp, 144 predicted proteins | sample 557731 | NCBI WGS metagenome assembly CDTY01 (sample SAMEA3182101, study PRJEB8094) | gut metagenome | biome: human; feature: gut; material: Stool; isolation source: human stool | place: Canada | collected 2013-02-12
TGTCTGTGAATTGCAGGCGGCAAGCCCTTTAGCTTTGCCTTGATGCGGCGGTTGTTGTAGTAGTCCAGATAGTCCAGAAGTTCCTGCTTGAAGTGTTCTACAGATTCAAATTCTTGGAGATACAGCAACTCGCTTTTGAGCAGGCCAAAGAAATTTTCCATCACAGCATTATCCAGACAATTCCCTTTGCGGCTCATACTCTGCTGGATACTCAAACAGAGCCATCGCCAGAGAGATAGGTTGCTCGCCGTCCACCGTGGCAAACGAACTGCGGCGCGGCACACCGCCTCGTAAGAGCAATAAGGGCAGGAAACCCGGCTACTCAGCAAGGCGTGGAGAAGCCGTCTACAAGGCCAACAGGAAGCTTTCTCGGAGACGCCATCGGATTTGTCGCTGCGCCCGCTTCCTTCGTCGGGTGACAAGGCAGTTCAAAGAACACAAGTGGTCTCTGGATGCCTGCGTCGGTTATGCCCGTTTGCATAGGCTGTTCCCAGCGGACGAGATGGTATGCACTCACACCCTCTATAACGAGGTCTGGGCTGGCAATCTCGACTTGTCTGTGACGGAGCTGCCGGAGGCCATGAAACGCAAGCGGCACAAGGATTCTAAGCCCCGTGAACACAAGAAAGGCTACGGCAAGGACATCGCCCAGCGGCCTGAGATTGCGGCTCTGCGCATTGAGGAAGGCCATTGGGAAGGCGACACTGTGGTGGGCAGGAAGGCTGGTAAGGAGGCTGTTGTCCTCTCCCTGTTGGAGAAGAAAACGGAAAACTACATCGCCCTCCATATTTCCGGCAAGAACGCTGACTCCGTTCTGAGTGCCATGCAGTTGCTCAAGGAAGAGTTTGGGGACAAGTTCTCACAGGTCTTTAAGACCATTACCGTGGACAACGGCCCAGAGTTCTCCGGTTTCGCCCAAGTTGAGAACTGGGGCAGCCAGGTCTACTTCGCCCATCCCTACACATCTTGGGAGCGCCCTCAAAACGAGCGCCACAACGGACTGTTCCGAGCCTTCGTGCCCAAGGGAGTATCCATTGAATCCTTCTCTCCGGAGTACATCTTATCTGCCGCTGATGAGCTGAACGGACGCCCTCGCAAGAAGCTGGGCTACCGTACCCCGGAGGAACTGTTTGAAAGGTTCCTCGACTCTGTTTACGCAGCCTCCGGCTGCGGCAGCATCGTCCACGATGGAAGCCAAAGGCTCCCATCATGCCCGACGCTCTGATTAACTAATTTCTACTGTGCAGGTGTCCAACTTGCACTTGCAATTTTCGATTTTTTATTTCATACAGCCAAAAACCTTTTTCACTCTGTCTATCCATCATGTCCGCTTTTATTCGTGATAAAAATTTTTTGATATTTTATCAAAAAATTTTTATGAAATCTCGTTTTTTTGATTTACTTCAGTTTCAGCTTTTCCATACGGTACTGCAGCTTCTGGGGCGAGATGGACAGCTTGTCTGCTGCGGCGTTCAGACGATTAGTCTTCCGCAGCGCCTCCGAGATGATGGCCGCCTCATACTGGGATAGCAGCTGTCCCAGGTCCACCTTGCCCCGGCTTAGCTGTTCCCGGATCTGGCTCAGCGATCCAGGCTCCTCCACCCGGCTGCGCACCGGAACCTCTTCCTGCACCGGCCTGTGATCCTGCTCCATCTTGGCAAGAAGATTTTGTACCGAGTCCAGGGTGATCAAATCGCTGGTCTCGATATTGAATGCCCCTTCAATGGTATTTTTCAGCTCCCGGATGTTCCCGGGCCAGGACCAGCGTAAAAACAGATCCTGCGTCATCTGGCTCAGCCCCCGGATGTGCCGTCCCATCTTCTTATTGAACTGATCTATGTAGTGCTGGGTAAGCAGAAGGATATCTTCCTGCCGCTCCCGCAGGGGAGGCAGCCACAGCCGGACCACACCCACCCGGTAATAAAAGTCAGAGCGCAGCCGCCCTTCCTCAATCAGACGCTCGGGGACCTCATTGGAAGCGCATACGATCCGCACATGGAAATGAATATCCTCCTTGCCGCCGATCCGCCGCACCTTTTGTTCTTCCAGTACCTTCAGCAGCTTGGCCTGCATGGCGGTATCCATGGAGTTGATCTCGTCCAGAAACAGCGTTCCGCCATCGGCCAGCTCAAACAATCCTTTTTTGGATTCCGCACCGGTGAAGCCGCCCCGTTCCGTGCCGAAAAACATACTCTCCAGCAGATTGACCGGGATTGCCGCGCAGTTTTGGGCAATAAAAGGTTTGTCTTTCCGGGCGCTGAGAAGGTGCAGAGCCTGGGCAAACAGTTCCTTTCCCGTTCCGGTCTCCCCATAGATCAGGGTGGCAGAATCGTTCTTTGCCACTTCTTTTACCACGCGCTTGAGCTGTTCCATAGCTGCATTCTGCGTCACGATATCATCCAGCGCAGACTGGCCATACTGCACCGGGCGGCTGGTTCCCCGCTCTGAAATATCCAGCAGCTGAGCAATATCCACCGCACCCTGAATTGATCCGTCCTCTCCCATGATGGGATAGGTTGTTGTGGTCATGGTGAGCTTGAAATTTCCCGAGGTCAGCACCTGCTTCTCCCCCACCGTGATGGTCCCCGTGCGCAGCGTCCGGATCACTGTGCTGGTCTCCTCGCTCAGATCCGGATAGACTTCCAGCAAATGTTTTCCACGCACCTGCCGTCCGAAATCATCCGGCAGTTTTTCCAGGGCACTGCTGGCTTTGTAATATTCAATAATCCCATCCCGGTTTACCACCATCATGCCTTCCATGGAATCGCCGTTGATTTTCAGCAGCCGGGTGATCTGACGCAGATATTCATTCATGCCCGCTTCCTCCTGAACTTCCACGCTGGTAAAATACGTTCTGGTAACAGTTTACAATAAAACCCACTCTGGTGCAATCATGAAATTCACTGCCTGCCCTCTCGTCTGGCAATTTTCTTCCATTTTACATCCACAAATTGCTGATTTAATTAATTTTTCATTATTTATGACTTTTCTTCGTATAATAAATGAACTTTCCGTTAAATTAGCACTCTCCTATTGACAGTGCTAATTTGTGGTGCTATAACATACTTGTACCAAGGAAAAGGCCCAATGAGGACCCGAATTGGTGGGCACAAAAGTGCAAGAATGGAGGAATGACTTATGTTGCCCAGCCTGTTTGGTGAAAGTTTGTTTGATCGTTTCTTTGATGATTCTCTGGAAAAGGAGTTCTTCGGAACCCATAACCCCCTGTATGGTAAGCATGCCAAGAACCTGATGAAAACCGATGTAAAGGACGTAAACGACCACTATGAAGTGGCTGTTGACCTGCCGGGTTTCCAGAAGGATGAGGTCAATGTGGAACTGGAGAACGGCTACCTGACCATCAGCGCCGCCAAGGGTCTGGATAAGGACCAGAAGGACGACGAGGGCCACTATATCCGCCAGGAGCGTTACAGCGGTTCCTGCAGCCGCAGCTTCTATGTGGGCGACATCCAGCCTGAGGATATCCACGCCAAGTATGAGGACGGCATTCTGAAGCTGACACTGCCCAAGGCCGATCAAAAGGCAATGGAGCATCAGAACCGCATCGCCATTCAGTAAAACAAAACAGCGCGCCGGTTTTCCGACGCGCCGCAAGCCCCGGACCGAAGATCCGGGGCTTTTTTATTGAATTGTTTCTGCCCGAGATTCTCCCAGAACCTTGATTCCCGCCTGCCGCAGCTGCTGGGCTGTCACTCCATCTCCCGGTATCAAACGCCGGGAAAACGTCCCGTCATAGATCTCTCCGCTGCCGCAGGAGGGTGAGCGCTCTTTAAGAACCGCCAGCTCACACCCCTGTTCCAGAGCCGTCTTTAAAGCCAGCTTTGCTCCTGCCTGGTATGATTCGGTCACATCCGTGCCCTCCCGGTTCACGACCCGGCCGTCACGCTGCCGTTCGGCGGGAGGACGCGGGGTTGGCAGGCCACCCTGCACCTCCGGGCATACGGGGATCAATTCATGTCCCCGCGTCCGCAGGGCCTCCACCTCCGGATGCTTTTTCCCTTGCCCGTCATACCGGCAGGGACACCCCAACAGACAGGCACTGACTAAAATTTTCATGGCGTCTCCTTACAAAAAAGCCCGCTTTTCAGCGGGCTTTCAAGGCTTAGTGAGTGAGATAATACTTGACCAGGGTCTGGAGCAGCTCATCCCGGTCTATCTTCCGGATCAGTGCCCGGGCATTGTTATGGTTTGTGATGTAGGTGGGGTCCTCGGAGAGAATGTAGCCCACAATCTGGTTTACCGGGTTATATCCCTTTTCCTGCAGCGCCTGATACACCGTAGCCAGGATCGCCTTGATCTCCAGATCGCGCTGGTCGCCCAGACGGAATTTTCGGGTGAAATCCATCTCGTCCATCGAAAACACCTCCTAAACTAAGCATGGAAAAGATGTGCTTAGTTTACTCCAAAAACCCCGTTGTGTAAAGGGCAGCAGGTAAAAATTTAATAATTTTTTAGAAAGTGCCACTCTCCTCCGGCTCTGTCTCCTCTTTTTTCTCCTCCTTCGGCACACGTTTTATGGCAATAAAGCAGCAGATCAGATAGAGCAGCGCCAACACGATGGCACTCGCAACCAACTCCTCACTGGCCTGACCAAAGGTACATACATTCAGTGTGTTTCCTTGAATATTTGCCACCACTCGTTCACTGAGCAAATTATAAGCCCTTGGATAAGCCAGAAGCCCGGAAAATCCCAAGTCTGTCAGCGTCAAGAAGATTGCTGCCACCAGCATCCCCCGCCGTCCTTTTTTCAGCAGCGGCAGCATAGTCAGCAAGCTGATCCCTGCCCAAACCGGAAGGTAGAGTTCTTCCTGCGAGACATAGAGCCACCCAGGCAAATCGTCTCGCCAAAACAGGCACCAATACCCCATGAGAATCAAAGGGGCCAGCGCGGGCACTGCCTTCATCCAGTAGAACTTTGTCCGACATAAACGTAGCCGCGGGATCTCCTTCTGGGAGGCCCAGGGAAAATTGTGGCCGGATACAGGCTCCCGTGCCAGCTTACGGGCTAAATATACCGTCAAGTAGCTTAGGGCTATCGTCAGTCCTGTCCAAATGAGAAAATATACCAGCAAGTGTAATACTACACCGCCAATGCTGGTTCCCATCTCCAGCACGTACCAAAAACTCTCCAGCAAGGTCGCCATCGAGACAGCTCCCAGCACAGCCCCAGCCCCGGAAAGCAGCATCCCCACCACCGACCAGCTTACAAAAAACACCATCACCCACACCCCCAGTTGAAACCAATGAGTATGGTAGGTGTAGTGAGCCTGGAGATAGATTCCGTAGGCCAGGCAGCCCAGATACAACGCCCAGCAAAGGGGAAGCGGCACAAACTGGGCCAGCAGGTAAAACAGCAATCCTCCTCCAATGGCAAAGGCAAAGGACAGCAGGTTCTGCCAGTCGCTCTTCTCCAGGGTCCGCACCGGAGCCTTAGGGTCCAGCAGCTCATCCACTGTCACGCCCAGAACACGTGCCAAAGCCACCATGGTAGTCACGTCAGGGTAGCTGCCGCTCTCCCACCGGGACACCGTCTTATTGGACACTCCCAATTGATCCGCCAATTCCTGCTGGGTCATCCCTTTGTTTTTCCGGTATTGCCGCAGACGTTGGGCAAATTCCTGTTCGTTCATAGGGTTCCCTCCCCTCTTCTTTTCGCCTTTATCTTACCGGAAATCCACTCTCTTGACTACCTCACAGCCTGAGAATTCTATCTCGCCAGATGGGATTTTCTTCTCCCTCTCCATCTGGTATGGTTAGAAAATCAATATTTGGTCCTTTCTTCAGGTCAGTTGTTCTGATACAATGCACTCAAAATCAAACAAAGGAAGTGCACACCATGAAACGGATCGTCAGCGTACAGGACATCTCCTGCCTGGGTAAGTGCTCCCTGACGGTGGCTCTGCCCATTATCTCCGCCATGGGAGTGGAATGTTCCATCCTCCCCACCGCGGTACTCTCTACCCACACCATGTTTAAAAATTTCACCTGTAAGGATCTCACCGACCAGATCAACCCCATTGCCCACCACTGGCAGCAGGAGGGGTTCCAGTTCGACGCCATCTACACCGGCTACCTGGCCTCCAAAGAGCAGGTGGGCGATGTGTGCGCCTTCTTTGACACCTTCAAAACTCCGGACAACCTGATTCTGGTTGACCCTGCCATGGCGGACAACGGTAAGCTCTACCCTGCCTTTGGTCCCGACTTCCCCGCCGAGATGGCCAAGGTATGCGCCAAGGCGGACGTGATCGTCCCCAACCTCACCGAAGCCAGCCTGCTCACCGGCCTGCCCTACCGCACGGAGTACGACGAAGAATATATCCGCCAGATGCTCCAGGCGCTGGCCAAGCTGGGTCCCCGGTATGTGGCCTTGACGGGCGTCAGCTTTGAGCCTGAAAAGCTGGGCGTTATGTACTACGACCAGCAGACCGGCCAGTACGGCAGCTACTTTAATGAGCGCCTGCCCGTAGCCATCCACGGCACTGGTGATGTGTTTGCCTCCACCTGCGTGGGTGCTCTGATGCGGGGCAAGTCCCTGGGCGACGCTCTGGCTCTGGCTGCCGACTACACTTTGGAGTGCATCCGCGCCACTCTGGCTGATCCCAAGCCCAGCTGGTACGGCGTTAACTTTGAGGAGGTCATCCCCTACCTGGTCCGCCGCCTGGGGTAATCCCATTTTATTCTCCTTTACAATTCATCTTTTTGGCAAAGAAAAAGAGCGAACTGATGAAATCAAAATCAGTTCGCTCTTTTTTATAAAGAATGAAAAGGTGTTGCCAAACCGTTGCCACAAGGGATATTAAACCTTAGAACCCCCGTCATGACAGACTTTTCGGGCTTCTAATATTACTCCCATTCGATTGATGGGGGCTGTTTCGCCTTATTTTTCGCGGTATTTCGGTCTATCTGCCTGTCCTGTGTTGCGGTGTTTCTCCATAGTCTCCACCGCTTTCAGGCGGCGTAATGCCAAAACAATTCCACGCGCAGATTATACCACGGTCAGGTAGGACAGCGCAACCCAGGACGTGATTTCCTTGAGAAGCGCCTCCTGGACCCCCTTGTGGGTGGCGATCTGCTTCACGGTGTACCGGCGGTTCTTGCCGCTCACGTAGTCCGGGACCTTGGCCCCTCTGGAGGTGGCGAGGCCGCCGTAGACGGCCCCGGCCTGGATGGTGACGGTGCTGCCCACCGTCACGGCCTTGGACGCCGTAGAGCTGCTGGTGCCGTTCTTGGTGGCGTAGTCCAAAGAAATCCACCCGGCTCCGCTCTTGAGCTTGCCCCACTTGGAAGCGCCGGTGCCGCCGGCCTCCGCAACGATGGTGTAGACGCCGGGGTTGATAGCGCCCTTGCTGCCGTAGTTGGTGCCGGGGCCGGAACGGATATTGAGGTCCGTCGCTGTCACTTTCACCGTGTAGTTTACGGCTGTCTGAGCGCTGCCGGATGCGCCGGTGCCGGTGCTGGGGCTGGTGGTGCTGGAGCTGCCACCCAGCCGCTTCGTGACCTCGGCGGCAATCTCGCCGTGGAGGTTGTAGAGGTAATCGCCGGGGCAAGACTTGTTCGCAAACCAGCGGTGAACGGTCATCACCATCTCCCCGGACTTGGGGGCATAGGCAAGGGTCTTCGCCTTGTCCCCGAACCAGAGCAGCTTCTTGGCCCCGTTCCGGCGGCAAATATCCGTCACAAGGTCCAGCAGCGCGGCATAGGCCGCCGCCGTGACCTTGTAGGGGGCCTTGTTCTCGCTGGCCGTCTCAATGGTAATGGCGCGGTGGTCGTTGGAGGAGCTGGAGGTACACCAGCTCCGGTCCTTTTCCTCCACGCACAGGCCGATGGAGCCGTCATAGCCCACAACGTAGTTGCAGGACGCTTGCTTGCTGGAGGGCTGGAAGACCTCACACCCGCGCTTAGCGGTCACTTGGCCGACGAAACAATGGATGCTGATGGTGTCGATTTTATGATTGCGGGGACTGTTCTTGTTGGGGCTGATGAGGGTATAGGTCGCAAGGCTGCTGTTACTCATGGTTGGTTTCCTCCTTGTCCTCGCTGACTTCGGTAGTGGTCTCAATGGCGATGCCCTCCAGAGGGATGATGCCCTGGGTCAGCTCATAGACGGCGGCCTCGATGAGCGCGTCAAGCTCATTCTCATTCACAGTGACGCCGCGCTCTTTCAGCCAGGCAATAACGTACTGCTTCTTCTCTTCTCCGTGCCCGCTGCCCTTGAAAATCTGCTCAGCAGCGGAGACGGCGATTTTGACCCAGGCGTTGATTTCCGCCTGCTGGGATGCCGTGGTCTTGGACTTGATGAACGGGATGAGCACACAGGTAACGATGACGCCGATCAGAGCGGCCACAGCTTCGATGATAGGGGTGATGTCGTACATGATAAATCCTCCTTGTTTTTATCCGAGTGTAGGTCCGCTGGTGTCGGACCCGCCCTCTGTGTTGTTGGTTTGGAATGGGTTTCCGTCAGCGTCCAGCCCGTGGCGGTTTCGACTGACTTTTTCGGTGGTGGATGCCGCCGCATAGCTCACCAGATAGCCGATGCAGGCGGTAAAGATGGTGGTGGTAACATCGCTCGCGGTCTGCTTGTCCAGGTAGGCGAGGATGTAGGAAGCTACGGCGGTGGCCGTGGCAATAAGGACGGCCCACGCAGCGAGCTTCTTTTTGAACTCCCATGGGCGGCGCGTCTTGGCGCGTTTCCCCTCATACTTACCAGCCATAGCGTCCCCCTCAGTCCATCAAGGAGGAAACGCCTTGCCGGGTGAGGAAGTCCTTTTGCTTGTGTTTGATGTCGGCGGCGTAGTCCAGGGCGTCGTGCATATCCCCGTTACAGTGGGCGTCGGGGATGCGCTGGACGGCCCTTGCAGTCGCTTCCCCCAGGGCAATAGCGGCATTGGTCCCCTGGACAACCAGGACGAAGAGGTCCTTTTGGCCCTGTTCCTGGGCCGCCTGTTCCTTTTCCCGCTTGTCGATACGGCGCTCCAGACGCCAGATGATAAGGCCCATGATCGCGCTCGGAATACCCATAGCCGCGACAAAAGCAAGCACCATCTGGCCCAGGCCGATGTTTACTTCCATTGGTCTCACCCCTTTACTCCGTCACGACCTTGTAGTAGTCGTCCAGGAGCGCCGGGGGCGCCCAACCATCCTGCTTGGTGAAGACACGCAGGACCTCATACTCCGTGCCGTCGTGGGTGAAATGGTCGCCTACCTGGAACGTGTGATTGGCCTCCAGTTCATCCCAATCCGGGACATTCCCCGGCTCCGGCCCCGGTTCGGGTTCCGGCTCCGGCTCTACTTCTTCGTAGAGCTTGTACTCAGAGGGGACCAGGTGGGGGTAGTGCGGCTCATAGAGCGTGACGCCCGCCTCCTTGATGGGGGTATAGAGCTTCTGGTCCACGGGGTCCCGGCGCACCGCTCCGTAGGGGACGTGCTCGCCCCACATGAAGTCCAGATACCCTCCGGGTTCCTCCGGCTCGCTACGAAGCGGACGGAACAACGTCCGCCCGCCCACGGTTCCAGGTGCCCAATCCGCCTGCGCCTGGTGCTGCGTGGTGCAGATGTAAAGCTCGCTGTCCGGCCCCACGATAGGCTCATCCTTGAAGATGGTCCCCATGGTGGCACTCCAGATGCGGGTGCCGTCCGCCGCCGCGATGATTTTCAGCTCGGCGTCGGTGTAGTCTCCGCTCTCAACCTGTCCGGCGCGGATGAGGTTCGCCCGCGCCCGGTTCACATGAAGCTCCGGGAGGCCAGGGCCGCCCATCTCCACCAGAGCGTCATGGGTGGCAAGGATGGCTGCCCACAGCTCATAGGTGTCCACGCTCTTTTCCTGCTTCTGGTAGGCGCGGGCTTCGTCAAGACTTCTCATAGTCATTCCCCCTTAGATGTAGCTTGCGGACAGAGAGTAGCAGGCGATGCTTTCATACCCTCCGACCTTGGTGATCTGGACGCGGACACCCACCGCAAAGCTATCCGCAGTCTTCGCGGAATTGCTGAAAATGTGCTTGAGGCCGAGCTGTGCAGTCTCCCAGGTCGGCTCTTCGTCGTTGTAGTTGTTGCAGACCTGGATTGTCACGCCGTCCTCGTGGGCGTTGTACCGCATGGAGACAAGGATTTTCTGAGCGGCGGCGCTGGTGTCATCCACCTTCCAGTCAAAGTCGATGATGGAGACGGACCGGGTAAAGGTGATGGTACGGGTGACGCTGTTCCCGGCGCTGTCCGAGACCTTGATAGTCATGGTGTGCGGCCCAGTGAGGGCGGCGAACTGCGCCGCCGTGAGCGCAAAGGTGTATTGGTGGTTCCGCTCTGCCGGGGTGATGGTATTAAGGGTCACACCATCCAGGCTCTCTACGATGGTGAGCGTGTCTCCGGCGTCCCCGTCGTTGACCGTGTACTGGAACGAGGGCGGCGTAGTCACCACGCCGAGCTGCTGATCGCTGCCGCTCACTGTCGGGTCTACATTGTGGGTGACGGTCCGGGTGGGGCTGGTGGTGTATGCGCTATACGCGGCCTTGCTGTCCTTGGCGCGGACCCGGTAGGCTACCGTGTTCATCGCCGTGGTGATCGTGTCGCTGAACTGCGTCGCAGCCCCGTCGTAGATTTTGGACCATGCGCCGCTATTGTACTGCCGCTCAAGCTCGTAGCTTACGGCGTCGCTGTCCGGGTCCACCGACGCCGCCCAGGAGACGGTGAGACCTTTACCGCTCCGCACGTCCTCCGGCACGGTGATGGACGGGGGCGTGGTGGGGGCGTTATTCCAGATAATCGTGTAGTACCCCTCTCCATCCGGTGTATCAGATACCAAGATGTCAGAGGACAGATTCAAAGCCGGGCGCACACCCCCGTCGCCGCTGTACGCGCTGTTGTTGCTGAGGCTCCCGTCCGAGCTCACGTAGCGCACGTAGCTCGCGTACGACGAACTCGGGGAGCGGAGCCACCAGTACCAGAACTGCGACGCGCTCAAGCTGCTATTGGTGTACTCGCTGTTGCTCACGGCCTGAGCTGTGGGCTTGCACTGGCGGCTTGCGTTGTCGCTGAACATAGCCAGCTTCGTGCCCTCCGCGACGCCGTTCTCCGAACCGAGGCCAACCTCTGCCATGGACAGCAGAAAAATCTTGTCTTGGACGGTCTCGGACCCGCCGCCGTCCGTGCCGGGCTTTGCGACGGTCAGGGTGGTGGTGAGCAGCGCGGCCAGCATCTCCGCGCCGAAGCCGGTCAGGAAGCCGGATTGTGCGTCGTACGCGTTGTGGCCGTTCCAGACGTAGGAATTGGACGGGGGCCGGTCATAGCTGTGCTGGGCCTGATACCAGCCGGTCCCGCTCTTATTGAGCCACTGGCGGATGTTAGCCAGGGAATAGCGGTTGTTGCCGTATCTCTCCCGGTCCAAGATGCCGTCGCTCTCCATAGCGTCGAAGCAGCAGATTTTGATGATGCTCTCGGCCACAAGGGTTGTGCTGTTGGCCGGATAGCCTGCGTGGTTTTTATCACCGATTTCCCAGCCGATGGGGATGCCGTAATACTTAGTCTTTGCGTCCCGCACTTTCGCCTTTACGGGTAGGGCGCTGATTTTCTGCGGCATGGTTTGACTTTACACTCCTTTCAAAGATGGAGGCGCAAACCGCGTCGTACTTGGTGATGAGTTCCCGGCATTGGCCGTGGGAAGCATGAGACCTCCAGCTCTGGTAGCTCTCTTCAATCTGCTTCCGGGTCATAGCGCCGTTTTCATACATCACCGCGTATTTCCGCAGCTTGCGCCTCATACGGTCTTTGCTGGAACGCCTAACTTTCCGTATTACCTTTCCGGTGTCGGTCAGGTATGTGTGGAAGCCCAAAAAGTCCAGGCCGTTCCGCAAGGGGAAGATCTGTGTCTTCTGGTTTAGCTCAAGACCTCTCGGGGTCAAGAACTGCTCGACTTTCCTCCACGCTTCACGAAGCGCCTCCTTGCTCTCGCAGATGATATAAAAATCATCCATGTAGCGGCCATAGTACCGCATTCGGAGGACTTCTTTGACGTAGTGGTCGAGTTCATTCAGATACAATAGGGCGTACACCTGGGACGATTGATTGCCTATGGGGATGCCGACATTACCAGGGGTGCTATCTATGATAGCGTCGGACAAGGCCCGGCTCCGTGGGTCTGTGAGCAGCTTATTGACATCTCGCTTGAGAATGTCGTGCCGGATGCTGGCGAAGTAGTGCCGGACATCCGCTTTCAGGACCCAGCCGTCGGCGCTCCCGTGCTTCCGGTAATACTCCCGCATGAAGTCACGGAGGCGGTCGAGGCCGAAGTGGGTTCCCTTTCCGACTTGGCTCCCGTAGTTATCCAGGATAAAGGGGCGGCTCAGGACGGGGTAAAGGATGTTGTCGCAAAAGGCGTGTTGCACGATTTTGTCCTTGACGCTGTTCGTCTGGATGAGGCGTCGCTTTGGCTCAAAGACGTAGAACTCATGGTAATTTCCAGGCTTGTAGAGACCGTCCCGCAGCTCAGCTTGCAGGACGGTGATCGCCTCCAGAGTGTTCAGCTCCACTTTGGCAACGGAGTCTTTCCATCGCTTGCCTTTCCTGGTTGCCCGATACGCCGCATAGAGATTAGCGAAGTCATAAACGACTTCAAAATTCTGTTCCATAATAGGCTCCTTGCGCCGCTGGTAGCGCCGAAGCTCCAATGGGCGAGCCTCAGCGCGTCGGCGCTATGTGTTTATCCCTGCCCTGTCAGGCCGGGACCGGATACGTCCTCCTTTGATGGTGGGCTTCTGCTTTCTCCCTTTCGGGTTACTCGGTCACGGTATTCCACCGAAGCCGGGCGCACACCCCTGTTGCCGTTGTACGCGTTGTTGTTGTTGAGGCTCCCGTCCGAGTTCACGTAGCGCACGTTGTTCGCGTTCGACGAATTCGGGGAGCGGACAAGGCACACCCAGGGGGATGCACGTACAGGACGCACCCGCGGCCTCTCAAATCATCGCCGTGCGCCGCCGGTCTGAACTTGCTGCCGGAAGCGCTCGGCGTCCTTTTTACGCCACGACGCGGCAAGGTTCTTTACGTCGGTGGTGAGGCCCGTCCAATATTCACACCGCCTGATGTCGATATACCCCTGCTCCAGAGCTATATCCAGGAAGTTCAGGAAGACCTTGCAGTTGGTCAAGACCTCTTTCTGGAGGTCAAGGCGCGTGTTCATCTCAGCGACGGTCCGAGGGTATATCTCGTTGGCCGCTATGATGTCATGCAGGATTTGGATTGAGAGGTTCTGCATCCTCTGGCAGAGGGTGAAGCGCACCTTTTTAGGGAACAGCTTAGTGTTGTTCGTGAGCTGCAAGGTATGGTTTACCAGGTCTTTTGCCTTGCAGATGATGGTGAGTTCACCGTGCCGGTTCTGCAAACAGGACACCTCCTTTCACGCAGGGCCTCCAGCTCATCAGCCGGTACGCCGTCCACTTCGAGGACGCCGGGCCGGACGCGGATAGTGACCCTCTGGCCTTTATATCCCAAACCGCAGAGCACAAGCCCCTCCAGGCCCTCGCAGGGGCAAGGGGTCTCCAGCTCTGCGATAAGGTTCGGAATAAGACAGCTCGCCTCTTCGGGGCTGCAAAGTAGCCCCGTCATGCTGTGATGGAGCGTCCGGTCTGGCTCCAAACTCCGTCGCGCATGGCGATACCGGCGAGGGTGGCAAAGTCGGCGGTCTTGTTGATGCCTCCGGGCATATCGCCGGACACCAGATCGTTGAGTAGGTCGATTGCGGCCGCATGGTCGCTCAGGGTGTTGGCGAGGCCGGAAACGTCGCTGATTTCATGGCTGTGGCCCAGGAGCGCATACTTTTCCAGGTCCACCACGCGGGCCAGGGCGTCCGGGTCAATGATGGCCGAAACGCTCGCCGCCGCGCCCACAATGTTGATGATGTTGAAAGTCACCATCTTGTTTACCGGGCTGCCCTGGGGCCTCATCCACTCCGGCTTGCTCTGGAGGGGAAGATAGGAATAGGCAACGTCTCCATCGCCCTCCGGGTCCTTGATGTAGAGCATGACGCCTTTGACGTAGAAGCCGGTCTCGACGCCCACGCTGGTAGCCTGGACCACCACCGTAGCCTCGCCGGTGCCGGTGTTCTCGCACTTGGCAATCATGGCGTCTCCGGCATATTCAACCGGGGCGGTCAGGTCCTCAACCGCCGTTCCCTCCGGGAGATCGCCGCTGTCCAGCTCCGCTTTTGTGAACTGGATGCCGCCGCTCCCGGCCATGACTTTGCCCAGGGCGGTGTAGCCGCTGTTGAGCAGCACCGCGCCCTCTTCGCTCTCCGCGATGTCAGGAGAGGCCAGGATTTCTCTGTTTGGCATGGTATTACCTCGCTTTCATAGATGCAGTTATCGACACGTCCTCCCACACGGCCAGACCCACATAGCTGCGGGAGGTTGCCGTGCGGAATGGGGTTGTCCGGGGTTTCGCCTCAATCTCGTTGTAGATCAGCGCCGGGACCGCGTAATAGCTCCGGGACCGTGCTGTGTGGTAGGTCCGCAGGAAAACACGGGTCCCGACGCCTGCCGCCGCGATGCGCTTCATCAGCTCCGCTATCAGGGGCGCGGCCTCCAGGCGCTCATAGTCCAGGACAGCTTCATCGACATAAATCCAGATTTTCGCCGGAAACAGCTCTCGGACCTCTATCTCCGATACGTCCACGTTGAAGAGCGAGGCCGCAGCGGAGATGATGGTGTCGATGTCACCGCCGGAAAGCAGCGCAATCATCTTGATTTTGATGAGCAGGCGGTAAAAGGTATCGTCCGCTCCACCGCGAGCGACGCCGAAATTGGCCCCGTAGCGGTCCAGGACGGACCCTCTGGCATTGTCTATGTCATCCCATAGCTTGAGCCGGTCCGCGTTCTCGTGGATGATTTCAAGGCCCCAGGCAAGGGTCCCGAATAAGCGCCCGATGTTCGTCTCCACGGGGAGGCTGTGTCGGCTGTTGCGGATGTCCGACCGGGCATAAGCCCCGGTCAGATACTCCAGCATTTGAGACAGGTAGCCGTAGCTCATCAGCTCACCTCCGCAATGGTGATTTTGTCGGTCGAGGTCACGGCCTTTTCCCTGGTGTCAATGACGATGTTCTCTTCCCCGTAGTCACTGGCGGTCTCGCTGATGCCCAGGTCGAAGTCCACCACACCGGGGACAGACAGGATGACACCGGGCAAGGCCATATAGAGAACGTCCGAGCCGATAGTCAGGCCGCCCCTCACATCGCCGCCGATGTACTCCACCAGGGCCTCCTTGATGCGGTCCTGCCCATCGCCCGGAAAGTCGCTGTTGGTCTCCAGGTTCTTGATTTGAATATACACGGCAACGGTGGTCGGCCTGGAAAACTTGATATTGATGCTCTGTCCGCTCTTGGCGATGACGGCGATAGAAGAGCTGCCGGAGGTCTGGATGCCCGCCGCCTTGCGCCGGAAGATGGCCTGCGCGATGTCGGCGTCCAGGCCGCCGTAGACGATGGCCTCAATGCTGTGCGGGGGGAGGCCCAGGGCGTCGGTTTCGTCGGTGTCGTTCTCGTAGCAGATCGCGGAGTAAACCGCGTCCACGTTCTGCATGATTTCACCGGCGATGGCGTCCGCGTTGACGCCGCCCGCATAGTCCACGGACTGATAATAGCGGTCCCGGAACTCTTCATCGGTTTCCCGGCCCCGCCCGCCGTCGATGGCTGCCGGGTTCGTGCAGGCGCTCACGCCGTCCATGGGGTTTGTGATTTCCTTGACCGTCTCGGCGGCCACGTTGTAGTCCGCTCCGGTCTCAACGGCCTGGACCGGCAACGTGACTTTCCCGGTATCGTCGATGCGGCCGGCGGCCAGGACTGCATACTGCAATCCGGCCACGGTGCGGACCAGGAAGCCCACGGGGATAGGAGTACCGGCGGCGCCGGTGAACTCGACGTAGCCGGACGCCTTTTGCGCGGGAAGCAGGGACAAGCCGATAGCTTTCCCCAGGTTGTAGAGGCTGGTCCCTACCGCCGTATCAACGAAACGGCTATTGTAGACATCTTCCATGAGGCTGAACAGGATGTTCAGCATCCATGCGAAAATCCGTAGGAAGATGCCCAGGGGGGACCGGACGGTCAGGTTGGCCTTGCTCCCGAACAGCTCCCGCGCCTTGTACTCGATGGCGTCCAGAAGCTCTACGTAAGTAGGCCGGTGGAAGCCGCGCTCGGTCACGCCCCATTCTTGATTGCTCATGCTGTGCTCACCTCCGTAGTGATGGTATTGCCGCTCTGGAGGCGGCCAGTCACAGAGACCTCCAGGCCCCGGCCCACAAGCTCATAGTCCACGGCGCTCACTTCGGCAACCTGTGGCTCCTGGAAGACGGCGTCCCGAATTACCTCCGGGATTTCGTCATCCTCCAGCTCGCTCCGCTTCTTGCCCATGATGCGCTCATACTCCGTGCCGTGGGTGGGGTCAAAGGGGAACTCCCCTCGGTAGACCTCCAGCGTCAGCCGGACGGCCTGGGCGGTGGTTTCATCGCCCGATATGGTCTCCAGCGCTCCGGCGTCATCGAGGATGAGGTCTCTGCTTTCGGGGTCAATTTTAAGGGTCCAGTTATCTTGCATATCTCACCCTCCGATCAGAACGTCCCCGCTGCCATCAGAGACGGCCCCGGTGCCATTGTGGGCGGCCAGGGTGTCCCCGATACGGGCGGCGGGTTTTCCGTTGATGAAGACGCTGCTGCTGCCCTGGGCGATGCTCCCTTGGCTGCTCCCGCAGCAGGCGTCATTTTCGGTTGTGGTGCTTCCGACATAGGCCGCCGGTCGCCCGTTGATGAAAACGTCCCCGGAGCACCCACCGGAGATCGTTCCCGTGATAGGGAGGGGACCGTGCGGGGTGGCGTGTCCGTTGTGCTCCCCCGCTGTGGTGCCTTGTATGGCGTCCCCTTGCCGTGCAGCTCCAGGCATAGCGCATACCTCCCTCAGTTCAGGTTGACCACGCCGCCAGTAACGGTCAGGTCCCCGGTGATGGTCACATTCCCCTTGATGTCGATGCCGCTTGGCGAGATGGACAGGTACACGCCGCCGTCGGATGTCCCCAGGCTCAGGGACCCGGCGGGGAGGCCGGATATGGAGTTGCCGCCGGTGCGGATGCCGCCCACAAAGACAGCATCATCCCCGCTGTGCAGGCGCTCGGTGTTGGGGTCTGCCTCCGCACCTCCAGCGATAACGGCGTCACTGTCCCGGTCCAGGTAGACCACCACGCCGATGTCCCCGGCCTTGTAGACAGGACGGATGACAAAGCCGCCCCCGTAGATGGTAGCCACGGGGACGGCCAGGACCGGCGGCTTGGTCTGGAATGTGTCTTCGTCGGGATAACGGGTGATCGGCTGAACATCGACGGTCAAGGCCGCCTCGTCAAAGGCAAGGACCTTTACAACGTCCGCAACGCAAAGGCCCGCCGCGTCCGCCTGTTTCTTGGCGTCCTCATAGGCTTGCTTTCGGTTTTGTCTCGGCATGGTAAGGTCCCTCCTTTACGCCGGTTTCATTTCGATGGTGGTTTTCCAGTTGCCTTTCGGTGTGCCGGTGTGCTTCCCCTTGGCAACGATGAAGCGCCCGTTGAGGCTATGAGACTGGATGACAACTTGCTCAGCCGGTCCGATGTGGTAATTGAGCAGGCACTCACGGGTCACATAGTTGCCCTCTCCGCTCTTGGTGGCGCTGCTTTTCTGGCTGTCGCTGCCCACGGCTATGACGGTTTCCTCAACCTCATTCCCGGACAGCAGCAAGCCGCTCTGAGGGGTAAGGACAAGGCCATTTGCGATGCCCTTAGTCGGGTCATTGATGAAGACGCTCCCGTTGCGTATAAGGAACCGGCTCTTGCAGTCGTTCACCACAATGCGCTTGAGTTCGTCCTTTACCTTGCCGTTGCACACCAGCCCCCGGTCATAGACCTTGTTCGTGGCGAGGGAAAAATCCCCGATTTCAACCCCAAAGATATTGAGCAGATCGGAGACAATCTCTTTCGCCGTGCTGCCCTTGGCATAGGTCTTGGAGACCTTGGAGTTGAGCCATTGGTCCATAGCGGCGGTTGCTGAGATTTCGGTGATCCACTCGGTATTTTGGTGCTTGTGGCTGCAAGCGCTCACTTGGCCGACGAAGATAGCCCCCACGTCGCCCTCGTAGCCTGCGTTGAGGATGATAACGTCCCCGCGCTTGATACCCTTTCGGGTGCTCTCAGACAGGTTGTAGGCTTTGAATTTGGCCGTCTGGATGGTGTCGCTGTCCTCAAAGGGGACCTCAAACTCAAAGTACAGATTGTCCATACTGTACTTCTTGCTCCCAATCTGGAGACTGGCCTCTCTCATCCAGAAGCTCATTCCGTTCCCTCCCTGTCGAAGAGATAGAGCTTGACCTCTTCCCCCAGGTTCTCCCACGTCACGGCGTCCACATCGTCCCCCGTGAGGCACAAGGGAATGATGACCGGCAAAGGAAAGCGCTCATCCTCAATGGGGCCGAACAGTGGCCGCCCGTAGCGGATGGGGTCTCCGTAGGCAAGCACTTCGCCGGTGGCCGTCACAGACAGGTCCAGGGTAAAGAAACCGCCGGTGTCGTTGTACCGGATGGTAAAGGAATAGGTCTTGTCGCTGAGTTTCACGGAAAAGGTGTAGGGGACCTTGCTCACGTCGATGTCGATATACTCAACCTCTTGCCCAAGGTCAATAAGCTGCATGGTCCGTTACCTCCTCCCGGTGTTGCTGGGAGTAGCGCGGGACGTTGGCCCCGCGCTACTCTTCGGCTTGCTGTTGAAGCTGTTTACATAGGACATATAGGCGCTGGATGAAATCGTGGTGGAGACGGTGGTTTTCAGGCCGTCCGCCTTAGTGCTGGAGGTTTGGGAGGAAGACTTCTGCGCCGCCTTGGTGGTTGCCTTGGGCTGTGACGCGGAGGCCGCAGCGTCCATACCGGCCATAGTAGAGGCCGTTCCACTGTCCACGGAGCTACCCAGGGTGACTTGCTTTAGGGTGGCCGTAAACGTGAAGCCCCCACGGTTCTTGGCGTCGTGGGTGCTCTGGAGCTGCTGGATGACAAGGTTGCTGATGCGGTTCCTCCCGGTGTAGGTGATGATGTCGCCGCTCTTCCACATCTTTTGCAGGGCGGCGATGGTGTCCGCGCCATTGATGGCCGTCCCGCTGATCTGGAAGCTCAACGGCTGAGTAAAAACATGGTCTTGGATATTGGAGCCGCCCTCAACCGGGTTATCGGTGATCGTGCTGCTCCGGCTCACGCTCTCGGAGGTCACTACGCCGGTAGTCAGAGGCTCGAAGCGGACCACTCCGCATTTTCTTCCCTCAAGTGTGTAGATAGTAGCACCCCCTTATGCAAAGCCAGCCTGCATAGCGCGGTCCGTGTAGTCCTGGGCCTGGGCCTCTTGGTAAAGCTCATCGAACAGGGCGCGAAGCTGCTCTTTCAGGTTGGCAACGGTGGAGCTGTCGGCATTACCCGCAATCGTGATTTGGACGCTGGGGGCAAAGCTGACGCTCCGGCTGCTTCGGTTGTTGGTCGTGTTGTTGGTGTAGGATTTCATCAGGCGGTCAGTCTGGTCCGCCGGAATGATGGCAGAGCCGCCGGGGAGGATGGCAAGCTCGCCGCCCTCTTCGTTCATCCACGTGGGACCGCCCTCAAAGTTATCCGTGCCTCCGGCGTTGTGCGGGATGCTCGCTCCTATCTGGACATTGGAGGCGTTGCTCGCTTCACGGGCCGCCGCCGTGATACGGGAAAACTGTGCGACGATGGCGTCCGTGCCTGTGGTGGCTGCGGTCTGCATGGCGCTCCAGGCCGTCTCCGCGTCGGTCTGCATGGTCCCATAGGCCGCCGTAGCGGACGCGCCCATAGCCATGAAATTTACGTCGGTTATCTCGGCGGCCTGGTTGGAGCTTTCGGTGACGGCCTCGGTGGTGGTCTCCGCTGCTCCGGTGACTTCCTCCTTGTACTGCGACGTATCGACCACAAGGGAAGTCTCCTTGCTCGCGGCGTCATCAAGGCCATTGATGGACCCGCTCAGGTCGTTTACCGCCTCTTCGCTGTCCTTGGCTCCGCCGAACAGGTTAGAGAAGAAGCCTACGACCTTGCCCACGCCGTCGGCCAGCCAGCCTACCACTTTGCCCAGGACCTCAGCGATGACGCCCAGGACATCTCCGATGACCTCAAGCACAGGGCTTACGGCCTCCAGGATGGGGGAGATCAGGCCCAGCAGTTGCGCAATGGGCGGTAGCAGCGCCTCGGCCAGCTTTTGAATGACCGGCACAAGGGGCTGAATGATGGAGGTATTTAGGGTGTTCAGGATGTCCACCAGGGGCGGCATGACGGTCTCGGCTATCATGCCTATGATGTCCGCCACAGGCGGTAGGATGGTCTGCGCCAGGTCTCCGAACACTTGCAAGAGTGGGAGGCCGGCCTCGAACACGGTCCCCAGCACGTCCGTTAGGACGGGCAACAGGGTCATGCCCAGCTCCGTGATGACCGGCATAGCCTGGGCAAGCCCGTTGCTCAGCATATCCACGAACTGCATGAGCATCGGCTCTATGGTCGGCCAGCTATCCAGGATGGTGCTGAACAGGCTTTCGATGACCGGCGTAAACCGGCTGCCAGCGTCGGCCATGAACTCGCTCCAGATGCCCTTGAGGTCTTTGGTGCTGTTCACCAGGCCGCCGGTGCTGTTGGCCGCCGATTGCTGGATTTTCTCGGTCTGCCCCAGCAGGGCATTCATGCGGACCTGGGCCAGAGTAGCATCGTCCATTTCGTCTATCTGGTCTCCCAGGCCCATTGAGAGCGCGGTATTTTTCAGGGCCACTTCATCAATGTGGATGCCGTACTCTTCGAGTGCCGCATTGTTCCCGCTGATGTAGTCCTGGACCACGCCCAGGGCCTCGGTGTCATCCATGGCAAAGGCGTTGCCGAAGTCATAGGCAAGGGACGTGGTGGCCTTGGACAGCTCTGCGGCCGCGTCCCCGGTGATGCCCATTTCCCCGTATAGGGCCTTATTGGACACCATGAAAGACTTGACCTCATCGCTGCTCCGGTGGATGGCGTCGGCGTAGTTCTCTGCCCACTCCCCGGCGTCGGTGCCTGAGAAGTTGGCCTCAAACTTCCGGCCCACATTCTCAGCGGACCCGGCTGCTTCGATGGCCGCCGCGCCCAGCTCCTTGAGCATATCAATACCGGCCTGGATTGCCTCAAAGCCGATAAAGGCGGCGAGGGCGCCCTTGATGGCCTCTTTGATTTCGCCTCCGGCCTTGTCGCCCTCATCCCCCATATCGTCCAGGTCTTTTCGCGCATCGTCGGCCTCATCGCCCACATTGTTAATCCTGTCGGCAGCGGCCTCCACCGCGCTCAAGAACTTCCCCCGGATGGTGTTTATCGGGTGCGTGAACGCGGTCCCGATGCCCTTTACTCCGGTCTTCACCTTGCCGGTGAAGTCGGAAAACTTCTTTTGGGAGTAGCCTATGGCCCCGTCAAATCCGGCCTTGATGGTCTTGGAAACGCTATTGGTCTCTTTGGCCGCAGCGCCCATAGATTTTCCTACGGCAGCACCGAAGCTGTCCGCCTCTCTGCCAATATCCCGGAAGCTGGTGCCTACATCGTCGGCGTCATCCTCCAGGTCATCCAGGGCGTCGCCTGCATCTCTGGCTCCGTCTCTGATCGCGTCAGTACCGGCGCGGACGCGAGCGCCCATATCCTGAGCGGCGTCCTCAACGTCCTGGGCGCGGTCCACGATCTGCTCCAGGCGGTCTATCGTCTCGCCCAGGCGGTTTATCGCGTCATCCAGGCCAAAGTCCATGCCAAAGGTAAGCTCCCGGTTGTCTGCCATTGGCTCCACCCCCTTTCTGCAAAAAGTAAAGCAGCGGGGTCACTCGCCCCGCTGCTTGCTCCAGTCTTCGTTGTAGAGTATGCGGGCCTGCACCGCCTCCTGGTACTCAGCCAGGTCCATGCCCTTGAAGTCGGCATAGCACAGGCCGCCGCCGGTGAAGATGAGGACCCACATATTCCGGTTTCGCTTGGCCTTTCTGATTGCGCGGTCTACGTTAAGCTCACTCTCGCAGAAAGGTTTCGATGGCCTTAATCAGCTTCTCCGGGGTCTTGATGTCATCCTTTTCATCGAAGTAGCTGATGCCGTCGGCCTTGACCTCGGCGGGAGAAATGACCACGTTCTTGAGCATGGTGTCAATGTACTTGGTGGTGTCCCGGCGTCCGCCGCCGGTCATGCCGCAATCGTCATTGACGCCGAAGTACCAGGTGGGAGAGACGGACTGGAGGGTGTATTCCTCGCCGTTGACGGTGACTTTCTTCTGCTTAGCCATAAATTTTCGGTAGCCCCTTTCAGATAGTGATTTTGGTTTGTTCGGCCAGTTGGGATAGCCTTTCATGGGTAGCCCCCCTTAGCGGGGGACTACCGACGGTGCATAGATGTTGACGGTGATCGTGCTCTGCTCCTTATTGCGGGTGAGGTCGGGCATTTTCATTACCCGGCAGTTGTCCGCGCTGAGGGTGAACGCGTCCGCGTCGTTCACGTCGGAGATCGTCACGTTGACGGCCCGACGCTTCGCCTCCAGCTCCCGAAGATAGGACAGGCTGGAAGACGTGGACATGAGGGTAATAGCGATGGTGCCGCTCTCGTTGGCGTTCTCGGAGTAGGTCACGTCGCCCTTTGCGCCTACGGCGGGGGTGATGCTGTCCTCGTTCTTGGTGACGGACACGACACCATCAGCAGCAAAGCCGGTGATGGTGCGGCCCCCGACAATGACGTTGACCTTTTTAGGGTCATAGCTCGCAACTTCGATGCCTTTAGCCATGATGAATTACGCTCCTTTCTCACGCGCTCAGGGTGGCCCGCAGTACGCCCTTGACTTTGACGGTGTGGACCGCGCCCTCAAGCTGCGCCTCCCAGGTGATGTCCGGCATTTGCCGGGCGCGGGCCTCTTCGTCGGTGGCCTGGGACCGCTTGGGGACTACAACGGTAAAGACGCCCTGCTCGCTCTCCGGGTCCAGGGCGATAATGCCCAGGTCGGTAGCGCGGTTCAGGGCGGAGAACACACCGGCAGCGACCAGGGCAAAGCCCGCGTCGGTGTAGCCAATGGTGGGGTTCTCCAGGAAGATGTCGTAGAGGTTTTCCCTCATGTTCTTGGCGATGTAGTCAGCGCCCATCTGGACGTCGATAAATTCGCCGTCGGCGCACACGCCGTTCTTCACATACTCCCGCTTGTACTCGACGGTCAGGAAGTTCACGTTGGCCTCTTCCAGAGCGTCGCGCTCGGCGTTGGTGAGGTCCGGGACGGTGAGGCCCTGGGGCCGCTTGAACTTCCACGTTACGCTCTCAGGATAGAACGGACCCACGTTGCCCACATAGGCGGCGTCGGGGTATTCCTCATCCTGGTCCCCGTAGATGACGATGGACCGGCGGTTGGTGACGGCAAGGCTCTTGTTCTGGGTGCGCCCAAAGTAGAGCTTGCGGTGGTCTTCCTCGCCCGCGCCCAGCTCCGCTTCGGTAGGCTCGGTAGCCTCGGCCCAGGCGCAGAGGGCTTTCACGGCCTCATCGCCGTCCTGGTCGGTCAGCAGGATATACCAATCATCATCGGTCTCCCGCAGGGTCTCCACGGCCTGCACCAGAGCAGATGCCTTTTCGGTCTCACCGCTCCCGGAGGGGGCAGCGATACCGGCGATTTTCACTTTGCGGATAAGGGTCTCCGCAAGGGTGGTCTTGCCCTGCTCAAACAGGGCTTCGGCCATAGCAGCGACCTTTTTCCCGGTGAACGCCTCCTTGATGACGTCCAGATCGCGGTAGACGGCCACGTCCTTAGCGCCCTCGGTGGACAGCAGCAGAATGTCCAGGTTCTCCGTTCCGCTGGGCTTGGCGTCGATATTCACGACCACAACAACGTCTTTCGGCATTAAAATCACTCCTTTACGTTTCCTTTGATTGTGGGTTTCTCAAGTTTGCTGATGGCCGCCGCGTCGGTCCGGGTGTACCGGAGCCGGACATCGAAACCGAACCGGCGGCCCATTTCGTCAAGCTCCAGGGCGTCCCGGCTGGTGGCGTTGGTGACATCAACAACGACGAAACCGGCCCCCGCTATGGCGTCTCTCCCGGTATGCAGGAAAAAGCCCTGGGCCAGCGTTGCCAGCTCCAGGGCCTCATCTGCACCCAGGACTTGCACCTGGGAGCCTTTATCGTCGTAGCAGCGGTTCACGCTGCAAGCAGTAAATGACAGGGTGGCGGTGGGCTGCTCTTCCCGGACCTCCACCAGATCGTCTTGCGTCGCACCCTCACCCAGCGAGTAGTTGCCCAGGCCGCCGTCCGGGATGTAGTCTGCGGTCACTGAGTAGACGATGAACGGGGGTTCTGCCTCCGGCTGGACCTGGGAGGCCAGCAGGACCGGGACGCCCACGGTCTTATGAAGCGCGGATATGAGGGCATTCCGCTTCGTGACGAAACTCACGCCCCACCGCCCCCTTTCGGCGCCGCGCCGGTTCTGGCCTCTACCAGATACCGCTTCATCGGGTGGATGCTGTTGTGGCCCAACTCCTGGGTCACGGTGTAGGTGTTTCCGCTGTCAGGGTCATAGACCTGTGCTCCCACCTGGAGCGCATGGCCGTTGGTATAGATTTTCTCGCTCAGATCGGACACGGTGCCGGTGATTTCACGCCGTAGGTCCTTGTCGCTCACAGGGAGGACCGCGCCCTCAAAGGGGACGCGCACAGGCTCACCGGCTACCCACTGGCCGCCCTTGTCCTGGTCGTAGTGGCCTCCCGCCTGGACCTCGTACATGGTATGCAGCAGGCCGCCCGGTATCATGGGCTGCGCCATTTTGAACGGGACGCCCATTATTCCTCAACCTCCCACGTGATCGAATTTCGGAGCCGTCCGGTCACCATGAGAGGGCTGTCCGCATAGGACGGATAGCGCTCCCTCTGGATTTTTCCTTTCGGCTCAAAGTTGCTCGCGTCGCTCATAAACTGCTGGATAAGGCCCACGGCCTGCCCGCCTATCCACGATATGGCCCCGTCCGCCGTCTGCTGACCTTGCCAGATGCGGGCAACCTCATTCTGGACGATTTCGGCCAGCTTGTTCTTGTTGTGGTCGAAGCCCGCCCGGATGAAGCTGCGCTCCGGTATGGTGACGGAGGGCAGCAGCAAGAACAGGAACTTGAGGTTATTCGGATTATCCTTGTCCCTCCGTCCCTTTTTGGCTACGACGCCGAACAGGTAGCCGTCCCTGGACCGGATAAAGAAGAGGTCCTGGAAGTCCCTGGGGCTTTTGTCGTAGCTGTCCTTGTGGATGGGTATGCAGAGGTTTCGGGTGGCCTTGGGCGTGATGGTGGCCCCGTACTCATGGACACGGGCAATCATCAGCAGCTCACTGTCTGCGTTGCCCTGGATGCCTATTTTTATCCGGGTGTGGTTCAGTTTCTCCAGCTCGGCCTTGACCCGCCGCAGGTGCGGTAGGACGTTATCGCGGACCTGCATAGGCTCACCACCTCATGTAGTGGGCCAGGGTCTCCATCCAGGAGGCGCGGGGTTCCTTGTCAAAGGTCCACGACACGTCGGAGATGGAGAACGCCGCAAGGCCCTGAGCGCCGTTCCGCAGGATGGAGAACTCCTGTTCCGCGATGCCCCAGACAATCGCCACGATGTCCTCCGGTAGATCGGATGGCTCATCTTCGGTCGCGTCCTTGGGCAGCACGTACCCGGCGGTGAACTTTACTTCCAGGTAGCGCCGGGGGGCTATGTAGTCGTTCGCAAGGCCGCCGACATAGCCGCGGAATACCCATCCCTCATCGCGGTACAGTACGCCCACGTCTCCGGTCATGGTGAAGTCGTAGCTGCCGGGGGCAATGTCCACGCCGTTCTCGGTGTCCCGGACGTACTCAACCGCCCGGATAGGGTACTGAGTGAGCACAAGCTCCTGAGCACCGGGGGCAACATATCTGTGGGTGTAGGTGGCCTTGCCGAACTTTCGCCCGGTGATGGTCTCAATCCAGGCAGACGCCGAATTGATAAGCCGGATGATGTTGTTCTTTACGGCGGTGTCTGCCGCCTCCGGTGGGATGCCCAGGCGCTCCATCGTGTCTTCGAGCGTTGTCATGGCGTTTGAGGCCAGCTTTACAGTCGGTTCATTTTCCACGGTGTCGCCTCCGTTCTCAGGGGAGGCGCGGGCTACTCGCCCGCGCTCTCCTTTTTGCTGTCGTTCTTAGGGGTTTCCGATTTCTTCTCCTTGGGGCCTGCCTCCCACTTGTTCTCGGCGGGTTTCACACCCTCAGAGGGATAATGTCTTGCCATAGCAAAAACCTCCTTGTAGGGCCTCTCAGGGCCTAATTAAACGGGGACCTCGGAAGCGTCGCCCAGGGCCAGGGCGGCAGTCGCGGTGCAGGACGGAGAAGAGCCGCCGGTGCAGACCATTTCCACCTTGACCTTGACGTACTGCTTGAGGCCCACCAGGTCCAGGTCGAAGTTGACCAGCTCGCCGCCCTCCGCGTCAGTGGAGACGGAGATCGCGCCCGCAGCGTCCAGGGGCGCGTTGCCCACGCAGACCAGCTTATCCTTGACGGGCGCGTAGCCGGTGCTCTGCTGGTCGCTCTCGGTGATGGTCAGCTTCACGGCCATACCCGTAGGGGAGCCGGAGGGAGAGCCGACCTTGACGGCCAGGATGCCGGAGAGGAAGCCCTCGCGGTTGATGGCGTCCTCGCTGGTGTACGGGGTCACTTTGACACTCTGAATAAGTGCGCGTTTCATAGTTGAAATTCCTCCTTGTTGAAATTATAGGGCCGGGGCGGTATGCCCCGGCCTCTGATTAAAACGCCTTGATGTTCTTGACGTGCAGGAAGCTCTCCTTGTGACGGGCGGCGATGTCCACGTACATGAGGGCGCGGGTGGCGGCCAGGTTCTCTTCAAAGGCGTTGTGCTGGTTGCCCTCTTCATCGACCCAGGAGCCGTCCAGGGTGGTGTAGGTCTCAAGGCCCATCTGCTCGCCCACCAGGAGGTCCGCCCAGTTGCCAAAGGCCAGCTCAGTGAGGCCGGTGGTGTCGGTGGTGATCTGGTTGGACACGCGATAGGGGAAGCCCAGCAGCTTGCCGGTGTTCATCTCATCGCGGTAGATGTACGCGCCGGTGGTGGTCTTGAGGTTCATCAGGTAGCCCTCCAGGACGGAGTTGAACGCCCAGCCGAGCTTGTTATCGTCCACGTTCTTTGCCAGGACCTTAGAGCGGACGAACACGGGGAAGTCGGCAGTAATCTTGCCGTTGCTGTCGGCCAGGTCCTCGTTGCTCAGGGTCTTGGCGTCCACGTGCTCAACCTCCTTGTCGGTGAACACGCCGAGGGGCTGGAACTCGCCGCCCTTGCCGAACATAGCGCCGAAGTCAAGGCCCAGCTCCATGCGCCGGGTCAGGTCGTTGGCGAAGAGCTGATCGGCGGAGTAGTTGGTGCTCATCAGCAGCTCGCGGGTCTGAGGCACGATGGCCTCCAGGCGCTTTGCGGACAGACGGATGTTGCCGTAGGTGGGCTGGGTCTTCGCAATCTTGCGAGCCTCACCGCCCCAGGTAGCGCGGGCGCCGCCGGTCATCTTGGGGATGTTCAGGTTGCCGTTGGCCATGGGGACTTTCTGAGCGCCCAGCTCAAAGATGACGGTCTTGGAGTACAGCAGCTCGATGATCTGGTCCAGGTAGATTTCGGGGATGAGGTAGCCGCCGGCAGCAGGGTTGGTGGCAGACAGGGCCTTGAACTCGCGGGCCATGTCCGCATCGTCATACTTCCGCTGCGCGTAGAAAGAGGCGGCGTCGGGGTCATGCTTGCCGAACACGTCCAGGCACTTGATAGCGCGGGCGAGCTGGATAGCAGGCGGGACGGACTTCTTGGCGGTGCTGGTGGGGGTGGTACGGCTCATGTAAATGGAGCTGTACTTCCGCTGGACGGGGGAGGCCGCGCTCTTGCGGGCGCTTTTGGTCTGGTGCTTGCGGGCGGCGGCCTTGCGCCCCTTGGCCTCATCAGTCACTTCCTCATCCTCCTTGACCTCTTCCTCAACGCCGTCATCCTCCTTGGCCTCGCCCTCGGTGGCGTCGATAATCTCACCGACGGCCTCCATGACTTCCTCGGCGGTGACGTCGCCCAGCTCTTCGCCGGCCTCCTTGCGGCTCTTGCGCTTCTCAGCGACAACGGCCATAGCGTCCTCAATCAGACCGGAGATGTCAGCGGGGGCAACCTCGGCAACAGCGTCCTCGGTCCCCTCTTCGCCCTCGGCCTTGGCCTCGGCCTGCTCATCCAGGGCCTCCTTGACGCAAGCCTTGATTTTCTCGGTCAGCTCATCGGCCTCCATCTTCATAGACTTGCGGCCAGCGGGTGCGGTTCCTTTCTTGGGAATAGCCATTTGTAATTTCCTCCTTATAGCAGAATTTCATAGGTGATGCCGGTAGTCGGCGCGGACTTCTCGGCTCTGGTGTTGGCGGTACGGGAGATGGATTTCTCGGTGTCGCTTGCCTCTCGGATGATGCCGTCAAGGACCTTGGTAGCGGCTTTCATGGACGCGCTCGCGTCCTTGAGGGCCTTTAGCCGGGTCCCGCTGATTTTCCGACCGGCCTTGACTTCGGCGGTGGCTGCCTCCAAAAAGGCGTCCAGGAAACCGGCGGCGTCGGTGGCCTGCTTGTAGTCGGTGATCGTCGCCTCCGGGTTCATGGCCCAGGTAACGACGGAGACCTCCCACAGCTTGACTTCCCGCAGATGCCGGATGCCGTTTTCGTCGTAGTCAAAGACGATGGGGTCATATCCGATGGACAGCTCAGTGAGAACTCCATCTTTCAGCAGCACTTTGATGTCGCGTCCCATCGAAGTGTCGCTGATTTTGGCCTTAATGAAAAGGCCGTTGCTGTCTTCCCTCAGCTCCAAAGGTCTGCCAATGGGGAGCCAGCAGTCGTTGTGCAGGGCGAGTATCTTCACCCTCTCCCAGCCCTCGGCGATTGTCTTCGTGAAGGCACCAGGCTCAATTATGTCCCCGCCACTGTCGATGTTGCCATAGACGGCGGCGTAGCCACTAAAGATGCCGCTCTCTTCGTCGTACTCTTCGGTACGGAAAGACAGCGTTTTGTGCTCCGTCTTGGAGCTTTTCACTTTCACCCCTCTACGGAGCGAAGCCTCCCACGCTTTCAGGCCCCGCCCGGAGGCATAGTAAAACGGCGAGACCCGCAGATGTGCCGCTGCGAGCTTCGCCGTCATAACGGGGTCATCGTTGGTAATATTCGTGTCCGGGTTTGCGGTGCCGTGTTCAAGCTCCGCATTCATCCCGGCTGTCAGGGCTTTCAGGTCGAACCGCTCTTTCTCCAGGTCGATACCCGCAGATCGGGCGGCCTCCTGAGCCTGCATCTCGGTAAATTCCATCAGGCGTCCTCCTTATTTGTCGAATGTCAGGAAACAGTGGCAGTTCACGACCTCGGCGGGGTCCGTGCAATCCGGGTCACAGGGCTGCATGAGGCCGTTTGAGAATTTGGCGTCAATAGGGACCCGCTCACCGTTCAGGCGCTTGTGGGAGGGTCTGGCGGCGCTCATGTTGGCAACGTGCCAGGTCTTCCAGGCGGCCCCGGCCTTTCGCATCATGTCGTAGTGGCCGGTCAGGAGTGAGGTATTGCACTCTTGGGTAGCGATGGTACGCGCCCTGGATGCCGTGGTCTGCATCTCCTGTTCAATCTGCTTGGCGATGGTGGCCCGGCTGTCTCCGTGCTCCAGGCCAGCGGAGACGATACGGGCGATGGACTGCTGGGTGGTCTCTGTGATGCCTTTGACCCGGACGCCGCCCCGCAGCTTCGCCGTGCTGACAAGCTCCGGCCTCTGGACCGCCTGGAGGTTGTAGAGCTTGGCAGACACCCCAGCGCCTTTGTCGTAGCTCTCTTTCCACAGCGGCTCAAAGATATTCAGCAAGGCCGTTTCCTCCTTGGGCCAGTCGATGAGGCCCAGGGTAAAGGCGCTCACAAGGCGGGTGCGGTCTGCCTCGCTCAAAGAGGACCACGCCGCCGCGCTCTGCTCCGCTGCGTCCTCGCTGTTCGGGTCATAGCCGGGGATGGCCCCCATGAGAATGTCCCAAACGCTCCGCTCATCCTTGGTGGTGCCGCCCATGGCGTCACTCACCCGGCGGCCCTGCTCCCGCAGATATTTGAGGGTGGCAATCTCAAAGCGCTGGGTCTGCTCCCTCTCAGCTTGCAGCAGGGCGCGTTGTGCGGCCTGCACCTGGAGGCTTTTCCGCTCTTCCGGGGACGTACCCTTGGAGGACACGATTTCTATGCCCTCTGTGCCGTCTCCCGCCCCCTCTGAGCCGTTTTCGGCGTCCAGGGGTATTCCGTTATCTGTTATCTCAATGTCCTGTTCTCCGCCCGTCTCAAGCGGTGGTGCGCTCTCTGCATACTGGAGGTTAGCCGCCGCCGTGGAGATCGCCACAGGGTCATCGTCTTCCCGGATGTAGACATCGGAGAACTGCGTCTTGTAGACGTCGCCGCCCACCAGGGCCGGAGGCATACCCAGCTTCTCGCGGGCCTCATCCTTGGTGAGTAGTCCGGCATTCCAGCCGTCGATGCCCAGGGCCTTGTCAAACTCCTGGTTCCGGGGGATGATGTCATCGAAGCGCCACACCAAGTCGTTTCCGAAATACGGGATGATCTGGTTGTTGATGGCCTCTTCCCGGCGGCGTAGGTTGGGCATAAGGACGTTTTGGGCATAGATGAACTGAGCCGCCTCCGACGTGGCCCGGTTGCTGCTCTCCGTGATACCCATAATCTCACGGGGGACGCCGAAGTGCTCAAGGACGGCATTCCGCAGGAATGTGCGCCCGTTCACCATGTCCATGTCTTTCATGCTGTCTCCAACCTTGTTCACCGTGACCTCGCCGTTGACAGTAGCGACGCCGTGGCTCTGGAACACTCCCCGGAAGCGCTCAAGCCATTCAGACCGGAAGCGCTGTCGCTGCTCCGGGGTGGACTTGGGCATACCGATGATGAGGTTCGGCGTGGCGTCGTTGAAGAAAAAGCGCTTTTGGAACTTGGCCGCGTATTCGTCGGTCTCAATCTCATCTGCCAGGGCCTCAGCTTGCCCCAGGCCGCGCTTGAACGGGTCTATCGGGTTCAGGTCTTTCATCACGAACATATCATCTACGGACACGTTCATCAGCAGACCGTTGGTGAGCCGGACGGTGTAGTACGGGTGGTCCAGGTACGGGGTCATCTGTACCCAATGGACAGGGACCGGCCACAGCTCCACAGGGACGCCCAGGGGCGATTTCTCCATGATGAAGTACCCCTCTCCCTTGAGCTTGAGGTAAATCTCCAGGAGCCGCCACAGGGCCGCGTTGCTCATCTCATGCAGCGGGTTTGGGTTCGCCCAAAAGTCCAGGAACGGGTGATGAGTAAGCTCCTGTTCGTCTCCGTTCTCATCCACCCGGTAGAGCTTGCCCTCTGCAAAAGACAGATCGGAGGCGATGCGCTCCACGACGGACAGGCGGGGGTTGGTGTGAAACGCGTCTATCCATTCCTGGGTGTTGCGCTCCGGCGGGTTGGTCCACCTGGGCAGCATAACGCTGTCGCTCCGGTAGGTCTGGCTCGCCCTCCCCGCACCACCCCCTCTAAATCGGTTCCAGAATGGCACGGTTATTCGCCTCCCTCGCGCTTCGGCTTTTTACCGAGCACCTGGGAGACAGCGGGGTTTTTGGGGCCGCCGGTCATCTTCTGCCAGCGGCGCCGGGCCTCTGCCGCCGTATTTGCCCGGATGTACTTCATCGGCCAGCCGTCAGCCGATACAAGGTAACTGCATTTCGCTTTCATGGTGTCCTCCTTAGTCAATGCTCCAGTCGCTTACCAGCGGGTCATGCAGGGCCAGGGCCAGCGCGTCTCCCATATCCGGGGAGGACAGGCCGCGCTTTTTCATGGCCTCTTTCCTCTCCAGCTCAATCTTGCCTGCGCTGTTCACCACGTATTTCCGGTTGGAAAGTTGGCTTATCTGCTTATCATCGGGATATAGTTTGATGCTCTGCGTCCGCAGGGCCTCCCGGACCGCGCCCCACATAAGGCCGGTGCTGTTCTGGTAGTCGATGGGGTCATCGTCGCTGATGGTGCCGCCCTCGCCGCCGAAGTGACACTCCACGATGTCCAGGGAGAACGGGGGTGGGGCGTCCTCATCGTCGGCATACCGGCGGTCTCGCTGGGCCTGAACTTCCTCCACGATCTGCTCCCGCAGCTCCATGAGGCGGTCAAAGACGCCGACGCCCAGGCCGTCACAGTCGATTTTGACGTGTATCTCTGCCCAGGGCTGCTCCAGGGCATAGCGCTTGATGAGCTGGACGGCCTTGCCGCTCAGCTCCATGGTGTCGTTGTGGTGGTATATCTCCGGCTTTTCCTGGAGCTTCTTGTCCAGGACAGGGGATAGGACGCTGCTGTCATCGCCGTAGCGGGCGACGTCAATCCCGATGTCCACGCGGGCCGCCCGGTCAATCTCCGGGGCCTCAGCCTCGCTTGCCCGCTCTGCCCACTCCATCGGTATGAAGCTGTCAGGCAGGGCCTTGGGGAACTCCCCAGCCACACGGACTCGAAAGACGTCGCTGTCCTCACCAAACATATCAATGATGGTGTCGATGAACTGCTGATCTACTCGGCTGCTGTCCCGCCCGTCAATGTGCATGGCGTTGTAAAGCTCGCGGGACTTGTGGTGGCTGTCATAGAAAAAGCCGGTAATCTTCGTGGGGTTACCACACATTACCAGCTTTGCGCCCTCCGTAGATAGTGCGCCGAGGACCGGCTCGAATATCTCATCTCGGACGCCGGAGGCTTCGTCGATGATGTAGAGCACGTGCTCGGCGTGAAAGCCCTGGAGGGCGTCGGGCTTACTGGCCGTCCGGCCTACCGCGAACCACTCTTCCGGGTGGCCTCTCATGTAGACCTTTTCCTTGGTCCATATCAGCTCTTGAGACAGGGCCGGGTTACTGCGGAGCCATTTCGCAATCTCGGCCCACAGGATGTCCCATAGCTGGTGCTGGGTGGGGGCGGTGCAGGGTATCTTGGGATATGGCCTGGTAGTCAGAAACCAGATGGCAAGCCAGCTCTCCACCGCGCTCTTGCCGATACCGTGGCCGGAGCGAACAGAGGTCATGGGGTACTGCGCTACACTGTTCAGGATGGCCTTTTGATTGCTGTCCGGCTTGGCCCGTATAATGTCCTCTACGAAGTCCACCGGATTGTCGGCGTAGTAGAGGATGGCGTCACTTGTCAGGTTCATTCTGCTGCTTCCTCCGTTCCCACGCCTCAGAGATGACGGCGGCAAGGCTGCTGTCGGCCTGCTCATTCGCTTTGCCCGGTGCTGTGTCGGCCTCCAGCTCCATGCGGTTCTCACGCTCCAGCTTGGTAGCCTCCCGGATGAACGCCACAAGGTTCTTCGGGTCTATCTCGCTGGGGTCCATGTCCTTGAGGGCCTGCAACGCCTTTTCCTGCAATTTCAGGGCGATGCTGATATGACGGTCAGCCATTTTCCGGCGCTTCTTGACGGCCTGGGCATGGGCTTTCCTCTGGACGTCAACGTCGTATGCGGCGGTCCGCTCCACCCACTGATAGGTGCGGCTCCATCGGCCTATGAGCGTGGTACTTTTGTTTAACTGCTTAGCAACCGCCCGGATGCTGCGCTCTTCCCCCAGCTCCAGGTAGACCGAAAACGCCTCATACGCTTTGACACCCTCGCCCTCCAGACGCTCCCACGGCTCGGTGTCTCTGTGCTTCGGCATTCCGATCTACCCTCCTTTCGGGGCCGGTAGCCGTCACTTAACGGCTATCCAGCCACAGAAATTCAGGCAGCGCCAAAACATATCGACTTGCCGAAAACCGGCGGTCCGCATCATGTCCACGCTCCACTCGGCCTTGAGCGGAGACAGCACATTTTCCAGGCTGCGCCGCTTGGACATGATTTGCTCATCGGTATAGCCGTTCTCCCGCTTCATCTCGTAGTAGAGGTCCACCATCAGGTCATCCATGTTTTCACTGAGGATTTTCTCTACAAAGATGAGCGCCCCGCCGTCGGTCAGGCCGTCGTAAATCTGCTTGAGCATCCGGGGCCGGTAGGACGTCGGCATGAACTGCATGGACAGGACGGAGAGGACCAGGCTGCTCTTTTGCTCAAATGGCAAATACTCCCAAATATTCCCTTGCCGGACCGTGACGTTGACGTCTGCCCGGAAGCGCTTCTCGCAGGCTTCCACCATGGCCGGTGCGTTATCCACCAGCAGAAAGTTGTTGCTCTGGCCGTACTTCACCACGAATGGCTCCACGGCCAGGCCGGTACTGCACCCGACATCCACAATCAGGGTCTCCGGCTGGATGAAGCGCTCGCCCAGCTTGTAGGTAAGCGCCCGCATAGATCGGTAGTCCGGGATGCTGCGCTCAAGCATATTGGCGAAGCAGGCGGCCACTTCTCCGTTGAACTCCCATTTCTCCCCAGGGTGTACGTTGTCTCTCATTTTGCCTCTCCTTTCGTCGGAGGGGGCAGGCGAATACCGAGCCGGTGCTCAAACGCTTCCCGCGCTCGCTGAGACAGTCCCATGCGTGAGCCGTCCGGGTAGGGAAGCTCAAATTCAAAGTCCAGCGCAGCGGCCAGGGCCGCAGGGTCCACAATCGGGTCTGCCGCCTCCATGTACCAGAATTTTGTTATCATCTCCAGGCGCTTCACGGTACGGAAGCACGGGGCGAAGATCGCCCGCATCTCTTCCTCGGTGTGGCCCTTTTGGACCTTGGGGTGTGCTCCGATGTCCCCCAGGATGGTGTTAGGCTCATAGTCCAGGTCAAAGGTCAGGATTTTTTCTGCGGCCATGAACTTTTTCTTCGTGTTCACGAACTGCGGGGCCTTGTTGCTCTGGCACCAGCAGACCACCATCCCGTCCGGGGCGCACAGGGCTGCCGCGATGACCGCAATCTGCTTCCGGTCCGCCATAAAGGGTACGCTGTTGAACACGCTGGAGATAAAGACGCTGCTATACGGCGTCCCGGCCTCAACTTCGTCCAGGAAGCGGGCGGCAATCTCCAGGCTCTTTTCCTTGTGGATTTTCTCGCCCACGGTCACGAAGTACGGCTCAAAGGCTGATACCTGAATACCGGCCTTGCGGAGCGTCCTGGTGTTGTTGAGCTTCCCGGCTCCAAAGTCTACCACGCTGGACCCGTAGTGTCGGCGCCAGGTCTCCAGGGCCGCGCCCTCCAGCTTGCAGAAGTCCCGCCCGCAGTTTTTCGGGAACACGCCCTTAAAGAAGCCGTCCCCCAGGGCGGCGTTGCCCTCGGCGTCGGTCTCCCTGGTGTTCCGCTCCCGCATGAAGCTGTTGAAGCGCAGATCGTCGGCGTAGGTGCTCTCCATGTCAAAGTCCATGGATAACAGGTTGAGCATGGAGGACGCGAAAGCCTCTTGCTCCGGCCTCACCTTGACGCAGGCGATGACCTTTCTGCCGGCCTCCGCTGCTACTTGCAGGCGGCCTATCCCGTTGATGACGTTCCCGGCCTCCCCGATGACTACCGGCATGGCGTTCCCGATTCGGCGCTCCAGGGATTTTGCAAGCTGCTTGATGTGGGTGTCGAAGCTCCGGTGATTGAGCTTTGCCAGCTTCACGACGTCCATCCGACGCAGGGCGTAGACGCAGGGGAATGATGCTTCGGTCCCCGGCTCGATGTCCGGCAGCTCCCCGGTCATGGCCTCGATGTCCATTTCATAGAGGCGGCGTCGGATGATGGCGCAAGTGTCCTGCTTCTGGAGGTCATTCGTGGCCCGGTTGAACAGGACGTTCACGGCCCGCCGCTCGCCCAGGGTCTTTCCGCTCACATACTCCACGGGTATCTGCCGGAAGCCCATGCGGGAGGCTACAAGGTGCCGCTGGTGTCCGCTCAGGATTTCGCCGCTCTCATCGGCGTAGATCGGGAGCAGAAAGCCCAGCTTACGGAGGGACAGCTCTGTGAGGGCAAGGCGCTTTTCGTCGTTGCGCCGGGGGTTATACTCCGACGCTCGCACAGCGTCGATGGGGACAAGTTTAATCATGGCGCAGCAACCTCCGTTTCATCTCCTGGGCAATTTCTCCCTGGTCGAAGATACCGGCGTCCCGGATGCTCTCGACCAGGCGCTTGTAGCGCGGGACCTCGACCTTGAAGTGTAGGTGTCCAATTCGGACAACCGTAGTCCCCATGGCGGGCTCATCGTCACCGCCGGCGGGTTCGTCCTCTTCCTCGCCGTCGGCGTCCTCGGCGTCCGGGTCTTCGTCCTGGTCCCAATCCGGGTCATCGTCGGCGTCCTCGCCCTCGCCGCCCCCGCCGAGCTGCCGGTAGACCAGGACCTCGTCGCGGTCAAAGCCGGTCTCAAACTCCAGGACCTCATCATCCCGCAGCAGCTCGCCCAGGCGGTCGGTGTCCCAGCGGCCCTCGATGCGGTTCAGGGCAAGGCAGAGCTTCATCTCCTTGCTTTCGTCCGGCTGGTCGATGACGGAGCAGAGCACTTCTTTCCATCCCAGGTCCCGGAGGACCACAAGGCGCTGATTACCACCAATGCAGCGCATATTGTGGAGGTTCACGACCGGCGGCTCCACCATGCCGTTAAGCTCAATGCTCCGACGCAGGGCCTTGTACTCATCGCTTCCGCGCTCGATGTCCTCACGGGGGTTATATGGGGCGGCCACGATGTCGGAGAGCTTCAGCATCTCCAGTCTGGTTTCATACTTCATCGAAAAGCCTCCCTTTCAGCTCCGCGCAGACAAGCTCCTGGGTAAAGCCCACCTTTTCCCGGACGTCTGCCATAAGGTCCTCAAACTCCGCTTCCTCCAGACGGAAAGAGAAGTCGCCCACGATACACTTAATGCCGTCGGCGGTGTCCTCTTTCTTGCCCAGGGAGGGCGGTTCCTCATCCTCGCCCAGCTCGCCGCCGATTTCCCCCAGGAGATCGTCAATGTCTGCCTGGGTAAAGCCGGTGGCGAGCAGGTTCTCTCCATCGTCGATGAGCTGCTGGATGATGTCGGCCAGTTGGCCGTAGTCCCATTCTCCATCCAGCTTGTTCAGGGCGATGCACAGCGCCTTGGCCTGGGCCTCCGGCATATCCACCACGACGGCGTTTGTCTCCGTCTCCCCGGCGGCCAGCAGGACGGAAAGCCGCTGGTGTCCTCCGATCAGGCAGTTGTCCCGGATGTTCACGATGAGGGGCAGGACCAGGCCGTTTTCCTCAATGCTCGCGTCCAGGGCTTTATACTCCTGGTCCTTGGTCGTGAGCTGCACCCTGGGGTTGTAGGGGGCCGGTTTGATGTCGGCCAGCTTGATTACTCTGGTTTCCACGCTTCCACTCCTTTCAGATTTGGGCAATAAAAAAGCGGGGCGCTCTCGCGTCCCGCCTGGTGGCTGATATTCAGTTATCCGAATAAGCTGCATTGGTCGAAAGCCGGGACCCTCGCCATGCCCGCCGATTTGATGAAGCGGTCATAGGGGGCGGCCTCAATACCGAACCGCGCATACATGGCCCGCGTCTTCGGATTGCTCTCCACCGCGTAGTAGTGCGCCCCCTCCGGGCCGTTCTGTGCGCCGTGCCGGGGCAAGATGAAGCGCCGGAGGGCGCTCTCCTTGAAGACCGGAGGCTCCGCGTTGATGTCGTTGAAGTACCACTCCTGGGGCTGCCAGCCGGTCTTCCGCTTGATGTTCTCCATGGTCTGCTTCATCTGGTAGTCCGGTCTGGCCGTCACGATGATAACATAGTCATCCCGGATGGCCTCAATCAGATCGGCCCGGTACTCTTCGGCCTCCATGCGCCGGGAGAATGGCCGGAGCATTCGCGTGTCCGCCTGGTTTCCTACCAGGGTGTAGTTTAGATCGAGTAGGCAGATGTTTTTCATAGGTTAGTTACTCCTTTACTTTTTCCTACCGTAATTATACCACATTCCAGGGCTTTTGTCACAGGTTTTCCCAAAAAATATGCCGTGAACTTGGTATTTATGACGGTTTTCTCTACCCACACTCTTTCATTGTGGATGAGTATAACACAGATAAATTGCACCGTCAAATTGTAAAATTGCACGGCAAAATTGCAAGCCCTTATCTCAAGGCTTCCGCGCCGTATAGCCAGACTGCGACGCGCTGCACAAGCCTCTTTCGGTGCCGCCAGACGGTGGAGGTATCACACTCCAGGGCCTCAGCTATGTCCCTATCGTCCACGTCATCCAGGTACTTCCCGGACAGCGCCCGGTAATAGGGGTCATCCCGGACCGTGGCGAGCGCCCGCTCCAGGGTCTCAATCTCATAGCGGTCCGCCGCGATGGTGGCCTCCATGTCCATGAGAACGGCCTCCCATATCTCATCCGGGGTGAGCCGGTTCCCGTTCTTGACAAACCGGGTGATGCTCTTGCTCCGCTCTCGCGGCCCGTAGAGCTTGAACTCTTCCAGCCGCTCAAGGTCATCCTCCAGCTTGATTTTCAGGGTGGGCAGGCCGTAGAGACGGCGCTCAGTAGCCTTGAAAGCATCTTTGGCGGTGCGCTCGGCAGAGATGCGTCCGGCTTCAACGGCCTGCATGATGATGTCCCTGATGTTCTCCTGTGATTTGCCCATTGATTTTGTCGCCTCCCATGTGGTAAAATAGCTTTGTCACGGGCTGTCTTCCCTCCGGGGGAGGCGGCTTTTTTATATGCTCAGGGCTTCCCGCCCTTTATGATCTGGAAGTTTCTCCGGCGCGTCTCTGCGGCTCTCGCCCTCCGCCGCTCGACTATCCTCTGCATCTCAAGGTACTTTTCCGGGAACTTGTGCCTTGGGCAGTCCGGGCGCCACTGGCTGCGCTTGGAGAAGTCGCCGTCGTAGTGCTTGCACTCATCGCAGCAGAAGCAGATGTCCTCGGCGTTCTGGACCTCGCCCGGCGTTATGTACCACGCCTCCAGCTCTGCATTGTAGAGACAGTGATCGCAGGCGCACCCGTAGCAGCTCATGGCGTGTTGATGTCCACGGCGATGCACTCCACCCAGGGGAGGGCGTTATAGGCTTCCCGGGCCTCCTTGTCCGTCATGGAGAGAAATTCATCGTACCCCTTTACTTCGATGAGAACGGCCTCAACATCTTCATCGTCAAAGAAAAAGATGTGTTCCTCTGAAACCAGGTACTTTGTGACACTGGCCGGACCCCAGGCCCCCATCCAGCGAGCGCACCCGTCATCACAGACAATCTCGCTGTCCACCATCGGGACGATAGGCAGCTCCGGGTGGGCCTTAATCAGCTCCAGCAGATCAGAAATATACTTGTCCATATCTCATCCTCCGTGGTTCACTTGACGCCATTAACCGCCGTCTGGAGCAGAAAGCCCAAGAGATGCCAGACGCGGTCCTTGATTTTCTTCATGCAGATTTCGCGGCCCAACTTCTCATCGTAGTTTTCGGGGCTTACGCAGGAAGACGCCTCCACCAGCTCAAAGCCATTCCGCAGCATGGCCCGGACGATGGTGGTTTTCTCCCCGGCGGTCTGCGTCCAGGTCTCCAGGATGAAGTTATCCACCATCTCCTGACTGATGCTGGGCTTGCTGGCCCGCAGCTCCTTGTTGGTCTCCAGGGGCAGATAGGCCCGCTCAAACGTGTCCTTGGGGGACCAGCTCACATACCCATCAGCGTACCGGACGCGGTAGCCGTCCTCCACGCTGGGAAAGTTGGGGAACGCCTCGGACGGGTCATCGGTGATGGTGACGCGCCCCTGGCCGTCCATGCAGCGGTAGGCAGGCTCGGCCTCAATAATCTTGGTCCCGATGTACTGTTTCATTTCTCATGTCCTCCAGTAAAGATATTTTTGAGCCGGTCCAGCAGGCTCAGCCGCTTGTCGGGGTGGGTGTCGGCTTCCTCCTTGCTCCACACGGCTTCCAAAACGTAGTCCTCCCCGCCGTCTCCCTTGGTGTGGATGAACACCGGAGTAGCAGCGATGGTCTCCAGCTCCGCGACCCGGCGCTCCAGGTTGCGGAGACGGTGCTCCCGGCGGGCGCTCATCTCTGACCCTCCATCAGCTCGCCCAGGCGGTTTTTCACCCGGACCAGGATGTCAAGCTCACGCTGGGCCGCTTTCTGTGCGGCTGGCATAGCGGCCCGCAGCACCGGCGAGATGGCGCCCATGATGGCGGTGCTGCCCTCCGGTGGGTTGACTTGCTTCTCCCGCTTCTCAATGAGACCTTGGAGGTCTGCAAGAAGCTGGACGTCTTTCTGAAAATTACTCATGGTGTGTCCTCCAATCCCTCCAGGAACAGCAGCACACCAGGGCCGCCGATGCGGACCTCATAGGGCGCTGCCTCCTGGGGCGTGATGTACTTATGCCCAAACCGGCCTTTCATGTCCCGCCAGACTGTCCAGGGGACGCGGTAAAATCCCACGGACCCAAAGGAACACAGGACAAAGACCACGGCTCCGAATTGATGCGCCCGCTCCAGGCGCTCCGTCTGGTCCGCTGTCACACGGTCCTGGGTCATCTTCTCAACGTCGGTGTACTTGGCCTCGAAGTTGACCGCTCGGCCTCCGAACAGAAAGCCCTTGTAGTCGGCCTGGGCCGTGCTGGTGTAGTGCGCGATGAACTTCCCGCCGCCCAGGTCCTTAGTCGGTTGCATCGGCTCCGGCGTCTTCTCAATGTCCGCGATCTGGCGGCTCCGGTAGAAGTCGCAGGCCCCGTTTATCATCTGCTCAAAAAAGGCTCCCTGGGCGCGGTTCTTCCGGTTCTGGTATCTAAGGGCTGCTTTCGCCCTCTCGTTTGGTGTCATGCTCTAACATCGTCCTCCCCTCAGCCTCGGTGGAGAATACAGTCTTCCCCCAGGCATCCAGCAGGGCCAGGGTAAAGGGGATAGGCTCTACAATGCGGCGCGGGGTGACTACTCTGCCAAAGAGGAACTTCTCGGCCTCCCGGACCCCGTAGTGACAGGCCGGGTTATCCCGTACCCGCCATACCGTAGCGCCCAGGGGGACCGGCAAGCGCAGTAGCAGGCCCGCCGCCTCATCCCTCCGGTATTGTTCCAGCTCCCTCAGCGCCGCACCATAGATGCCCATTGTCTACTCTCCTAACTTTTAAGGCTTATTTGTTCGTTTTTTATGGTGTTTTCCACAAATTCCACACACTTCTCCACAGGACTTCGCCGCTCTCATCAGCTCATCCACCACGCGCCCAGGGGAAATACCCAGGCGCTCAGCCTCGGCCTCCAGGTGGTAGGCTGTCTGCGACGATACGCGGATGGTGATTTTCTTTCGATACTCGCTCATGCCTCGCCTCCGCCGGTAGGCCGGAGGTAGCCATTTTCAACGGCCATGGCCCGGATTTTACGGATGGTGGCGTCGCTGACCCGCAGGCCGGTGTCGCTCCTGGTAGCCAGGCTGTCAATAAAGCCGTTGATGACTTTCTCAAGCTCATCCTGTGAGATGACGATAGAGCGGTTGCGCCCTTCCAGCTCATCCAGGTAGGCGCAGAGCTGAGCGTCGGTCATCTTCCGCACCCGGATTGCCCGGTCGTGCTGCTCCTGTTCAAAGCCGGTCCTCCGGCAGCTTCGCTTCTTCAATAGTTCTCCCTCCAGTTATTTTCCGTCTACCCGTACCATGCCCTCCGGGTACTCCTGAATGAGAGGGCCGCCCCACAGGTCTTTCAGACTGTTTTTCATAAAGACAGGGACCCCGGCAGACTGAGCAACTTCCGTGATGGCCTCTACCCATTCCCGCTTCGGCTGCTTTCGCTTGCTTCCCGGCCCGGTCATGGCTCCGATGATGACCCAAAGAGGCTCGCCCAACCGCCGGAAACCGGCGCAGTCATCCGCGCTGAACGGCTCCAGCAGCGGCTCAATGCTCAAGAACGTGTTGACGCAGGAAGCTCCAAAGTATTCCGTTTCGGGGCTGGTGATCGTGGTCCCATACCAGAAGTTCCGCTCCATGGGAAGCTTCCCGGCGTGGCCCATGTCAAGATACCTCTGCGGGTTCTTGGTGAGGAACAGGTAAGTATGCTGCGGCGCTCGCTTGCAGGCGGCGAAGACATCCTCAATCCAGATGTCCGGCACCCACTCCCCGAACAGGTCTCCCATGCTGGAGACGAAGATCCGTGCAGGCGTCTTCCGCTTCTCAGGATAGTCCATGGTGTAGGCGTGATAGGTGGGGGCAAAGCCCTTGGGGTACGCGGTAGAGCGCGCAGGCTCCCCGGTTTCGTCGCAGAGCTTGGTAGGCTGCTCCACGTAGTAGCACCCGGTCCCCTTGGGTAGTACCTCCAGTGGCTCAATGATGGGCCGCTCGCAGGGGTGCGGGCCAAACCTGGACACCATGCGCCGGGCGTAGCAGTATTCGCACCCGTGCTTGCACCCCGTTACGGGGTTCCATGTGTGGCTGCACCACTCAATGTCGGTCTTGTGAATATTCATAGGTCAGTTATTTCCTTTCCCTGAGCCAGCCGCACCGCATATTGCAGTCAGAGGAACAGGAGGCGCAGCAATCGTATGGCTCCGAGCAGTAGGCGGCGGCCCCACAATGCCCGGTCGGGCTTTTCCCCGTGATGCACTTCCCGTTCAGCGGCCCTTTCTCAGTTTCGGCCTCGCCGCCGCCCGGCTTCACAATGTCAAATAGGCTGCATTGGTTCTCCATCATCTTCCGGTCGGCCTCTTCCTGCTTTATCTTCCGCAGGCAACAGGGACCGTACCCATCCCGCAAGCCCTGGGAGGATGTCAGCAGACCTCCACACCGCTTGCACCGGCGGGCGGGGATGGTGAACACTTCATCGTGCATAGGCTACACTCCAAACGCGATTAGAATAGACAGGGCCAGCATACCCGCAGATGTAACCTTTGCGCCGTTGCTCCGGTCATTCATGGTCTTGCCCCCAAAGGCGTAGCAAAAGTCAGTGAATGTAATCAGGATGAAGAGGGTCCACGTAAACAGCAGCATCGTCATTCACCCAGCAGCTCACAAAGGTGCTCCAGCTTGGCAATCTCCATGTCGGTGTTGTCACCGAAGATGACGTGGAGCTGGTTCAGCATGATTTCCACGTCGGCCCTCTCTTCGGAGATCGCCGCCAGGATTTCCGCCTCATCGCCCTGCTCATGGTCCTTGAAGCGCAGATACTTGAGTAGGGCCTTTTGCAGCTCGCTCATCTCTTCCACCGCCATGAGGATTTGAGCGCTCTCCCCGAACTGCTCCACGGCCTGCTCATAGAGGGCCATTTCCGCTTGCTCCGGCGTCTCATCCACCCCAGGCTGAGGACCGTCGGCGGGCCGGATTTCCGCCGCTCTCTTCTTGTCCTCGGCGTCGAGGATAGATGCCAAGATGTCAGATTTCAGAGTTAAAGCCGGGCGCACACCCCTGTAGCCGCTGTTCGCGTGGCGGTAGCTGAGGCTCCCGTCCGAGCCCACGCAGCGCACGAAAGAGGTCCCGGAACTCTTCGGGGTCCCGTCCGGCGTGATGAGCCAGCGCCAATGCTCCGGCGCGGGGTGCAGATCGCGGGTCTGCCGGTATTCTTCGGCGGTGAGCATCGTTACCTTGTCCAGACAGTTTCCGTAGTCCCGGAGGCCGTCATCGGCGGTCAGGTCGCGGTAGGTGGGGACGATGGCGTCTTTCAGGCCGGGGCATTCAGCGATGAGCTTATCCAGGAACTCGCCGTTGAGCTGCTTCCGCAGGCTCGCCTTGTTCCAGTCGTTGCAGTCGTTCTCATCAAAGGGGGCCTGGAAGACGTCTTCGGTGGCCTCGCAGAAGTGGAGATCGGAACAGTCCGGCGTCGGCGCCGGGGTGGTCCGCAGCACAATCCAGTCCAGACCGGCCACGTGGAACACGTCTCCGTACTTGAAAGTCCTCTTTTGCTCTTGCATGGTAAATTCCTCCTGATTTTTATTTCCCCGGCTTCTGGCCGTGGGCTGTCTGTGGCGGCTTGACCTGTCCGCACCGGGTCGGGTGGTTCAAGCAGGGGTTCTTGCAGTTCTTATCCCGGTAGCCGCAATCGGCGCAGCAGATGTTACCGTGCCGCCGGTCGCAGTTGAAGATATTGCATCGGCGTGGATATGTTTTCTGCATGGCGTCTCCTTTCATGGGTTCGCCTCGTAAAACGCCTGAGCGAATCCAGGCGGGGTGATGGCTCTGAAATCGGCATCGCTTTTCGGTTTGGCCCACGCAAGCTGAGGGATAAGGGACTGAGCCGATTTGTGTAGGTATGCAAAATTTGGTTTCCCTCTTCCCGGCCTTGTGTATAGGGGCAGCTTGTCAGGTACGTCCTCCCACCGCTCATATAGCTTTTTCGGCGGGGTGAATGTACCCCAAAGCTCGGTTCTCTTGGTCCAGGGGTCTCCGTACTCCCATGGCTGGAAAATCATTGTAGACGGCCCCATGTATTCCCGCAGATGTCCAACGGGGTTTTCCATGGCCCACCATTCAGGACGGCACTTTTCAATAATTCTCAGACAGGCCATCACGACTTTCAGGCCCTCTTCCGGGTTCCGCGCCCGCGCCTCTGCCTTGCAGTTCAAGACCGAAAACTCCGTGCATGGAGGGGCCGCAAGAACGCCGTGGACTTTTTGGGGCGGTTCGTAAGTCAGTACATCATAGTCCGGTAGGGTTATGTTTCTAACGTCGTACCCCCCCCCGCTACATACGGCCTCGACCAGCTACCGGAACCTCCGCATAGGTCGAGGATGATTTTCTTCTCGCTCACCGTCTACCTCCCAAAGTAGATGCCGCAGTCCTCGCAGCAGATGACGTCGGCTCCCTGTTCAAATTCGGCCTGGTAGATGTACCCCTGCCCGTAAAGGTCCGAGTGTTCGCCGCTCAGGACGTCCCGTGCGGTCTCCCAGGCCCGCGCAACGGCGTGGGCCTCTCCAGGGTTTTCAGCCCGGTCCGGCCACACTACGCCGGTCCAGTAGAAGCGCCCGTACTGCCGGTAGGCCGTGAGCACTTCCTCCACGGTGTCCGGGAAGCGGTCATCCTCCATCCGGTTCAGGATGACATCGCCCACACGATGGCGGCACAGGTCGCAGCAGGCGTCACCGCCCGCCTCCTGGTAGATCGCGCAGGCCAGCATCTCAACCTCTTCCTCGGTCCAGCCGAAATAGGGCGAGACAGTGGGGACCGGCGATGCGGTGAGGGTAGGCGTCGGGTCCAATACCTGGACCGGATGCGCCGCCGTGTCCTCTTGCTCATCAAAGGCCGCGCCTCTGGCCTGCCCCGGCGTAAACAGGGCACTCACGAACACCAGGGCGCACAGGGCGCCGCAGGCAAGGGTTATCGTCCGTTCTTTCACTTGTTCCATCCTCTCCGTTCATAGAATTTTTCTTCGTTCTCGTAGGCTTCCTCTACGGTTTTAATGCCACAGTCCCTAAGATTTCGCATGACGCTCTCAATGTACCCCCAAAAGAGCTTCCCGCGCTTCCGGCCCTGTTCAAAGGCGTAGCCCAGCAGCTCCTTGTTTTCCTCCGGGAACGATATAGACCACTCATCTGTTTCCTCATCATGGTACTGGACCATGATCTGGAAGAACGTCCGCTTCTCATCGTATGGTCCAGGGGTCTTGCCTGGAAAGAACTCTGCCCACAGGTGGGCGGTTGTCTCCGCAAGCTCCACCCCCAGGGCCTCCGTGTAGCCGAAATAGCTTGTCGGGTCCTCTTTGAACTCTGCCAGGAAGTCTCCCTCCAGGTCATCCGGGGTCGGCTGCCAGCCCTCCATCTCTTCCACTGAGCGGAGATGGTAGGTGCTGGGCCGCCCCTTGATGCCAGGGGTGAAGTCCAGATAACCGCCGTCTATAAGCTCCTGTCGGGCGGATATGGCAGTCCGTTTTGCCGTGGTGTTTATCATCGTGCATAGCCTACTGTTGTCCAATGCGAAGTGCTCCGGCCAACGCAGGCTATTGGCTAAATCCATCAGCTTGTACCATAGGAGCTGCGCGGCCATGGATAGAGGGGTCCGCCTCATGCGGTTGGCGAAAGCTCGGTGCTCCATGATGTACCTCAGGCGGACCCCTCCTTTCCGTGGATTTGAGGCCGCCCGGCCTCATGGGTTTCACTCCATCGTTACAGAGCTACCGTCTTCGCCGCCGGTCACGATGATATTTTGACTGAACCGCGCTTTCATGGTCGGGTCATGGGAGATAGCCAAAATCCGCATATTGGGGTTTCTGGCCGCCATGTTCACCAGCGCGTCCGCGTAAGCCTCCGTCCCGTCCGCGTCCAGGAAGGGCGGCTCGTCGATGAAGAGCATACCGAGCTGGACGCCCGCCCGCCGTGCCTTGACGTCGGCCAGGCCCAGGGTGACGGCCAGGGCAATCTTGACCTTTTCGCCGCCGCTGTGGGACTGATAGGGCCGGTTCCCGCCGGTGATGGTGTTAATCCAGACCTCCAGGCTGTTGACTACCGTTTTCGTGCTCTTCTGCTCGCGCTCGGTGCGGATGTCAACGGCCATGCGCCCGCCGGTCATGGCGGCCAGGATGTCGTTGCTCTGCCTCATAATCTCCGGGACTACGCCCCGGATAATCATGTACTGAATACCGTCCAGGCCAAAGGCTTGAGTGAGCACCGTGTAGTCATTCAGGGTGGCCGCCGCGTCCTCGATGTCCCGCCGGAGCTTTGCCGTCTGAGCTTCGGCCTCGGAGATCGCCTCCAGCTTGGCCTTGATGACCCCGCGCTGGGTGGCAAATTCGGTGAGGCTCTTCCGGCGGCTCTCCAGGACGGCCCGCAGGCCCTTAACGTCCCCAGGCGCTTTCGGTGCTCGCTGCCGGATGTCCTCGGCCTCCTGGTGCGCGGTGATGACTTTCCGGGTCAGCTCTGCAATCTCCAGGCGCAGGCGCTCAAGCTGCGGCTCCAGGGCGTCGGCGGTCGCGCCGGCCGCTTGGCAGTCGGCCAGATGTCCGGCGATGGGTTCATCGTCTTCGATGCTCTTCTGCGCGGCCTGGTACTCGATGACCGCCAGCCCCAGGGCCGCCCGCTCCGCGTCAATCTCCACAGTCCGCTCCTTGGCGTCCTGGGCGGTCTGCTCGGCGGTCTGGATGGAGGCGGTGATTTCCTCCAGCTTCGCTTCCGCCGCCGCGATCTGCGGCGCGATGGCGGTCATGGTCCGGTAGGTATGCTCCTTGGCCTCCAGCTCTGCTAGGTCCCCCGACGGATTGCCCAGGGCCTCATGCGCTGCCAGGGCCTCTTCATAGGCTTTCGTCAGCTCTTCATACCGGGCGCGGTCCTCCGCTTTCATGGTCTCCAGGGAGTAGGACAGCTCCGGGATGGCGGCCTGAGCCGCCACAGCGGACACCAGGAACTTGCAAGTAGCGGTCTCCGGCACGGGGCAACCGCTGTCGGCCAGCTTCCCGGCCTCCGCCTGGGCCGCCGCAAGGCGGGATTGCAGCTCCCCGATGCGGACCCGGCTGTCTGCCAGGTGCTTGTCCTTGGCCTCCCGTGCGGCCAGCAGCGCCTTGGTGGTCTCAAAGGACTTGGCAAGCCGCTCCTGAGCCTCCGCTTTCGCCGGGGCCAGGGCGTCAAGCGCGGCCTGGGCCGCCTCCACGTCTGGCTTTCTGCCGATGATGTCCTGATACTGCCGGAGCTTTCTCCGGGCCGCCTCCGCGTCCAGCTCCGCCTTGCCGATTGCTTCCCGGAGGCGGGCCAGCTCTTTCAGCAGCTCCTTGTCCCGGTCCACCTTGGGGGAGAGGTCCTGGAGTTTGGCCCGTGCCGCCTTGACCCTCTCAGCGGCGTCCTGGGCGTCTCTGAGGCCGTTTGCAAGGTGGCGGGCGTCCTGGTATTGGCCCTCCAGCTTCTCCAGCTCCAGGGCCTTTCTGTCGCGCTCCCGGTCATATTCCTTGGCCTGGGCGTCCTTGTCCTCGGCCTGCCGTATCACTTCGGCAAGCAGGGCCTCGGCACTCTCCAGCGCCCGGATGTCCGCCTCGCCGGATGCTACGTCATGGACAGCTTCGTCCATCTCTTCGGACAGCACCATGTCCTCATCCAGCAACTCATCCTTTTCGCTGATCTGCTCGCCCAGGACGTTGATGCGCTCCTTGAGGGCGGCGATGGCGCGGCGCTGCTCCGTAGCGGACGCCTTGGCGATGTCCCCCATCCTGCCGTAGATGTCCAGGCCCAGGAGCGCGGACAGGACCTCCATGCGCCGGTCGCTGTCGGCGTCCAGGAAGAGGCCGTAGGCGTCCTGCCGGATGAGGGCGATACTGCAAAAGGTGTTGCAGTCCATACCGAGCAGCCGCTCAATGCGGGCCTGGGTCAGTTTCATGGTGGTGTCGCTCTCATCTGCCCAGGCGTCCCCCTCCGGGTTCCACCGCTGGAGGGCCAGGGTACCGCGCCCGCTCTTGGTCCTGGTGCGGATGACCCGGTAGTCCTGCCCGCCCAGGGCAAAGGTAAAGGTGATGCTGCCGCTCTTCGTCCCGTCGCGGACCCAGCCGCCGATGTCCTCTTTCCGGGTCTGCTCATAGAGGCAGTCCGCGATGGCGTCCATGAAGAGGGAGGACTTGCCGACACCGTTCTGGCCGTTCACCATTGCCATGTGTACCGGGGAGAAGTCAAAGGCCGCCTCCGTGTAGCTCCGGTAGTTCTTGACCTCAATCGTCCGGGGCATAAATGCTCCAGCGTGTTTGCTGTCCTCGCGTCCATCGTCGGCCTGCTTGATGATCGGCGCGGCCAGCTCCATGAGGCGGGCCGCTTTCTCGCCTGTGATGTCGTTGGTCTCCAGCCAGCGTGACAGGCACTCGGCGGGGCCGTCGTGCTCCGTGAGCTGGTCCTTGGCGTCCAGGGCCTCCACGTCATCCGGGATAATCTCGGCCACATAAAACGCGCCAGCGTCCATCAGGCGCTTTTGCAGCTCGGCCCGGTTAAAGGCTTTTTCCTGCTCCAGTGTGCAGGAATACCGGACCCGGACCACGCGCCCCTCCACGTCCCCAGGATTGAGGGTGCCGCTGGAGATGAAGTCTGCCACGTCCTGCTGCTTCATCGTCACCGTCCGGTGTACTCGCTCCGGGGTGCGCTGGAACTCCGAGACAACGCTCCGGTCCCCGTCTGAAAGCTGGTGCAGCCAGAAGCCGTGAGCGGTCCCCTCATCGTTGAAAGTGAGCTGGTTCACGCTCCCACAGTAGTAGGCCGGTGTGGTGGAGCTGAGACGCTGGGGCTTGTGGATGTGGCCGAAGCAGGCCAGGTCCACGCCCGCCGCGTCGATGGTAGCCGGGAGGACCACCACATCCTGTCCAGCAAGGAACGTGCTGCCGTTGTCTGCCTCGCTCCCGCTTACCGTGTAGTGAGCCGTGAGAATGGAGGGGAGGCTCCTGTCCAGCTCCGTAGCCAGCCCCAGGATGATGTCGTTGACAAGGGCGGTGGCGTTCCGGTTCTCCGTCTCCTTGTCGGCGCCGGGGCAGAAGAGGCGCAGCCGCGCCTTGTCGAAGCCGGGGACGGCCATAATCTGGACCGGCCCCTCCGATGTCACCAGGCGTTCCACCCTCGGCTCGGTGTAAATGTGTAGGTTCTTGAGGTCCGGCGTTGCCTTGCGGATGACCTCAAAGGCGCGGGGGTTATCATGGTTCATCGTGCCGAACAGCAGCACCACCGCGTCGCTGTACTCGCACAGAGGGACGATGAAGCGGGAAATGGCGTCGTTGACGTCATCCAGGGCGGTATCGGCCCACACGCGGGACCGATTGAAGAGATCGCCCGCGATGATGGTCACGGTCGGCCCCTCCGTCCGGGCCTTGTTCACAATGGCGTCCATGCACCGCAAGGTGTCTTGGCGGCGCAGATTTGCGCCGTCCTTGGTGGGGCCTGCCAGGTCCCCCAGGTGAATGTCGCCGGTGTGCAGTATCTTAATCATGGCCTTTCGCCTCCTCATCCTCTCGCTTCTGCGCCCTCGCGCCGTCCAGGTAGGCCGCCCAATAGCGGGCATCGTCAAGGTTGTAGCCGCTCTCTTCCTCCAGCCGCTTTTCCGCGAACTCAATAACCGTCATCTCCGCGCTCCTTTCATCTTCTCCTGACACTCAGGGCAGAGGACCCGCCCATAGGTGCGCTGACTATACCCGGCAATGTCCTCCGCGCTCCACTTACGGCCATTCCTGCTCTGACCGCCGGTAATCTCCCGGCGGCACTCCGAACAGAACACGCCCTGCGGCTCCGGGTCCGCCCAATCCGGGGCAGCTCCGTACTCCGGCGATCTGCTCCAGCTATCCTCCGGCTCTTCCGGTGCCTCATCCCAGGGCATAGGCCCCTCATCCTCGTAGGGGGTGACGGTCTCGGCGGCCTGCGCCGCCGGGAGGCTCGCCCTGGACGCCTGGGTGGGCATCTCAAAGAGCATACCCATCGACTGGAGGTAGTTGCTCGCCACGGCCTGCTTGATTTCCGGGGCGTCCAGGTTGGGGACCACGCGGGCCACGACAAAGGGCTTTTTCAGTTCCTCGTAGGCGTAGGTCCCGGCCAGGCCCAGGGCGGCCCGGATAGCCCGCATAAAGGCTTTGCTCTCAGCCATGGCGGTGCGGTGGGGGAGGAAGCGCCTGAACTGTTGACCGTTGGCTCCGTCTTTCATCCCGGCGGCCTCCAGTGTGCAGTCAATCTCCTTGGTGGCTTTCATCAGCCGGAAGCCGCCGGACGGCTCCGGGACCCGGATAGTCACGGTGACAGCTACGTCGTGGACGTGCTCACAGGTGCCGCATACCCTGGGCTTTCCGGTGGCCCGTGCCATTTCAATGCACCGCTGGCAACCCTCGGTCCGCTCGGTGGCGGTGTCCACGATGCTGATGTTGGCCGCCGCAGCCAGCTTCATGCCGCCTACCTTGGTGATGGCAAAGGCGCTGCTGGACTTCTCGTAGTAGATGTCCTTGCTCGGCCCCCGGTTGGAGCTGTCCTGCCGGACGTCGAGCTGGACCTCGGAGACGGTGATCCGCTGGAGGTTGCTCGCTACCTGCATGGTGGTGACGGGGACCAGGACGTTGTACTTGTCCTTGGGGTACTTGTTGAGTTGGACGATGGCATTTTCCATATTGGGTAATCTCCTTTCGGCTTGACAGGGCCGGTAGGAATGTGCTACAATAACTCCAGGTTAGTTATTTTCGCGCTTGGCCGCTTCCCGTTGCACCGGGGGCGGCCTTTTCCTTTCCTAAGCCAATCAAGATGATGTCGTTGATACTCTCTTCCAGCTTCCGCAGGAAGTCCAGGGCCTCCATGAAGTCGGTCCGCTCGGAGGCATCTATCACGCCGTCAAAGGCGATTTCCTCCAGGCGGTCGGCCACGTCTTGACCGTCCTCGATGAGCCGCCGGACCCTGAGCGTCGCATGTGCAAGAGGGCGGTCGGTGGCCGTTCTCCCGATTGCCCGTCCTACCGGACAGGTAGCGCAATACCTGGGTAGGATGTCCGGGCTTTGGTAGCACTCTGCATAGACCAGGGCGTCTTCCGGCTCCATCTCCACGTCGCCGCGCTCATGGCGTCCTATGGTCTCCGGCGAATACGGAACAACGGTTGACGCCGTTCCCCGGCTGACAAATCCAGCCCTCATCCTTGCCTCCCGCAGATACGCGGGGGGCTTTTTTGTTGCTGCGATAGCCACTCTCATTCACCCGCTTTCTGGTATGATTTTGGTAGATGGTTCAGACCTGGGGCGCGATGCACTTCAACCGGCGGGCGGCTCTCATGGCGTTGTCGGTCAACTGCCGCTGCCATGCCCCCTGCGACGGCGCCCACCGGAAGCCCTCTCCCTTGAGTTCAGTTCGGATGTCCGCGTCGGGTTTCCCATCGAAGATGATCTGGAGGCGGTTCTCCGCGGTGTTCACCACGACCCGGCCCCCGTCGAACTCCCAGCCCTCCGGGGTGTTCTCGGTCCGCTTCTTGAGTTCTGCGATCCGGCCACGGATGCGCCGGATATTGGCGTTGTTGTTCTGGAGCGCGTAGGCCGGATAACCGATGCGCCCGCAGAAGTCCGGCGCTCTGAGCTTGGCGATGTCCTCCGGGGTGTAGCCCAGCTCCGCGAGCTTGGCGTCTCCCTTGGCCGGGTCTTTCATACGGATGGCGGCGTTGGCCGCTTTCATCATCTCCTGGTTCTTCTCCAGGGCGGCGAGCTTCGCCTCCAGCTTCTCCACGGCCTGCGGGTCATCGGAGCTGATACCGCCGGTGCCGACGCTGCGGATTTTATCAAGCAAGCCCTGGATGTGCTTCCACTCTTCGAGCCTGCGCTCTTCGGCCGCATTCTGCTTCTTTTTCTTTTGAACTGGGAAGTTCGCTCTGCCAGATACCAGCATAGAGGGGCAGCGGGCGGCAATGGCATACTTGTCATTCAAATTTTCTGCCAATTTCCGACAGTAGAGGTCAAGAAGCCGGTCGATTTTCTCATGGTACATGGGGTCCACGCGCTTCTTCTGGCGCTCGGCCAGCTCGGTAGCCTCATCCACCTGCCTCCGGTATGAAGCCGTGGCGCTTCCCTCGCGGTAGGTATAGTGGCTGTTTAAGTCGTTGGCGGTGCGGGCGGCCTCTTCATTGATGGTGTAGTAGCTCATTTCTTCGCGGCTCCTTTCTTAGTCTTCACAATGCAGATCAGGGCCTCGCTTCGCCACATATCGTAGATGTCCTGGAGCTTGTTGGCGTTGCGGTAGTTCCGCATACTGTCATAGCGCTTCTTAGCCTCTTGCGGGGTATCGTACTCAAAGACCATGTTCTTTTTCTCGCTGTCCGCGAGGAATGCCTTGAGCGCGGTTGTCTCTTCGCTGTCCTTACGGCTATTCTTCCGCTGGGGAAGCACTTGCAGATTGTAGGTTATTTTCACGCTTATTCCTCCTATGCCGAGTACACAAGATGGTCCTCGGTGATGATGTCTTCCCAGGTCATGCCGTCCGTGCCTGGGATGGGGTCATCCAGGCTCACGGTCTTAATGCGCCTGGATTGCTTGCGCTGCTCGTTGCCGATTGCACTCCGCATGGCAGCACAGGCGATGGTGGTAAACTCATAACGGTAAAGGTCCGGGCGGGCAAACCACCGCTTCACAGCCAGCAGATAGCCGAACACGGCAACATCGAGGTATTCATCCACCGGGAGGCCCCGATGTCTGACGTACCACTCCACAAGCCGGTAATGCTGCTCGGCTACGCTCCGTTCCGCCGGAGACAGGGTCGTGAGGGTCTGACGCCTGCACATAGTACCCCCCCCCGCAGCTTCGCTTCATCGTTTCGGCCCCCTCTCAGCAGTAGATCGGGTCCTTGCCACGGGGGACGGTCTCGCCCTGGAAGCAGCAGCCGCAGAATTGCCAGATACCGTTAGGCCACTCTCCGGCCACACGCTTGAACGTGTAGTAAGTAGGCCGGAGCCGCCCGGTCTCCGGGTCCTCCCGGTGGGAGTACGGTTCGCCCATCTGAGCGCACCGGGCGCTCATCGAGGCCGGAGGCAGACAGTCCATGGCGTCATCCACAACGGCCTGCTCCACATAGTCGCCTATCTTGGCCTCGGAGTAGTTGAAGTTCTCCTGGGTGAAGATCGGCTTGCCGTTGTACTTGGCCGGGCGGTCCTGGCAGTCGCACCGCTCTCCGGGGTCAAGCGCCGCTCCGCAGCGGTCACACTTGTAGGTCCACATGATTTTTTCTCCTTTCCTTGACCGGTCCAGGTTTTCAGCTCCCAGCCGGTGAATACCAAGATTGCCGCGCTCGCGGGGATTGAAAAAGCCCCGGCGGTCTGGATTTGAAGCTGGATAACATCAATCATCAGTAGAATGAGGCGGGCCGTCACCATGGCCGCAAGGCAGAGGACGGACAGCCGGTAGTAGGCGCGGGCATAGCTCCGGCGTCTCTTGCTCTTCTCCATGGCTACGCCCCCCGTCTCACGGGCGCGTTCAGCTCATCCAGGCCGTAGCGCTCATGGAAATACCGCTTGATGACGCGCCCGTCACAGGTGCATTTGCCCTGGTCCTCCAGCTCGCGGTTGAGGCTCTTGATGACCTTGTAGCTCTTGGACTTGGAGTAGCCCAAAATCCGCATCACGTCCTCCACGAAGTAGAACATATCGCGGGCGGTCTTGAGGGGCTTCGTCGCCATGGGTCATGCCTCCTTTTGCTCGTAGTTCGCCATGTACTCCCGGACAATGGGGATGAGCTGGTGGCCCGCACAGCGGCCCGTGGTGGTCTCGATCAGCGTCGTGTACTTGACGCCGGACCGCTCGGCCAGCTCTTTCACCGTCATTCCGGTCTGTGCGGTGAAGAGCCGGACCTCAATGCCGAAGTCGGTCTTCGGCTTAACTCGGTTTGCCGTTCTCATGCTTGGTTCCTCCTTGTGTCTAATTTATACGGCTTGTTTTTTGGGTGGTTTTGGTATATACTGTTACCAGGTGTCCCGGCGCGGAATGAAGATAAAATCTCCATCTACCGGGTCGCAGGGTTCACCGTCAAAGGCGTTGCCCTGCTTGGTGCAGATGTCCGGTTTCCGGCCAGCTCGCGGGTCCACGTCCACCAGGAGGCGGCCCGTTCCGTCATCGTAGACCGGGCGGCTCCAGCTATCTCGGCCACGGTGGAAGATGGGCAGCAGTCCGCAAGTGTGGGGGTGGTAGGCCACGCCCACGGCGTTCTCCAGCTTTCCAGCCGGCGTCCCGTAGATGCTTTCCCCGTTGGGGGTCAGCAGGGACAGCATCTCCGACATCGCGGCCCCGTCCCGGACGTGCCAGTAGGTGATCGGGGCGGCGTCGCAAACGACGCTGCGCCCTCCCGACCGGATGCGGATGACTTCGCACCCACAGTTCTTGCACTTCATCGGTATCAACCTCCAATCGCGGCCCGCTCCGGCGCACCGGACAGGCGAGTTGTCGGGTCAAATTGCTTGCCGTCCTGGTAGCCCAGGGCGCGGTAGGCGTCGCGCCAGCCGCCGGTCTTCTCCTTGCCGAAAGATGTCTTCTTGCCCATGTCGGCCATGTTGTCATCTACGGCCTTGGGGACCACCATCACAAGGCCCCATTCCTGGTGCTCTTCTTCCTGCTCGCGGAAAGCAGCCGCCACGCCACGGGTGAAGCCCCATCCGTAGGCGTTGCACTTCTCACGGTAGGTCCCGGACGGGTCGCTGGGGTCCCGCTTGATGTTGGCCTTGATGGAGGCCATCACGCAGTCGTAGGCGTAGAGGAAAATCCTCTTTGCAATCTCGAAGTCCTCTTCCAGCCCCACCAGGCCAATCCTGTTCGTCTTGCAGCCAGCGCCCCGGTTCCGGTAGGCCCGGCAGCAGTAGTGCTCCGCGATGATAGCGGAGAGGGAGACGGCCCAGGGGTTCGTCATAGCGGTGCAAGTGACGTCCAGGACCTCCCGGATGACTTTCACCTTGTCGGCCTTAACGACCTCTTCCGGCCTGAGCTTGTGCTCAGCCATGAGTTCGCGGGCCTTGAGCAGCGCGGCCTTGGCCTCGTTCTCATTCGGGCTTTCTGCCAGGGCCAGCAGCTTAGCGATTTTGTCCTTGATGTTGGTTGCCATTTGGTTAGCTCCTTTCGCACTTGGCCGCCGTTGCACCGGCGGTTTACGGCCTCTTGGTGTTGTAGTCCTTGAGCCTGATTTGGAGGGTGATTTCCTGCTTCCCGATGACCGCATACTCCAGGCGGGCTTCCAGAACTCCGGGGGACCCGTGCAGCTCCAGCCACCGCAGGCTCTTTGCGGTTCCGATGGTCTTAGGTCCCTCCTTGACGGTCACGGGAATATCATCGCTCGCCGCTCCGATGCAGCAGAGGAAAGACAGGACGCTTAGCCTCTTAGCCAACTTCATTCTCTCCTTTCAGCCATTCCAGGCACTCGGCCTTGGTTCCAAACTCTTCCGTCCAGGCATGGCCGGTGCTGTTGTCAATCCCGGTCCAGGTGCCGCCGGCCTCTCCCACCAGGAAGAGGCCCAGCGGCTCATACCGCCCGGTCTCAAAGCCGGAGGCCAGCAGATCGGCGGCCTCGGCCTGGGTGATTTCCTGCGGCTCCATGGCGTCTACTCCTTGTGGGCCGCCCGGTACGCCCGGTTCCGGGCGGTGAGGGCCTGGAAGAACTGCTTGCCGTTCTCAATCCCGCCCAGGATGCAGTCAAGCTCCCGCTCACAGGCCGCCTGCTTGTCTGCGTCGCCGCTCAGAAAGTGGGCCGCGATTTCGGCGTCCAGCTCGCACAGCCGCATTTCCGTTTCATAGTCAATCTCGGTGCTGCTCAAGGAGTAGATGTCGGTCTCAGTGACATCCACCCACCGGACGCCCTTGTAGACCTTGCCGGTAAACCGGGTGACGATACCGTCAATCTCGGCTTCCTGTTCCTGCATAGCCTTGTTGACCGCGCAGCAGGCGAAGCTATTTTCCATGCCGCTGTCCCGCATGGCCTCGCAAGCGCCGATGAGCTGCTGGTAGCAGTTCCAGGCGATGCGCCGGTCATCATGGGTTTCCTCGAAGCTCTTGAGGATGTCCGCGTACTTGTGGGTGAGGACTTCGCGGTGCAGATCGTACTTGTTGCGTTCCATAGGTCAGTTATCCTTTCCGCCGGTTGCACCCGGCCTTGTGGCTTCGGGATGGTCCAGAGGTTGCCGTTCGTACCGCCGTTACCGCCTGCCGGTCATCCCCGGAGCTATGCCCGCTTCCGACCCGGCTTTCACTGCCGCTTCCTGTTTTATCCTCTGGCCCGTTCCCTGGGCCGTTTGTTTTTGGGTTTTTACCTTATTCCTTTGGCTTGATTATATTATACCACATATGCGTGTTAAGTCAATAATATTAGCAAGCGAATGTGAGAAAATTTTTACCTTATTTTTTGGGTATTTTGTATTCCAGATTGGAGGTGTCTGAATGACGATTTGCGAGCGACTGTTTGAAGAGCTTGACCGGCGCGGCCTGACGGCCTACGGTCTTTGCCGACACCTCGGAGTGGCTACAAGCGTCACTACTGGATGGAAACAACGTGGGACGGACCCGCCTGCAAAATACGTGGTACGCATTTGCGAGTTTTTGGGGTGCTCAATCAGCTACTTCCTGACCGGCAGCGACACGGAGCCAGAAACAAAAAAATCGCCCGCCCCCGGAATATCCGAGAACGGGCGAGAGATGCTGGAGCTTTACGAGAAGCTGCCGGAACGGGAGCAGATACTCTTGATAGGCCGCCTCCAGGAAATGACCGCGCCCCTGCTGGGCGAAGTCAAAAAGGGCGGAACCACCGAGGCCGCGTCCTCAAGCGGACGGGCCGTGTAATCTACGTCGATTTCAGGGGGTGATACCATGCAGAAGATAAGCCCGCAGACCGAGGCGCGTCTATCGGCCGGCGTCCAGAAGTTCCAGCCTATCCTACGCCGCGCCCAGCTTGCGGGCCGGAATGAGAGCGACACGGTAATGATAATCACGGACATTCTCTGTGAGGTCTTCGGCTATGACAAGTACGAAAACATCACTTCCGAGCTGTGCATCAAGCAGCAGTTTTGTGATCTGGCCGTCCAGCTCAACGGCAAAGTCCGCCTGTTGCTGGAGTGCAAGGCGGTGAGCGTGGCCCTCCGGGATGTCCACGTCTCCCAGGCCACAGGCTATGCGGCCAGCGCGGGGATTGATTGGGTGGTGCTCACCAACGGTATCACCTGGAGAATATACCAGGTCCTCTTCGGGAAGCCGGTGGAGACGGTGCTTGTCTGCGAGTTCAACTTCTGCGAGCTGAATGTGAACCGGCCAGAGGACTACGCGCCCCTCTACGCGCTGAGCGTCGAGGCTTTCCAGGAAGAGGGCAACGCGGCCCTGTCCCAGCTCTACGCCCAGCGCCGGGTCCTCAACCGCTTCATAGTGGGTCAAGTCCTCTTGAATGACTGGATGATTGGGACCATTCGCCGCTCCCTGGAGCGCCACTACCCAGGCGTGAAGATGGATGACGGGGAGGTCCGGCGCATACTCCGGGAAGAGGTCTTCCGCCATGAGATCGTCGAGGGACCCCAGGCAGAGGACGCCCGCCGGGACGTGGACGCCGCCAACGCCCGGATGCGGGCCGCGCAGAAAGAGCGTCGGAAATAGCCTGTTGAAAACTCTGTGGAAAAGCTGTTGAAAACTGGACCACCGAGAAAGCGGCCCGGAAAATAAGGTATCAATTGATACCGCATTTCAGAAAATAGGGTATCAATTGATACCGCAAACCCAAAAAATGTGGTATCAATCAGCACCCCATAATAAGACAGTATGTATATAAGACTTAGTAATTATAATATTCCTCTATGCGCGTGCGCGTGCGCGAATAGAGCGTACATCGGTATTGGAGGTTGTGAACTGTGGAAAACTTGCCTATCGGCTATCTGAGCTGTCGGAGCTGCGGCTCCATCGAAAACTGCGCGGACCTGGTCTCCGGCCTCTGCCCTGTATGCCGGAGGGAGAGGGCAGCCCACCTTGCCCAGCTCCAGAGCGACTACCAGGAGGCGCTGCAAGCCGGGGACCCCGCCGCCTCTGTGGAGATCGCCCAGCTCATCCGGGACTACCAGCAGTCCGAGGGCGTCCGGCTCAAGAACGTGCCAGAGGCCTACCGGGTCTCCTGAAAAGGGGCCTGTGCGTATTTGGCCCGTGGGAGGTCCTATAAGCGCTTCTCCGTTCTGGGGGTCCTGGTATATTCATAGACCCCCTATCGTGGCTCCTGGGCCGTCCTGCACCCGCTCTGGCATGAATTTGGGAGACTTCCGAAAGGGTGATTGAAATTCCAGCATACAAAGACGAACTGAGGAACACATGGTACGCGTCGTTTTACTACACCGACTGGCAGGGCAAGCGACGCCTCAAAAAGAAGCGGGGCTTCCAGCGCAAGAAGGACGCCCAGGCGTTTGAGGAAGAGTTCTTGCGGACCCGCGCCCGGAGCTGTGACATGACCTTTCGCTCTTTCGCAGAAATCTACCTGGGGGACATGGAGCCGCGTCTCAAGCGGACCACCATGCAGAACAAGCGGTATCTCATCGAGCACCGGGTCCTCCCGTTCTTCGGGGACCTCCCGCTCAACGAGATTACCCCGGCCCACGTTCGCAAGTGGCAATCGCAGCTTCTCGCGGACAAGGTGGCCCCGACCTATGCAAAGACCATCAACAACCAGCTTTCGGCCATATTCAACTACGCCTGCAAATACTACGGCCTGGGTATCAATCCGGCCCGCCTCGCCGGTAGCGTGGGCAAGAAAGACGCCCAGGAGATGTCATTCTGGACGGTGGAGCAGTTCAACCAATTCATCCCCCACGTCAAGAAGCTGCCCGCCCGGACCGGCCTATCGGTTCTGTTCTGGACCGGCCTGCGGATAGGGGAGCTGCTGGCGCTCTGCCCGGAGGACATCGACCTGGAGGCCCGGACCCTTACCGTCCGCCGGAACTTCCAGAGCGTAGAGGGCGAAGAGGTCATAACGGACCCAAAGACCCAGCGAGGCCGCCGGGTGATACCGCTGCCGGAAAAGCTGTGCGATGAGATACGGGCCTATGAGAACGCCCTATACGACCCCCAGCCGGATGACCGGCTCTTTCCGTTTACGAAGCACTACTTCCGGCGGGCGATGCTCAAGGGGTGTGCGGAGGCCGACATGGACCCTATCAGGCTCCACGATCTGCGCCATTCCCACGCCGCCCTGCTCATCCACCTGGGGACGCCTATCCTGCTGGTGAAAGAGCGCCTGGGCCATGAGGATATACAAACGACGCTGCGGACCTATGGACACCTGTACCCCACCACCAGCGATGAAGCGGTCAAAAAGATGGATGATTTGATGCGTTAATGCCAAAGTAATGCCACAGAAACAGAAAAAGCCCCGCAAACCCTTGATTTATCAGGGCTTGCGGGGCTTTTGTACTTTATTCCCACTCGATGGTTGCCGGGGGCTTGGACGTGATGTCGTAGCAGATGCGGTTGATACCCTGCACTTCGTTGACGATACGCACAGAAATCTTATCCAGCACCTCATAGGGGATGCGGGCCCAGTCAGCGGTCATAAAGTCGCTGGTGGTTACGGCACGGAGAGCCAGGGTATAGTCGTAGGTGCGGCCATCGCCCATAACGCCAACGGAGCGGGTGTTGGTAAGCACAGCGAAATACTGGTTGAGGTTCTTGTCCTCGCCGGCCTTGGCAATCTCATCCCGGAAGATGAAGTCGGCCTGACGCAGAATGTCCGCTTTCTCCTTGGTGATGTCTCCGATGATACGGATGGCAAGACCGGGACCGGGGAAGGGCTGACGGGACACCAGGTACTCAGGCAGTCCCAGCTCGCGGCCCAGCTGACGCACCTCGTCCTTGAAGAGCATACGCAGAGGCTCGATGATCTCCTGGAAGTCCACATAGTCGGGCAGGCCGCCCACGTTGTGGTGGCTCTTGATGACGGCGGCGTCACCGGCGCCCGACTCGATCACGTCGGGATAGATGGTGCCCTGAGCCAGGAAGTCCACCTTGCCGATCTTCTTGGCCTCTTCCTCAAAGACGCGGATAAACTCCTCGCCAATGATCTTACGCTTGCTCTCCGGGTCAGAGATCCCGGCCAGCTTGCCCAGGAAACGCTGCTCGGCGTCCACACGGACAAAGTTGATATCCCACTTGGAGAAGGCCTGCTCCACTTCGTCGCCCTCGTTGAGACGCATGAGGCCGTGGTCCACAAACACACAGGTGAGCTGGCTGCCTACCGCCTCGGCCAGCAGCGCGGCCACCACGGAGGAGTCCACACCGCCGCTGAGGGCCAGCAGCACCTTGCCGCTGCCTACCTTCTCCCGTACCTGCTGGATGGCGGTCTTGCAGTAGTCCTCCATGGTCCAGTCACCAGCGGCATGGCACACCTCATAGAGGAAGTTGCGGATCATGGCGATGCCGTTCTCGGTGTGGTTAACCTCGGGGTGATACTGCACGCCGTAGAAGCCACGCTTCTCGTCGGCAATGGCCACGTTGGGGCAGGCGTCGGAGTGGGCAGTGAGGGCAAAGCCCTCAGGCACCTTGGCCATATAGTCGCCGTGGCTCATCCAGGAGATGCCCTCCTCAGGCAGTCCCCGGAACAGCTTGCAGGCGGTATCGTAGTAGGTCTTGGTCTTGCCGTACTCCCGGGCGGAGTCATCCTGGGCCTCGGTGACCTGACCGCCCAGAGCATGGGCCATGAGCTGGCAGCCGTAGCAGATGCCCAGAATGGGTACACCCCAGGTAAAGATCTCCGGATCCACGTGGGGAGAGGTCTCCAGGTAGACGCTGTTAGGGCCACCGGTAAAGATGATGCCGATGGGGTTCATGGCCTTCAGCTCCGCCAGAGGGGTGGTGTAGGGCTTTACTTCACAGTACACATTGCACTCCCGGACCCGGCGGGCAATCAGCTGGTTATACTGGCCGCCGAAATCCAGAACGATCACAGTCTGATGGGACATAACAACTTCCTTTCTTACGCTGGACGCTTTGCCCAGGTTTTACACATCTTTTACTCATTGTTCCTTGTTCCCGTTCGCCGCAAGGGCTATACTGAAACCATGCAGAAGAAAGGAGGGAACAGAATGGACTTTCATTGGGACGCCTCCGCCGATCTGGAGGATCTGATCTACGAGAACCAGGACGTATCCGCCAGCGAGCGGTAATCATATACCATCCAAAAGGCCGCACCGGAGGGTGTGGTTTTTTTCTGCCCTGCGGCAGCTCTCCCAAATAAAAGACCCATCCCCCGGCGAGTTTGGTCGCCGGGGGAATTGAGTTTTCAGCGAAAGAATTTCCGCCTTAGATCTTGGTGATGTCGATGGGCTTCAGGTCAACGCTGCGGCTCTGCTCCCGCACGGTGAGCACCGCACGGGCGGTGTCGATGGCGGTGACGCAGGTCACGCTGTGCTCCACGGCGGAGCGGCGGATCTTAAAGCCGTCGCTGTCGTGCTTGCGGCCCTTGGTGGGGGTGTTGATGATCATGTCCACCGTTCCGGAGGCGATCATATCCAGGATGTTGGGGTGGGACTGGGAGACGCGGTTGACCCGCTTGCAGGCGATGCCCGCCTCAGTGAGGGCATCGCAGGTGCCGGAGGTGGCAAAAATCTCAATGCCCATCTCCTCAAAGCCCCGGGCGATGCCAACCATCTCGGCCTTGTCCTCGTCCTTGACGGTGACGATGACCCGGCTGCCGCGCTTGGGCACCTTCAGACCAGCACCCTTGAAGGCCTTCAGCAGAGCCTGGGGATAGGTCTCAGCCAGACCCAGCACCTCGCCGGTGGACTTCATCTCCGGGCCAAGGCCGGTGTCCACGTCGGTGAGCTTCTCGAAGGAGAAGACGGGAGCCTTGACGGCATAGTACTTGGCCTCGGGGTAGAGACCGGTGCCGTAGCCCAGGTCTTTCAGCTTCTGGCCCAGCATGACCTTGGTAGCCAGGTCGATGATGGGCACGCCGGTGACCTTGGAGATATAGGGGATGGTACGGGAGGAACGGGGGTTGACCTCGATGACATAGATGTCGTCGTTGTAGAGGATATACTGGGCGTTGATGAGGCCGATGACGCCCAGGTGCTTGGCCATGTTCTTGGTGTGCTTCAGGATAAGCTCACGGTGCTTGTCCTCCAGATTGATGGGAGGATACACAGCAATAGAGTCGCCGGAGTGCACGCCGGCACGCTCCACGTGCTCCATGATGCCGGGGATAAGGATATCCTCGCCGTCGAACACGCCGTCCACTTCCAGTTCCCGGCCCATCAGATACTTGTCGATGAGGATGGGGTGCTCCTGGACAGTCATGTTGATGATGCGCATGAAGTCCTCAATGTTGCGGTCGGTGTAGGCGATCTCCATGCCCTGGCCGCCCAGCACGTAGGAGGGGCGCACCAGCACGGGATAGCCCAGCTCGTTGGCAGCCTTCAGAGCCTCCTGAGTGGTGTAGACGGTGCGGCCCTTAGCGCGGGGGATGCCACACTTCTCCAGAATTTCGTCAAAGCGCTCCCGGTCCTCGGCGGCGTCCACGCCGTCGGCGGGGGTACCCAAGATCTGCACGCCCATCTCGGTCAGAGCCTTGGCCAGCTTGATGGCGGTCTGTCCGCCGAACTGAACCACGGCGCCCCAGGGCTTCTCCTGCTCTACGATGTTCTGCACGTCCTCGGCGGTGAGGGGCTCGAAGTAGAGCTTGTCGGCTACGTCGAAGTCGGTGGAGACGGTCTCGGGGTTGTTGTTGACGATGATGGTCTCATAGCCCAGGCGCTTAAAGGCCCAGACGGAGTGGACGGAGCAGTAGTCAAACTCGATGCCCTGGCCGATACGGATGGGGCCGGAACCCAGCACCAGCACCTTCTTGCGGCCGTCGCCGGTATCCACCGCCTCATTCTCTCCGTCGTAGGAGGAGTAGTAGTAGGGGGTCTCGGCGTCAAACTCGGCCGCACAGGTATCAACCATCTTGAAGGAGGGGATGATGCCGTACTTCTCCCGCAGAGCCTTTACCTCGACCTGCTTCATGCCGCACAGGGTGCCGATGTAGCTGTCGGCAAAGCACATCTCCTTGGCGCGCTTCAGGGTATCAGCATCGGGAGCGCCCTTGCAGGCCTTCAGTTCCTCCTCCATGTCGATGATGCGCTTGAAGCCATCCAGGAACCAGATGTCCATCTTGGTGATGTGGTTGATCTTCTGGGGGGAGAAACCGCGGCGCAGAGCCTCTGCCACCACGAACAGACGCTCGTCGGTGACCTGGACCAGCAGGTCCTCGATCTCGTCGGTATACAGGCCCTCCAGCTTGTCCAGCTTCAGGGCGCGGACGTTGAGCTCCAGAGAGCGGATGGCCTTCATCAGGGCTCCCTCAAAGGAGTTGGCAATGGCCATAACCTCGCCGGTGGCCTTCATCTGGGTGCCCAGAGTACGGCTGGCGGTGGTGAACTTATCAAAAGGCAGACGGGGGATTTTCAGCACGCAGTAGTCGATGGTGGGCTCGAAGCAGGCGGTGGTCTTGCCAGTCACCGCGTTGGGGATCTCGTCCAGAGTGTAGCCCAGAGCTACCTTGGCCGCCACCTTGGCGATGGGATAGCCGGTGGCCTTGGAGGCCAGAGCGGAGGAACGGGACACACGGGGGTTAACCTCGATAACAGCGTACTCAAAGCTGTCGGGATTCAGAGCAAACTGACAGTTACAGCCGCCCTCGATCTCCAGGGCGGAGATGATGTCCAGAGCGGCGGAGCGCAGCATCTGGTACTCCCGGTTGGCCAGAGTCTGGGTGGGGGCCACCACGATGGAGTCGCCGGTGTGCACGCCCACGGGGTCGATGTTCTCCATGGAGCAGATGGTGATCACGTTGCCCGCGGAGTCACGCATGACCTCAAACTCGATCTCCTTCCAGCCGGCGATGCAGCGCTCGATGAGCACCTCGCTGACGCGGCTGAGGTTGATGCCGCGGTCGGCGATCTCCCGCAGAGAGGCCTCGTCATAGGCGATGCCGCCGCCGGTACCGCCCAGGGTGTAGGCGGGACGGACGATGACGGGGTAGCCGATTTCGTTGGTGAAGGCTACGGCGTCCTCCACGGAGTTGACCACCTTGGAGGTGACGCAGGGCTGGCCGATGGACTCCATGCAGTCCTTAAAGCCCTGGCGGTCCTCCGCCTTGTGGATGGACTCGGGGCTGGTGCCCAGCAGCTTCACGCCATACTTGGCCAGAGTGCCGTCCTCATACAGAGCCATAGCCAGGTTCAGGCCGGTCTGGCCGCCCATGTTGGGCAGCAGGGCGTCGGGACGCTCCTTCTCGATGATCTGGGTCACCGAGTGGATGTTCATAGGCTCGATATACACATGGTCAGCAATATCCTTGTCGGTCATGATGGTGGCGGGGTTGGAGTTGATCAGCACCACCTCCATACCCTCTTCCTTCAGAGCACGGCAGGCCTGGGTGCCGGCGTAGTCAAACTCAGCGGCCTGGCCGATGACGATGGGGCCGGAACCCAACACCAGGACCTTTTTCACATCGGTATACTTGGGCATTACCGGGCACCTCCCTGATCCATGGATTCAATAAAGCGGTTAAACAGATATTCCGTGTCCTTGGGGCCGGCGTTGGCCTCGGGGTGGAACTGGGTGGTAAAGCAGTTGGGACGCTTATAGCGCAGGCCCTCACAGGTGCCGTCGTTGACGTTGATGTGGGAGACCTCAGCCACAGCGGGGTCAACCGACTCAGACAGGACCATATAGCCGTGGTTCTGGCTGGTGATGAACACCCGGCCCTTCTCCAGATCCCGCACGGGGTGGTTTCCGCCCCGGTGACCGTAGGCCAGGCGGCCGGTCTTGGCGCCGGTGGCCAGAGCCAGCAGCTGGTGGCCCAGACACACGCCGAAGAGGGGGATGTCGCTCTCATAGAGCTTCTTCAGCTCGGCAATGATCTCCACATTCTCCGCCGGATCGCCGGGGCCGTTGGAGAGCATCACGCCGTCATACTTGCCGCCCAGCAGCTCCTCGGCCTTGGTAAAGGCGGGCACTGCGGTGACCTTGCAGCCGCGGCGGCGCAGGCACTCGATCATGTTCTGCTTGACGCCGAAGTCCATCATGGCCACGTGGTGACGCTCCTCGCCATAGGCGGGGAAGACCTCGGGCTCCTTCCGGGTGACCCGCTCTACCGTTCCGGTCACCTTATAGTTCTTCAATTTCTCCATGATCTCGGCAACATTAAAATGCTCCGCACAGGTGAGCATACCATTCATGCTCCCCTGACTACGGAGTATCTTGGTCAGAGCACGGGTATCCACGTTCTCAATGCCGCTGATATCGTGCTTTTTTAAATAGTTGTCCAGAGTGTCCTCACAGCGGAAATTGCTGCCCCGGGGGGACAGATGACGAACCACCAGCGCCTCCACCCAGGGACGGCTGGACTCGTTGTCCTCGCTGTTGACGCCATAGTTGCCGATCAGAGGATAAGACATCACCACACCCTGACCCGCATAGGAGGGGTCGGTCAGGATCTCCTGATAGCCGGTCATAGAGGTGTTGAACACCATCTCACAGATCCGGTCGGAGGTACTGCCGATGCTGGTCCCGGAAAATACGCTTCCGTTGGCCAGGATCAAAGTCGCTTTCATCAATTCTCTCACACGCCCTTCCGTTCCAGTTCACTTTTTCCTGTCGTAACAACGCAATGTTCAAAGTGTTTCAAGATATTGTATCGAAAATTCTTATACAATGCAAGAGGCATCCGTTATTTTTTCAAAATCTTTCTCCCTGCTTTTTTCCAAGGAATATCCGCCGTAAATTTTGGGCAAACTGGACAAACAATACTCGCCGGGAGGGAAGGAAATGTTTACCGGTTTTGTGCGCACGGTGATCTTATATCTGGTTTTGATCGTGGGCATCCGCCTGATGGGCAAGCGGCAGGTGGGGGAGCTGGAACCCTCGGAGCTGGTGCTGTCCCTGGTCATTGCTGACCTGGCTGCGGTCCCCATGCAGGATTTCGGTATTCCCCTTTTGGCCGGAGTGATCCCCATCCTCACCCTGCTGGCCCTGACCATGATCCTCTCTGTGCTCACCATGAAGCACGTGGGCTTTCGCGCCCTGCTGTGCGGGCGCCCCAGCGTGATCATCCGCCGGGGAAAGCTGGACCAGGGGGAGATGCGCCGCAACCGCCTGACGGTGGATGAGCTGATGGAGGAGCTGCGCTGCCAGGGCTACGCCGACCCCTCCGTGGTCTGGTACGCCATTTTGGAGACCAACGGGCAGCTCTCCGTCCTCCCCAAGGCCCAGGAAAAGCCCCTCACCCTGGCCCAGTTGGGCCAGAATCCAACCGAGTCCGGGCTTCCCCTGGTCCTCATCAGCGACGGGCATGTACTGGAGCATAACCTCACCGCCCGGGGCGTGGACCGGAACTGGTTGGAAAAGGAGCTGGGGCGCCAGGGCTGCAGTGACCCCAGCGCCGTCTTTTTGATGACGCTGGATGAGACCGGCGGCGTCTATCTGGCGCCTAAACAGGAGGAATAAGATGAAACGGCTTTGGATGGCGGTCCTTCTTCTGGCCGCGCTGTTGTCTTTGTGTCTGGTCAACGCCTGGTATTCCCTCACCCTCACCCGGCAGCTGTCTGAGCAGCTGGACCAGGCCCAGGCCCTGGTGGAGCAGGACCAGTGGGATCAGGCCCGCTCCATCACCCAGGAGGTTTACGACAGCTGGAACGGCCACCACTTTTACCTGCATGTCTTTCTGCGCCACTCGGACACCGACCAGATCCTGCGCACCTTCCGCCAGGTGATCCAGTACCTGGATTTGGAGGAGCTGGACCAGTATGCCGCCGCCAATGCGGATCTGGTGGCTCAGCTGGAGCTGCTCTCTGAGATGGAGCAGCCCAGTCTGGTCAATATTTTATAAGTAAAACAAGAGGACGGCTCTGTCTGAGCCGTCCTCTTGTTTGTCCGATTTGATTATTCCACCGTGACACTCTTGGCCAGGTTCCGGGGCTTGTCGATGTCACACCCCCGCATCAAAGCCACGTAGTAGGCAAACAGCTGCATGGGGATGACCTCCAGGGAGGGCAGGAACATGGGGTTGACCTCCGGGATGGTCATGGCGCTGTCCACCAGGCTCTCCAGAGCCTCTTTGTGGTTTTCACAGGCGATGCCGATCACGTCAGCTCCCCGGGCCTTGACCTCCTTGACGTTGCTCATGAGCTTCTTAAATAGCTCGTTCCACCCCGCCAGAGCTACCACCAAGGTGCCGTCCTCAATGAGGGAGATGGTGCCGTGCTTGAGCTCACCGGCGGCGTAGGCCTCGGAGTGGATATAGGAGATCTCCTTGAGCTTCAGGGAGCCCTCCAGGCCCACGGCGTAGTCGATGTTGCGGCCGATAAAGAAGACCGAGTTGTGGTTAAAGTAGATGGAGGCATAGTACTGGATCTTCTCCGTGTCCCTCAGAATGGCCTCCGCCTTGGCAGGCAGCGCGCGCAGCTCCTCCACAAGAGCGTGGTACTCCTCCTCACTCACCCGGCCCAGCAGGTCGGCAAAATAGAGACCCAGCAGATAGACCACCGCCAGCTGGGTGGAGTAGGCCTTGGTGGTGGCCACGGCGATCTCCGGGCCAGCCCAGGTATAGAGCACGTCGTCCGACTCCCGGGCGATGGTGGAGCCCACCACGTTGACAATGGACAAAATCCGGGCGCCCAGCCGCTTGGCCTCCCGCATGGCGGCCAGGGTGTCGATGGTCTCACCCGACTGGCTGATGACCAACGCCAGGGTATGTTTGGTCACAATGGGGGCGCAGTACCGGAACTCAGAGGCCAGGGTGACCTCCACCGGGATGCGCAGCAACCGCTCCAGAATGTACTTGGCGGCCATCCCTACGTGGTAGGAGGAGCCGCAGGCAATGACGTACAGCCGGTCCAGGTCCTCCAGTTCCCCCTTGGTGATGGTCACATCGTCCAGCACCACTTTGCCGTCCCGCAGGCGGGGAGAGATGGTGTCCCGGATGGCCTTGGGCTGCTCCATGATCTCCTTGAACATAAAGTGCTCATAGCCGCCCTTTTCCGCCGCCGAGATCTCCCAATCCACGCGGGAGGTCTCCTTCTCCACCGGCTGGACCAGGGAGTTATACACCTTGACTCCATCCGGGGTAAGCACCGCCATCTCGCCGTCATCCAGGTAGCAGACCTCCCGGGTGTAGCGGATCAGGGCGGTAACGTCGCTGGCCAGCATGGTAAAGCCCTGGCCCAGGCCCAGGATCAGGGGGGAGTCCTTCCGCACCGCCACCAGCTTATCCGGCTCGTCGGCGCACACGATGCCCAGAGCATAGGCTCCCTGAATCCGGTGGAGCACCTTGGACACTGCGTCCAACAGGTCCCCCTTGTAGTAGTAGTCCAGCAGCTGGGCCACCACCTCGGTGTCAGTCTCCGAGACGAATTGGACCCCCTTGGACTCCAGAAATTTCTTTAACTTTGCGTAGTTTTCAATGATACCGTTGTGTACCACCGCCATGCGGCCGGACTGGCTCACCTGGGGGTGGGAGTTTACGTCGTTGGGGGCTCCGTGGGTGGCCCAGCGGGTGTGGCCCACTCCCATCAGTCCGGGGACATCCTGTCCCTCCCGGGTCAGGTCCCGCAGTACCTGGAGACGGCCTTTGGCCTTCACCACCTGCAAGCCCTTTTCTGCATCGTACACCGCCAGGCCCGCCGAGTCATAGCCCCGGTACTCCAGCCTGGACAGCCCATCCAGCAAAATAGGGGCTGCCTGTTCCTTGCCGATAAAACCAACGATTCCGCACATATTGACTGTTCCTCCTAAAACTTGGATCTGGAGGGCAAACTCGCAGCCATTTGAACCTCGTTATCCGGTCCCAGCCCTTCTGTTTTGCGGTCACCCGCATATTTGTAGGCTGAGTACGCGCCCGGACCGGGCACGGAAGGGCATCCGCCGAATTTACGGGACAGAGTTCTGTCCTTTCGATACTCCCTTCTCCTCGTCGTCCTGCCCGTATAGGACAGGCGCTGGCGCTTTGTGATGGGATCGCCCCATAGCCTCCTTTCTCTCTGCGATATGGTATAAAAAAGCGCAGTGCGCCTTTTTATCAAAGCATGCTCCGGTCCTCCGGATTGATGGACCGGATGGGACGGCAGGGGTTGCCCACTGCCAGTACGTTTTCCGGGATATCCCGACTGACCACACTGCCCGCACCGATCACCGACCCGGAGCCGATCGTCACCCCGGGCAGCACCACCACGTTGCCCCCGATCCACAAGTTGTCGCCTACGGTGATGGGTTTTGCAAACTCCAGCAACGCGTTGCGGGTGGGATAGTCCAAAGGGTGTCCGGCAGTATAGAAGCCGCAGTTGGAGGCGATGAACACATTGTCCCCGAACGTCACCGGGGCGCAGTCCAGGATGACGCAGTTGTAGTTGGCAAAGAAGTTCTCGCCCACCTTGATGTAGCTGCCATAGTCACAGCGAAACTGAGGATTGATGGCGCAGTTCTTTCCCACCTTGCCAAGCAGCTGCCGCAGCACTTCCATACGCAGCTCCGTCTCTGCCATGGGCAGGGCGTTGAGCTGGCGGCACAGCAGGTCGGCCCGGTGCCGCGCGGCATTCAGCTCGGGTTCATCCGCACAGTAGAGCTGCCCGGACAACATTTTCTCTCGCTCTGTCATCCTTTTCCATCTCCTTCACGGGATGTTATCCTGAAAAACAGCCCTATTATAGCGGCCACCCCGCCCCTCGTAAAGAGAATTTAACGAAAAATAATTTTTATTTTGATTTCTTTATGAAATACGTTTTCAACCCTATCCCAACAAAAACACCGCCCTTCCAACATTCGAAGAGCGGTGTCTTTTGTATTTTTATTTGGTTTACCGGCCCAGCATGGTGCGGATGCGGGCCACAGCCTCCTTGGTAGCGTCGGCATCGCCGAAGGCGGTCAGGCGGATATACCCCTCGCCGCTGGGACCAAAGCCCGCGCCGGGGGTGGTGACCACGTTGGCCTCCTTCAGCAGCTTGTCAAAGAACTCCCAGGAGCCCATGCCGTCGGGGGTCTTGAGCCAGATGTAGGGGGCGTTCACGCCGCCAAAGCAGGTGAGACCCGCCTCGGTCAGGCCCTCCCGGATGACCCGGGCGTTCTCCTGGTAATAGGCGATGGTTTCCTTGATCTGGCGCTGGCCCTCCTCGGTGTAGACAGCGGCAGCGCCCCGCTGGATCACATAAGGCACGCCGTTGAACTTGGTGCACTGGCGGCGGTTCCACAGGGCGTTGAGCTTGGCCCCGTCCCGCTCCAGCTCCATGGGCACGACGGTGTAGGCGCAGCGGTTGCCAGTAAAGCCGGCGGTCTTGGAGAAGGACCGGAACTCGATGGCGCAGGTGCGGGCCCCCTCGATCTCATAGATGGTGTGGGGCACGTCGTCCTGGGTGATGAAAGCCTCATAGGCGGAGTCGTAGAGGATGACAGCCTTGTTCTCATTGGCGTAGTCCACCCAGGCCTTTAGCTGCTCCTTGGTAGCCACGGTGCCGGTGGGGTTGTTGGGGAAGCACAGGTAGATCATATCCACCTTCTCCTGGGGGATCTGGGGAGTAAACCCGTTCTCCTCCACGCAGGGCATGTAAACCAGTTTGGACCACTTGCCCAGCTCCTCCTGGAAGTCACCAGCCCGGCCGGCCATGGCGTTGGTATCCACGTACACGGGGTAGACAGGGTCACACACGGCCACCACGTTGTCGGCGCCGAAGATGTCGCCGATGTTGCCGCAGTCGCTCTTGGCGCCGTCGGAGACAAAGATCTCGTTGGGCTTGATGTCCACGCCCCGGGCGGCATAGTCGGTCTTGGCAATGGCCTCCCGCAGGAAATCGTAGCCCTGCTCAGGACCGTAGCCGTGGAAGCCCTCAAAGGTGCCCATCTCATCCACTGCCTTGTGCATGGCTTCGATGACAGCGGGGGCCAGAGGCCGGGTCACGTCACCGATGCCCAGACGGATCATCTTGGCCTCGGGGTGCTCGGCGGTGTAAGCGGCCAGACGGCGGGCGATCTCAGAAAACAGATAGCTGCCGGGCAGCTTGAGGAAATTTTGGTTCACTTTGGTCATAGCGTACCGCTCCTTTGTGCCGTAAGGGCAAAGTTTCATGGTTGATATTATCCCCGATGCTCCCCCGGTTGTCAATCTAAATTTCCCCCTGGAACACCGTGCGGGCCGGGCCGGTCAGCAGGATGCGGCCGCTCTCCCGCTCCCACTCCACCTTCAGCTCGCCCCCGGGCAGCGCCACCGTGGCCCGCCGGTCGCACCGCCCCGACTTGACCGCCGCCGCCAGCACCGCGCAGGCTCCCGTCCCGCAGGCCAGGGTGGGGCCGCTCCCCCGCTCCCACACCCGCACCCGCAGCCGGTCCCGGGCCTCCACAGCAACAAACTCAATGTTCCATTCCCCGGGAAAGGCCGGGTCCCGCCCCAGAGCCGCTCCCCGCACCTCCAGGTCGATCTCCTCTGGCTCCGGGCAGAAAACCACCCCGTGGGGATTGCCCATGTCCACCGGATACACCGTCTCCCCCTGCACCTCCAGCGGCGGACTCAGTTTGGGCTCTCCCATATCCACCGTGACCTCCCGCACCTGTCCCCCCAGCACATGCAGGCGGAGAAACCGGGGGCCGGCGTCGGTATCGATGGTCAGGCAGGTCTTTCGGGTCAGGCCGTTGTCGTACACGTATTTGCCCACGCACCGGATGCCGTTGCCGCACATGGCCCCCCGGGAGCCGTCGGCATTGTACATCTCCATGGTAAAGTCCCCCTCCCGGCCCGGCCGGATGCAGATGAGCCCGTCCGCCCCCACCCCAAAGTGGCGGTCCGACAGCGTTACCGCCAGCCCCGGCAGGTCCTCCGGGACCTCTTTGAGGCAGTTCAAATAGATATAGTCATTTCCCAGACCCTCCATTTTGGTAAAGCGCATGCCCGCTCCTTTCCCCGCTCAGCCCCTCCGGGCAGCACACGCCCGGACCTACACCGGAAAGCATATGCCCCTTTGCCCCCTCTTAGCACCCGCCCGCCGCTCCCCTCCTGTTTTCCCGTCCTTTTTCCTCTTTTGTGAATTTTTCCACATCCGCCCCCAGCTGATTTGGAAAGTTTGTCGCAATCCAAACTTGAAAAATTGCGGTTTGGATAGTATCGTATTATTATTATTCGGGCGCGGCCTCAGGACCGCACCACACTACGGCAAGTGGGGCAAGGACGTCCACCCAGGGCGGTCTTGTCTTCTTTTTTACCCCGGCACCGCCAAAATCAGAGGAAAGGGTTTGAGATAATGAGCGATAAAATCACGGAGTTCTTTGGCTCCAACGTGTTCAGCACCTCGGTCATGCAGGAGCGCCTGCCCAAGAAGGTCTTTGCTGAAGTCATGGACGTGATGGAACACGGCGGCAACATCAGCATCGCCACTGCCGACATCGTGGCCAACGCCATGAAGGACTGGGCTGTTGAGAAGGGCGCCACCCACTACACCCACTGGTTCCAGCCTCTTACCGGCATCACCGCCGAGAAGCACGACGCCTTTATGACCCGCCCCGAGGACAGCAAGACTCTCCTGCAGCTCACCGGCAAGCAGCTCATCATGGGCGAGTCCGACGCCTCCTCCTTCCCCTCCGGCGGCCTGCGCTCCACCCACTACGCCCGGGGCTACACCGCCTGGGATATGACCTCCCCCGCCTTTGTCAAGGAGATGACTGCCGGCACTATCCTGTGCATCCCCACCATCTTTGTCTCCTATAACGGTGAGGCGCTGGACAAAAAGACCCCCCTGCTGCGCTCCATGGAGGCCATCAACACCCAGGGTCTGCGTATCCTGCGCCTGTTCGGCAACACTCAGGCCCAGAAGGTCTTCCCCTCGGTCGGCCCTGAGCAGGAATACTTCCTGGTAGACCGGGAAAAGTACCTCAACCGCCGGGATCTCATCTACACCGGCCGCACCCTCTTCGGTGCTCCCGCCCCCAAGGGCCAGGAGCTGGACGACCAGTACTTCGGCGTCATCCGTGAGCGGGTGGGCGACTTCATGTCCGACCTGAACCAGGAGCTGTGGAAGCTGGGCATCCCTGCCGTCACCCAGCACAATGAGGTGGCCCCCGCCCAGCACGAGATGGCCCCCATCTACACCATGTGCAACCTGGCCGTGGACCAGAACCAGCTGACCATGGAGACCATGAAGCGGGTAGCCACCCGCCACGGTCTGGTGTGTCTGCTCCACGAAAAGCCCTTTGCCGGCGTCAACGGCAGCGGCAAGCACAACAACTGGTCCATCGGCACCGACACCGGTGAGAACCTGCTGGACCCCGGCGACACCCCCAACGAGAACCTCCAGTTCCTGCTGGTCCTCTCCTGCATCATGAAGGCCGTGGACGTCCACGCCGACCTGCTGCGCCAGTCCGCCTCCTGTGTGGGCAACGAGCACCGTCTGGGCGGCCAGGAGGCTCCCCCCGCCATCATCTCCATCTTCCTGGGCGACCAGCTGGAGAGCGTAGTGGAGCAGATTGTCTCCAACGCCGACTCCATTAAGCTGCTGGCCACCGGCAAGCTGGACTCCGGTGTATCCACCGTCCCCGTTCTCAACCGTGACGCCACCGACCGCAACCGCACCACTCCCTTCGCCTTCACCGGAAACAAGTTTGAGTTCCGCATGGTGGGCTCTTCCGACTCCATCGCCGACGCCAACACCACCCTCAACGCCATCGTGGCCGAGGCCCTGTGTCAGGCCGCCGATGAGCTGGAAGCTGCCGACGACTTCTCCACCGCCTGCATGCAGGTCATCCACCGCAACATGACCGAGCATCAGCGCATCATCTTCAACGGCGACGGCTACTCTGAGGAGTGGGTCCAGGAGGCCGCCCGCCGCGGTCTGCCCAACCTGCCCTCCCTGGTGGACGCGGTGCCCGCGCTCACCACCCAGAAGGCTATCAACCTGTTCACTCGCTTTGGCATCTACACGCCCCAGGAGCTGGAAGCCCGGGCTGAGATCATGTACGAGACCTACATCAAGGTCATCAAGATCGAAGCCAACACCATGATCCATATGGCCGCCAAGCACTACATCCCCGCTGTCATCCACTACACCACCCGCCTGGCTCAGTCCATCAACGCCGTGGCCTCCGCCTGTCCTCAGGCCGAGCTGTCGGTGCAGCGCAAGCTGCTGCAGGAGGTAAGCCGCTACCTGGCCGACGCCTCCACCGCTCTGGAGCAGCTCAAGCCCCTGATGGGCCGGGTAGACTCCATCGACGGGGTCAAGGAGATGGCTCTGGCCTACCACGACGCGGTGGTACCCGCCATGGACGCCCTGCGCTACCCCATCGACACTCTGGAGCTGATGGTGGACAAATCCATCTGGCCTGTCCCCACCTACGGCGATCTGATGTTCGAGGTTTAAAAGGATATAACAAAATTGCCCGCCAGCCGGCGGGCAATTTTTTATGGGCATTTTTCCTTTCCATCCTTTTTCTCGTATCGTTCATTCTTTTTCGACACAGTCTAGGCTGGGAGGTGATCCACGTTGGAAGACAGTGAAGCACTTTTGCGTTTTATTCACAAAAATGCCGCCATGGGCGTCGGCACCCTGCCCCAGGCCCTCTCTCTGCCTCAGAGCCGGGCTATGACCTCCGCCCTTCAGGACCAGCTGCGGGAATACCGCTCTATCGCCGCCCGGTCCCAGAGCTACGCCAAGGAGAAGGGTCTTCATCTGAAAGGTCCGGGCAGTGCCGCGCTGACCATGTCGGGGATGATGCTCCGGGCCCAGACCGCTCTGGACCCCTCTACTTCCAAGCTGGCGGAGATGATGATCCAGGGCAGCACCATGGGCACGGTGGAGATGACCCGGCGTCTGCATCAGCTCTCGGATCAGTCTGACCCGGAACTGGTCTCGCTGGGCCGGCAGCTGTTACAGACAGAGGAACAAAACATTCAACAGATGAAGCGCTTTTTGTGAAAAAACTGCCCGCGGCCAAGCCGCGGGCAGTTTTCATTCTTATTTGTCCTTCAGCAGTTTGTTGAGCTCCTGCATAAAGGTATTGATGTCCTTGAACTGACGATAGACCGAGGCAAAGCGTACATAGGCCACCTCGTCCACCTTTTTCAGGCGCTCCATCACCAGCTCGCCGATCTGGGCGGAGCTGACCTCCCGCTCCATCTCGTTTTGCAGCTTCTGCTCGATCTCGTTGACGATGCCCTCCAGGGTCCCCACCGACACCGGCCGCTTCTCACAGGCCCGGATCAAACCGCCCATGACCTTGTTGCGGTCAAAGCTCTGGCGGCTGCCGTCCCGCTTGACCACCACCAAGGGCAGGCTCTCCACCGTCTCATAGGTGGTAAACCGCTTATGGCAGGACAGGCACTCCCGGCGGCGGCGAATGCTGGCTCCCTCCTCAGCGGGGCGGGAATCCACCACTTTACTCTCCAGATAGGCGCAATAGGGGCATTTCATTGGCAGTTCCTCCCAATTCAGGCGTCTTTGTTTTAGTGTAGCACATTTTTTCCTGCTGTGGTAGTCCCCACCGAAATTTATTTTCTTCTCCGGTGCTGTTTTTCTTCTCTGGGACATACCAGTTAAGTGGAGGTGACGCCATGTCCGTCCTGCACACACTGACTCAGCATCTCTGGTGCCCCTGGCTGCTGGGGGGCTTTCTGCTCACCGGGCTGGTCTACTCTTTTGGTTCGGGGTTTTTCCCCTTTTTCCACGCCCGGCTGTGGCTTCGTACCACGCTGGGCAGTCTGTTTCATTCCTCCAAGGCGAAAAATGGAGGCGGTCTGTCCTCCATCCAGGCCCTGGCCACCGCCCTGGCCTCCACCATGGGGACGGGCAGTATCGCCGGGGTGGCCGCCGCCCTGTGTCTGGGCGGTCCAGGGGCAGTCTTTTGGATGTGGGTGTCCGCCCTGCTGGGGATGATGACCAGCTGCGGGGAAAAGCTGCTGTCTGTGCGCTACCAGCGCCCAGCTTCCGGCGGCGGCCGCCAGGGCGGTCCCATGTTCTATCTGCGGGATGGGGTAGGCTCTCCCCTGCTGGCGGTCTGGTTCTCTCTGGCCTGTCTCCCCGCCACGCTGGCTGGGGGCGGGATGGTCCAGTCGGGTTCCATCGCCGCCTCCCTCCACGGGGCATTTGGCTGGCCGTCCCTGGCCATCGGTCTGGGCACCGCGGCTGCGGCGGGGATGATCCTTACCGGAGGCCTGGGCCGCATCGCCCGGGTATCCCAGGCTCTGGTCCCCACCATGGCCCTGCTTTATCTGGGCGGAGGCGCGCTGGTACTGCTACTGCGCTGGCAGCAGGTGCCCCAGGCCCTCTCTCTCATTTTCCGCTGCGCCCTCACGCCTCAGGCTGCTCTGGGAGGCGGTCTTGGCTGGACAGCGGCGGAGGCTCTGCGCCACGGGGTAGCCCGGGGAGTGTTCACCAATGAGGCGGGTTTGGGCACCTCCGCCATGGCCCACGGCGCCGCCGAAGTGGATCACCCCGCCCGTCAGGGCATGTGGGGCATTTTTGAGGTGTTCTTCGCTACCCTGCTCACTTGTACCCTCACCGCCCTGGTCATTCTGGTTGGGGGCGTGTATCAGCCGGAGACGGTACTCGCTCATCTGCGCCAGGGCACGCTTCCCGACTGGGCCTTGGGCGTTCCCCTCACTGCCCGCTCTTTTTCCGCCGTACTGGGAGAGGCAGGGGCATGGATCGTTTGGATCAGCCTGCTTCTGTTTGCCTTCTCCTCCATTCTCGGCTGGAGCTACTACGGTCAGCAGAGCCTGCGCTTCCTCACGGGCGGAGACCGCCTCCTCCCCCTGTACCGTGCTGTCTTTTTGGGATGTGTAGTCCTGGGGGCCTGCGGGAACAGCGCAGGACTTTGGCAGCTGGTGGACCTGTGCAATGCCCTGATGGCCATTCCCAACCTGCTGGCTCTGCTTCTGCTGGCTCCCCAGGCCCTGCGTCTGCTGCAGCAATGGGTTCAGCAACAAAATGCCCCGGTGTGACATGTCACACCGGGGCATTTTGCTTCGTTTAATCCAGGCAGAACATGGGGCGGGCCTCATCAAACAGGTCCACCATACCGCAGTAGTTGAGGGTCTCATAGGTCTCCAGCCACTGCTGCTGTTCCTCATTGAGCTCCTCCCGTTCCAGATACTCCCCATCTGCCGTGAGGATCCCCACCGGGGTGATGGCAGGCATCTCCTCATAGAGTTGAGAGAGGAAGTTCATAAAGCCGGTCAGCGGCATCCCCGCCAGCTTGGCGGTGAGCACACCCAGGTAGTTGGGGCTGATCATTAACCCCTCCTGCTCCTCAATATCATAGTTGGTCCAGATAAAGAAGGGGACCTGGTACTGCTGCATCACCTCTTCGGTGGTTCGCTCCGAGAGAGGCTTTCCGTAGAGTTTTTCATAAAACGCGTTTTTCAGAGGCGGCTGGTGATCGCCAAAGAAGACGATCATGGTGGGCTCACTGCTCTGTTCGTAGTGGGCCACCAGCTGCTCCAGCGCCTGGTCGCTCTCCAACACCAGAGATAAGTACTGCTCCGAGGAGTAGTCCGCCTGGCGCAGTTCGTCAGATACCGTCACGGTTTTCTCCAGGTTGTTCCAGCCCTGGGCGTAGCTGCTGTGGTTCTGCATAGTGACGTTGAAGATGAAGTTGGGGTCTCCCTGCTCCGCATCCGTGATCTGGAAGATGGTCTCATAGTCCGACTGGTCGGAGATGTAGTTGCGGATAAGGTAGGCGTTGTCCACGTCCTCCTGGTAGAGCTGGTTATCAAAGCGCATGTTGTTATACACGATGGGCCGGTTCCATCCCGAGGACTTATAGGGGTGAAAGGCGGTAGTTTCATAGCCGTTCACTCCAAACAGGGATGCCAGGGAGGGCATCCCTTCTTTGGTGTAGAGCTGGTAGGCTACCGTGTGGGGAGGCTGGAAGATGGTGGAGAACCCGGTGAGGTATTCAAACTCCACACTGGCAGTACCTCCTCCGGTAACGGGGGAGTACATCCAGCCTTTAATGGTGTTCTCACTGAGGGAGTGAAGGAAGGGGGTGGGGTCCTGAGAGACCTCCAGATTGTCAAAGATGGTCAGGTCGGAGAAGGACTCATTCATGACCACAATGATATTGATGGGCTTGGTCGTGTCCACATTTTCTTCCACACCGGGGTACTCGTCCATCAGTTTCAGCACAAGGTCATGGCTGTAATCATCGGGCTTATCCACCGAGCTATACCGCAGGGCCACTGTGAAATTCAGGAGGAAGCCGTTGGCCTGGGTAACCCACTGTTGGGTATAGATCCCCAGGGCAGGCAGCATGCCAGTAAAGAAGAAGGCAAAAGAGTAGCCGATGCAGAAGATCCAGCCCACGATTCCCACCGGCAGAGGCAGCTTGTCCCGCTTGGGCTGCGGCTGGCACATCCACACCAAAAACAGGTAAGCTACCAGCAGCACCGCCGCCTGCTCCATATAGGTATCAATGGAAAAGTCAAAGGCGTCGGCCACATTGGCCGCCGTCTTCCAGCTGGCCACATCGGCAGGAAACAAAATGCGGCCCCGGAAGCGCAGCACATAGTGGTTTACCAGTCCAATCAAAAAACTCAGGCAGATGGCCAGTCCGGCTGCCCGGCGGCGGCGCCCCAGCACCAGCCGGCACACAAAGAACAGGATGTAATACCAGACCAGATTCATCAGCACCTGCCAGGCCTGCAGGTCGGAAAACACATCGTTCTGGTTGAGGATCTCCACCATCCAGAAGGCTGCCCAGGGTCCCAGCAGGAATACCAGTCTGGACATCCATTTCCATGGCTGGCTGCGCAAGTCGGCCACCAGCCGCGGGAACGTATCGCGGTACAATAAAGCTCTCATAGGATCTCCTTTGGCGGTCTGAACCGCCTGTGGTATCAAAGCGGCAGTTCCATTGCGCTGCCGCTACCTTTTAGAATAAAACTTTTCAAAAATTTTGCAAGATATTTTCCGGAATTTCACTCTTGTCCTGTTAGACGCAAACGGAGCGGGAAGGTTTCCTTCCCGCTCCCATTTTTTCTTTATTTGCTGTAAATCCGGGCAACCCGGGGGCTGAGCTGGGCAGTCAGTCCGCAGCCCTCGTCCTCTCCCACCAGCAGGGCCACCTCCTGAGAGGCCAGCAGGTTTCCCTGTTCGTCCCAGCCAAACAGGGTCACCGGGTCGCCCACCCGGCAGGGAATGCCGGTGACGTCCACCAGAGTCTGATCCATGCAGCAGGCCATCAGCCGGGCCCGCTCTCCCCCTACCAGCACCGGCCCATGGACCCGCACCAGCTCTTCACTAAGCCCATCACCGTATCCCACGGCGATGGTAGCCACAGTGGAGTCCCGCTCCAGAAATACCTTTCCGCCGTAACCCAGGGGCGAGCCGGCCTGGAGAGTACGAAGGCCGGTGATCCAGGTGCGCCAGGTGGCCGTTTCACTCACCCGTCCGGTGGGCTGAGTGGGGTGGTCCATGTACAGCCGCCGGCCGATGCGCACCCCGTCCAGCCGGTACTGGGGGAACTGCTCATGGGCGGCGCTGGCCGAAATGTGCCGCAGGGGGATCTCCATTCCTCCCGCCTGCAGCTGCTCCACACCTTCCAGGAACAGCTCATACTGCTGCTGGGTCCGCTCTGTGTCCTCCAAGTCGGCAAAGTGGCTGAAGGCGCCCATGATCTGGAAATGATTCCGGGCGCTTCGCCACTCCTCCAGCAGATGGGCCAGCTCCGCCCCTGGCATTACGCCGGTGCGGTTGAGCCCGGTCTCGATCTTTATTTGAATTTTTACCCGCCGGCCTGCCGACTGTCCTAGCAGTGCCAGCACCGGGAGAAGCTCCAGCCGTCCCACCGACAGCGTGAGGTCCAGCTCCACCGCTGCGCGCAGCAAATGGGCGGGCACACCGCCCAAGATCAGGATCTCCCGGGTGATGCCCGCCTGGCGCAGAGCCGCGCCCTCCCCCACCTGGGCCACCGCTAGAGTGGTGATCTGGGGAAATTCCTCCATAACATGGCCCATGGCCTCCAGTCCCAGGCCATAGGCGTTATCCTTCAGCACAGGGATCAGCTGCGCTCCCTGCAGCTCTTCCAGAACGGTAGCCACGTTGCGCCGTACTCGTTTCATATCCACAGATAAAATCGAATTATTCAAAATAATATTCATTTTTCTTTCTGTCTCCCTCTCGCCGAACAAACCTCCGTCCCCCGGTGATCTGCCCCATTCCTCGAAAGATTTTTTTATTGTCACCTGATTATATCCTCTTTTTCTCCCTGTTTCAACCGGAAATTACCGCCCCGTGTCATTTGTGCTAAAAAAATTTATTCCAGCGCTCACTTTTTGCATAGTTATCTATTGACGTTGAATATTTTCCGGTGGTATACTCTTACACAACCTATCCAAGCCCGGTGGGCCTGGATGAATGGTATGTAAAGGAGATTATGCAAAATGAAAAAGAATGTTCTTGCTCTGTCCCTGGCTCTGGCCCTGGGTCTTGGGCTGACCGCTTGTTCCAGCAGCAATGGCGGTTCCGCTTCTAATTCTGGCTCCAACACCGATACCTCCGGCTCCCAGAGCAGCACCAGCGGCTCCAACACCGGCGCTGAGAAGCTGGTCCTGGGCACCTCCGCTGACTATCCTCCCTTCGAGTTCCACGTCCTTCAGGACGGCGAGGACAAGATCGTGGGCATCGACGTGTTCCTGGCCCAGCAGATCGCTGAGGATATGGGCGCAGAGCTGGAGATCAGCGACATGGACTTTGACATGCTGCTCAACCTGATGAACAAGGGTGATGTGGACATGGTCATCGCCGCCATGGAGCTCAAGGATGACCGCGCTGCCGCCGCTGACTACTCCGACCCCTACTACACCGATGAGGCTCCCCTCATTGTTGTGAGAAAGGCTGACCTGGATCAGTACAAGACCCTGGAGGACTTCTCCGGTAAGACCGTGGGCGCCCAGACCGGCACCACCAAGGCTGACATCGTCCTGGGCACCGATCCCGAGAAGCCCCACATGACCGATGTGCAGGACCTGCTGCTGCCCAAGGTCACCGATCTGATTGCTCAGCTCCAGTTTGAGAAGTGCGACGCCGTGGTTCTGGACGCCGCTGTGGCTCAGAAGTACGTTGCCTCCAACGACGAGCTGGCCATCGTCGAGAGCATCGACCTGGGTGAGGCCGCTGAGCCCTACCGTGTGTGGGTTGCCAAGGGCGATCCCAAGGGTCTGCTGCCCTCCATCAATGAGACCATCGCCAAGGTGACTGCCGAGGGCGGCGCTATGACCGACTTCATCGAGCAGGCTAACGATCTGGTTTCTCAGGCTCAGTAAATTCGTTTCGTTCTATCTGCCGTGCAAAGCCGCATTTGCGGCTTTGCACGGTTGTGTATTGGGAATTTTGAAAGAAAGATAAGGGAGTACAACTATGCTTGAATCCTTCCTCCAAATGTTTACCAATCCCGGTCCCGCCAGCTTCATCAACTTCACCTTCCTGCCCAAGTACACCTTCTATTTTGTACAGGGCGTGAAGTACACCCTGATGCTGTCTGTTGTGGCGGTGCTGCTGGCCGTGATCCCCGCCCTTTTGCTGGCCCTGATGCGGCTGAGCAAAAGCCGCATTATCCGCTGGATCTCCGGCGCTTACATCGCCATCTTCCGCTCCACGCCTATGCTGGTGCAGCTGTACATCATCTATCTGGGTGTATTCTCCTTCATCGAGGTGCCCAAGATGACCATTTTCGGCTTCTTGCGTCTGGACCTGTTTATCCCCAGCGTAGTGGCTCTGGCGCTGAACAGCTCCGCCTACGTGGCTGAGATTTTCCGGGCCGGTATTCTGGCGGTGGATGCAGGCCAGACCGAGGCCGCCCGCTCTCTGGGCCTGTCCTCCTGGCAGTCCATGCGTCTGGTAGTTCTCCCCCAGGCGGTCAAGAATGTACTCCCTGCCCTGGCCAACGAGGTCGTCACCATGGTGAAGGAGTCCTCCATCTGCTCCGTGATCGGCGTGTACGATCTGATGTGGGGCGCAAAGACGGTCATTACCAACTCCTACATCGCAGTGGGTCCCCTGGTCCTGGCTGCTATCATCTACTTCTGCATCAACTTCCCCGCCAGCAAGGCCATCGAGGCCATTGAAAGGAGAATGCGTCGTGGCGACAAGCGCTGAGCTCATCCGTGTTGAGCACGTCATCAAGGAATACAACCACGGAGCGGTGAAGGCCCTTAACGACTGCTCCCTCTCCATCAAGAAGGGCGAGGTGGTTGCCATCATCGGCCCCTCCGGTTCCGGTAAGTCTACTCTGCTGCGGTGCCTGAACCTTCTGGAGGTCCCCTCCAGCGGACACATCTACTTCAACGGCGTGGACATCACCGACAAGAAGGTGGACATCAACCTCCACCGCCGGAAGATGGGCATGGTGTTCCAGCACTTCAACCTCTTCCCCCATATGACGGTGAAGAAGAACATCACTCTGGCACCCGTTCAGCTGGGTCTGAAGAAGCAGGATGAGGCCGACGCCCAGGCCATGAAGCTGCTGGAGCGCATCGGCCTGGCCGACAAGGCGGATGAGTATCCCAACATGCTCTCCGGCGGCCAGAAGCAGCGTATCGCCATCGTCCGCGCTCTGGCCATGGAGCCTGAGGTCATGCTCTTTGACGAGCCCACCTCTGCTCTGGACCCGGAGATGGTGGGCGAGGTTCTGGACCTGATGCGGGACCTGGCCCACGAGGGCATGACTATGGCGGTGGTTACCCACGAGATGGGCTTTGCCCGTGAGGTGGCCAGCCGGGTCATCTTCATGGACAGCGGCGCTATTCTGGAGGAAAACTCCCCTCGTTTTCTGTTTGATTCCCCTCAGAACCCCCGTACACAGGCCTTCCTGAGCAAGGTTTTATAAAAAATATCCGCGGCAGATCGTTTGATCTGCCGCGGTTTTTTATGTGTTTTCCGGCACTGCCTTTTTCTCAGGGCTCTTGAATCGCTGGACAAACCCGATGATCTGTCCTGACAGAAGCACCGTCAGCAGGGAGCAGGCCAGGCGTTTGAGGTCGATATAGCTTACCGACAACCCCAGCACCACCAGATCGGTGATCAGGTAAGCCCACTGAATGTTCCAGTGCGTGACCGCTGACATGCTCATAGCCAGGGCATCGTCCCCGCCGGGAGCACCTCCCGCCCGGACGCTGAGCCCCACGCCGATCCCTACGAACAGAGCGCCCAGCACCGCCGCCAACAGCGGGTATTGGGCCAGCTGAGGCCAGATGGGGTCGAACTGCTCAAACAGGGCATAGAACAAGGAAAATCCGCCGCCGGCAATGATGGAGTAGCCAATAAACTCCTTGCCCAGCAGGCGCCATCCCATCCAATAGCACACGGCATTGAGCACCAAACCTGTCACCGCCGGTGAAATTCCAAACCAGTGGTGCAGCAACAGGGTCATACCCAACACGCCGCCCTCGGTCACGCCGGATAAAGCGTGCACATTGTAAAGGCCAAAGGCTAAGATTGCGCTGCCCAGCAATGCCAGCAGACACTTCTTTGGCTTCAACAGGGAAAACAAAATAACAACTCCTTTTATCCCGTCTGTTTTCATTATATCTGTTTTCCCCATTTTTGGCAACAGTTATTGGCTGTTTATATCATCTTCGCCCTTTTTCACAATTATTTTCCACTTCTCGCCATATTCCATATTTTTATGCGGGTGGGAAGCGAAAAGTCGGGCCGGACATTTTGTCCGACCCGACTGGTGCTTATTTCGCTTAGTAGTTCTCAGCCTTCAGCTGGAAGTAATCCTTGGGATGAGCGCACACAGGGCACACCTCGGGGGCCTGCTTGCCCACGTGGATGTGGCCGCAGTTGCTGCACTGCCAGATCATGTCGCCGTCACGGGAGAAGACCAGGCCGCCCTCCACATTGGCCAGCAGCTTGAGGTAACGCTCCTCGTGCTCCTTCTCGATCTTGGCCACTTCCTCAAACAGGAACGCGATGTGGTCAAAGCCCTCCTCCTTGGCCTCCTTGGCCATGGTGGCATACATGTCGGTCCACTCGTAGTTTTCACCCTCGGCGGCAGCCTTCAGGTTCTCAGAAGTGGTGCCGATGCCGCCCAGCAGCTTGAACCAGATCTCAGCGTGCTCCTTCTCGTTGGCAGCGGTCTCCTCAAAGATCTTGGATATCTGCACATAGCCGTCCTTCTTCGCCTTGGAGGCAAAGTAGGTGTACTTGTTGCGGGCCTGGGACTCTCCGGCAAAAGCGGTCCACAGGTTCTGCTCGGTCTTGCTACCCTTCAGTTCAGGCATCGTAAGTTCCTCCCTTAAAAAATATTTAATGCGAATAATTCTCGTTTAATTGGTTATATTATAGCACCTGCCCAAAGCTTTGTCAATCACTCTTTGGGTTTTTTAAGAAAAATCCCCCTTCAGTATTCCCAGATACTGAAGGGGGGATTCTACGTTTTTTTCTCGTTTTTACACGCGCTTCCAGGAGGCGCCGCCGGGCACGTCGGTGATCTCAATGCCCTGAGCCTTCAGCTCATCCCGGATCTGGTCAGCCTTGGCAAAATCCTTGGCTTTCTTGGCCTGATAGCGCTCCAGCACCAGGGCGTCCACAGCAGGGTCACCCTCGCCGGTGATGGTGTAGTCGCCGGCAGAAGTGGTCTTCTGGGCAGCCTGCTCCTTGCGCACCTGAGCCGCCTTCTCCAGCAGGGACAGGGACAGCACCTGGTCAAAGTCGCCCAGGATGGCCAGCTTGGTGGCGTCGTCGGTCTTAGCCTTCAAGGCGTCGTACAGCAGGGTCACCGCCATGGAGGTGTTCAGGTCGTTGCCAACCTGCTGCAGGAACTTCTCCCGGTACTCCTGCACCACCGCCTGGTCGGGCTCGCCGCCCTCCTTCAGGGCCGCGATGCGCTTGATGAGCTTCTGGTAAGCGCCCTGGGCGTTGTCCAGGTTCTCCCAGGAGAACACCAGGCCCTTGCGGTAGTGGGACTGCAGGCAGAAGAAACGGTAGCTGAGAGGATCATAGCCCTTCTCCTGCAGCAGGGAGACGGTCAGGAACTCACCCTTGGACTTGGACATCTTGCCGGAATTGGTATTCAGGTGGTGAACATGGAACCACTGCTTGCACCAGGGGTGACCCAGGTAGCTCTCAGACTGGGCGATCTCGTTGGTGTGGTGGGGGAAGGCATTGTCGATGCCGCCGCAGTGCAGGTCCAGATACTCGCCGTTATATTTCAGGGAGATGCCGGAGCACTCGATGTGCCAGCCGGGATAACCCACGCCCCAGGGAGAGTCCCACTTCAGGGCCTGGTCCTCAAACTTGGACTTGGTGAACCACAGCACGAAATCGTTCTTGTTGCGCTTGTTGGAGTCCTCTTCCACGCCCTCGCGCACGCCGACTGCCAGGTCCTCCTCGTTGTGGTCGTTGAAGATGTAGTAGCGATCCAGCTTGGAGGAGTCGAAGTACACGTTGCCGCCCGCCACATAGGCATAACCCTTGTCCAGCAGGCCGGAGACGATCTTGATGTACTCATCAATGCAGCCGGTGGCGGGCTGAACGGTATCGGGAGTCTTGATGTTCAGCTTGGCGCAGTCGGAGAAGAAGGCGTCAGTATAGTACTGGGCTATCTCCATGACGGTCTTGTGCTCCCGCTTGGCGCCCTTGAGCATCTTGTCCTCGCCGGTATCGGCGTCGGAGCTGAGATGGCCCACGTCGGTGATATTCATGACGCGGTTCACATCATAGCCGGAGTAGCGCAGGAACTTCTCCAGCACATCCTCCATAATGTAGGAACGCAGGTTGCCGATGTGGGCGAAGTGGTAGACGGTGGGGCCGCAGGTATACATCTCCACATGGCCGGGCGTGTGGGTGGTAAACTCTTCTTTTTTATGGGTGGCAGAATTATAAAGCAGCATAGCTGTCTCCTCCTTTTATCTCATGTTCTTGGGAACAAAGTTTCCGCTTTGGTACTGTTCATCCAGCAGACGCTCCACCAGCTCCAGCCGGGCAGAGAGGGCCTCGATGCGCTCTTCCACCGGGTTTTCCACGCTGGTCTGGTCCACGTCGTCGGCATAGTGGGTGGTGCGCCCAGCAATGCGGACGATCTGGGCGGGGATACCTACGGCGGTGGCGTCCTCGGGCACCTCGCTGAGCACCACGGAGTTGGCCGCGATGCGCGCTCCGTCTCCCACCTTGAAGGGGCCGAGGATTTTTGCTCCGCAGCCGATGAGCACGTTGTTCCCGATGGTGGGGTGGCGCTTGCCCTGGTCCTTGCCAGTACCGCCCAGGGTGACTCCATGGTAGAGAAGCACATCGTCTCCCACTTCGGCGGTCTCGCCGATGACGATGCCCATGCCGTGGTCAATGACGAACCGGCGGCCGATCTTGGCCCCGGGGTGGATCTCGATGCCTGTCCAGAACCGGTTCCACTGGGAGACGAACCGGGCCAAAAACTTCCAGTTATGGCAGTATAACCAGTGGGCCAGACGGTGATACAGGGTGGCGTGGACCCCCTGGTACAGCAAAAAGATCTCCAGCTTGGAACGAGCCGCCGGGTCACGGCGCTGATAAGCCTCCAGCGTCTCCATCAGGGAATGAAACATAGTATCCTCCTTTTCTCCGGGGCACACGGGCTCCGGCCGGCGCCGATTGGGGCGCATGATATGGTATGCTTACGGTTTCGGCTACGTCCCAACATCGACACGCCTCCAAGATCATTCCGTTTGTGTTACACATATCACTGCACCTCCTTCGGTCCGTTTGGAGAAAAACAAAAACGCCTCTCACGCCCACTTCGGGCATAAGAGGCGACGAATCGCGGTTCCACTCTCATTTCTCGCTTGTCTGACCGCTATCGGGGCCAAGCCGGGCAGCATTACCCGCCGCGCTCCCGGACGCACTTCACATCCGCCAACCTAAGCCCCCTTTCAGCCGGTGAAGGGCTCTCTCTGTCTGCTGGGTAGGACGTTACTTTTCCGTTCTCTGCGCTTTACAAGTCAGTATATTACCATTGCTTGGCGTTTGTGTCAAGTCCGCCCCGTTTTTTGCCCGACAATCCCCCCTGTCAACCTGAGGTTGACAGGATTCCAGCTTCTTTTTCTTGTCAACTGCCCCGTCCTTTGCTATGCTGAAACCAGAAAAAGGTCGGAGAAATGGAGGGATTTCCATGGAATTAAAGGAACGCATTGCCCTGGCCCGAAAGCAGGCTGGGCTGTCTCAGGAACAGTTGGGGGAAAAGCTGGGCGTCTCCCGGCAGGCGGTAAGCAAGTGGGAAAGCGGCCAGAACAACCCCGACGTGGCCTATCTGGCAGAGATGTGCCGGCTGTTCGGCGTGTCCTCCGACTGGCTGCTGCTGGGCAAGGAGACAGACGATGCCTCCATCCCCGCCCGCTGCCCCGACTGTCAGGCCATTGTAACAGGACTGGACAATTTCTGTCCCAACTGCGGGTGCTCTCTGAAAGCGTCCCCAAAAGTTCAGTACGCCCTGGTCCTGAAATCTGCTCTTACCTCCCCAGAGGACAACTTGACTTTGTACCAGATCTGCGAGGAGGGAGTATACAAGCCCGCCTTTTCCCTCCCAAACCAGGATCTGCTGGGGTACACCCATAAAATCCTGTGCCAGGCTCCCAGAGCGCTGTTCCGTGGCCTGACACTGGATCAGGCCCGGGCGCTCCAGAGCCGCTTTGCCCATCCAGGTGATTTGCTGGTCTGTTTTGACCCCACCGGTAACGCACCACTGCCCCGGCTGATGGACCGTCCCTACAAACCCAGCCCCCAGCAGGGTTTGTCCTTCTGGACCACCGTGGGAGCGGTAATCTTAGGTGTTATCTGCGCCCTTCTGATTTTAATGATTGTGTTTTGATAAAACGCGCCCCTCGCTCCCAAACCAGGGAACGAGGGGCGCTATGTTTTTTCTGCAATCAATCAACCCGGAGGCCAGGTCATGTCGCGGCCAGCCAACACGTGGAAGTGCAGGTGGGGCACACTTTGACCAGCCTGCTCGCCGATGTTGGAGACCACCCGGTAGCTCTCCAGACCCAGCTCCTTGGTCACCTTGGAGATGACAGCAAAGATGTGGGCCACCACCGTAGCATTTTCGGGAGTGACCTCAGCCACGGAAGCGATGTGAGTCTTGGGAATCACCAGAAAATGGGTGGGCGCCTGGGGCTCGATGTCGTAAAAGGCATAGACCGTCTCGTCCTCATAGACCTTGTTGGACGGGATCTGGCCGTTTGCGATCTTACAAAACAGACAATCGGACATGGATAAACCTCCTTTGTTTGTCAAGTAAGACCATTGTACCCCAATTTGTCGGGATTGCAAGATTTTTTTACTCCGTCACAGGCTGGAGCCCATTTAGAGAGAAGGTCTGACCATAGAGCGTCACTGCGGTCACATTTTCAGGGTCTACCAGCTTCTCCGGCTGGAACTGGATACGGCAGTCATCCGTCTCCCCTGTCTGATCAGCGGACGCTGAATAGATCCCCTCCTCCATTTTAACGATACTTCCGTCCTCCAGGGTCAAAGACACGCTCCCCCGCTCCTCATGCAAAGTGTCCATGGTAGGGTCGCAAGCCTCCAGGGTAAACACAAACCGAATGGGAGAAATGTAGATACTCTTCAGTCCCAGCTCTTTTCCCTCCAGGGAGAAGGGCTCATCCATCCGGTACAGCAATCCGGCATCCTCTGAGGGCAGTGTTCCGGTACAGCTCCACCCATCGGAAAACTGCACAGGTCCTTCTTTTGTACTCCAGAAGAACTGGCGAGGGATCAGAGTGAAGCTCCCGCCCCACATTTCCTCCACCCCCAGCAGAACATCATAGCTCCACAGGATGGTAGCCTGATTGTCCTCCGGATCCGGGTCTTCCAGCGGAATTTCTCTGGGCACGCCGCCCAGCAGAAGCTCTTCTCCCTGGGCGTTGGTAATAACGGGCTCCATATCGAATATACGGTACTCCAGCTCCGGAACGACCCCCTCCGGAGCTGTGAGTTCCACCAGGGCGGTAATGGAATTACGGTCCATAAGTACCTGCTTGATTTCCACTGTCCAGCCGTTGTCGTAGGTGTGGCTCTGCTCCACAGGTACGATCCCCGCTGACATTAGACTGGCGTCCTCCGGCTCCCCCTTGAAATACTCCACGATACTCTGGTCCAACCCCGTCGCCATGGTAAACGCACAGGCCATCAGCAGCAGCGCCGCAGCCACCAGTATTGCCACCATCTTTTTCATCGGTTTCACGGTTTTTCCGCTCCTTTCCCCGCTCAGGAGGCGCTCCAGCATGGCCTCCTGCCGCTCCGGGGACAGCTTCACCTGGTCAAACACCCGCTTTAATTCACGGTTTTCCATACTCGTTCACCTCCAAGATGTCTTTCAGCTTCCACCTGGCCTGTACCAGCCATGTGCGGACGGTAGATGGGTTCTTCTCCAAAATCTCCGCCATCTCCAGCGTGGAATATCCCTGATAATAGTAGAGATAGATAACCATCCGCTCCTTCTCGGGCAGAGATAGGATGTATTCCCACAGTTCCCCGTCCTCCGGCTGTTCCCAGGTCAGTGTTTGAAGCGCTTCCTCCCCCGCCCGCCGGGTACGCCACCAGTGCTTGAGCTGGTTTTTACAATGATTGCGGGCAGTGACGATGAGCCACGCCTTCTCATGCTCCGGATCACGAAAGGGCTTGTCGTACTCCATTGCCTTTTGAAAGACCGTCTGGGTGGCGTCCTCCGCGTCAGGCACATTTTTCAGCAGCATCAGGCAGATTTGATAGACCATACCCACATGCCGCCGGTAGAGGGCGGCCACTTCCTCTCCGGTACGAATTGTTCCCATCCGCGACACCTCCTTTCCTGTCTCTCTGCTTATAACACAATGCAGCGGGGCAGAATGTTGAGAAACCTGAAAAATATTTCAGGGACGGCCCGAAAGCCGTCCCTGTTTCATTGTACCACACAGGATACTGTTTCACTTGCAGATATATGTTGACTTTCATTAGGTCTTAGTATCCAAATGGATGGTCTGCCCCAGAAGAGTGACCAAGACCACATTCTCCGGCTTCACGATCTCCTCCGTCTGGAAGACACAGTATGCCGCTCCGGTGTTCTGGTCGTAGGTCTGGGACACTACGCGCCCCACGGCCACCGTTTCACCATCTGCCATGTGCAGGACCGCCCCTTCTTCCATGTAGTTCATCTCTGTCGGTCCCCACATCCGGGAATCGCTCCCCTCACCTTGCAGGGAGAAGGCCACGCTGATGGGGGAGAGATAGAACTCACCCAGGGTCATCTCTTCCCCGCTCACCTGGATGGGGGCGTTGACCTCATAAGTCATGCCGCTGTCCTCCTCAGGCAGCTGTACGGTGCAGCTCTGCTTCTCTTCGGAGAAATTCACACCCAGCTTTCTCCCCCCGCTCTCCTGCAACCACATGGGAGTCAGCGTCAAACTCTGCCCATTCAAGCTCTGGCCTTCGGCCTGCTGAGACCCTCTGGTGCACAGGAAGGTGAGCCGATTGTCCTGCCCATCTCCCTGTTCCAGGATGACTGGGCCGTAGCCCCAACTTGCCACTCCCTCCTGGCCCTGCGTCTGGGAGGCCACCTCCATGCCAAGCTCGAAGTAGTAATTTTCCCCGTCCAGCACAGTTCCCTCCGGGGCAACGACCTCAGCCAAAACCGCCAGGGAGTACCGGTCCGCCAGCACCTGCCGGATGTGGATCGCCCACCCGTTTTCATAGTGGAAGCTTTTCTCCACCTCTACAACGCCGCCGGACACCAGCTGGGCCTGCTCCTCTCCGCCGCCAAAATACGACAAAATCCGCTGGTCCAATCCGGTCACCACGGTAAATGCGCACGCCATCAGCATCAGCGCCGCGGCCACCAAAACAACCGTCATCTTTTTGATCCGATTCACAGGTCTGACCTCCTTCTGCTCGGTGAGGAGGCGGTCCAGCATGGCCTGTTCCTGCTCTGCCGTAGGGGCAAACGCCTCAAACGCCCGATTCAAATCATGGGATGTCATATCCTTCCGCCTCCATTCTTAATTTCAGCTTTTTCCGTGCCCGAACCAGCCAGGTGCGAACCGTGGACGGATTCTTACCCAACAGCTCTGCAATCTCCTGGGCGGTATAGCCCTGGTAGTAGTAGAGATACAGCACCAGACGGTCATGCTCCGGCAGACTCCAGATCAGCTCTTTCAGCCCAAGATCCTCCGGCTGCTCACAGGTCATGTTCTGCAGCGCGGCTTCACTCTCCCGGTTTCTGCGCCACCAGTGCTTCAGCTGGTCCCGGCACTCATTGCGGGCGGTGACGATAAACCACGCCTTTTCATGCTCCGGATCACGGAAAGGCTTGTCCTGCTCCATCACCTTGCGAAAGACGGTTTGGGTCGCATCCTCAGCGTCCGGCACGTTTTTCAGCAGCATCAGACAGATCTGATACACCATGGTCCCATGGCGGCGATAGAGGTCGGCCACTTCCTCTTTGCTGCGTATACGGTTCATTCCGGACACCTCCTTTTGTCTTTCTATCTGGTACACGATTGAGGGGGAAGAAATGTTGCAAAGAAGGAAAAGAAAAGGGACGGTCCGGGGACCGTCCCTTATTTTGATCGCTCAGTAAGCTCAGTTCAGCTTTCCGGCAACAAAGTCGTCGATGGAGGCCAGAGCATCGTCCAGCTTCAAAATGTCAGTTCCACCGCCCATGGCGCTGTCCGGCTTGCCGCCGCCCTTGCCGCCACAGATGGCAGTGACGTTCTTGATGATCTCGCCGGCCTTGATACCCTTGGCTACGGCTTCCTTGCCGCACACGGCCAGGAAGGTGATCTTCTCGCCGTTGACGGTGGCCAGTACCGCCACCACGTTGGGAGCCTTGTCCCGGAGCATATCGCCCATCTGGCGCAGCTTGTTGGCGTCCGCGTCGGCGATGGTGGCAGTCAGCACTTTCAGCTCGCCCACCTGACGGGCACCGAACAGGAAGCGGTCGGCCTCGCCGGCGGACTCCTTGGCCTTAAACTTCTCCACCATTTGGTGCAGGCTCTTCACCTCAGCCATGGTCTGCTCCGCCTTCTCACGCAGCTCGCCGGGCTTGGCCTTCAGGGCAGCAGCAGCCTGGAAGAGCATTTCCTGGTTGCGGTTCATCACGTCCAGAGAGGCCTGGCCGGTGGTAGCCTCGATACGGCGCACGCCGCTGGCCACGGAGAACTCGCTGGAGATGTGGAACACGCCCACCTTGGCAGTGTTGTCCAGGTGAGTGCCGCCGCAGAACTCCACAGAGTAGCCCTCGCCCATGTCTACCACGCGGACGGTATCGCCGTACTTCTCGCCAAACAGGGCGATGGCGCCCTTCTTCTTGGCCTCTTCGATGGGCAGCACGTCAGTGTGGATGTCGTAGCCCTCCAGCACTGCCTCGTTGACCATGGCAGAGACCTTGGCCAGCTCCTCAGCGGTCAGAGCGGAGAAGTGGGTGAAGTCGAAGCGCAGGCGGTCCTCCTCCACCAGAGAACCGGCCTGATGGACGTGGTCGCCCAGCACGGTGCGCAGAGCCTTGTCCAGCAGGTGAGTAGCGGAGTGGGCGCGCATAACAGCCTTGCGGCGCTTGACATCAATGGAGGCGGAGACGGTGTCGCCCACCTTCAGCACGCCCTGGGTCAGCTTGCCGGTGTGCATATACTTGCCGCCCTTGTTCTTCTGCACGTCGGTGACCTGGAAGGTGACGCCGTTGGCAGAGATCACGCCGTGGTCGGCCACCTGGCCGCCCATCTCGGCATAGAAGGGGGTCTTGTCCAGCACCACGATGGCCTCGACGCCGGGCATGACTTCCTCAGCCTGCTCGTTCTCCACCACCAGAGCCACCACCTTGGCGTCGTCAATGGCGGTGTGGTCATAGCCCACAAACTCCGTCTCGGGCACGTCCTTGCCGAACTCCACGCCGGCCCAGCCCAGGTCACCCAGAGCCTCACGGGCCTTGCGGGCACGCTGGCGCTGCTCGTCCATCTGCTTGTGGAACTCAGCCTCATCCAGCTTCATGCCCTGCTCCTCCACCATCTCCAGGGTCAGGTCGATGGGGAAGCCATAGGTATCATACAGCTTAAAGGCATCGGCGCCGGAGAAGGTGCTCTCCCCCTTGGCCTTGTGCTCAGAGAGCATATCATTGAAAATCTTCAGGCCGCCGTCGATGGTCTTGGCGAAGTTCTCCTCCTCCACGCGGATGACCTTGGTGATATAATCCTGGCGCTCCCGCAGCTCGGGGTAGTGGCCCTCGTTCTCGTGGATGACGGTGTCACACACGGTGTACAGGAAGGGATCGTTCACACCCAGGAGTTTGCCGTGGCGGGCAGCCCGGCGCAGCAGACGGCGCAGCACATAGCCGCGGCCCTCGTTGGAGGGCAGCACGCCGTCGCAGATCATAAAGGTGGCGGAGCGGATGTGGTCGGTGATCACGCGCAGAGACACGTCAGTGGCGTGGCTCTGGCCGTAGGAGGCGCCGGTGATCTCGGTTACCTTGCGGGTGATATTCATGACGGTATCCACGTCAAACAGGGAGGGCACGCCCTGGCACACGCAGGCCAGACGCTCCAGGCCCATACCGGTATCGATGTTCTTCTGCTTGAGCTCGGTGTAGTGGTTCTCACCGTCGTTGTCGAACTGGGAGAACACCACGTTCCAGACCTCGATATAACGGTCGCAGTCGCAGCCCACGGTGCAGCCGGGCTTGCCGCAGCCCCACTGCTCGCCGCGGTCGTAGTAGATCTCGGAGCAGGGACCGCAGGGGCCGGAGCCGTGCTCCCAGAAGTTATCCTCCTTGCCGAACTTGAAGATGCGCTCGGCGGGGATGCCGATCTCCTCGTTCCAGATGCGGAAGGCCTCATCGTCGGCGGGAGTGGTCTCATTGCCGGCAAATACGGAAGGATAGAGGCGCTCGGGGTCCAGGCCCACCCACTCCTTGCTGGTCAGGAACTCCCAGGCCCAGTGGATGGCCTCCTTCTTGAAGTAGTCGCCGAAGGAGAAGTTGCCCAGCATCTCAAAGTAGGTGCCGTGGCGTGCGGTTTTGCCGATGTTCTCGATATCGCCGGTGCGGATGCACTTCTGACAGGTGGTCACACGGTGACGGGGGGGCTCCTGCTCGCCGGTGAAGTAGGGCTTCATGGGCGCCATGCCGGAGTTGATGAGCAGCAGGCTGGCATCATTCTGGGGAATCAGGGAAAAGCTGGGCAGACGCAGATGTCCCTTGGTCTCAAAGAAGGACAGGAACATTTCGCGCAGTTCGTTTAAGCCAAAGGGCTTGGGATCGTACATGGGTATTACCTCCAATATTTTTCTTCTCTCTTACTTTGTCTGGATTTCCAGGCCTATGAGCACCATGTCGGTGTCAAAGGCGATGCGGTAGACGACGTCTTTCTCCGAATGTTTGCAGTAGAACACGGCGGTGGCGTACTCTTCGCCGGAGTCCAGCTTTTGGCCAGTAGCCATGCTGTCCTCCTCCTTTTCAAAGGTACCCGCCTTTTCCACGGCGGAGTTCATATAGCTCTCGATGTTTTCCGGGCTGGTGGTCTCTTTGGCGTCAGAGCGCAGCTGGTCATAGACTGCCTGCCAGTCGCCTTGGTTAAGCAGCTCCATCACGCTGCGGCCCTGCTGCAGCACCTTGTCTTCCTCCATGCCCTGAGGCAGGGGGTTGCCCTTACAGGCACACAGCACCACCAGACAGGCCAGCAGGGCTGCCGCCAGCGCCCACAGCTTCTTTTTCATCCCTCTCCCTCCTTTTCTCCTCAGGCGGTACAAAAAAACCGCCCCTGACCACAGCCAGGGGCGGAAAATTCCACGGTACCACCCTGATTATCCCAAAATGGGCATCTCAGCCATCCGCTTACGGGGATGAGCCGTCCCGCTCGTCACGGGCCGCTCCGGAGTGGCCTGCCTCGGCTGCCGGCCGGGGGCTTTCACCTGCTCCCCCTCGCTCTGGGCCATCGTCCGAAGCTTTGCTCCATCTTTGCGTGTAACAAAGGTATTGTATCACATTTTTTGCCCTTGTCAAGGCCGCGCTTCCCCGCCCGGCGGGAAAAAGTCCCCCACCTGCCGGGACAGGCGGCCCACCAGCTCCACCACTTGCTCCAGACCGTAACCAAGATTCTTTCGGTAGGCATAGTAGCCTCCGTAGATGACAAAGCTGAGCACAATATGGCTGGCTGGATCCTGGCGGTACTCCGGCCGGCGCTGAAAGGCCAGCTCCTTGAGTCCCGCCTCCAAGGTCTCAATGAGCCGCCCCTCCCGACTGCCGGAAAACAGGGTCTGGATCATGGCGGAGCGGGCATTGCAGGAGCGGAACAGATCCCGGGTAAACTCCTCAGTATTGTCAAAGATCCTCTCCGGGTGGGGAATATCAGCCAGAATGGCCTCCACCACCTCCCCCTCCAGGGCATGAGAGAGGGCAAAGATATCCGAGTAGTGGGTATAAAAGGTGGATTTGTTGATTCGGGCCAACTGGCACAGCTCCTTGACCGTGATCTTCTCCAGCGGCTTTTTTGCCCGCAGACTGAGGAACGCATTGACGATGCTCCCCTTGGTTTTTTCCACGCGCGGGTCCATAGGACACCTCCCCGACAATTTCCGTCATGTGTCGTTTATCCAACTCTTTTCTATTTTCGCCGGTGGACCCGGCCTCTGGGTTCGTTATAATAAGTATAGTCACTTTTCCGACTCATGTCTATTATTTTAGGAGGACCCCATGGATTTTTATGGATTTTATACCGGCCGCTCCTTTGACGCCTATCATTATCTGGGCGCCCATCTCACCCAAGATGGCGCGGTGTTCCGCACCTTTGCCCCCAGCGCTCAGAAGATCTCCCTCATTGGGGAGTTCAGCAACTGGGAAGAGCTGCCCATGGCCAAGGTATACGACGGAAACTTTTGGGAGCGGATCGTCCCCCAGGCCAAGCCGGGGATGAAATACAAATATCGCATCTACCGTCCCGACGGCAGCTGGCTGGACCACTGTGACCCCTACGGCTTCTTTATGGAGCTGCGTCCCCACAATGCCTCCATTCTCCAGGACCTCTCCTCCTACACCTTCCGGGATGAGAGCTGGATGCGCCGCCGCACCGACGGCCGCTGCCGCCCGGTCAACATCTACGAGGTCCACCTGGGCTCCTGGCGCACCAACCCGGATGACCCCAACGGCTGGTTCAACTATGAAGAGATCGCCCAGCGGCTCATCCCCTACGTGAAAGAGGCGGGCTTTAACTACATTGAACTCATGCCCGTCAGCGAGCATCCCAGCGACGCCTCCTGGGGCTATCAGAACACCGGCTTTTTCAGCCCCACCTCCCGCTACGGTACCCCCCAGCAGCTCATGACCCTGGTGGACCGGTGCCATCAGGCGGACATCGGAGTGATTCTGGACTTTGTCCCCGTCCACTTTGCGGTAGACGACTACGCCCTGTGGAACTACGACGGCACGCCCCTCTATGAGTATCCCAGCTGGGATGTGGGCCGAAGTGAGTGGGGCAGCTGCAATTTCATGCACTCCCGTGGGGAAGTGCGCAGCTTCCTCCAGTCCGCCGCCCATTACTGGCTGGAAGAGTTCCACTTTGACGGTCTGCGCATGGACGCGGTGCGCAACCTGCTCTACTGGCAGGGAGACGAGGCACGGGGCACCAACCAGGGCGGCATCCAGTTTTTACGGGAACTGAACCGCGGGCTCAAGGAACGCCACCCCACGGCCATGCTCATTGCCGAGGACTCCTCCACCTACCCCGGCGTGACCCGCCCGGCAGACCAGGGCGGTCTGGGCTTTGACTACAAGTGGGATATGGGCTGGATGCACGACACCCTCTCCTATTTTCAGTCTGACCCGTGGGAGCGCTCCCAGAAATACCACCAGCTCACCTTCTCCATGCAGTACTTCTACAATGAGCGCTATCTGCTCCCCTTCTCCCACGATGAGGTGGTCCACGGCAAGGCCACCATTTTGCAGAAGATGAACGGGGACTACGAGAAGAAGTTCCCCCAGGCCCGGGCACTGTATCTCTACATGTTCCTCCATCCGGGAAAAAAGCTCAACTTCATGGGCAGTGAGTTCGGCCAGCTGCGGGAATGGAACGAGAGCCGGGAGCAGGACTGGGATGTGCTGCGCTACCCCATCCATGACGGGTTCTACCACTTCTTCCAGGCTCTGAACCGCCTGTATCTGGAGCACCCCGCCCTGTGGGCGGAGGACTACCAGGGAGACGGCTTTGTCTGGCTGGATTGCCACCAGGAGGGACGCTGCCTCTATGCCCTGGAGCGCCGCAGCGGCAGCGAGCGGCTGGCGGCGGTGTTCAATTTCTCCGACCAGTGCCAGGCAGACTATACGCTGAAGATTCCCCACGCTCAGGGGCTCACCCTGCTGCTGGACAGCGACAGCGCCCCCTTCGGCGGCGGCACGCAGCAGCCCCAGAACTACACTCCTGTGACGGACGGCCAGGTTACCCTGACTCTGCCCCCCTTCTCCGGGCGGCTCTATCAGATCCAATAAGCAAAAGCCGGTGCGCAGACGCGCACCGGCTTTTTTAAAATATTCCAAAGCAGATCAGGCCCAACAAGGCGCACAGTCCGATCACCTTTGGGATGCTCATTTTGAATTTCAACAGCAGCACCAGCGCCAGCACACCAATCCCTACGCTGGGCAGGTTTAGGACGCTGTTTTCCATATAGTTGGTCCCGCTCAGGGATACCATCACTCCCGCCACCATACCCACACAGGCGGGGCGCACCCCCACCATCACCCGGCGCATCACAGGACTATTGCGGAAGCGCTGGAAAAACAGGGCGGCCAGAGCACACACGGTCAAGGTAGGCATCAGCACCCCCAGATTGGCGGCGATGGCGCCAGGCAAACCGGCGGTGCGCATCCCGGCAAAGGTGGCACAGTTGAGGCCCAGCGGCCCTGGGGTCATCTCGGCAATGGCCACGATGTCGGACACTTCCTCCGCCGTCATCCACTGGTGGACCTGCATTTCACTGGAGATGAGGGGAATCATGGACAGGCCGCCGAAGCTGGTAAAGCCAATTTTGGTAAAACTCCAGAGAAGCTGAAGAAGGATCACGGCGTTTCTTCCCCCTTCCCCTCCATGTACTTGCTGAGGATCAGTCCGCACACCGCACCGATGATCACCAGCCATACGCAGTTGACATTCAGAAACAGGTACAGGCAGAAACTCACCGCCGTCACCACAGCGCAGGGCGGCCAGCGGAACGCTCCCTTCACCATCCCCACCAGGGCGCTGGCAATGATGGGCACCACAGCGCACCGCACCCCCATCATGGCCGCCATCACCCAGGGGTTATGGCGCACTGCGGAATAAAACAAGGTAATTACCGTCAGCACCGCCATAGGAGGCGTCACCATACCTACCACACAGGCCAAACCACCCAAAAATCCGGCTATCCGGTAGCCAAACAGCATGGCCACGTTGCCGATCATGGTGCCGGGCAGACTGCGCCCCACACTGGTCAGGTCCAGCAGTTCCTCCTGGGTCAGCAGGCCCTGCTGCTCCACATAGCGCTTTTGCATCTGGGCCACGATGCTCCACCCTCCGCCAAAGGTAAACAGGCCAAACTTCATAAAGTCCCGCAGCAGTCCTGTCAGCATCTTCCACCGCTTCATGATAGCCACCTCTCTCCATGCGGTCACATGCGGCTTAAAAACTCCAAAAAGTAGGTAATGGCCAGCAGATCGGCGCAGCCGCCGGGAGACAGGTTGCGCTCGATCAGCGCCCGGTCCAGCTTCTCTGCCTCCTCCTGCGAAACCGCTCTGTCCTGCGTCAGATTTTTAGCCTGTTCCATCGCCCATTGCTGGCCCTCCAGGCCGCCCCGGGCAATGAGGTTGGTATCCACCACCTGAGCCATCAGCGCCAGGAGCACCTGGACTCCCGCCTGCTCCATGCTGTCTCCTGCCTCCAGGCAACGGCGCAGGGTAGGCAGCCCGATCTGTGCCACGGCGGGCAATCCCCGGGACAGCTCGCCCCGGATTCCCTCCAGGCCATGCTCCAGGTAGATCCGCTGACCTGTGGTGTGGGCTCCCTCCCGGCGGATGGCCTCAAAATCCTCCTGCACTGCCTGAGCACTCATCTCTCCGCACAGGGCCAGGGCAGCATCCAAATCCTTGGAGAACCCCTCCGCGGTCCACAGCCGTCCGGCGGCGGCGCACACGGTTCCCAGGGTAAACACCGCTCCCTTGTGGGTGTTCACGCCCCCGGTGGCCCGGAACATGGCCCGTTCTCCCGCCGCACCCGCCTGGCGCAGGCGGCGGAAGGTCTCCTGGGGCGGAAGATTTCTTGTTTCTATCCCCAGTCTCACCGCTTCTTCAAAATAAGGCAGCAGGGCGGCGGTGCTGTCCAGGAAGGTAAACACATCCATATCCCGGTGGCTGCCATTATTCTTTCGGTCTACCAGACCGGGCTTTGGGGTGGTGCACACCTCATAGAGCAGCGCCTTGGCCGCCAGAGCACCCAGAGTCTGCTGGTCTTTTTTTGCAAAATAGTCCTCCAGGATGGCCTGGGTGGCGCTCTGGAGCTCCTCCACGGTGTGGAGGCGGCGGGAGGCACACCCTTTGCCCTCCTTGCCGCACACCAGGCACTTCCGGGGCGGCTGTCCCAGCTGGGTGCGGTCCCACTTGCCGCTCGCTGGGTCCAGAACATCCAGATCAAAGAGGCGGCCCAGGGCGTCCCGGTCCTCCAGCTCCACGCACAGTTCCTTCACCGCCCGGCCGTCTCCCCGTACCACCCACAGGGCCTCACATCCGGTGGGCTGGTCCACCTCTTCCTGATGGACAATATCCAGCCGCCCGGCCAGCAGGGCGCACTCCAACCGCTCCAGCCCCTCCCGGAAGGCCCGGCGGAGGACCGGGGAGTTTTTCACCGGCCCGGCAATGTTCAGGCAAAAGGAGATAACAGGAAGCTGATATTCCTCCAACAGCTGCTGCTGGCGCATGGCCCGGGCCTCCCGGGCACCCAGCATCTCCATGAGGGTGACGGCATGTTCCATTAGGACCTCCTTTTAGTAGTGGATGACTTCCGCGCTGCCGCGGATGGCGTTGATGACAGGCTGAGCCTCAGGGGAGTGGAAAAAGTCCCAGGTGGTCTGGGGCAGCTGATTCCGCACGTCCTCCAAGCGGCCGTCGTGGATGGCCTGACGCACCGCGCTGGCGCTGATAACCTGCCCATCTGCCTGGGTACGGGGCACCTCCACGCACTGGATGCCCATTTGAGGCAGCTCCTGGGCCATGATCTGGTTGTAAAGGCCGGTGACCAGGCTGCGGGGTTCTTCTCCTACGTAGCGCACGCTCACCCCAAGAGCCTGGGCAATGGAGCCGAACAAAGTAAGGTCCAGCTTGGCGTGGCCGGTGATCACCGCCTGCTCGTCCTTCAAAAAGTAGCTGGGGAAGGTGGCTGAACTGATCATATAGGGGCCGCTGGGATGGCAAATGACATTCTTCAAATGGGCCACCCCCTCCGTCACCAGCTTCCAGCGCACCTCGAAGGGCACCAGACTGGCCTCCTCGCTGAGGACGAAGAGATGCACCGTGTCGCACTCCTTGGCCGCCCGCTCCACCAGGCTCAAATGGCCCAGGGTGAAGGGGTTGGCGTTCATGACGATGGCCCCTGACTTGCCGGGACGGCGGTCCTGCTCCAGCTTTTTACAAAAGGAAGAAAACCCTCCCCGGCGATTCTCCAGGAAGGAGAGAGTTCCCTCCACCCGGGCGATCTCATAAAAGCCCAAGTCCTGAAAAAACTTGGCGCTTTTGCACTTGGTGTAGACAAACTGGCGGAGAATTCCCCGCTCCGTCTGGCGCTCCATCAGATGGGAGACCACCTGGTTGAGAAGGCCCTCCCCCTGGTGGCGGTGGTCTACCGCAAAGCAGCGCAGGGTGCACCCAAAGGTGCTGCCGGTAGCCACCAGCTGGTAGTCCTCGTCAAACAGGCCGCAGGTGTAGTCCAGATTGCCATCCAGGGTGATCCCCTCCCCCTCCAGCAGGGCGCGGAGTTTTGTTTGTCCGCGCTTATCGTCGGGGCGGATCTCACTGAGGGTATAGGCCATGGGGTCTCCTCCTTTTAAAAAACACGGGGACTGAAACAGCCCCCGTGTCGGTCGTTCGTTTGGTTTATTCCGCTTTGTTGGGGTCGTAGGGCTTGATCTTGCGCACCACGTCCAGGATGGTACCATCCCGGGCCTCCAGCACAGCCACGACCTTGTCCTCCCACTCCAGATCGTCGGGGCGGCCCACCAGGGAATAGGCCTTGTCCTTCAGCTCCTCGATGGTCACGTGGGGGATGCCCGCCTGGTCCAGGCACTCGATAAGGTCGGGGCGCAGGGGGTTGACGGCGATGCCGTAGTCAGTGACCAGCACGTCCACACAGTCCCCGGGGGTGGTGACGGTGACCACGTGCTCACAGACGGTAGCCATGCGGCCGCGGACCAGGGGAGTGACGATGATGCAGCACTTGCTGCCGGCGGCGGTATCCGGATGTCCGCCGGGCGCGCCGCGGAGCACGCCGTCCGAGCCAGTGAGCACGTTGACGTTAAAGCCGGTGTCGATCTCCAGGGCGGCCAGCACCACAAAGTCCAGGCTGTTGACGAAGGCGCCCTTGTTGGCGGGGTTGGCGTACTGGGAGGCGCTCATTTCAAAGTGATTGGGGGTCTGGTTGATGGAGTTCACCGCGTCCAGATCGAAGTCCTGTACGTCGATGACCTTGCCCACCTTGCCCTTCTTCAGCAGCTCCACCATGGGGCCGCAGATGCCGCCGATGGCCCAGCCCATCTTGATGCCCCGCTCGTCCATGTACTGCTCCAAAAACAGGTTGGCCGCCAGAGAGGGACCGCCTACACCGGTCTGGAAGGAGAAGCCCTCCTTGAAGTAGGGGGTGGAGGCGATAACCTTGGCCACGTTCTCCGCCATCATCAGGTCCCGGGGGTTCTGGGAGATGCGGGCAGCGGCGGAGGCGATCTTCTTGGGATTACCAATGGAGTCTACCACTACCACAGCGTCCACGTCAATGGCCTCCACGCTGGCGGGCATGTTGGGGAAATCCACCAGGCAGTCGGTGACTACCACCACGTGATCGGCGTACTTGGCGTCGGACATGGCATAGCCCATGGAACCGCAGTTGCTCTTGCCGCCAATGCCCCGGCAGTTGCCCATACAGTCGCTGGTGGGAGCGGCAATGAAGGCGATGTCGATGTGGACCTCGCCGGCCTCAATGGCACGGGGACGACCGCCGTGGCTGCGGATGATAGCGGGGGTCTTCAGCTTGCCCGCGGAGACCATCTCGCCCATACGGCCACGGATGCCGGAGGTCTGGATGCCGATGACCTTGCCCTCTTCAATATAGTCGGCAATGGGATCATGGGCAGAGCCCAGGCTGGTGGCGGCGATGGTCAGATCCTTCAGGCCCAGCTCCTCGATGGCGGCGGCCATTACCTGATTGACCACATAGTCGCCGTCCCGCAGGTGGTGGTGGAAGGAGAAGGTCATGCCGTCCTTGGCGCCGCACTGCTTAAGGGCCTCCACCAGGGAGTCCACCACCTTGGTATCCACCGGCTTCTCGCACCGGCGGGTGCGGGGAGAGGCCTTCTGAATGTACTTGCCGTCCATATAGTTCTTGCCCTGGTACACCTCGCGGCCATTGGTGAGCAGAGCATCGGGAATGTCCCGTCCTACTTTGTTAATCATACCAGATCCCCCTCATACAGTCCACAGGCCCGGGCCAGACGCAGGGTGCGCTCGGCGCCGGGGATAAAGGCGATGTCGATCATCTTGCCGTCCACGGTAAACACACCCACACCGGCAGCAGACTGCTCCCGGTAGGCACGCACGATCTTCTCGGCCTGGATGATCTCCTTCTCGGTGGGGGCAAAGACCTGGTGGACAAAGCGGATCTGCTTGGGGTTGATGAGGCTCTTGCCGTCAAAGCCCATGGCCTTGTTCTGCAGGACCTCGGCCTCAAAGCCCGCCTGGTCGTCCAGGTTGGTAAACACGGTGTCAAAGCACTGGATGCCGGCGGCACGGGCAGCCAGCAACATCTGGCCCCGGGCGAAGAGCATGTCCACGCCGTCGGGCTGGGGGGTAGTCTGCATGCACTTGCGGAAGTCGCCACCGGAGATGGCCACGCCGAACATACGCTCCGAAGCGGAGCAGATCTCATAGGCGTTCAGAATTCCCTTGGGGCTCTCCAGAGCGGCCATGAGCAGGGTGCGGCCCTTCTCGACACCGAACTCCTCCTCGGCGGCCTCCACCGCGGCCTCCACGGTCTTCACATCCTGGGCGCTCTCACACTTGGCGATGCGGATGCCGTCGGCTCCGCCGGCCACACACACCCGGATATCCTCCTGCCAGTGGGGGGTATCCAGGCCGTTGATGCGGACAATGACCTCGGTGTCGCCATAGTCGATAGTCTTCAGGGCGTGGTACAGGGAGAAACGGGCGGCGTCCTTCTGGTTCTCCGCCACCGCGTCCTCCAGGTCCAGCATAATAGAGTCACAGCCGTAGATGTAGGCATCTTTAATAAGGCCGGGCTTCTGGGCATTCATAAACATCATGGTCCGGCGCAGGCGGAACCGCTCGGGTCTGGGACGAGGAATCATTGCACCGCACCTCCCCAGGGAATATTGGCCTGAGACTGGCCGCAGCTGCGGAACACCGCGCACTCCACCCGGGCCTTCAGGGTGCAGTCCAGAGCGCCCTTATCCACCACAGTGACCTGGGCGTTCTCCACGCCCAGACGCTCCAGGGTCTCCAGCACGGTGGCCTTGATCTGGCGGCCGTACTGATTCATCACGCTGCTGGACAGCGTCAGCTGGATTCCGTCAGTACCGGGCTCCACGGTGACCTGGGCATCGCTGGACTCCAGGGTACCGGCCATAGCCGGCTTCAAAATTTCCATGACATGTCCTCCTTCAAGAGATTTTCTTTGTTAATTATAGGGTAACATGCCCAATATTATAGGTCAAATACAATTTATAATATAGTATCCATAGGATTTATACTATGTTTTTCTTGACGGCAGGTTCCAGCTGCATTATGCTGAGGATAAAGGAAATAAAACCGGCTCATTTTTCAGAGAGGAGGGGGAGCATATGAATCTGAAACAGGCCCGCTACATCCGCACCATTGCCCAGGAGGGGGGCGTCACGGCGGCGGCAAAAAAGCTGTATATCAGCCAGCCCTCTCTCAGCCAGATGCTGCGGCAGATCGAGGGGGGGCTGGGGGTAGAGCTGTTTGACCGCACGGTGCAGCCCTTCCGTCCCACCTACGCCGGGGAGTGCTATCTCCGGGCCGCCCAGGCCATGCTCAGCGCCAACGAGATCCTGGAAAACGAGATCCAGCAGATCCGCCAGGAGGATCGGGGGCGGCTGCGTCTGGGCATCAGCATGCAGCGCTCCGCCCGCCTGCTCCCTCAGGTCCTGCCCCAATTCATCAAATCCTTTCCCCAGGTCCGCCTGGAGCTGCGGGAAGCGGGCAGCGCCATGTTGGAGCAGATGGTGCTGGAGGGGGAAGTGGACCTGGCCTTTGCCTCTACGGAAGGCGGCATCCCCGGCCTGGCCTATCAGCTGATCCAGCGGGAGACCATCGGAATTCTGGCCGCTTATGACACCCCTCTGGCCCAGGCTCTGCCATCCGGCACCCCCATCCAGCTGGAGCAGGCCATGGACGCCCCCTTTGTTTCGCTGAAAACCGGCCACAATGTCCGCATCGTCCAGGACCGGCTCTTTCAGGAACACGGTCTGAACCCCACCCTCTTTCTGGAGAGCGACAACATGGAGGCCGCCCGGCAGATCACGGTAAATTGCGGGTGCTATATGCTGTGCGCCCACAGCTACACCGCCGGACAGGGCTGCTTCTATCCCCTGGCCGGCTACGACAATCAGCGCCACTTCTGTGCCTGTTACCGGCAGGGGCAGCGTCTGCCCCGCTATGTCCAGACGATCCTGCACCTGGTGGCCCAAAGTCTGGCCCCCGACGGCTCCTGACCCACATAGAAAAGGCGGCGGAAGTGATTCCACTTCCGCCGCCTTATTTCATCTATATTACTTGTCGTTGACCGCCATATCGTAGAGCTCATTGCGGGACAGGCCCAGCTCCTTGGCTGCCTGCTTCACCGCATCCCGCAGGGAGGCTCCCTCCTCCCGCAGGGCGCGCACCCGCGCCAAACCGTCCTCCAGGGTGGCCTCCTCTTCCTGGGCAGGTTCCGCTCCCCGGACTACCAGCACAAACTCCCCCCGGGGCGGGTTCTGGTCGTAGTAGTCGGCCGCCTCCCCCAGGGTGGTGCGGCGGATCTCCTCATGGAGCTTACTCAGCTCCCGGCACAGAGAAATGGGGCGCTCCGGCCCGAAGGTGGCCGCCAAGTCCTTCAGGGTGGCGGGCAGCTTATGGGGCGCCTCATAGAAGATCATGGTCCGCTCCTCCCCCCTAAGAGAGTCCAGGTGGCGGCGGCGGTTCTTCTTGTTCATAGCAAGGAACCCCTCAAAGGTGAAGCGTCCCGTGGGCTGGCCCGAGGCCGCCAGGGCGGTGACCAGGGCGCAGGGACCGGGAATGGACACCACTGGCACGCCGTTCTGGGCGCACAGGGCCACCAGATCCTCTCCCGGGTCGGAGATGGCGGGGGTACCCGCATCGGTGACCAGCGCGCAGCTCTCCCCGGCCAGCAACCGCTGCAAAATGCTCTGGCCGCTGTTCTCCGAGTTATGGCGGTAGTAGGAGACCATGGGCTTTTTCAGCTCCAGATGGTTGAGGAGCTTCATGGTCACCCGGGTGTCCTCGGCGGCAATGAAGTCCGCCTGGGCCATGGTCTGGGCCATACGGGGCGAGATATCCCCCAGGTTTCCAATGGGGGTGGGAACTAAATATAAGGTTCCGGACATGGGATGAACCTCCTCGTTTTATTCCAGACAGGGCAGCACCTGCAAACCGGGCTTGCCCTGGCGTACCCCCTCGGCCAGCAGGGCGTAGGGGGGCTTTGTGGGCGTGTGGGACAGTAGTTTGAGCCGCTTGGGCTCCAGGTCCCAGCGGCGCATGGTCTCGAATAGGTCGGCCAGGCGCTGGGTGGGAAACGACAGGGCAAACCGCCCGCCGTTGCGCAGCAGCCGGGCGGCTGCCCGGCACAGGGCGCCCAGCTCTTCCCGCTCCATGCGGGCCGGGCCGCCGTCTTTGCCGCTGCCCGGGACGTAGTAGGGTGGGTTGGACACCACCAGATCAAAGCTGCCCGGTGGGAAAGGGGTTTGGGACCAGCTCCCGGTCCAGATCTGCCCCTCCAGGCCGTTGTGCCGGAGGTTGTCCTGGGCCAGCGCGGCGGCAGCCGGGTCCTGATCCAAACCAAACAGCTCCAGCTGAGGCTCCCGGGCGGCCAGCAGCAGCAACAGTACGCCGCTGCCTGTCCCCAGGTCGCACACCCGCCAGCCCTTGCGCACCGTGGCAAATCGTCCCAGAGCCAGGGTATCGCTTCCCAGTGGAAACACCCCCGGCCGCTGCTCCAGCTGGTGGGGCCCCAGCTGCTCGATCTTACCCATGGACTGTCTCTCCCCCGCTCTCCCGGATGAGGGACACCAGGTGCCGGGTGATCCGCCCGGTAAGCCCCCAGATGGCCTTTCCCTGCCAGGGGTAGACCGGCACGTTCTCTCCGCCGGGCTGCCACTTGTAGTCCCGGGGAATACCCAGCAGGTCATAGGGGAAGCCCTCCCCTGTCTGGGGCATCAGCTTGTAGCTATACTCCAGAGGCGGATGGCTGCACAGGTGATCCAAAGGGACCAGAAAGGTCTCCTCCACCTCGGCGGGGCTTTTCTTCATGCACTCCAGACCCTCCCGGTCCACCACCCCCAGGATGGGGTAGAGGATAAAGTTGGCCCGGTGGGCGATGAAGTCCAGCCGTCCCAGCAGGTGGATGTGATCTTGGGGAATGGAAAGCTCTTCCCAAGTCTCCCGCAGGGCGCAGGACTCGGGGCTCTCCGTCCCCTCCATCTTTCCTCCGGGGAAGCACACCTCCCCCGGCTGGCGATGGAGTTTGGCGGCCCGCACCTCGTAGAGGACCTGCCACCCCTGTTCACTCTCCACCAGGGGAACCAGCACGGCGTAGCGCCCTGTGGCATCCATCAGGCCGGGGGTGCGCACCTCCAGCAGCTTGTTCAGCTTCTCCAGTTCCATCAGGCTACCCCCAGGTTGGCGGCCAGCAGATTGAATACCAGCAGCAGGCTGATTACCGCCCCCACAAAATAGGCGATCTCCCGGGGCCAGCGCCAAAACAGGGCGCAAAAAGCTCCGGTCATCCCCAGATGGACCAGCAGCATCACGTTTTTGGGCCGCCGGATCACGTCCACGCCGCTGCCTGCCACCTGGACAGAGACCTGATCGGGCAGCAGCCGCCATCCCATCAGGCTGCCCAGCAGAGCCAGCAGCACGATGAGATAGACGATGGTATTCCGGTTCTTCTGCAAAAAATCCTTCTGCTCCCGGAAGCGCTCCCGCTTATTTGACGCCATACATGCTCCTCTCTGCCAAAAAACACGCCGCGAGGGCGTGTTTTTCGGCGTAAAAGGGTTTCTTCTTTCCCCTTCTGATTACATCTTCTCCGGCGCGCTGACACCCAGCAGACCCATGCCGTTGGCCAGCACGGAGCGCACGGTATCCGCCAGCTTCAGCCGGGCGCCCAGCACCTGGGGCTCCTCGCCCTTGATGCGGCAGGCATTGTAGAAGCGGTGGAAATCACCGGCCAGGGCCACCAGATAGCGGTTGATGCGGCTGGGATCGTAGTCCCGGGCAGCCAGGTGGATCTCCTCGGGGAACTGAGCCAGAGCCTTGATAAGGGCTAGCTCCTCGGGGGTGTTCAGCACGGCGGCGTCCACATCCCCGGCCTTGGGCACCTGAGCGCCCTCCTCGGCCAGACGGGCAATGAGGGAGCAGATACGGGCGTGGGCGTACTGGACATAGTACACGGGATTTTCGCTGTCCTCCCGCACCGCCAGATCCAGGTCAAAGTCCAGGGGGCTGGTCGAGGCCCGGGAGTTGAAGAAGTACCGGGCAGCGTCCACGCTGATCTCGTCCAGCAGGTCGTGCAGGGCGATGGTCTTGCCGGAACGCTTGGACATACGCACAGGCTTGCCGTCCTGCATCAGGTTGACCAGCTGCATCAGCACCACCACCAGGCGGTGGGAGCCGTCCAGTCCCAGTCCGTCCAGAGCGGCCTGGAGACGGGCCACATGGCCGTGGTGGTCAGCGCCCCAGATGTTAACGGCCTTGTCAAAGCCGCGTACCTCCAGCTTGTTGCGGTGGTAGGCAATGTCAGCGGCAAAGTAGGTGTAGAACCCATTGCCCCGGCGCAGCACGTCGTCCTTCAGGTCCAGCTTGTCCACCTGCTCCTGGGTCTTGCCCTCCCGCATAAACTTCTCCTTGAGAAGCTTGGTGGTGTTGAGCCACAAAGCGCCGTCCTTCTCATAGGTCCAGCCTTTCTTCTCCAGCAGCTCTACCGTCTCGGCCACATAGCCGCTGTTGTGCAGGGAGGACTCAAAGAACCACTGGTCGTACACGATGCCGTAGCGCTTCAGGTCGGACTCCATGCGGGGGATGTTCACGGACAGGCCGTACTCAGCCAGCTTGTCCAGCCGCTCCTCCTCGGGCAGGTCCTTCCAGCTGTTCCCGTGCTTCTCGTAGATGGCCTTGGCCAGTTCCTTGATGTCGTCGCCGTGGTAGCCCTCCTCGGGGAAGGGGAAGTTCTCCTCACCCACGATGAGCTGCATGTACCGGGCATTGATAGAAACGGCAAACTTGTGAATCTGGTTGCCGGCGTCGTTGACGTAGAACTCCTTCCAGGTGTTGCAGCCGTCCCGCTTGAGGACGTTGGCCAGGGTGTCACCCAGCACGCCGCCGCGGGCGTTGCCCATGTGCATGGGGCCGGTGGGGTTGGCGGAGACGAACTCCACCATGACCTTCTCGCCGTTGCCCTCGGTGTTGGCACCGTACTCAGCGCCCTCCTGCTCCACAGCGGAGAGAACCTCGCCGTACCACTTGGGGCCCAGAGTAAAGTTCAGGAAGCCAGGACCGGCGATCTCTACCTTCTGGAAATAGCTGCCCTCCAGCTCCAGGTTATCCACAATGGCCTGTGCAATGGCCCGGGGGGCCTTGTGCAGAGCCTTGGCTCCCGCCATGGCAAAGGAGGAGGCGTAGTCCCCGTGGGCGGTGTCCTTGGGGATCTCGATGGTGGCCTTCACCTGGGCGCCCTCAGGGAGCAGTCCGGCCTGGGCCGCCTTCTCATAGGCCTGCTGGGTCAGCTGTGCTACCTGAGCCCGGGCCGCTTGGATCATATTTGACATTTCATTCTCACCCTTCTTCAAACCGGCCGGTAAAACCAGCCGATACAATATAATATTTACTGCTTCAGGCTGATGCCGTCCGCTTCCTTCACCTTGATTTGAAAAATGTTCCGACCGGCAATAGCGTGATCGATTTCGATGGCATAGTCGATCTCAATGTCACCGCCCTGGTCGTCCAGCTCGGCCAGCAGATGGCGGGTATTTACCCCGACGGTCATGGCTCCATAGGGGGTATTATACATGGCCATGTGCCGACGTCCCTCTTCAAATACCATCTGTGAGTTATACTCTCCCACTCGCAGCAAGGTCACCCGCTCGGGCTCGATCTGGAAGGTGGTCAAGGTCCCTTCCAACCCGGTCAGCTCGCTCTCCTGGTAGGACAGGGTATAGCTGCCGCCCTCCCGCTCCAGACGACCCTCGGTCACCAGCTCGATCACATCCTGATCGGCATTTTCATATTTCTGTGTCCCCTTAATGGAGATGATTACATCTTTTTCCATGGGTCCCTCCGTGGTTCTGTCTGCAATATGCCGGGCAGGGGCGCTTCCCCAGGTCCGGCGAAAAAACAGTGGAGGTATTATACACTGGTCCGCCGCTTCTGTAAAGGGTTCCCGGCTGCCGCCGCAATATCTTATATATTTTATGCGATTTTCTCTGGAAAAACAAGGGGCAGTTTCCCTCCTTATACAAAAGAAAAGGAAGGCCAACTGGCCTTCCTTTTGGTCTTTTTTCAGGGGCACTGCTGCTGGGGCTCAGCTGCTGCTTCTCTTTTCTCCCGCCGGGTGAGAAACACGCCTGCACACAGTGCAGTGAACGGAGCCACCGTCACCAGACCGAAGGAACCGATCACCGTGTGGATCAGCTCGGCAGCCACATACTTGTAGTTGAGGATGTTCTCCACCGGAGTACCCTGGGCCATAAACACCATCAGCAGGGCTACATAGCCCCCCGAGTAAGCAAACAGCAGGGTAGTGGTCATAGTGCCCATAGCTGCCCGGCCCACGTTCATGCCAGAACGGGTGGCCTCCCACCAGGTGAGGTCAGGGCGCTTTTCCACCACCTCATACACGGCCGAGGTGATGTCCACGCTCAGATCCATGATGGCACCGGAGGCTCCAATGAAGATGGAGGCCATGAAGATCTGGGTCAGGTTCAGGTCCTGATAGCCGGAGTAGAGCAGGCTCTCCGAGTAGGACATGACCGCACCGTGGATCTGAAACAGGTCGGTAAACAGCACACCCAGCACGCAGGTGACCAGAATGCCCAAAAAGGAGCCCGACACCGCGGCCCAGCACCGCCGGTCAAAGCCGTACACCAGGGCGATGATGAGCACGGTGAGAAACAGGGTGATAGCCAGACCGATCCAGATGGGGTTATAGCCCTTGAGATACAGGGGGACCAGCACCTTCCACAGGGTGAGCACCGTCAGCACAAAGGAGGCGATGGCCCGCACGCCGGTGGGTCCGGCAAACAGAATGAGGAAAATAGCAAATCCGATGGCCATCACCAACTCCCAGCTCAGGCGGTAGTGGTCACTCATGGTGACATTGGTAATGGTATCCCCATCATGGCTGACCACCACCAGAGCCTTGTCCCCGGGCTGGAACACCTTGTCCTGCTCCAGGGAGCCGTTGAGCATGTTGACGCCGGAGACCGTCTGGCCCTGGAACATGCCGTCCAAAATCTCCAGCTGGCAGCGCTGCTCGCCGGAGCGCACCAGTCCGGTATCGATGATGGTCGAGTCATCCACCGACAGCACCCGGGCGGTACACCGCTCTGCCTCCTGGTACACCAGCGCCCCTTCAAATCCAGTGGGCAGCAACAACAAAATCAAAATAGCCAACAGGCACACCACCACTGGTGCGTGGTAGCGAACTGACCTGCGGGAAAGATACTGTTTCACAAAACGAACTCCTTCTCCATGGATTCTTTCTTATTCCAGGGCCTGGACTATCCGGGCGGCAAGCTCCGCTCCGGCCCCATCCCCTGACAAACCAATCTGATAGACCGCACCGTTGATAAAGGCATAGCGGCTGCCCAACAGGCTCAGATCAAAATCCGTCCCGCTGAGATAGCACTGTACCTCCCCCAGCCCAGAGACAGCGGTATCTCCCCGCAGAGTCTTCCAGCACCGGCGGTAGGTATAATCGGACAAGATCTCCGCCACCTCCTCCGCTTCCGGAGTGCCGGGCTTGAGCACATAGTGCTCCATCTGTGTCTGTGGAAAGGCCGCATAATTCTCCACCAGGGGATATGCGTTCCGCTGGACGGTAACAGACACCTCTTCCTGGGGCAGGCTGGGCAGGGCCATGGGCCAGGTGTAGGCTTCCTTTCCCACCACCAGAGCGGCCAGCAACACCAGGACCGCGATCATGCCCCGACCGGTACAGACATCTGTGGGTACCGGCTCCCCGCAGTGGGGGCAGGCCATTTTAAGCAGAATACGGGGGCCATAGCTGTACCCGCAGCTTGGGCAGGCCAAAGCAATGCTGCTGCGCAGGGGGAGGACCACCACCAGAGTCAGCCACAGCAGGCCTCCCACTACCCCGCTCAGAGCATACCGCCACTCTCCCAGCCACAGGCCCTGGCCTACCTGGACTGCGATCCATATCAGGACTCCTGCCGCCAGTGCCCGCACTGCAACAACATGATTGCGCAGAGACATGCCGTGCTCCTTTCCTCCCCCAAACAGAGGATACATATGGACCCGCCCCGCCTGGACTCAGGCGGGGCGGGCCGAAGGTTGAGGTTTTAAATCAGGCGATGCTGAGCATCTCGGCCAGCTTGTTGTAGATGTCGGTGTTGTCGTAGTAACCGTTGAACACGTCGCTGCCCACACCCTGAGCCAGCACGGCCACGGGCAGACCGGTGTGGCTGTAAGAGGTGAAGCTCACGCCGGACTTGTTGTTGATGATGTGGGTGATGGTGACGGTGAGAGGCTCATAGGTGCCGTAGAGCACGTACTCCTGCTGCTCGTCCATACCGGTGTCCTTCTCGTTGATGCTCTTCTCGTAGGCGGTCTTCAGCAGGCTCAGCTCATAGTCGGTGAGCACCAGCTTGTCCCCCTCCTCGCCGGAGGTCTTCAGGCCAAACAGCTCGGTCACATCGGCCATCACCTCGTCAAAGGAGGTCTTGTTCTCCTTGTACTTGGCCACGTAGTCGCTGTCAAACTTGGCAAAGGAGATCTTCTGGCTCTCCAGCAGGTTGAGGTAGGTGTCATAGTCGGTGCCGGCAAAGCCGATGGTCAGACCGCCGGTCTCGTGGTCGCCGGTGACCAGGATCAGAGTCTCGTCGGCATGCTCCTTGGCAAAGTCCACAGCCACCTGCACCGCGTCGGCCAGAGCCATGGTGTCGTGGATGGAGGAAGCAGCGTCGTTGGCGTGGCAGGCCCAGTCGATCTTGCCGCCCTCACACATCATGAAGAAGCCGTTGTCGTTGTCCAGCACCTCGATGCCCTTCTCCACGTAGTCAGCCAGAGACCACATGTCCTCGGTGCGGTCCAGCTCGTAGGCCATAGCGTCGCCGTCGGCCAGATTCTCGTCCACCAGAATGGCCTTCTCGGTATCAGCGCCCACAGCCTCGGCCTCCTCGTGGGTCATAGCCACGGTGTAGCCGGCCTCCTTGGCCAGATCATACAGGTTATCCTGGTTCTCCTCCTTACCGGTGGGAGACAGCAGGCCGCCGCCGGCAAAGTAGTCAAAGTCGGAGGCGATCAGCTCCTGGCCGATTTCATAGTAGTTGTTGCGGCTGGCCTGGTGGGCGTAGAAAGCCGCGGGAGTGGCGTGGTTGAGGTTGACGGAAGAGATGATGCCGATTTCCCAGTTTTTCTGGTCCTTGAGCTGCTCGGCAATGGTCTCATAGGCAGTGGTGCCGGTCTCGTCCATGTTGATGGTGCCGGAATAGGTCTTGTGTCCGGTGGAAATGGACGTGGCGGTGGAGGCGGAGTCGGGGCAGAAGCTGTTGGAGTCGTAAGTAACAGCGGAGCCTACCGACTCAAAATTCATAAAGTTGAGGTACTCAGGGCCATCCAGCTTGGCGCCCTGGTTGTCGTCCAGGCTGGGCTCAGCCTGCCAGGAGTCCTCGTCCTTCAGAGCGCCCAGATAGTCAGAAGTGGACTGGATCTGGGGATAGCTCATACCGTCGCCGATGAACAGGAACACATACTTGGGCGCCTTCACAGTCTGGGTCTGGGACATCTTGTCCGCATCCACCGCATTCTGGGAGCCGGCATCGGAAGTGCCGGAGCAGCCCGCCAGAGAAGCGGCAGTCAAAGCCAAAGCCAGCGTTGTGGCAATCAGTTTTTTCATGGTTGTTTTCCCTCCAATAATCTCTTGCCGTACAAGGACCCGTTTCCTCGCAGCGGCAAGCATTATTGTATGGGGCTTTTGTAAAATCATCCACCGTCAACAGGTCAAACTCCCGTTAAACGCCCTCAGTCTGCTCCCGGCCCCTCCAAAAGGTCAGCCAGGGTCACGCCGTCCAGATACTCCTCCACCATGGCATCCAGATTTTCCCACAGCGGGCGGGTCCGGCACTGGGCCGCGTTTTCACACTGCCCCTCCAGCGCCTGGCAGTTTACCGGGGCCAGCTTTCCCTCCGTCAGGCGCAGGATCGCCCCCACAGAGTAGTCCTTGGGCGCCCGGGTCAGACGGTAGCCGCCACCCTTGCCCCGCACGCCTGCCAGGTCGCCGTTGCGGGCCAGCAGCTTGACGATGCTCTCCAGATACTTCTCCGACAATCCCTGCCGCTGGGCAATGTCCTTGAGGGGAATATAACCCGCTCCCCCCTGTTGGGCCAGATCGATCATGACCCGAAGGGCATAGCGCCCCTTTGTTGATACCATCATCTCCAGTTTCCTCCCTAATATATGGATCGTTTTTTGCGCTCGGCGGAAAAAAGCGCTCATTTTTCTCTCAAATTATACCATAGCAGTAGGAAAAGGCAATGATTCCTTTTTTTCATTTTGGTGCATCAATTGCTTCATATCTCTTTAATTTCCTCTCTCTTCCATTTCCAGCTTTCCTGCCGGTATCCCGGACTTTCTCACCCCGCCGCCTGCCTGCTCCGCCCCTGCCTCCGGCTTTCTCTGCCCCATCTGGATTTTCTCCCCAGAGAAGGTTATTTTCCCCCTTCTGCTCCTATTTTATTGGATATCGGCCCATTTGGTCCCCTTGGCTCTCGTCACTAACTCCAAAGGAAATGAGGGAAAATCGGTGGAAATTCTCTGTTGTCTTAAGGAAAGATATGTTGTAAAATGAGGTAAGCTATGGTAATATGATGCTGACTAGTGTGAAAGTTTTCTTGCAAATTTAGGAGGAGGAAAAATTTATGCGGGGAGTCCACACCTTTATCAACGATATCCGGCGTCAGGTCTTTACCGAAGTTGCCCGCCTGGCCTTTGAGGGCGGCGATTACGCCAAGGCGATCGAGCATCTGCCCTATAAAATCATTCCCGGCGAGGTAGCCCGCCACCGTCAGAATATCTTCCTGGAGCGCGCCATTGTCAGCGAGCGTCTCCGTTTGGCCATCGGCCTGCCTCTGCGTGAGATTGACGAGTACGCTCCCACCGGCGCCAACATCGAGGAGAGCGCCATTGCCGAGAAGTACTATGAGCCCCCTCTGATCAACATCATCAACTTTGCCTGTAACGCCTGCCCTCCCAAGCAGGTCCGGGTCACCAATATGTGCCAGGGCTGCCTGGCTCACCCCTGCATGGAGGTCTGCCCCAAGGACGCCATCTCTCTGGTCCAGGGCAAGAGCTTCATCGACCAGACCAAGTGCATCAAGTGCGGCAAGTGCGCCGACGCCTGCCCCTACGGCGCCATCCTGAAGCTGGAGCGCCCCTGCGCTGAGGCCTGCGGCATGGACGCCATCGGCTCTGACGAGCTGGGCCGCGCCAAGATCGACTATGACAAGTGCGTCTCCTGCGGCATGTGTCTGGTCAACTGCCCCTTCGGCGCCATCTCCGACAAGAGCCAGATCTTCCAGCTCATCCAGGCTATCAAGCGCGGTGACAAGGTGGTCGCCGCTGTGGCTCCCGCCTTTGTCAGCCAGTTCGGCGACAAGGTCACCTCTTCTCAGATGCGTGAGGCTATGCGCCGTGTGGGCTTTGACAAGGTCATCGAGGTCGCCGTGGGCGCCGATATGTGCACCGCCGAGGAGGCCGAGGACTTCCTCAAGAAGGTCCCCGCCGAGCAGCCCTTCATGGCTACTTCCTGCTGCCCCGCCTGGAGCGTGATGGCCAAGAAGTTCTTCCCCCAGTTTGCCCCCTATATCTCCATGGCTCTGACCCCCATGGTGCTTACCGCCCGTCTGTACAAGAAGGATCATCCCGACGCCCGCGTCGTCTTCATCGGTCCCTGCGCCGCTAAGAAGCTGGAGGCCTCCCGCCGCACCATCCGCAGCGACGTGGACTTCGTCCTCACCTTTGAGGAAATGCAGGGCATCTTTGACGCCAAGGGTATTGTTCCCGCGGACATGCCCATCAACCCCGATGACGAGTTCAGCACCGGCACCGCTGCGGGCCGTGGCTTTGCAGTGACCGGCGGCGTGGCCGCTGCCGTGAAGGCCGCCATCAAGGAGATCGATCCCGACCGTGAGGTTCTGGTGGAGCACGCCGACGGCCTGCGTGAGTGCCGCAAGATGCTGCTGATGGCCAAGACCGGCAAGTACAACGGTTACCTGCTGGAGGGCATGGGCTGCCCCGGCGGCTGCGTGGCCGGCGCCGGTACCATCACTCCCGTGAAGAAGAGCACCGCCGCCGTTACCAAGTACACCAACGATGCCCCCGTCAAGAGCGTCTCCGACTCTGCCGCTGTCAAGCGTCTGCACGAGGTCCAGGAGTAATTCCGAAAAATTCCGAGCCCGGCCATTGGCCGGGCTCTTTTTTACGCAAGCACAAAAAATCCCGCGGTACCATGTACCGCGGGATTTTCAAGTTTATGTAGAAAGAGAATCTCGAACAGAATCAGCCCAGGCGGCGAGCGCCCACAAAGGTGCTGCTGTAATAAGAGGAATTGATGTCGCTGTTGATCACACCAGTGCTGGGAGTGGAGGCGTGAACGAACTGACCGTTGCCCAGATAGATACCCACGTGGGTGGCCAGCTTGCTGGAGTTCCCGCTGTTGAAGAACACCAGATCGCCGGGCTGCAGCTGAGCCTTGGTCACGGCGGTGCCATTGCTCATCTGAGCGGAGGCGGTGCGGTTAACGGAGTAACCGTTCTGCTTGCACACATAAGTAACAAAACCGGAGCAGTCAAAGCCGCTGGAGCTGCTGCCGCCGTACACGTAGGGGTAGCCCACAAACTGCTCGGCATAGGCGGCAATGGCGGCGCCCTTGGCAGAGCCGTTGGCCACGCTGGCATCCACCAGAGTCACATAATCGGTGCTCACATAGCCGTTGGCGATCTTGTACCAGCCGCCCAGACCACCGATGGTGTCCAGAACCTCCACCACGGTGCCCTTGCTGAGAGAGCCGCAGGTGGCATAGTTGGTGCCGGGGCCGGTGCGGATATTCAGAGAATCGGCAACCACCTGACCATAAACCTTTTCAGCCACCACGCTGAGATAATCTCCGGAGACATATCCGGTCACACCCAGATAGGTGACCTGATGCCACTTACCGTCGCTGGTGGTGCTGATCACATCCACCTGAGTACCGCTGGGCAGTACCGACAGCACAGAAGAAGTGGTGTTGGCCTGAGCGCGAAGATTCAGACCGGAATCACTGGTCACAGTGCCGACATTCGCGGCCAGAGTAGGGGTAACCAGGGCGGAGACCACCAGCACAGCGGCGGCCAGCTTTGCAGCCAGGGCTTTGGACAGATGCATAGGAATACTCCTCCGTTTCTCTTTCGTAAACTTGATTTTAATTTGCGCCGGGCAATTACTTGCCGCTCAGCGCCCGTTCCAGCCAGACAGAAGCCACATCCATGGCGGCGTACAGGCTGTCCTTTTCACTCTTCTTGACCACACGGTCCCGGCTCTTCAGGTCGGGGTCGGTGAGCTGCAGCTGAACGCTGACCTTGGTAGCTACGTCCATATCGTCCACCTTTTTGGTGTCCAGAACCTGCAGCATGATAATGTATTTCTCGGCCATGGTGCCGTAGTAAATCAGGTTGTCTTTCCGGCGCAGGGGATGTCCCTTATAGGAAAGAGGAATCTTCTCCGAAGCCATGTCGTTCCTCCTCAAAGTTTGATGTTGTAACCGAATTGTAACACATTCGTAACCAGTTGTCAAACCCTTCTGTTTCTTTTTTAAGGATTTCTTTCGTTTGTCTAATTTTTCTATTAAAAATAGGTCAGATACCCAGAGATATCCCCCCTTTTCCAATATATTCTTTGACATTTCCCCAGAATTCGTGTACAATGTAAGCCGTTTGTAAATTCTATGTTAAAAAAAGAGGAGACTGTCTGAAATGAACCAATGGCTCCGCCGTTTAGACCTGCGGCGGAACAGGGCGCTTTTGCTCCAGGCTGCCCTGCTCCTGGTGCCGCCGGTGACGGCCTTTTATTTGATGCAGTTTATTCTTGGAGCTTATCCCTGGCAGATGTCGCTGGGCGTGGTGGTCGCCAACGCCATCTGCATCGGCGCGGTCTACTACCTGCTGTGTGCCCTCACCGGCCGCTGGGTCATCAGCTGCGTGCTGTTACATATCATCAGCGGAATCTGGGGCGCGGCCAATTATTTTGTCTCGGTCTACCGCGGCACCCCGGTGTTGCCCTGGGACCTCACCGCCCTGGGCACTGCCTCCGCGGTCTCCAGCAGCTATGACTTTACCCCCACCTGGCAGATGGCCCTCTCCATCGCCGGAGTAGTCGTGGTGTGCGTGCTGCTGTGGCGCAAGGCCGGTTCCGGCCGCCTTCCCCTGGTCAGCCGCCTTGCCTGTGTGGTAGGCTGCCTGCTGTGCCTCATCCCCATTCTCCATCCCACCCGTCTGGGCTGGTTCGGCGTGAAAACCGACGTGTGGGACCAGACCGGTGCCTACCGCACCAACGGCTCTCTGGCTACCTTCCTGCGCAACACGGAATTTATGGAAGTGGAGGAGCCAGAGGACACCTCTGTGGAACGCCTGGGCCAGATCATGGAGCAGGCGGAGCAGACCGACATCCCCCTCCAGACCTCGGTGGACCACCCCAACATCATTGCTATTATGAATGAGTCCTGGGCCGACTTTGAGGAGTTCGGCAATCTGGAACTCACCGAGAGTGTCACCGACTACATCTCTTCCCTGGACAACGCCATCTGGGGCCACGCCTATGCTTCCGTGTTCGGCGCGGGCACCAGCGCCAGTGAGTTTGAGTTTTTGACCGGAAACTCCATGGCCTTCCTGCCCTCGGGCAGCATCCCCTATCAGCAATATATTTTAAAGGATACACCCTCTCTGGCCTCCCTGCTGCGGGAGGAGGGCTACGAGACCCGTGCCTTCCACCCCGGCGAGCTCACCTCCTGGCAGCGCAACCAGGCCTATCCCCTGCTGGGCTTTGACAGCTTCAAGTGCGGCGAGGATATGAACGTGCCCCAGACCATGGAGCACGGCTACGTCAGCGACCAGTCGGACTTCGAGCAGATCATCTGGGAGTTTGAGCACAAAGAAGAGGGACAGCCCCTCTTCCTGTTCAACGTCACCATCCAGAACCACGGCAGCTACACCGTAAAGGACTACCCCGCTCAGGTGCAGCTGACCGATCAGCCCGGGAAATATCCTATGGTGGAGCAGTACCTTACCCTGGCCAACAAGACTGACGAGGCCTTCAAGACCCTGGTGGACTACTTCTCCCAGTGCGATGAGCCCACCATCATCGTCATGTTCGGCGACCACCAGCCCTCGGTGGAGCAGGAATTCCTGGACAAGGCCTACGGGGTCACCCAGGATCAGATGACCATGGAACAGTACATGGATAAGTTCCGGGTCCCCTTCGTCATCTGGGCCAACTATCCCCTGGAACTGGAAGGCCCCCAGGAAACCAGCCTGAACTTCCTGTCCCAGTATCTGCTCTCTTACAGCGGTATCCCCACCGATTCCTATGGCCGCTTTCTTTGGTCTCTGCAGGACATTCTGCCCGCCCTCACCTTTGTAGGCTATAAGGACACGCTGGGTGCGGCATACAGCCACTTGGAGAACAACGGCTATACCTCCCTGATCGAGGACTACCAAGCCCTGCAATACGACCGGCTCTTCGGTGGAGAAGATTCCTACTTCCACGCTCAGACCTGACATACCGCCCCCTTTCCCGCCATATGATATGGGTATGGGAAAGGGGGTGGCGGCATGCGTACCAGAATTGCGGAGCTGCGTTGGAAAGAGGTTATCGGGATGGGAGACGGCAGCCGCTTTGGATTCGTAGAGGATCTGGAGGTAGACGTAGAGAGCGGCCGGGTCCGCTCTCTGGTGCTGCCCGGCCGGCGGCGGCTGTTTGGTCTGCTGGGCCGGGAAGAGGACCGGTACATCCCCTGGGAGAGCGTGCGCCGCTTCGGAGAGGACACCATCCTGGTGGAGCACGCCCCCCAATCCCGCCCACCCCGCCGGGGACGGCGATAAGCCGCGTTCCAGTCCGGACAAATAGTCCGGACTTTTTTTGCTCAAATCGGGAATGAAACTCGAAAAATTCCGGGAAACTACTTGCAACCTGGACTCTCCTGTGATATACTACCAGGGCATCATGCCTGGGAGTGCTGATTTTTCGCCCAGTGCCCGGCCAAGACAGCCTGGTTGGCGGGAAATATGAGGCGCCCAGAAAGATCAAACTGAACTATTAGGAGGAAACAATCATGGCAGTCGTATCTATGAAGCAGCTGCTGGAGGCCGGCGTGCACTTCGGCCACCAGACCCGTCGGTGGAACCCCAAGATGGCCACCTACATTTACACCGAGCGTAACGGCATCTATATCATCGACCTGCAGAAGACCGTGAAGAAGCTGGAGGAGGCCTACAACTTCGTGCGCGAGCTGGGCGAGAAGGGCGAGACCCTGCTGTTCGTCGGCACCAAGAAGCAGGCTCAGGAGGCCATCAAGGAAGAAGCTTCCCGCGTTGGCATGTACTGGGTGAACGCCCGTTGGCTGGGCGGCATGCTCACCAACTTCAAGACCATGCGCGGCCGTGTGGACCGTCTCAACCAGCTCAAGAAGATGCAGGAGGACGGCACCTTCGACATGCTGCCCAAGAAGGAAGTCATGAAGCACCTGGGCGAGATCGCCAAGCTGGAGAAGTACCTGGGCGGCGTGACCGAGATGAAGAAGCTGCCCGGCGCCCTGTTTGTCGTTGACCCCCGCAAGGAGCGCAACGCCATCAACGAGGCCCGCAAGCTGCACATCCCCATCGTGGCCATCGTGGACACCAACTGCGATCCCGACGAGATCGACTATGTGATCCCCGGCAACGACGACGCCATCCGTGCCATCAAGCTGATCTCCTCTGTCATGGCTAACGCCATCCAGGAGGGCAAGCAGGGCAAGGACGAGGCCCCTGTGGAGACCGCTGAGACTGCGGAGTAATCCAAATTCGTTTGACGGCTCTGAAAGCGCCCGCCAACAGGGCGGGCGCTTTTTTAAACCGCTCCCGATAATTTAAATGGAGGTAATTCATTATGGCTATTACTGCTAAGGACGTACAGAAGCTGCGCGAGATGACCGGCGTGGGCATGATGGACTGCAAGAAGGCCCTCACCGCTTCCGAGGGTGACATCGACAAGGCCATCGAGTGGCTGCGCGAGAAGGGCCTGGCCGCTCAGACCAAGAAGGCCGGCAAGGTTGCCGCTGAGGGCGTGTCCTACGCCATCGTGGCCGACAACGGCGTGGGCGTTGTCATCGAGGTCAACTCCCAGACCGACTTCGTGGCCAAGAACGAGGTCTTCCAGGCCTTCGTTAAGGACCTGGCTCTGGTTGTCGCCAACGAGAATCCCGCCGACGTGGAGGCTCTGAAGGCCTGCACCTATCCCGGCACCGACCGCACCGTGTCCGACGTTACCGCTGACAAGGTTCTGGCTATCGGCGAGAACATCCAGATCCGCCGCTTTGTCCGTTATGCTGAGGGCGTGAACGTGCCCTACATCCACATGGGCGGCAAGATCGGCGTGCTGGTGAACATGGAGGTCGAGGGCATCGACGCTGCTCAGGTCACCGAGCTGGGCAAGGACGTGGCCATGCAGATCGCCGCCATGAATCCCGCCTACCTGGACAAGTCCGAGGTGGATCAGGCCACTCTGGACAAGGAGAAGGAGATCCAGCTGGCTCAGATGGCCAACGATCCCAAGATGGCTGCCAAGCCTGAGAAGGTGAAGCAGGGCATCGTTATGGGTAAGCTGGGCAAGTACTTCGAGGAGAACTGCCTGCTGCAGCAGGCCTTCGTCAAGGAGAACAAGACCTCCGTTGAGAAGCACGTGGCCGAGGTTGCCAAGCAGCTGGGCGGCAAGATCACCATCAAGGCCTTCACCCGCTTCGCTACCGGCGAGGGCATTGAGAAGAAGGAGGACGACTTCGCTGCTGAGGTCGCTTCCATGATTAAGTAATTTAGCTGAGGCCATCCCCCGCATTTTAGCCTCATTGTCCACTCAATAATGACTCGCAAGGAGTCCAAGGTAATCGTAATGATTGCCCTGGGCTCCTTATTTTTTTGGAGACAAAGGGACCAAGAAAACCCTTTTGGTCTCCATTTTTTTATTTTTGAGGTTCTTTGGAGCTTCAGGATACCCCCTCTCAGGCAGCGCTCACACGGTCAGGATTGGGCGGACAAGTGGGCGAGGATTGAGAGGGAGAGTATCAGGGAGACTCAAGATAAATCGAATTATTCGGAGTTTTTGCAGGGAGTTTTTGAATTAATCGGAGTTTTTGCGGGGAATCTCAGCAGAAACTCAGATTAATTCCCTGGGATCTCAGCAAATTCTCGGATTAATTCTGGAAGCAAAAGGTGATGGATTGAATTAATCGGAATTTCTGTGGAGAGGAAAGAACAGTATGTCCATTTAATCGGAAGTTCTGAGGAAAACACCAGCAAAAATTCAGATTAATTCTTTGTTCTCTACAAAAACTCGGATTAATTCCCTTGGTTCTCCGCAGATTCTCCCATTAATTCTTGACTCTCCCTGGAGGTGTTTTGGATGCTAACGATATCTTCTAATGACCTTGTGGCGCTTATTCTTGCCCTTGGGATTACTTTACTGGCAGATTTCTTTTTTCCCTTGCCTATCCACGAGACCTATGTCCCCTGCCCTGTGTGGCTGATGCGCTATGTGACAGGATATGAGATGCAACCAACCATGGCCGTAATTTGGATGACGACGCTGCTGTATGTCATCATCCGCTTTGATCTACGGGGTCTGGCCGTTGCCGGGATACTGACAGTGGCTTGCTGGATTTCCTGGCTAATTGCTTTTTGCGAATCTGTAATTTATGAAGAGGAGGTGAAATCAAATGAAGCGAATCGGTGATGATCGATGCACAGTCCGTGATTACATTGAGTTGGCCATCACTCTTGCCTGCGCCTACATCATCATAATTAGCGGTGTGCGAGTAGCTATGGTGATCGGTCCGTCCATGCAGCCAACTCTGGAAGATCACAGTATCCATATCCTTGTACCTGTTCAGGATCCGAAAATCGGAGACATCGTGGCATTCCAGCGGCCTAGTCAGAAGGACTCCTACATCAAACGGATTGTGGCTGGTCCCGGAGATACCGTGGATCACTGGGGAACCGCTATTACCCTTGGAGATGACGAGTACTATGTGCTGGGCGATAACCGGGAAAACTCCCGGGACTCCCGCTCATTTGGCCCCATCGATGGCGATACGATCTGGGGGCGGTTGGTGGTCTGATGGAACTAAGAATATTTAAGCTGTCTCTATTACCACAAAATTTGAAAATGAAGGAGGTCTTAATCCCATGGAGAAAGCCGGCACAAAAACCAGGGATATCAAGTTTTTTAGCCAGAAAAATAACGCCATGATGACTGTCCATACGCCTGTGGCTCAGGGGTTTGCCCAGTACCTGGAGGAGCAGCCCTGGGTGGCATCCTATGACACCTGTGTGCCACTGCAGATGGAGCACTATCCCCATGTGTCCCCTGTGGACATCCGGACGGAGTATTTTACCGTCCAATGGGCCAGCGATTTTGTCCTCCATTTGGCGGATGGTAACACTGGCGTCCGAGAAATTTGCACTTTGGAGCAGTTCCAAAAGAGAGCTTTTATTGAAAAGCTGGAATTCTCCCGCCGTTACTGGCTGGCTACTGGGGTGACGGACTGGCGGGTGTATGTGCATGGCGGTGAAGGAAAGCTGGTGGAGACCCATGATCAGTCGCTTTGTTAATTGTGCTGGAGACATCTACCGAGTGCTGCTGGAAACGGCAGACGGAGCATGGCTGATTGCCTACGCACAGACAAAGCCTCCCTTCTTTATTTCGGCAGCCAGTTTTGTAGCTTATACACCTATACAGGCCCCTGATGGGTTCGTAAAGGCATGTAAGGCCCATGAGTCCATGAGCGAGGCGCAAATCAGACGTCTGCAAATGATTGAACCGTTGGTTGCGGACAATCAATACATCTACGACCCTGGATCCCGACGCAGGCGGGCACAGGAGATTGCCAATGCGCATAGAGTGACCGTGCGCACGGTGCTGCGGCTCTACTTCCGCTACATTTCGTCGGGAGTAATCTTGGCTGATAAACCAAGAGAACGCCGTCGGAATCCGGATTTTGAACGAGCGATCCAACGGTATTACTACTCCTCTCGGCAGTTTTCGCTGCGAGCGGCTTACGAAATGATGATTTTGGAGCACTACATGGATGATACAGGCCAAATCAAAGAGGATGCGCCGAGCTACCACACGTTCCGCCACTACTTCTATGACCATCGACTCCATCAGCTGCCCCAAAAGATCATTGCCCGTGAAGGCCTATCGGCCTATCAGCGGGACCACCGGCTGACCCTTGGCAGCGGACCAGGGTGGCGTGATCGGCTGGGCTGCTACCAGATGGACGCTACGTTGGCCGATATCTACCTAGTCTCCCGCCTGGACCGCAGCACTGTGATTGGGCGGCCTAACATCTATCTGGCAGTGGACACCATGACACAGCTGATCGCAGGCGTCTATGTGGGACTGGATGCCGGAGAAACTGCGGTTATGGCCTGTATTGCACAGGCAGCGGGCAATAAGGTGACCTTTTGCCAGCACTATGGAATCAATATCACGGAAATACAGTGGCCCAACACAGGGATCCCCCGGGAGATCATCACAGATAAGGGGCGAGAATTTTGTGGAGGGCGGGTGGAAGAACTATCCCTACGATATGGCGTAGTCATTCAAAACCTGCCGCCCTATAGACCCGATTGTAAAGGTCTGGTAGAAAAAGCCTTTGACCTGATCCAGGGGCGATACAAGCCTCTTCTGCGGGGAAAAGGTGTGATTGAAGAGGATGCGCAGGAGCGATGGGCAGTGGACTATCGGACGCAGGCATCTTTGACGCTGGATGAATTCACGGCGATTGTAATTCATTCGATTCTGTTTTTGAATTCTGGTCGACTGCTTTCCAATGGTTTGACCCCCGCACAACAGTGGCTGGAATCCGATGACGAGCTGCTTCAAGCGAATGAGCATGAACTATCCTGCATGGGACTCCCCCGCACCACGGTGAAAATGGGACGCAAAGGAATCCGACACAGGAAAATGTGGTATGTGCCAACGGACCGAGACCTGCTGCACCCCGGGGAGACCTACACCATCGCCTACGACCCCAGCGATGTGAGCTGCATCTATGTGGTGCTGGATGGTCAGTACTACCCGTGTCGCCTGGGACCTACCGACCAACACTATCAGGGCGCAGGAGTGGTAGAAGCAGCGATGGCTCAGCAGGCACTACGACAGCAGATTGGGCATCGCCGACGGGCATCACAGGCTGCCAGCATTGCTGCTACGCAGGCCATCCGGGACATTGCAGCACAGGCTTCGGGGGCGGCACCGAAGGAACAAGATGGATCGGAAATTCAGAAAAACCGAGACGCCGAGAGGTCCCACCTGACCCAGTGAGGGCCGCCCCCTCCTCTTTTCTTTGACACCGGCACCTACAGCGAGAAAATGTCTTGGGGGCTTTGGGTCAAGGCTGGACTTTTAAAGCCGACACAAGAAAGTTGCAGGGTAGAAAGGTATGATCAAGGTAGATTTGGGGGATTAAGACTCTTGGTGTAAACGCAACTTATATCGCCAAAATCGTTTTGTATACCCTATATTTTCTTGCTTTTTATAATCTATTTTCTGTATGGGGCAAAAAGGTAAGATTATATGGAAAGTAAATAGGGTCTACTGAATGGCTGGAACATTTGGAAATCTCGGAAAAATGACCAGCTCGCCGAGGTCAAAATCGTAGTCCAGAGCCCAACCGCAGTCAGGCGCAAAAAGGAGACGTAGTTTGCGCTCCATATTTGCGGCAAAGAAGCCCATCGCAATTGAGGTCATGGAAGTGTCGGGCAAACGAGTCATGACCCGGTCCAAGCTATATCGGCGCTTGACGAC
>CDTY01032319.1_pt1 | contig 117796 bp, 82 predicted proteins | sample 557731 | NCBI WGS metagenome assembly CDTY01 (sample SAMEA3182101, study PRJEB8094) | gut metagenome | biome: human; feature: gut; material: Stool; isolation source: human stool | place: Canada | collected 2013-02-12
AAAATATGTCTGACATAATTCGAAATATGTCCGACCTATTTTTGCCTGCATGAAACCCAGGTGTTTTACAGTGCTTTCGCGGGGCGATTTTATTTGTCTGCATGGCGCGGAGTTTTAACATTTCCGCCACGCATGCCCCGGCGAGGGAAAAGAATCCTAACAGGCGCTTCCGGTTCCGCACGGGCATGTTGCGTGGCGGCGGCCGGCGTTGCATGATGTCGGGCTTTGCGCGGACGCTTTGCCGGGCGGGTATGAAAAAGCCCTGCACGGGGCAGGGCTTTGCGTTGCTTATTCTATCGGCAGGAACTTGCCGTCCTTTATCTTCAGGTCTTTTATGACAAGGTGGCTTCCGCCCTCGTTTGGCGAGTGGAAAGAGATTTTCAGGTTGCCTTCGAGGTCTTCGAAAACCATTTGGTGGCCGCCGTTGTTTTTGAATACCGGTTCTTTTTCGTGTTCCCACGGGCCGAGTATGCTTCCCGATTTTGAAATTGACTGTCCGATGGAGTATTTTGGCGAGAAGCTCGACCACAGCATGAGCAGGTTGCCGCTTTCCTTGTCACGCCACACAAATGACGCGTCGGTTATCATTCCGCCCTCGCCTATGCGCATGGGCCATTCCGCCTCGTTGGCCGCAAAGAGCCGCTGCGGCGCGCCTATGGCTTTGGTCAGGTCTTTGTTAAGCCGCTGGCACCATATCTCTCCTACCTTGTCCTTTACGTTCGGTCCGTTCCATTCAACGCAGAAAACCACCCACGGGTCGTTTTTCTCGTCAACGTAGAGCGCGCCGTCGAGGCACTGCATTCCGAACGGCGTGATGTGCAGCTTTACGTCGGGTATAATGGTGTGGTAAGGCCCTGCGGGACCGTTGTCGGAGCGCAATATGGTTGTTCCGCGCAATATGCCTTTTTCCTTGTTGCTCACGGTAACGAAGCAGTAGTACTTGCCGTTGTAATAATATGTGTCGGGAGCCCACCAGTCGTCTGTGCCGGGATAGTTTTCGGGCATGTTGAACACGTAGCCCACCTCGTCCCAGTATTTAAGGTCCGTGCTTTTGTAGGCAAAGAGCTTGCCTCCTTTTCCGTCAGAGCGCGAAAGGATGAGGTAGTAACACTTGGCCTCGCGGTCGACGGTAATGAACGGGTCGCGGCAGAAAATCTTGTCGTTCGGGATATGCGTCTGTGCCTTTGCGCAGATAAACACGAAGAGGCTGGCTGCCACAAGCAGCAATCGGCTCAAATTTCTCATTTTTTACGTTGTTTTGGTGATTTGCGCGCTAAAGTAGCAAAAAATGCGAAGAAAATCCGCCGTAAGCCCGGAAAAACGTAACTTCGTGGCAATGGAACTCGAAAAATTCAACCGCCAACTGAAGCTGATGTCCTTGCTTGCGGGCAACATCTCGCTCAACGTGGAGCAGGTGGCCCGGCGATTGGGCATGAGCCGGCGCACCGTGTACAGGTACATACGCACTTTCAAGGAATCGGCCTTGTTCAGCGTTGAGCAGTCGGGCGACGTGTTCCGCATAAGCCGCGATTCGCCTTTCATAAGGGAGATTTCCGACAACGTGTCGTTCTCTGAAGAAGAGGCCGCCGTAATAGCCGGCCTGCTCGCCTCGGCGGGCGGCAACAGCATACAACTGCGCAGCCTGCGCAACAAAATCGGGCGCATTTACAACTACCGCGTGCTCGAAGAACCCGAGGCCGACCGCCGCACGGCGCGCAACCTGTCGCAGCTGTACGAGGCCGTTAAGCTGCACCGCGTGGCGGTGCTCAAGAACTACCACTCGCTGCACGGCGGTAGCGTGGCCGACCGAACGGTTGAGCCTTTCGCATTCCTTAACTCGAACGACGACGTGCGCTGCTACGAGCTGGCAAGCGGCGAGAACAAGACATTCAAGGTGGCCCGCGCCGAGGAGGTGATAGTGCTCGACCTTATGTGGAGCAATGCCGGCAGGCACGAGAGTTATTACACCGACCTGTTCGGCTTCTCGGGCAAGGAGACACGCCGCGTGGTGCTAAGGCTTACGGGACGCGCCGCACGAATCCTTCGCGAGGAACGCCCGGCTGCCGCGGCCTGCCTTGCGCCTGCGGACGGCGGGGATTTCATGCTCGACACCCGGGTGTGCGACTTTTGCGGCATAGGACGCTTTGTGCTCGGGCTGCATTCGGAGGTGGAAATCGTAGAACCGGCGGAGTTCAAGGAACATATCGCCCGCGAAGCTGCACTTTTAACAAAGAAATTCGGTTTGTGACGCAGACTGTCACAGACAAAAAGTTCCTTTGCTTCGTAAAAACAAACCTTTAAACGAAGCAACATGAAAAAGACACTCACTTTCAGCAACAGCGCCATGCCGGCGCAGCGCACTCTCCCGCAGGTATCACTGAAACGCGCGCTCAACGCGGTGCTCCGTGCCGCAGAGTCATCCGTACCGGTAGTGAAGCTGGCGGCCCTGTATTCCAAACTGCTCGAAGAGCCGGTAACACCGCGCCGCACGCTCCATTTCATAAACGCGCAGCTCTCGGCTTTCATGCTCGTGTGCGCCAGCGCGGAATCGACGGGTGCGCTCGTGGCGCTTGCCGCCTGGACGGGTGCTGCCATATACGGCTGCCGCAAACGCTGACGCCTCGCGGCGGGCATGATTGCCCGTGCTTGCGGCCATATCCGGAGCTTTGAAAAACGTGCGTTTCACAGGTATGCAAAATGGCGGAAAAACGGCGTTTTCCGTACCCGAAAAATGAAAACTAATTTTCAGCATATTATACTCCCTTTGGAGCAAAGAAAAAATATGTCTGAGATATTTTAAAATATGTCCGACCTATTTTGAAATATGTCGGACATATTTTTTATCCCCTGAAAACGCGCATGAAAACCGGGGCAAAAAATGCGGACAACAAGAGACACGCACTCCCCGGCGGTGCATACGCAGATTATTTTAGAGGAAATTGCAACAGGAAAAGGGAGAGGAATCACTCTCCCTCGTTTACCATCTCGCCGAGCAGTGTGGCCGACGTTGCGGAAAGCACTTTCACCTTCACAAAATCGCCTATATGCGCGCCGCCGCGGTTAAACACAACCACCTTGTTCTGCTCCGTGCGACCGAACAGCTGCTCGCGGCTGCGTTTGCTCACGCCTTCGACCAGGACTTCGAACGTGGAGCCCACGCATTTCTCGTTGGCCTCGAGCGAGAGGCGGTTTTGCAGGGCGATAAGTTCGTTGAGACGGCGCACTTTCACCTCCTCGGGCACGTCGTCCTCGAAATGGCGTGCGGCGTATGTGCCGGGGCGCTCGCTGTACTTGAACATGAAGGCCGAATCGTAGGCACACTGCTCCATTAGTTCGAGCGAAAGCCTGTGGTCGTCCTCCGTTTCGCTGCAATATCCGGCAAAGATGTCGGTAGACAGGCCGCAGCCGGGCACAATGCGGCGTATGGCTTCCACGCGCCCAAGGTACCACTCGCGCGTGTACTTGCGGTTCATCAGTTCGAGTATGCGGTTGCTTCCGCTCTGCACGGGCAGGTGTATGTGGCGGCAAACGTTGGGCTCTTCGGCTATTACGCGCAGCGTGTCGTCGCTCATGTCCTTGGGGTGCGACGTGGTAAAGCGCACTCTCATGCCCGGCACGGCGCGCGCCACCATGCGCAACAGCACGGGAAACGTAACCTCGCCCTGTGTTCCGTTTGCGTCATCGCCGGAAAGGTAACGGTAGGAGTTTACGTTCTGCCCCAGGAGCGTTACTTCCTTGTATCCGTGGCTTGCGAGGTCGCGCACTTCGGCCAGGATACTCTGCGGCGAGCGCGAACGCTCGCGCCCCCTTACGTAAGGCACAATGCAGTAGTGGCAAAAGTTGTTGCACCCGCGCGTAATGCTTACGAAACCCGAAATATGGTTTCCGCACACGCGCTCGGGTATGACATCGGAATATGTTTCGGCCGTGGAAAGCTCTACGTTTATAGCCTTCTGCCCGTTCTCGGCTTCGGCTATGAGCTGCGGCAGCATGAGATAAGAATCAGGCCCGGCCACGAGGTCGGCGTGGTGGTTGTCGAGCAAATCCTCCTTGGTGCGTTCGGCCATGCAGCCGAGCACGCCGATAATCAGCCTGCCCTTGCGGCTGCGGCGCAGGGCGTTGAGCGCTTCGAGCCGGTTGTAGATTTTCTGCTCGGCGTTCTCGCGCACGGAACAGGTGTTGAGGAACACGGCGTCGGCGTCGGAGATGTCGGTGCACACGTCGTAATCGGCCGACTTCATTATAGAGGCGACCACCTCGCTGTCGGCCACGTTCATCTGGCAGCCGTATGTCTCGATGTAAAGTTTCTTTGCCATAACATGTGAATTTCGCCGCAAAGTTACGGAATATTCCGTTAGCACAAGGCACAGGCGTTTCCCTCTGTGCCGCCGGGTGTTTGCTTAATGCCGCATGTCATTCACCGCATGCGTTGCCGCACAGCCCCTTTGCACGGACGAAACTGCGGCAGTCGGCCTTGATGTCGTAATGTGTGACGACGCACGCGGTAACGAAATAAAATATCGCCTGCAGCCACAGCGCGCGGTACTCGAAAGCCACCTGGAAAAGACGTGCTCCTTCGCTGTTAAGTTTTACAAAGCCGTTTATCCCGAAAGTTGACGGTATGAGATAAGACATGTATTTCCAGAACGGCGGCACGGCGCTGCCCGGCCATGAAATTCCGCTGACAAAAAGGAATATGAGCGAAAGGTAAACTATAAGCAGCATGCACGACTCGCGCGTTCTTATGAAATACGAGAACGTTATTGAAAAGAAAGCAACAGCCGTAAGGTAAGGCAGCATAAACAAGGCTATGTCGGTAAAATGGCCTATATGGGTGAATCTGAACATCAACGGCACCATGCCGAGAACATACATTGAAATCACGGCATAGACCGCCACATATATCAACGCCCTTGCAGCAGTTATCGTTGCCGCGCCGGCAAATCCCGGCGCAAACGGGCGGTAAAGGCGGAAGGTGTGGCGTTCCTTCATCGTGCCGGCCGTAACTCCTATTCCCAACATCATCGTCTGCTGAAGTATCATCATCAGCACGGCAGGAAGCAGAAACGTTGCCATGCCTGTTGCCGGATTGAAAATATTCACTTCTTCGTATCTCAGGGGCGCGCTGGTTATTTCGTCCTGGCGGGCGGTAATGTTCCGCGCGCGGTGCAGTTTTATGTCGGCGTTCATTTCGAGCGACACGTTTATCGTTGCAAGCGAAATGGCTTTGTAATAAAGCAGCGAGCTTGCGTCGCAAAATGCCGTTACGTGAGTTTGCCTGCCCTGGTTGAGATTGCTGCTGAAATCGCGCGGAATATGCACTACTCCGTACACCTTATGCCTGCGCATGAGTTCGCGCGCTTCCTCGAAGTCGGCGCAGCGGCTTGCAACGCGAACGTTTTCGGTGGCGTCGCACAAGCGGATGTACTTTCGCGAGAGCGACGTACCGCTGTCGTCGATTACGGCTACGGGAACGTCGTGCGCCACCTCGTTGTTGTATATAAAACTGTAGAGCAGCGGGTAGCCGAGCGGCACTATAACGATAAAAATCAGCACAGCCTCGTCGCGAAGGGCTGTTCGCAACTCGCGACTCCACACAAAGGACATTGCGCTTATCGAACGCCGGAACGAATGCAGTATCTTTTTCATAAACATCATTTCAAGGTTCGTATCTGTAAGTAAGCAGCACGCCTTTCAGGCGGTAAAGCACCGTTAGCGGAAGCAGCAGGAACAACATGAGCCATAGCACCTCGCCCCAGGAGTAATAAAGGGGATAGCCGTTCAGGGCCTGGTCTACGTAAATAAGGAAATAGTGGCGCAGGGGGAAGCATACCGACAAGCCTTTCAGCAGCGGCGACATCTCGGTAACGGGAAACGTAAATCCCGACATCGAAAGCGACAGTATTCCCCACAGCGAGGCCACACTCATGGCAAAGCGGAAATGCGGCAGCAGCCCGACGAAGAAAACGCCCAGCGCCTGCGAGGCAAGCACGAACAGGAACGACACAACCACCATTACCGGCATTCCGCAATGGCACGGAAAGCGCAGCACGCCATAGAGCAGCAGGTTGTAAACAAGTGCCATTAGGAAAAACACGGCCGTGTAAGGGAGCAGTTTGCCTGTAACGGCGTTGAAAATGGAATTGCCCGAGAGCGAAATCCATTTGTATGCCGTTTTGTCCTTCAGTTCCACGCCTATGGAATAAACCGTGAGCAGGAAAATCACAATCATAAGCGCCCCGGGCAGCGTTATGTTGTTCAGGTAAACCGAATAGTTGAGCCACGGGTTGCCGAGCAGGTGCGTGTCGACAACGATAGGCTGCAGGAATTCCTGCGCCTGGTCGTCGGTAGCCCCTTTTGCCGTTAGAACGGCGCGGCCCGCTGCTCCGGCGGCAAGCTCGCTCATCATCCTGAAGTCGCGGAACGAAAGCGTGCCGGCTATAAGGTAGGTATAATTGCTGTAATACGAAATGGTGGGCTGCTGCTGGTTCTGCAAATCGCGCGAGAAGCCTGCGGGAATGTAGAACACGCCGTATATCCGGCCGCGCTGCATTTGGTCGCGCGCCTCGTTGAACGTGCGGTAACGGGCCACTATCTTGATATGCTGGAACGCCCCGAGGTTACGCACCACGCTGCGCGACTGGGCCGAGCGGTCCATGTCGACCACCCCCACGGGCAACCCCGAAGGCAGCCCCTTGCCCATAAGCGTGAGGAAGAACACGAAACACAGCAGCGGTGCCCCCACGAGCGAGAATATGTAGAGCGGGCTCGAGAGAATCCGCCTTGACTCGCGGAGCGAAACGGCCAATATGTTCCTGATGTGCGACATGCTTGCAGACTTTGTTTTCGCAGGCCGGGGCCCGAGGTTCAATGTTGTTGCGGAAAGATTACGGACATGCCCGGGCGCAGCCCTTCAACGGGCTTTACCGGCCGGGCGCGCACCTCGAATGTCTTGAGGTCGTAGTCGCCGGTGGTTTTTGTGGCTTTCCATGCGGCATACGAGCCGAGGTCTTTCATGTAATAGGTAACGAGTTCCACTTCCCGCCCCCCGAGCGCCGGTATCCGTGCCTTGAACTTGCGGTTCATGCCTATGTGGCCGAGCATGTCTTCGCGTATATTGAAAGTAACCCACATCTTGTCCATCATGGCCACGTTGATTATCGGTGCGCCGGTGCCAACAAGCTCTCCCGCCTTGGGGAATATCTCGCTTACTTCGCCGTCGGCCTGGGCTGTGAGCACGGTTTCCCTTACGTAGGACTCCACTTCGTCCACTGCGCCGCGTGCACGGCTTACCATGGCTGCGGCAGCGGCCTTGTCCTCGCGGCGTGCGCCGTTAACGGCCATCTGGTATTGCGAATGTGCTGCCTTTTCGGTGGCCTGCGCTGCGGCAAGCTGTGCGGCGGCCTCGTCGAACTTCTGTTCGGGCAGCACTCCCTGTTCGAACAGTTCCTTTACGCGGCGGTGCGACTTGACGGCTATGTCGAGCCCGGCCTTTGCCTTCTGCCACATGTCGTATGCGGCCTGCACCTGCTCGTGCCTTGTTCCGGCCATGGCCTCGTCCTGCTTGGCCTGCGCTGCGTCCTTGGCTGCGCGCGCCTGTTCGAGCTTTGCAAGCACGTCGGGGGCGTCGAGCACCACGAGCGTGTCGCCGCGGCGCACCGTGTCGCCCTCGCGCACGTAGAACCTCACCACGCGGCCGGGCACCTTGCTCGAAACGCGGTATTCGTCGGCTTCGGCCTGCCCTTCCACGTATTCGGTCTCGGGGCTGAGCATTATCAATCCCATTACGGCCGCCGCTATCACCACGGCCACGAATATAAGCAATCCTACTGCGAGGCTTTTCCTTTCTTTTGTAATCTTTGCCATATATCGAACCTGTTGTTTTTTTGTTTCTGTCGTTGTTTGTCCGCTTTGCCGGGCATGCGTTAAAGCCCTTTATTCATGCGGGCTGAAATATGTCCGAGGAATTTTAAAATAGGTCAGACATATTTTGAAATATGTGCCTTGTATTTTTTCTTTGCTCCGAGGAGGGGTTTTTGAGCGGGTGGAACGGCCTTCTGTTTTAACATACGTTTAAAGCTGTAAAAAACACTGTTCACTCGAGCGTGCCGAGCGACTTTTGCAGGTACACCTGCGTGAGCCGCACGTCGATTGCGGCATCCACCATTTCCGACTGTGCCGACACCCATGCCGTCTGCGCCTCGAGCATGTCGCTCGTAGGTATCACCCCGGCCTTGAAGCCTACGCTTGCGGTGCGCAGGTTTTCCTCGGCGCGCTCGCAGTTCTTCACCGCGCGGGCGAACGCCTTGTTGGCTTCGGTTACGCGGAACGACGCCTGGTTTACCTGCAGCTCCACCTTTTCGCGCGCCTCGTCGAGTTGGTAACGCGCTGCGGCGGCCTGCGCCTTGGCCGCCCTGACCTTGTTGCGCCCTTCGCCCCAGCGGAACAGCGGGGCCGAGAGCGTTACGCCTATGTTGAACATTCCCTTGAACTTCTTTTCAAAACCGTTGAACACCGACGGGTTGGTGAGCAGGTAATTGCCTACCAATGCAAGCTGCGGCAGGTTTTCGGAGCGCGCCAGCTTGATTTTCTTGTCGTAAATGTCGGCGGCCAGTTCAAGGCTGCGCAGGTCGGGACGGCGCGACAGGGCCATGGACATGTCGAACGCGGAATTTCCGCCCGCCGTGGACGAAAGCTCCTTGTTTTCGTCCTCAAGGGTGAACTGCGTGTCCAACGGCAGGCCGCACAGCTGGCACAGCAGCATGCGGGCGAGCGAAAGCCCGTTGTCGACCTTTGTGAGGGCCATTTCGGCCTCGTTCAGCTTAACGCTTACCGTAAGCGCGTTGGCGCGTGTGGCCACGCCCGTCTTTATCATCTTTGTAACGTCGGAATCCATGCGCTGGAGCAGCTGCACATAGCTTTCGGCCAGGCGTTTCTTGCTCGCAAGCGACACGATTTGCCAATAGGCCTCGTCGGTGTTCAGTATAACCTCCTGCTCGCCGGCGCGGTGCTTCTGCTCGGCCAGCTCGCAGGCATAGCCCGTAATCTGGTCGTAGGCCCGTATCTTGCCGCCCATGTATATTGGCTGCGTAAGCATGAGCGCGCCGGCAAACACATTGCGCGTATCGGTGCGGAAAGCGTCGTTTATGCCGCGGCCTATGTCGTTCATGCCGTTAACGAGGTTGCCGCCCATTTCTTCAAGCTGCCCGGCTATCTCGGGGTGCAGCTGCCCGGCCGTATGGGCCAACTGGCCCAAGGGTTCCGACATGGAGGTGCCGAGGTTGTCGAGCCTTGAGCGCGTGGAAGATGAAAGCAGGTGCTGCTCCCGGCTGTTGCGGAAATACGTGGCAACGGCATTTACCTTGAACAGGTAATTGGCGCGCGCTGCCTTATGTTCATAGCCGGCGGCCTCTATCTCCTTTTCGCCCGCAAGCAGCTGTTTGTTGCCGGCCAGGGCCATGGAACGGCAGCTGTCGAGCGTAAAGACGCGCTGCGCCGCAAGCGGAAAGGCTGCTACGGCCAAGGCGGCGGAAAGAATGAGTTTTCGTATGTCCATTACGTTGGTTTTACAAATTACACAGGCGGCCGTGGGATAATGGTTCCTACACATGCCACCGTATGCAAAATTACCGCGTTTGCATATACGTGCAAAATTAAATAAGGCCTATGATTTGCTGTTTTTTCGCTATTACATGTTCATTTTTTCCCTATCACGGCCAAAACTTTCCTTTTAAGCCTCGTTTTATGCCTTAAATGGCCCGGCGGACGGGGATTTTTGTGCAAAACGTGTGGCGCGGCGGGAGCGTAAGCAGGCGGCTGCAGCGGCGCGGAGAAGACAAAAAAGGAGGCTTTTCTTTTGTCTGTTCAGCGGGTTGCGCTAAATTTGCACGGTATTAAGCACCCCTTGTAAAGAATGGGCATTTATTCACAGTTTTTTTCTACATTTTTCCGCATTGGCCTGTTCACTTTGGGCGGAGGTTACGCCATGATTCCGCTGATTGAGGAGGAAGTGGTGAACAAACGCAAATGGATAGACCGCGAGGCTTTCCTCGACCTGCTTGCCGTGGCGCAGACTATCCCGGGGGTTTTTGCCGTGAACATGAGTATCAACATAGGCTACCGGCTGCGCAAGACGCGCGGCGCCGTGACGTGCGCATTAGGCTGCGTGCTGCCGTCGTTCCTCATAATACTTGCCATAGCGTTGTTTTTCCACAGCTTTCGCGACAACAAGACCATGGAAGCCATATTCAAGGGAATACGCCCGGCCGTGGTGGCGCTCATTGCAGCTCCCTGCATAAAGCTGGCGCGCTCGGCGCGTATTACGCTGTCGAACGTATGGCTTCCGGTGGGTGCGGCGCTGCTGATATGGCTGTTGGGCGTGTCGCCCGTGTACATCATACTGGCCGTGGGCATAGGGGGATACATGTACGGGCGCTACGTCAAACCGCACGAATAGCCCGCAAGGCACTTTAAAAACCAAATAAGGATGATTCTGTTCCTGCTGCTTTTCTACACGTTCTTCATCATAGGCCTGGTGGGCTTCGGAGGGGGATATGCCATGATTTCGATGATTCAGGGCGAAGTGGTGACGCGCTATCACTGGCTAACGTCGCAGCAGTTTACCGACATAATAGCCATAAGCCAGATGACACCAGGCCCGATAGGCATAAACTCGGCCACATACGTGGGTTACACTGCGGCCGTGAACGCCGGATACCCCCACTGGGTGGGCATACTGGGGAGCGTGACGGCCACGGTGGCTGTGGTGCTGCCGTCGTTCATACTGATGTACACAATAACCCGGCTGCTGATAAAATACCGCGAGACCAGCGTGGTGGAAAGCATGTTTGCCGTAATACGCCCCACGGTTGTGGGACTGATAGCCTCGGCAGCGCTGATACTGATGAACGCCGAGAATTTCAGCACGCCCGACATCAACCCGTGGCAGTTCTACATAAGCGTGTTTCTCTTTGTTTCGGCTTTCATAGGTACACACTTTTTCAAAATCAACCCCATACGCATGATACTGATGTGCGGCCTGGCGGGACTGCTGCTTTATTGACGGATTAACGCAGCCTGCGCAAGGGCCTAAATAGAGCACCGTGCCGCACGCAAGGCACATGGCAGGACGTACAAGGCTAACGGCGGCGCATACAAGGCTAACGGTGGCGCATACAAGGCACGAAACGGGACGCTTGGCAAGCCGACGCACACTGCGCGCGGAACACATAAATGCGGCATTTCTTTTTTCACATTACGGTACCTGATTTCTACTGTTTTTTTTCGGCGGGTTTTCTGACGGTTTTCACGTGCAAAAAAATATGTCAGACATATTTCGAATTATGTCAGACATATTTTAAAATACAAGGCACATATTTTTTCCGAAGTCCCATACAGGGTATAACAGCCTGAAAACGAGTTTCCGTTTCAGCGTGCCTTATTTGTCTGTTACGGGCAGCGGTTTGCGCGTTGCCGCATGTATGCCGCACCAACGCATAGAATGCCGCAAGCGGCAGGGTGCAAAAAAATGCGCCGACCTTCACAGGCAGGCGCACAAAAATATTTGTATGGAAATATATTAGGAAATGATTTAGTCGGCCAGTTTGGCCTTCAAGAATTCGCGGTTGAGGCGTGCGATGTTGGCAACGGTTTCGTTCTTCGGGCAAACGGCCTCGCACGCACGTGTGTTGGTGCAGTTTCCGAATCCCAGTTCGTCCATCTTCGCAATCATGGCCTTAACGCGCTTGGCAGCCTCGGGGCGTCCCTGCGGCAGTAGAGCCAGCTGGCTCACCTTGGACGACACGAAAAGCATTGCCGAGCCGTTCTTGCAGGCAGCCACACATGCTCCGCAGCCAATGCACGTAGCGCAGTCCATGGCCTCGTCGGCATCCTGTTTGGGGATGAGTATGGAGTTTGCGTCGCGCGGGCCACCGGTGCGCACGCTGATGTATCCTCCGGCCTGCTGTATCTTGTCGAACGCCGAACGGTCGACCATGCAGTCCTTGATAACGGGGAATGCAGCCGAGCGCCAGGGCTCAACGGTGATTACGTCGCCGTCCTTGAAGCGGCGCATGTAGAGCTGGCAGGTGGTAGCTCCCGTTTCGGTCTTGCCATGGGGAGTTCCGTTGATATAAAGCGAGCACATACCGCAAATGCCTTCGCGGCAGTCGTGGTCGAACACGAAAGGCTCCTTGCCTTCCTCGATTAACTCTTCGTTGAGTATGTCGAGCATTTCAAGAAACGAGGTGTCCGTAGGGATGTCCTTCATTTCACGGGTTTCGAAGTGACCCTGCTCCTTAGGACCGTTCTGTTTCCAATATTTCAGTGTGAAACTTATTGTATTAGCCATTGTTGTATCTTCTTTAATTGTTACGGTTGTTAGCTCTTGTAGTTACGGGTCTTTACTTCTATTGCCTCGTACTTGAGAGGTTCTTTGTACATAACGGGCGCTTTTTCGTCAGAACCCTGGTATTCCCAGCATGAAACGTAGAAACAGTTCTGGTCGTCGCGCTTAGCCTCTCCGTCTTCGGTCTGGTACTCCTCGCGGAAGTGCCCGCCGCAGCTTTCGTTGCGGTTGAGTGCGTCGTAAGCTATGAGCTGCCCCATGGTTATGAAGTCGTTCAGACGTATAGCCTTGTCGAGCTCGATGTTGATTCCGTCCTTAGAGCCGGGAACGCGCAGGTTGGTCTCGAATTCCTTGCGTATTTCGGCAATCTTGGTTAGCGCCGTCTCAAGTCCTTCCTTGGTGCGCGCCATGCCTACATATTCCCACATCACGTGGCCGAGTTTCTTGTGAATAGAGTCAACCGATTCCGTACCCTTGATGTTCATCAGGTGGTCAATCTTGTCCTGTACGGCTTTCTCGGCGTCTGCAAATTCCTTGCTGTCGGTGCTGAAACGCGGAACGGTAATCTGGTCGGCAAGGTAGTTCTGAATCGTGTACGGAAGCACGAAATATCCGTCGGCCAGTCCCTGCATGAGCGCGGAAGCACCCAGGCGGTTAGCTCCGTGGTCGGAGAAGTTGCACTCGCCGATAGCGAACAGTCCGGGTATGTTGGTCTGCAACTCGTAGTCTACCCACAGGCCGCCCATGGTGTAGTGGATGGCCGGGTAAATCATCATCGGGTTCTCGTAGGGGTTCTCGTCGGTAATTTCCTCGTACATGTCGAAAAGGTTACCGTAACGTTGTGCAACAACATCCTTGCCCAGGCGGTTGATAGCCTCGGAGAAGTCGAGGAATACGGCCAGGCCGGTGTTGTTCACGCCAAAGCCTTTATCGCAACGCTCCTTGGCTGCACGCGAAGCCACGTCGCGCGGCACAAGGTTGCCGAACGCGGGATAGCGGCGCTCGAGGTAATAGTCGCGGTCTTCTTCGGGAATGTCTTTTCCTTTGATTTCGCCTTTCTGCAGTTTCTTGGCGTCTTCAAGTTTCTTGGGAACCCAAATACGTCCGTCATTACGCAGCGACTCCGACATAAGCGTGAGCTTTGATTGCTTGTCGCCGTGAACGGGAATGCAGGTGGGGTGAATCTGTACGAAAGCGGGGTTTGCAAAATAGGCTCCCTTGCGGTAAGCTGCTATTGCAGCCGAGCAGTTGCAGCCCATTGCGTTCGTTGAAAGGAAATATGTGTTGCCGTAACCGCCGGTAGCGAGCACAACTGCGTGAGCGGCGAAACGCTCGAGCTTGCCGGTTACGATGTTTTTCGCGATAATGCCGCGTGCACGGCCGTCGACCATCACGATGTCCTGCATTTCATAGCGGGTATAGAGCTCCACGGTTTTTTCATGCACCTGGCGCATGAGTGCCGAGTAAGCTCCGAGCAGGAGCTGCTGTCCGGTCTGTCCTTTTGCGTAAAATGTACGGCTTACCTGCACGCCGCCGAACGAACGGTTGGCCAGGAGGCCGCCGTATTCGCGTGCAAAGGGAACGCCCTGGGCAACGCACTGGTCTATTATGTTTGCGCTAACCTCGGCAAGGCGGTAAACGTTAGCCTCGCGTGCGCGGTAGTCGCCGCCTTTTACAGTGTCGTAGAACAGGCGGTAAATAGAGTCGCCGTCGTTCTGATAATTCTTTGCAGCGTTGATACCGCCTTGTGCGGCTATCGAGTGAGCGCGGCGGGGTGAGTCCTGAATGCAGAAGTTAAGCACGTGGAAACCCATTTCGCCGAGCGAAGCGGCAGCCGAAGCTCCGGCCAGGCCGGTGCCGACTACTATGATGTCGAGCTTGCGTTTGTTGGCAGGGTTTACAAGACGCTGGTGAGCCTTGAAGTTAGTCCATTTCTGCGAAATAGGCCCTTCGGGAATTTTTGAATTTATTGTTGTCATGTTGTTCTGTCTTATTTTGGAAGGAGGAACTTATGTATTCCGTCTCTTGTTTATTTTACTTTATTAAGCCGCAGTTGTTCAGCAAGCCCCTCCGCAGAGTGCGAACCTCAGGACTACTGCCATGAACGCGAGGATAACGATTGTTACGAAAACGTTGCCTATCACTTTCCAGCGGTTGAACCAGATTTTGCCGTTCCAGCCGAGTGTCTGCATTGCGCTCCAGAATCCGTGTGTAAGGTGGAACCAAAGAGCCACGAGCCAGATGATGTAGATTACCGCATACACCGGGCAGCCGAACGTGTAAACCATGAACTCATAGCCGTCGGTCGGGTCGATTCCGCAGGCGTTTTCTGTGCCGAGCAGCTCGGTGAGCATCATGTTAGCCCAGAAGTTGTAAAGGTGCAGCACAAGGCCGAGAACCACGATAAGGCCGAGGACGAACATGTTTTGCGAAGCCCACTCCACCTTGTCGGGACGTGCGGTTACTGCATACCTGTCTGTTCCGCGTGCCTTGCGGTTTTGCAGTGTGAGGATGAACGCGTAAACGAAATGCACGCACACAAGGAAAGCCAAGGCCAGCGTGCCGGCAACGGCATACCAGTTTGCGCCTAAGAATTCGCATACGGCATTGTATGCGTCGCCCGAAAAGAGCGCCACAACGTTCATCGACGCATGGAAAGTAAGGAAGAGAATCAAGGCTATGCCGGAAACCGACATCACTACTTTTCTTCCAACTGATGAATCATATAACCACATAATAGAAGATTGTTGGATTTAATTATTTGATTTTGTTAATTGTATTGCATAAGGTACATTCGACTGCAAATTTAATTAATTTCACGTTTATACCGAAAGATACTTGCGCAAAAAAGGGAGTTTTCGGGGTATAATTGTTAAAAAACGCTTTTTTTGCTGTTGCCTGCGTGCCCGGAAGTGTTAAAACGGCCGCCCGTATGCGGTGTGCGGGGCAAGGGGTGCGGCTCTTTTTGGTGTGCGGCCCGCAGCTCATGCCTGGCGTGCCGCCGCTCAGTCGAGCTTCCACAGGCCGTCGGTGCACGACACGTGGTGTTCGCGTATGCCTTTCTCGTCCATCCAGCGGCGTGTGTCGAACGTCTTGAGGTGTGCGGTGTTTATGCCTTTGCCCGCGTCGTTGTTCCAAACCCACAGGGGTGTTGGCCACAGGCATGCGCGGAATTGTACGGTGCGGTAGAAATTCTCGTCGCAGCCTTGCTGCCCGTGGTGTGCCATCTGCATGTAGTCGCAGTCGAGTTCCTTGCGGTATGGGCCGTTGAGTGCCTTGTTGCCGCACTCCACGCCCGCGTCGGCCAGGAATACGACCGATTTGCGCCTGTCGCTGGCACGTATTATCATGGATGAGTTGTTGTAAGGATTGGTGCGGAATTCCTCGTTCGTTACTCCGAGTATCTTGAGGTCCAGCCCGTCGATGTGCATTTCCTTTCCGGCCTCGCGCAGGTCGGTTACGGGGAACACTCCCTTGTCGAGGAGGGCGTAGAACTCGCGTGCGTCCTTGCTGCTGCCTGGTTCGGCGTCGATAAGGCTTTCTGAGAAGCGCGAATGGTAAATGCGCTTCACCCTGACATCGCCTGGGGCTTTGAGTATCTCGCGCAGCGCACCCATGTGGTCGGCATGGGGATGTGATATGAACCATGCTTCCACTTCGTTGCCGAGTGCGGCCAGGAAACCGCGCAGGTAGGATGTCTCTTCGGCCACGCCGCCGTCCATCACCACTACCCTGCCCTTGTCGGTGAGAAGTACGTAGGAATTTCCTATGGTGTTGACCTGCGAGGCGAGCTGCCAAAGGGTGAAGCCCGCTTTGGCTTCAGTGTCGCGGACGGAAGCGCGTGAAACACCTCCCGGAACGAGCAACGAAAGGCCGGCCATCCCGGCTGTCTGCAAAAATCTGCGACGTTTCATCGGTAGTATGTTTAAGGTTGAATATTCATCAACGCAAATTTAAAAAATATTCATTTAAAAAGGGCCGTTCAGAAGTCCTTATAATTCAAGTTTTCGGGGACGCAAAAAATATGTCCGACATATTTCGAAATACATCGGACATATTTTAAAATTCCTCGGACATATTTTTTCTTTGCTCCGGGGCGTGTTTTTTAATGCCAAACAGCGGATGAATAAACGGGCGGCAAAATGAATACACATGGAATGCGGATTGGAATTCCAACCACTCTCCCGCCCCGTTGTTTTATCGTGCTGCCGTAACGTGCCGGAGGTTATTTGCTCCAGCCCACCGACTGGAGGAACCAACGGGTGTTGTCCTCGTTCAGTCCCTGGCGTTTGAGCACTTCGGGCAGCTCGCGGTAGCTTTTCCAGAACCCGGCCACTGCCTGCGGCAGACTGGCGGGCGCGTAGGTAACGGCTTCGGCAAGGCTTCCCATGCGGCCGAACTCTTCCTTGAAGCAAATGCCCGCGTCGCGGTACTTGAGGGCTTCCATGGAGCGTGCCACTCGCCTTGAAGCCCCGAGCAGACCGTTCATGTCGGCCCCGGCTCCGGCGGGACAGGTTATCTCGATTACTTTCTCGCTGCCGCATGACTTTTCGGGCACATCGAACACGAGGGCGAACTCCTTGCCGATGTATTCATACTTGACCGGGCTGCCGTTTACCGTTACCGACTGCGGGGCTTGCGACGAGAGCACCTTTACCTTGAACCTCCTGTTGCCCGGCATGCCGGCATACGAGCCTTTGCGCGCGCCGATTGTTATCTTGAGTTTCGAGGAGTCGCGCACGCAAGTGAGCTGTGTGCGGGCGTACTCGGTGGCGTATTTCTTGTCGTCGCCGTTGTCTTCGTAAAGGCTGAACTGCGATGTTCCGGCCGGGCCTGGGAATACGGTTACAACGATGTCCTCGTCGTTGCCGCTGAGGTTCATCACCTTGTCGGTGTACATTGGCAAGACAGAGCCTGCCTTGACGTATATGGGGTATTCGTCGATTGCAAAACTTCTCTCCACTGTCCGCCCGCCGTCGAGCAACGTTCCTGTGGGAAGTTCATACCATTGTCCTTCGGGCAGCCATACGTTTAACTTGGCGTAGCCGTCCTTGGCAGGCGCTGTGACGGGCGCAACGAGCATGTTGTCGCCGAACATGTATTCGTTCCTGAAGTCGTAAGCCTCCTTGGCTTCGGGATAGTCGTAATACATGGGTCGGCAGAGCGATACCCCGCTTTCGTAAGCCTCGCGCGCCATGGTGTAGATGTATGGCGCCATTTCGTAGCGCTGGCGTATGGTCTGGCGTATCACATCGAGGTATTCCTTGCTGAAAACCCACGGCTCCTTGTTCATACCGGCGTTTTTCTGCGAGTGCGTGCGCATTATCGGTGTGAACGCGCCGAACTGCATCCAACGGGCATACATCTCGGGGTCTATCTTGTCGCCTATGTGGCCGCCTATGTCGTGGCCCCAATAGCCGTAGAGCACGTTCGAGGCGGTGGAGTTGAAGTAAGGCTGGTAGTCGAGAGTCTTCCACGTGGCGGTGGCGTCGCCCGAGAAACCTATCTGGTAACGGTGGTTGCCCAGGCCGCCCCAACGGTGGTAGATAAGCGGGCGCGTGTCGCGGTTGTTGGCCATGCGGCTGAAGAAGGCGTAGTTAATCCACCATGTGTTGCTCAGGCATTTCAGCTTGGAGTCGAACAAATCCTGCTGCCAGTCGAGCCACCAGAACGACACGCCTTCCTTTTCCATGGGCTCGAGCACGTCCTTGAACATGTTGGCCATGAATTTCTTGTCGGAGTTCACCCACTTCACCGTTTCCTTGCCCTGCGGGTCCATGCCCATGTCCTTTGCCAAAGCCGGGTATGCTTCTTCGTAGGAAGCAATGCCGTCGGCCGGGTGAAGGTTTAGCGTTACCTTGAGGCCGTTTTGGTTAAGGTATTTGAGGAATCCGGCCGGGTCGGGAAAGAGGTCGCGGTTCCACGTCCATCCCGTCCAGCCGCCCTTTCCGGGCTCGGTATAATGCCAGTCCATGTCGACAACCATTACGTCGAGCGGTATCTGATAGGTCTTGAAGTTGTCAACGAGCTCGCGGAATTCCTTGTCGGAGTAGAGCCAGTAGCGCGACCACCAGTAGCCGAACGTGTAGCGCGGCGGGAGGGGTATCTTGCCGGCAAAGAGGGTGTAATCCTTCAAAGCTTTCTTGTAATCATGGCCGTAAGCCATGAAATACCAGTCCTGCCCGCCGTTATCCGGACGTTCCTTCACCCATTCCCAGTCTTTGTCGCCGTCGAACAGGAAGCCTTTGGAGTCGTCAATGAAAGTCCAGCCGTCGGTGGCCAAGAGTCCGTCTTCGAGCGGCAGCTTTTCGCCGGGTTTGGTTTCTTTCACATATCCCTGCGTCTGCGTGTCGCCATCCATGCCGTCAAGCGTGCGGAACGTTCCCTTGAGGTTGCCGGTTTGTTTCTGACCCGGTACCCACGAGAACTGGAACGCTCCTTTCGGCGCGGTAATCTTGAGGTTGTCGGCCGTGAACGCACCGCTGCCCTTGCGATAGCGCACTTTCATTTTCGAGGTGCTTATCTCGAGCCACTTGCCTCCTTTCTTCAACTTGTATTCAACGGCAGGATATTCGCGGCAAACGGATATGAACGACTTGTCGTCGACAAATTTGCCGTCGGGGGCATATTCCATTCTCACTACCCCGTCGGAAATAAGAGTGAAACGCACGTTGGCGTCGCTGTAAACGACATTGGACTTAACGTCCTGCGCCTGCGCGGCTGTGAACAGGCCTTGCAGGAAACAGAGAAACAATACGAGTTTCGTTTTCATTGTTTTTATATTTAAGTCATTAAAACTAATCTGTCCAATAAAACAATTATCCTCCAGCCCGTAACCGCTGGAGGATAAGTATATGTCTATTGTTCGGCGGCAAACAAAGGATCCCATGGCGGCAAAAGCGTAGGCTTCTGCTCGAGGAGTTTTAAAGTTTCGGGCGAAACGAAACGTTTCTCTGCCACGAGGCGAAACGTGTAGTCGTCAAACCATTTGTCGGTCATCACGAGATAGCCGCCCTGCCCCGACGAAGCTCCCCACGAGTTCTCCACTTTCCACTTCACTGGCTTGCCGTCGCTGTCGAGGTCAACAGCCATGAGTGTCATGGCGTGCGACGACATGGAAGCGAACGTGCGTATGCGCTGTTCCTTTGTCATGTTGAAATCAACGCCGAGGAAAAGCGAGTAATCGTAGTTGTTTTCGTCCAACAGGCCTGTTTTGCTATCAAGGAACTTGCCCACGTCGCAGGAGTAGTACATCATAACGCTGTCCTTGATTGAGCGTATGGCTATTTGCTTTATGCTGTCCATTGGAAGGTTGATGTACGTCCAGTTCTCGCCGTCGTAGGCGTGGCGGTCCATGTCGATTTCGTAAGTCTTGTAATACGGGCGCGTAGGGTCGTTCATGAGCATTACATAGCTGTTCTTCAGGTCCTGTCCCACGTATTCCTTGTAAAAACCGAGCGGCGTGTAAGTGCGCGTATCAACCTTTTTGCCGTCGCTTCCAATGCGCGTCCATTCGAACTGCGTTGGCGGTTCGCCCAGAAACATTGTAAGCATGTGGTAAATGGTGGAAAGCATTTCAGTCTTGCGTTCCTGTATGTCTGTTTTCTTTGTTTTGTTCTCCACGGCCTCACGCAATTCCAAACCGAACTGACGAAGTTTGTAGGAAACCAGTTTTGCCATGCTGTTTGTATAGTTCGAAGCCGTAGTTTCGGGCATAACCTCGGCGGGAACAAGGCCGTATTTCGTCACGATGTCGGAAATACCTGTGAACTGTCCGCCGTCGGAAATGGGATTCTTGAAAAGCCACTCCACATATTTGTCGTCGAAAGGCTTGTCGGCGCTGTCGATTACCGATTGCAGGAAAAGGTTCGACTTTTCAAGCTGGTCGTAGAAAAAGCAATAGTTCTGCGAAAACTGGAATCCGCCCAAATTATACTTTGCTATCATCTGTGCGCGCAACACGTTTAACCCCGAGAAAAGCCAGCAGCGCCCGGAGCCCTTCTGGTCGGTTATGCCTTTAGACGGCACGCTATGCGAGAAATTCATGTCGTTTAGCTGGGGGTTGTGCAAGTTCTTGGCCAGCGTTCCGATGTCGTTGTTTGAAAACACCTTGCGCAATGCTTTTTCGGCCTGCGTTTCGGTTTGCGCCTTCCTGAATCCTTCGAGCATTTCGGGCGTTATTCCCCCGCCCTTGTCCTGGGCGCAGGCGTTTATTACTATCACCGTCAATGCCGCGAGCAGGATGATGAGTTTCTTGACTGTGATGTTTCTTTTTCCGAATGTCATGATATTTTTTTATTGTTTAGATAAGGTTATTTTCAGTTCACAGTGTTCTCATTATTCTTTTATGTATTCGCTCCAGTCTATGAGGCGCATGTCGCCCTTGCGCATGTAAGTGTCGTGCAATGCGAAAGCTGCCGAGAGGCAGTGGTGCGTATGCCCGCCGTAAGCCGAAGCAATTCTCATGTACTCCTCAAGAATCGGGCGGTAGTCGGGATGTGCCACCTTAATAAGTTCCTTTGCCTTGTCGAGCGTACACTTGCCTCGCAGATCGGCTACGCCATATTCGGTTACCACGGCGCAAACAAAGTGGCTCGTGTGGTCAACGTGCGAGCAGAACGGCACAACAGAACTTATCTTTCCATCCTTGGCCGTAGAGCCGCAAGTGAATATGCTTATGTAAGCCGAATTGGTAAAGTCGGCCGAACCGCCTATGCCGTTCATCATCTTGGTGCCGCAAACCTTTGTGGAGTTCACGTCGCCATAGATGTCTACTTCGAGCGCCGTGTTCATCGAGCACACGCCAATGCGCGAAATCACCTCGGGCGAGTTTGATATTTCCGACGGGCGCAGCACAAGGCGTTCCTTGAACAGGTCGATGTTTGAATACATGTTCTCGAGTTCCTTTCCCGTAACCGTAAGCGAACAGGTGGAAGCCATTTTTATCCTTCCTTCGAGCATGAGGTCGAGACAGGCGTTCTGCAACACCTCGGTGTAAATGCTGAAATCGGGAATGTCCTTGTTGCTGCCGAGCGCCTGGAGTACGGCATTGGCTCCCGAACCTACACCGCTCTGAAGGTTAAGGAAAGTCTTCGGTATGTATCCCTTCTTCATGTTCCAGAGCAGGAAGTCGGCCACGTTGTTGCCTATCTTGTCGGTAGTCTCGCACGATTCCTTGAAAGCCCTTGCTTCGTCGGGAAGGTTTACTTCAACCACACCCACAATCCTGCTCTTTTCAACCTCCACGTATGGAACGCCAATGCGGTCGTTCACATTCATTATATTGATAGGCGTGCGGAAAGGCACGTCGGGAATCTCGTAAATGTCGTGCATGCCTATCAGCTTGTCGGAATGGTAACGGTTAAGCTCGAGGAATATTCCGCGCGTTGCCACACGTGCTATCGTAGGTATGATACCAACTCCCACGGTAGGATAAAAGCGCACTTTTTCTCCGTGTTCCTCTATGGCGCACACTTCTATTATCGCCCAGTCCACGTCGCCGTAGTGCCCCTGGCGAATCTTGTTGGCCATACACGAGAGGTTGAGGTCGGTGTATTTTATTTCGTTTCGGTTAACGCATTTTCTGAAAGAAGAATTAGTAGTATACGGCGCGCGGAAATTGAGTGCCTTTTCTTCGGCCAGTATTCCGTCGGCGCTCTGCCCTGTCGAGGCGCCGGTATAAAGGTTTATTTTGAACGGACGCCCTGCTTCGTGTTCGCGATGGGCCTTGGCGGCAATTTCGGGAGTAATGGCCTTGGGAACACCCGACGGTGTGAAACCTCCCAATCCTATAGTCTGTCCGTTTTCTACGTATGCTGCTGCCTCGGCGGCAGTAATTCTTCTTAATGCCATCTATTGTTTTTTAATTTTACATGTTTTGCTTGCAAAATTACGCAAAAAAGCACTAATATTAAATGAAGTAGCTTTCAAAAATCTTTTTTATGGCTCTTAAACCTGTTTTTATGCCTGTTTTTGGCTTTAGGGCATGACCACGAAAAGCATGAACAATAAGAATCATACATTTTATATTTTTCTTAAGAAGAATACTTTTGTTGCTGATGATAGATATGTTGAAACTGTTGAAATCTTTCTGTTAAAAAATTTTGCTGTTTCGTTTTCCACGTTTGCTGTCTTGTTGTCCTCATGTTATCAACAGGCATTAAAAACCGCAACTCTCTGTTTTTCTTTTATTGTACGGTAATTTTATGCGGGTTTTCCACAATATGTGCAAAACGTATGTGTTTAAAATTTTTTTGTGCTCCAGGCTGTGAAAAACAGTTGAAAAACCAATGATAATTGCTGGAGAATTTCCCTCTTTTCCACTTTTTGCTGTTTTTCGGTTTTGCTTTGCATGCCTTTTGAGTGCTTTCTGTGGATTGTTTTAATACTTATCAAAGGGTTTTGCACAGCTTTTCAACAGGGTTTTGAACATATTTGCCTAATTTTGCTTCCTGTTATGAGAAAGCTGAAAGTAACCGAGTTGAACCGCCTTGACGTGGAGCAGTTCAAGGCTTCGGTAAAGACGCCGCTGGCCGTTGTGCTCGACGATGTGCGCAGTATGCACAACGTAGGTTCCGTTTTCCGCACGGCCGACGCTTTCCGCGCCGAGCTTGTATGTTTGTGCGGTATCACGTCGTGTCCTCCGCATGCCGAGATACACAAAACGGCCCTCGGGGCTGAGGATTCCGTGGAATGGAAGCATTACGGTTCGGCCATGGAGGCGGTGCAGGAGTTGCATGCTGCCGGATTCGAGGTTTATGCCTTGGAACAGGTGGAGGGAAGCGTTTCGCTGAACGACTTTGTGCCCGAAAACGGTAAGAAATACGCCATAGTGCTCGGCAACGAGGTAAAAGGCGTGGCCCAGGAAGTGGTAGACGCATGCGACGGGGCTTTGGAGATACCACAGTTCGGCACGAAACACTCCCTTAACGTCTCAGTGTCGGGAGGGATAGCGATATGGCATTTCGCAAAATCGTTGCTCGGGTTGTAAGGCGCGTTGTCCCGCAAGTTAGTTTGCTTGTATAAAAATATTGTTCCGGACGCGGAACCGGCGCGTCCTTGTTTGTCCGCATAATATAAGGCAGTTTTCACCCCGTCCGGGAGGTGGCAAAAAATATGTCTGACATATTTTGAAATAGGTCAGACATATTTTAAAATACAAGGCACATATTTTTTATTTGCTGCGGGAGGGGTATAAAAGGCTGGTCCACAGTTTTCATTTTCCCGCTCCCGAAACAGACAGTTTCCTTGCCTTTTTACGTACTCTGAAAGATTGTTCGTGCGGCTGCCTTGGCTGGGTTATTTCTGGTCGTAAGCGTGTTTGGGATAATCTATCGTGTAGTGCAGCCCGCGGCTTTCCTTGCGCTCTATTGCCTGGCGCGTTATGAGGTAGCCCACGTTAATCATGTTGCGCAGCTCGCAGATGTCGCGCGTGGCCTTTACGCGCTTGAACAGTTCTTCGGTCTCCTCGTAGAGTATGTCCAGGCGTGTCCAGGCGCGCTTCAGTCGCAGGTCGGAGCGCACTATGCCAACGTAGTTCGACATGGTCTGCCCCACTTCCTTCACGTCCTGCGCCACGAGCACCTTTTCTTCGTTCGTCATCGTACCCTCGTCGTTCCATTCGGGTATGTTGTTATTGAAGTCATACTTGTCGATGTTTGCCAGGCTGTGGTCGGCCGCCGCTTTGGCGTACACCACGGCCTCGATGAGCGAGTTGCTGGCCAGGCGGTTGCCGCCGTGCAGCCCCGTGCAGGAGCATTCGCCCACGGCGTAGAGCCTGTTTATCGACGAGCAGGCGTTGAGGTCCACCTTTATGCCGCCGCACAGGTAGTGTGCGCACGGCACAACGGGAATGTAGTCCTTCGTTATGTCGATACCTATGGAGAGGCATTTTTTGTAGATGTTGGGGAAGTGATGTTTCGTTTCCTCGGGGTCTTTGTGCGTCACGTCCAAGCATACGTGGTCGAGGCCGTGAATTTTCATCTCCTTGTCTATGGCGCGCGCCACGATGTCGCGCGGGGCGAGCGACAGACGCTTGTCGTACTTTTGCATGAACTGCTCGCCGTTGGGCAGGCGCAACACGCCGCCGTAGCCGCGCATGGCTTCGGTGATGAGATAAGCCGGATGAGTCTCGCCGTGGTGGAACAGCGCCGTTGGGTGGAACTGTATGAACTCCATGCCCTGCACGGTTGCCTTGGCGCGGTAGGCCATGGCTATCCCGTCGCCCGTGGCGATGTTAGGGTTGGTGGTTGCGGAGTACACGGCCCCCACCCCGCCCGTTGCCAGCAGCGTTACGCGCGATAGGAAGGTGTCGATTTTCCCCGTGTCGGGGTCGATAATGTATGCCCCGTAGCATTCAATGTCGGGCGTGCGTCGCGTAACCTCTATGCCCAGGTGGTGCTGCGTTATAATCTCTACGGCAAAGTGGTTTTCGAGTATTGTGATGTTTGGCGTGTGGCGTACGGTTTCGATAAGCCCGCGTTGTATCTCGAAGCCGGTGTCGTCGGCGTGGTGAAGTATGCGGAACTCCGAGTGCCCGCCCTCGCGGTGCAGGTCGAACGTGCCGTCTTCCTTCTTGTCGAAGTGCACGCCGTTGTCGACGAGGAACTTGATTCCCGCCGGGGCTTCGCGCACAACCTTTTCCACGGCTGCGGGGTCGCTGATGTAGTCGCCCGCAATCATGGTGTCCTTTATGTGCTTTTCAAAGTTGTCTACCTCCAGGTTCGTAACCGAGGCCACGCCTCCTTGCGCCTTGGCCGTGTTTGCTTCTTCGAGTGTGGTTTTGCATACGAGCGCCACCTTGCCTTTGTTGGCGCGTGCAACGTGCAGGGCGTAACACATTCCGGCCACGCCTGAACCGATGATGAGAAAATCGAATTTGCGGATCATTGTATTTTGTTTTTACACCGCAAAACTAACAAAAAAGACTGTTCGTTTAACAGTTACGAGCAAAATAATAATTTTTTGTTACCTTTGAATCCGAAATGTCAATGCGTAAATTACTTTTCGGAGTCTTTTTGTGTGTGCTTTCGTTGTTTTCAAAAGCACAGGACACGGTTTCCGTACCGGTTGTCCCCGACACGGTTTCGCTCGCTTCGGGAGTTTCGTATGTTTACTCCTCGTTGTTCGACGGCACGTCGCCTGCCGATTCGCTCATGCCCTGGCCGCAGAGGGTGAAAAGCCGGTTGGACAGCCTTATGTCAGACGAGCTTCTATCGACCTCGCAACTTGGCATGTGCGTGTACGACATAACGGCCGATTCCCTGCTTTACGGGCATAACATGCAGCAGACCTTGCGCCCCGCAAGTACCGAAAAACTGCTCACGGCTATCACGGCGCTGCACGTGTTGGGCGGGTCGTTCCGCTTTGTTACGTCGCTTTACGTGGACGGCGAGGTCAGGGATTCGGTGCTGTACGGAAACGTGTACATCAAGGGCGGCATGGACCCGGCGTTCGGGCACGACGACATGCGAGCCTTTGCCAATTCGCTCATCGAAAAGGGAATTTACAGGATAGACGGCGAGATAGTGGCCGACATTTCGTTCAAGGACACGCTGCGCTGGGGCAACGGATGGTGCTGGGACGACGAAATGGAACGGCTCACTCCCCTGCTCTACAACGGCAAGGACTGTTTCATGGCCGAGTTTTTCAGCGCCCTGCAGGACGACAGCATTAAGTCGCGCGGAACGTTCTCATACGGCGTTACACCGCACGAGGGCGAAGTGTTCTGCCTCGTGAGCCGCTACCACACTATCGACCAGATTCTAATGCCCATGATGAAGGAGAGCGACAACATGTATGCCGAGGCTTTGTTTTACCAGATAGGCGCGGGCAAGGGAAACGACTATGCCACGGCCGAACATTCGGCGGCCAGGATAAAGGAACTTATTAACCGCATAGGACTGGACGCCTCGCGTTACAGGATTGCCGACGGCAGCGGCCTTTCGCTATACAACTACTCCTCGCCCGAATTGCTCGTAGCCATGCTGCGCTATGCCCATTCGCGCACAAATATATTCGAACACCTTTATTATTCGCTGCCCGTGGCGGGAGTGGACGGCACGCTATCGCGGCGCATGCTGCGCACCTCGGCCGAAAGCAACGTATATGCCAAGACGGGAACGCTCGAGGGGGTTTCGACACTTGCCGGATATGCCTGGTCGCGCGACCGTCACCTGCTGGCATTCGCCATAATGAACCAGGGAATCCTGCGCACGCGCCACGCACATGCTTTCCAGAACAAGGTGTGCCGCATACTGACCGAATAACCCCTACCCCGTTTATCTCCGGCTAAGTATCCCGGAACGCACAGCCGATTAACCCTTTTTAATTAACGCTTCGGCCCGAAAAGGGTTTTACAGACAAAAAAAGCACTCTCCTTTCTGCCTGAAAAACACCGCATTTAGGTACGCCCGAAAATATGTCCGAGAAAATTCAAAATATGTCCGAGGAATTTTAAAATATGTCCGACCTTTTTTTTCTTTTCTCCTACACGGGTGAGAAAACGGAATGTTAATTAACGTTTTTAACGAACGTGCTTTACGGCACTTGCGTTGCCGGGGCGCAATGTGCGCGCAATTTCATAACTTTGCCCGAGTTATGCCTCAAACAACAGTATTATCGTCAGAGTGCGTCAAGTCGTTTGCCGCGAAAGTGGGTTTCACAGCCTGCGGAATCTGTCCCGCCGCTCCGGTGGAGCAGCAGGTGGCCGATTTGATGGACCGCTATGTGGGCGAAGGGCGGAATGCCGACATGGATTACCTGGCGCGCAACCGCGAGCTGCGTTTCAACCCCTCGAAACTCGTGCCGGGAACGAAGACCATAGTGTCGGTGGCACTCAATTACTATCCCGGCGAGAAAATGCACGATAACGGCTACACGCTTTCGTATTACGCATACGGAAAGGATTACCATACGGTGGTGAAAAAGAGACTGTTCGAGATGTACCGCCTTATAAGGGAGTCGCTCGGGGCAGACGGCGGCGCGCTGTCGGGACGTGCCTTTTGCGACACCGCGCCGGTGCCCGAACGTTACTGGGCCTACCGCGCGGGAATAGGCTTTCCGGGCAAGAACACGCTGCTTGTGATACCCGGGGCGGGGAGTTACTTTTTCCTCGGCGAACTGTTTCTCAACCTCGAAGCCGACGCTTACGACGAACCAATAGGAAACCGTTGCGGAAGCTGCACCAGGTGCCTCGACGCCTGCCCGACACACGCGCTTTACGAGCCTTACAGAATGGACGCGCGGCGCTGCCTGTCGTACCTTACAATAGAGAACCGCGGCAGCATACCGCCCGAAGCCGCAAAGGCCATGGAGACGTGCATTTACGGCTGCGACCGCTGCCAGCGCGCATGTCCGTACAACAAGGCGGCAAAGCCTACCGACGTTGACGATTTCCGGCCCGACGCAAGGCTGCTCGGAATGACGCCAGACGACTGGAAAAACCTTACCGAGGAACAGTATTGCGAACTGTTCAGGGCAAGCGCCGTGAAAAGGGCTAAGTATTCCGGACTTATGCGAAACATACGGGCCGTGGGGCAGGGCGGAGAAGAAAAATAACAGGCCTGCGCACGCACATGACGCAACACCGTGCGTGCAGGGCAGGAGGGGGCGGTAATACCTGCGGGCAGGGCTGCAAAATATGTTTTTTTAATGCAATTAAATTTGGAACATATAAAATAAAGGCATATCTTTGCCCAAAATACTTAAGAAGGATTCCGATGTGCAGCATTGGGATTCTTCCTATTTTTTACCTGTTCCGAAACAGGTGATACAAAAGCAGTAATAAACCATAAAACATTAAGACTATGGCATATATGTCACAAGAAGGCTACGACAAAATGGTAGCCCAACTCCGACACATGGAACTCGTTGACCGCCCTGCGGCTTCGGCTGCAATAGCAGAAGCGCGCGACAAGGGAGACCTGTCGGAAAACAGCGAATACGACGCTGCGAAAGAGGCACAGGCAATGCTGGAAATGAAGATAAACAAACTCAAAGCCGCCATAGCGGAAGCCAAGATAATAGATGCCAGCAAACTCAAGAACGATACCGTGCAGATTCTCTCGACCGTCGAAATGCGCAACGTAAAGAACAACGCCAGGATGAAATACACCATCGTGAGCGAATCGGAAGCCAACCTGCGCGAAGGCAAAATATCGTCGCAAACACCCGTGGCGCAAGGATTGCTCGGACACAAGGTGGGCGAGGTGGTAAAAATCAAGATTCCGCAGGGAGTTGTAGAGTTCGAGATAATGAATATCTCGGTAGGATAACCATTTAAAACGTTACGGCAATGGCAAGCATATTTTCAAAGATAGCGGCAGGCGAGATACCGTCGTACAAATGTGCCGCAAACGATGAGTTCTACGCATTTCTCGACATTAACCCGATGGTGATGGGCCACACGCTCGTAATTCCGCGACGCGAGGTGGATTACATCTTCGACCTGAGCGACGACGAGCTGGCGAGGATGACGGTGTTTGCAAAGAAAGTGGCCAAGGCAGTAGGCAAGGCGTTTCCGTGCCGCAAGGTGGGAATGGCCGTGCTGGGGCTTGAAGTGCCGCACGCACACATACACCTCATACCAATGCAGTCGGAAAAGGACATGGACTTCCGCCGCGAGAAACTCAACCCCACAGAGGAGGAGTTCCGCGCTGCGGCCGACGCCATAAGCGCGGCGTTCGACGAAGAGGCGTAAACGGCGGGCGACACGAGGCACAACACATCGAAAACAATACGCGGCAGGGTGGGGGATTCCCTTCCTGCCGCTTTTTTTGCGGCTTTCCGGCAGAGTATCACCGCCGTTTTCATGGCTGTGCACGCCGGTGCGTAGGCCGGGCAGGTAGCAGAAGGAACGAAGCGGGAAGCGAATTTACGGGCTTGGGAAAACAGACGTTCGCGGCGGGATATTCCGAAAACTGTGTAACAGTTTCTTGCACCCACATGGGAGCAAAGAAAAAATATCTCTGAGATAATTTAAAATATGTCAGACATAATTCGAATTATGTCTGACATATTTTTTGCCACCTCCCGGGCGGGGTGAAAACCGGCTTGAATTATACAGACAAAAGGCGACTTGCGGCTTGGTTTGCCAGGGTAGGGGACGGCCGGGGAGCGAAGCGTCAGTGCGCTTCGAGCCAGTTGGCGCCCCATCCGCAGTCGGCTTTCAAGGGAACGCTGAGGCTGTAGGCGTTTTCCATTTCGTGTATTACTATCTGCTCTACAATTTCGCGTTCTTCGGGCACGACGCTGAAATTCAATTCGTCGTGCACCTGCAACATCATGGTGGAACGCAGGTTTTCGCTGATGAAGCGGTTGTAAATCCTGACCATGGCTATTTTTATTATGTCGGCCGCGCTGCCCTGTATGGGGGCGTTTATTGCATTTCGCTCCGCGTATCCGCGCACTATGGCGTTGCGCGAATTGATGTCGGGCAGGTAACGGCGGCGGCGCAGCAACGTCTCGATATATCCCTGCCGGCGCGCCCGTTCAATGCTCTCGTCCATGTATTCGCGCACGCGCGGATAAGTGGCAAAGTAACCGTCTATCAGTTCCCTGGCCTCGCTGCGCGGCACGTTTAGCCTTTCGGCCAGCCCGAACACCGAAATGCCGTAGATAATGCCGAAGTTGGCCGTCTTGGCTTTTCGCCGCTCGTCGCGCGTAACGTCGCCGATAGGTTTGTGGTATATCTTTGCTGCGGTCGAGGCGTGAATGTCGTCGCCTTCAAGGAAGGCTTCTATCATGTGCTTGTCGCCGCTCAGGTGGGCCATTATGCGCAGTTCTATCTGCGAGTAGTCGGCCGAGAAGAACGTGCAGCCAGGCTCGGGAATGAATGCCTTGCGTATTTCCTTGCCGTCGTCGCCGCGCACGGGTATGTTCTGCAGGTTAGGATTGCTGGAGCTTAGCCGTCCGGTGCTGGTTACGGTTTGGTTGAACGACGTGTGTATCTTTCCTGTGGAGGGATTGATTAGGGTAGGGAGCGAGTCGACGTAGGTGGAAGTAAGTTTCTTCAGTCCGCGGTAATTGAGTATGCGGTCGACTATCTCGTGGCGCGGGCGGAGCTTTTCGAGCACTTCTTCGGAGGTTACATACTGTCCGGTCTTGGTGCGTTTGGCCCGTTCGTCAATCTTCAGCTTGTCGAAAAGTATTTCGCCCACCTGTTTGGGCGAAGAAAGGTTGAAACTCTCGCCTGCAAGGGCAAAGACTTCCTCTTCCAGTTTGTTCATGCGCAGGGTGAACAGTTCGGATGTCTCGCGCAGCGTTTCGGTATCGATACGCACGCCGGTGAGTTCCATGGCTGCGAGCACGCGCACGAGCGGCATTTCCACTTCTTCGAACAGCTGAATTGCGTCGTTGCGCACGAGCTCATCGTGAAGTGCGTTCTTGAGCCTCAGTGTTACGTCGGCGTCCTCGCATGCGTACTCGTAGACGTCGCCGGGTGGGAGGTCGCGCATGTTTTTCTGCTTCTTGCCCTTCGGGCCTATGAGTTCTTCGATTTTTATGGTCGAGTAACCGAGGTATTGCTCGGCGAGCGCGTCCATGTTGTGAGGAAGTTCGGGTTGCAGGACGTAATGCGCCACCATGGTGTCGAACATCTTTCCTTTTATGTCTACCCCGTAGCGTGCCAGAACGAGCATGTCGTATTTTATGTTCTGACCTGTTTTGAGCGACGACGGATTTTCGTATGCGGGTTTGAAGATGTCGACGATTTTTTGTGCTTCTTCGCGTTCGGGCGGCACAGGTATGTAATATGCCTCGAATTCCTCGACGGCGAAGCTCAGACCTACGAGCTCGGCTGTCATAGCGTCGGTTCCGGTGGTCTCAGTATCTAAACTGAGAGTTTTGGCTGACAGGAATTTTTGGCTTAACGCGCGCATTTCTTCCTCATCTTCAACGAGTTTATAGGTATGAGCAACCGAATTTAACCCTCTGAGATTCGTTTTTTTCTGAACTTCCGTGTCCTCGGTCGGATTTACAGCAAAGAGATCGCCTTCAATTTGCACTGAGCGGGCGGATTTTTTGCCTTCTCCGAGAACGCGCGACAAAAGGCTGCGGAACTCGAGCTCCGAAAACAGTTTTCGCACCTCCTCCCGGTCGATGTCGTGCAGTTTCAGTTCGTCGAGCGAAAAGGGCAGGGGGATGTCGGTGCGTATGGTTGCGAGGTCGCGCGAAAGCAGTATCTGTTGTTCGTTGTCGGTTACCTTGTTTTTCAGCGCACCTTTGAGCTGGTCTTTTCCGGAGAGCAGTGCGTCGATTCCGCCGAACTGTTTTATAAGTGTTACGGCGGTTTTTTCGCCCACTCCCGGGCAGCCCGGTATGTTGTCCGAGCTGTCGCCCATTAGTCCGAGCAGGTCGATTACCTTTTTCGGGCTGTCGATTCCGTACTTTGCGTTTATTTCGTCGGGGCCGAGCTTTTCGAAAGTTCCGCCTTTCATCGGGCGGAGCATCCAGATGTTTTGTCCGACGAGTTGCCCGTAATCCTTGTCGGGAGTAAGCATGTAAACCTCCGTATCTGCCGAGGCAAAGCGGCTTGCTGCGGTACCTATCACGTCGTCGGCCTCATAGTGTTCCACTTCAAGTATGGGGATGTTGTAGGCTCTGATGATGTCCTTTATTACAGGCACTGATTTGCGTATGTCTTCCGGAGTTTCCTGTCGTTGTGCCTTGTAAGGCTCGTACATCTCGTGTCTGAAAGTCTTGCCTGCGGGGTCGAAGGCCACGGCCAGGTGAGTGGGCGAGAAGAGTGTCTTGACTTCCTCGAGCGTATTGACAAAGCCGTAAATGGCCGAGGTGTTCATTCCTTTCGAGTTGATTCGCGGCTTTTGGATGAGCGCATAATAGGCGCGGTATATCAAAGCGTAAGCGTCGAGCAGGTATAATTTGTTCATATATCCCAATTTTACGGTAAATGTAGCTAAAATCGGGCAACAGGTTGCAATTTATTAGTACTTTTGTACCTCAAAACGCGAGTATGGTAACATTAGAGCAGTTATACGAGCCAATTTCGCGCGAATTGAAGGTATATCGCGAAAAATTCGAGGCCGCACTCCAGCACGAGGACGATTTGCTCGGGCAGGTGCTCGGGCATGTGCGCCGGCGCAACGGAAAGATGATGCGCCCGGTGCTTGTTCTGCTTGTGGCGCGCGAGTTCGGCACTGTGGGCGAGGCGGCTTACCGCTCGGCCATTACGCTCGAGCTGCTTCACACTGCCAGCCTGCTGCACGACGACGTTGTTGACGAAAGCAACGAGCGCCGCGGCCAAAGCTCTGTCAATGCTGTTTACGACAACAAGATAGCAGTGCTTGTGGGCGACTATATACTCTCGACGTCGCTCGAACAGGCTACGCTCACCGACAGCATGCGCATTGTAAGGCGCATTTCTTCGCTGGGCAAGCTGCTTTCCGACGGCGAGGTGAAGCAGATTGCCAACATCAAGAACCGTGCAATTTCGGAGCAGTCCTATTATGATGTGATACGCCACAAGACGGCCGAGCTTTTTGCTGCCTGTGCCGAACTTGGCGCTGTCTCGTCGCAGGCTGATGAAAGCGAAATTTCCGACGCACACCGCTTGGGCGAGATAATAGGCATGTGTTTCCAGATTCGCGACGATATTTTCGACTATTTCGAAGGCAGCGAGATAGGCAAGCCTACCGGCAACGACATGCGCGAAGGCAAACTGACGCTGCCGGCAATACACGTGCTCAAAACCACCGGCGACAAACGTATGCTCGACATAGCCGCAAAGGTGAAGGACGGCACTGTTTCGCACGATGAAATCGGCGAATTTGTGGACTTTACAAAGAAAAACGGCGGTATAGAGTATGCCGAACAGGTAATGGACCGGTTCCGCAACGAAGCGCGCGAAATTGTATCGCGATATTCCAACAAGGCCGTGCGCGACGCACTCATGGCATACATCGATTTCGTGGTCGAAAGGAAAATGTAACGTATTTTGCAACCTCATAACGTGCCGGCAGAGGAATCAGCCGGCATTTTTTATGTCCTCCCGCATGGGGCAGTGCCACTCTCCGCGCTGCATATTTATGCGTGAAAGAGAATAACCATGCACTCGCAAAAGCCGCCTGCGGGGTGGGGGAAATGGCACCTCGTGCACCACATGTATTTACGGGCATTCCGGGCGGGTAAAAAAAGGTCGGACATATTTTAAAATAGGTCCGACATATTTTAAAATACAAGGCACTAATTTTTTTCTTTCTGCGGGAGGGGTTTTCCGATGTGGTATTTTAACCCTCCGAAATGGCCTCTTGGGAACATTTCCCGGATGAATGAATATTCATTACCGGAAGTCGTGGAGGAGGCCTCCCGCCTCTGTCAGCCGCTTAGTGCGGAAAATGCGTTTTTTTACGATAAAGGCGGGGATTTTTGCGTGCGGTGTGCCCGAAATGCCTATCTTTATGACCGATAATCCAAATCCCGGACCATGAAAACAATACGACAGTTTTTTGCCGCCTTGGTGGCGGTTTCGGTGGCGTTTCCGCTTGGTGCGCAAATGCGCAAGGTGGAGCCGTTGTTCCCGTGTTCACCGGTGTTGCGCGACGCCTACGGCGTTTGCTCGCACATCACGCGCCGCAGCATGGACTTCGACCTCCGCCATGACGACATAGCCCACGCGCTCCGCGCCGGAGCGGCCACGATACGCTCTGACTTCGATTTTTCCACGGTTTTTCCTAAAGGAAAGTACAAGGCCGACAACACTGTGTTCGACGCCGTGCTCGAGAGTTGCGACTCGGCGGGCATGAAACTGCTGCCCATCATCGTGGGCTCGACCGACAAGGGCTGGGGCTGGCAGGACATGGACGCATACGGCAAATACGTGTCGCACGTGGCGCAACGCTATGCCGGGTGCGTGCCTTACTGGGAGATAGTGAACGAGATAAACCTGCAACGCAAGTTCCCGCCCGAAGAATTGGCCTCAAATTATGCCCTCATGCTGCGCGAGGCCTCGAAAATAATACGTGCGGCCGACGGCGGGCACAAGGTGGTGTTCGGCGGAATGGGGGAGGCCGACAGCCTTTTCCTTACGCGCGTGTGCAACGAGCCGGGCACGGTGGAGGCTTTCGACGTGATGAACTTTCATTCCTACAACTCACCCGAGGAGCTGCCCCGCAGCTTCCGCCGCATAGCCGACGTAATGCGCCTGCAAGGGTGGGAGAAACCGCTGTGGCTCACCGAGACGGGTTTTTCCACGCCGCCGGGCATGTCGTCGCACAAGGATTTCTGGCGCGAGGTAGTGCCGTATGCCTGCAGCAAAGTAGGTCTCGCGCCCGGGCAGGGGGAATTGGCCGCAGTGTGCGACCCGGAACACGACATCCAGCTCTCCACCGAGCAGGACGAGGATTATTTTACCGTTTTCCGCAGCGTGAGGTACATAAAGTGCAAGGAGATAAAGTCTCTCGACCCCAAGGAAACGCCTTTCCTGCTTGCGGCCTACGGCGAGTACTTCCCCAAGGCATTCGAAGCCGACGTGGTTGATTACGTGCGCCGCGGCGGTACGCTGGTATGCCCCAACGGCGTGCCGTTTTACTACAACGCATGGACGAACAAGGGGTACGTTACACGACCGTCCGACGTGCACGCCGCCCTGCACCTGGGTTTTGTTTACTGGTGGGGCGACGAGGCAAAGAAACGCGGCCTGCCCGAGATTCCAACGTGGACCGACGCCGCGCAGGGCGTTGATTTGCAGTACAGGTGGATGTTCTCGCCCTCGAGCTCGGCGCGTTACCTGAGCGCGGCCAACCTGCGCACGGGCGACGAGTTCATACCGCTCATACTTGCAGGAACGGAGGACGTGCACGAGCCGGTGGCGGCAGTTTACAAGCTGCGCAGCGACTTGAAAGGCAACATAATAATACAGACTCGCATTGACTCGCCAGTGCGCAACGAAAAGATTCAGGCGCAGCGCGTGGCGCGGGCTTTCATCATCTCGTTCGCCTACGGATTGGACCGCGTGTTCTGGTATCATCTGCGGGCTTTCGAGAAGAATCCGGCGGACTGGGAGTCGTATTACGGCATTGTGCACAAGGATTTCTCGCCCAAACCGGCCTTTCATGCTTACGAAACTCTCGCGCGCATGTTGCCCGAAGGCTCTACACGCCCTGAATTGCGCACGGACGGGTGCAAGTACTACGCAACATGGGAAACGCCCGCAAAACGCCGCATAACGGCCTTGTGGAGCATGATACCGGGCGAGGAGTATGCGGTGAAACCGGGAAAAACCGAGGTGTACGACTATCTTGGCCGAAAAGTTGAGGCCAAAACGCTCGAACTCGGAGCCGGAGTGTATTATCTTGTGGAGGAATAGGGCGGAACGGTGCGAATTTGTCTGTGTTCCGCAAGGCCGCGTGCCGGGGCAGAAAAAATATGTCTGACATATTTTGAATTATGTCAGACATATTTTAAAATATCTCAGAGATAATTTTTCTTACGTGCCGTGTGGCTTGCAACTGTTGCTGCCGCGCGGCGCGCGTGTTTCAAAAGTAGTTTGCGTTGCCGTCCGTAAGGTCGCTAATGAGCGTGTTGGCCAGGCTGCTTGCGCCAATGCGGAACAAATCGTGCGTGAGCCATTCGCTGCCGAGTGTTTCCTTGACAATGGTGTAATAGGCCACGGCGTCTTCGACGGTCTTCACGCCGCCGGCAATCTTTATGCCCGTGCGGTTGCCCGTTTTATCGAAGTAATCCTTTATGGCAGTGCACATTACGTAGACTGCCGCGGGCGTTGCGCCTACTGAAATCTTGCCGGTGGAGGTTTTTATGAAGTCGGCACCGCAGTACATTGCGAATATGGCGGCTTTCTTGATGTTTGCGGCGCTTTGCAATGCGCCGGTCTCGAGAATTACCTTGAGTTTCCTGGAGCCGCAGATGTCTTTCATCTCGGTAAGGTCTTCGGCTATCGACTCGTAGTCGCCGCTAAGGAACTTGCCTACGGGCAGCACGGTGTCGATTTCTTCAGCTCCGTCCTTGAGTGCGAGCGAGGTTTCCACGCATTTTATTTCGGGCAGCATTTGCGATGAGGGGAAGCCGCCGCAAACGCATGTAACGCTTACTTCGTCGGCTTCGAGCGACTGGCTGATGAGCGAGGCGTAGTTGGGGTAGGTGCAAACTGCGGCTACGTTGGGCAGCTCGGGATATGCGTCGGCAAAGCCGTTTACCTTCTCGACCATTGCGAGTATGCTCTCTTCGTTGTCGGTTACTTTGAGCGACGTAAGCTCCACGGCGCCGAGCAGGAAGCGTTTCACGTCGGCCGTGTTGTTGGCGGCGGCGTGCTTCTCGACTATTCCGGCAGCCGCGTGGTAGGCCTGTTCGTCGCCTATCGAGGTATCGTATTTTGCAAGCGTGTCGTTTATCAGGTTGTACAGGTTCACGGCCTCGGCGGCAGCGTCGTGCCCGTGGTGGCAGCAGCAATGGTGGCCGCCTTCTGCTCCGTGTTCGTGGTTGTGGCAGCAATGGTGTTCTCCCTCTGCTCCGTGTTCGTGGTTATGGCAGCAATGTCCGTCTTCGTGGCTGTGCCCTTCGCCGTGGCAGCAGCAGTGTTCTTTTTCTTCGGGTATCATATTGTTAAGTCTTTAGTCTCTTAGTTTTGTGTTGTTCAGGTGGCGTGTGTTGTCGCGTTTGGTTTTCTTTGCGATGTTCTTGCGCATGGCCTGGTCGAGGTTTACGCCGGTTTGGTTGGCTATGCAGGTGAGCACCCAGAGCACGTCGGCAATTTCGTCGGCCAGGTCGGACTTTTCGCCCGCTTTGAACGACTGGTCGCCATAGGTGCGGGCCATGATACGTGCCAGTTCGCCCACCTCTTCGGTAAGACAGGCCATGTTGGTAAGTTCGCTGAAGTACCTCACGCCGTAGGTCTTAATCCAGTTTTCCACCTCGTTCTGAAGGTCGTTGAGTGTCATGGTTATTCCTTGTTTTTGGTTTAGTGCAAGTTCATCGCGAAATGTTAATCCATGTAGGGTTGAATTTTAAGTTTCGGAGTATCTCTTTCTTAGGGAGTAAGGGAGGTTGTCTGATAGTAAATTTCACGGCGTTTTCAGGTACTTTTGTATGAATCGTGAATTGTGAACCATGCGGTTGCCACGTAAAACACGTTTCGCCGGTTTCTTTGTTTTTACCTACCAAGTTTCCGTTAGTGTTTACTTCCCAGATGTAATCGTTTGTCCTGTACCTATGATTTTCTTCCTCGAATAGGCAGTATGACAGTAAGTCGTATGACCTTATCAATATTGATGTCCTGACAGGATTATAATGGTCTTGTGCTATGTTGACGCGTTCGTTCCATATTCCTAATACGGCTCTTCCCGTTTCTTGGATGTTTTTGTGCGGGTCTGTAATGCCGTAAGAATAATCTGGGGAGCAACGGCCGCTAATCAGTCTGATGACCTTAGCTGTGGACGGATTGTTGTTTTTTACAGTTTTCATCGACCATGCCATTGTACCCAAAACAACATCGGCTATACCGACTGGTGAATCCAAGTGTTTGCCTTTTACTGCTTCAGCGAAAGCGTCTCCCCAATCGGTGCCGCTTATGTCACTTCTTCCTATGCACAGCAAATATATCAGGTGTTCACCAATGTTTAGTATCAATTCGTCGGGAATGTCATTAATTGGGTATGGTTCTAAGGTACGTAGTTTGTTGCTGTCGCGAAGTTTTGGATGTCTCATGTTCGTTCTTGATGATTTCGTTTATTTTTAAGGCCACCGCCCTTATCATGGGAATAGGGACACTGTTGCCGGTCTGGCGGCGAATCTCGCTGTTGGGCACTACTATTTTGAATGTGTCGGGGAATCCTTGCAAGCGGAGTAGTTCGCGTGAGGACGGCCTCCGTATCCCATTCACTAAGAGATAATTGTATGAAGCTCCGGTGCGTAGTGCACAAGCGTAGTCGAGTATAGATATGTTGCCGGCTTTGTTTTCATGCCATATTGAGGGGAAGAACACATTTTTCCCCTTTACGCTTGCCTTTCGTTTTTCAACTATGCGGGAAGAGGCGAAAAGTTTTTTGTCAACTACGTTGTCCGATTCGAGGATTTCGGCAAGGTTGTATTCCTGTTTCCTGAAATTAAAATTGAAATCCTCGCATTGTTGCCTGTCGCGGAATCCTACGATTATGACGCGTTCCCTTTTTTGTGGAAGCCCGAAATCAAGCGCGTTTAATACTTTCCATTTGATGTGGTATTTTAATTCGTTTAGCACTTGTAGGATAGTAGAGAATGTTTTTCCGCTGTCGTGGGTGGTCAATTGTTTCACATTTTCGAGCAGGATGACTTTTGGCTTGTGGTATTCCAATATCCTTGCGACTTCGAAAAACATTGTGCCGCGTATGTCGGAGAACCCTTTCCTTTTTCCCATTATGCTGAACGCTTGGCAGGGGAATCCGGCCAATAGCAAATCATGACGCGGTATGCTTTCTGCGGGTATTTTCGTTATGTCTCCGTAGGGGCGTTCGTGGAAGTTTGCCTCGTAAGTGTCGCAGGCGGCTTTGTCCCATTCAGAAGAAAATACGCATTGGTAACCTAATTCGTCGAAAGGGATGCGCGTACCGCCTATTCCGGCAAAAAGGTCTATGAATTTGAATGTTCCCATTATTCCTTGTTTTTCGTATCCATACATATCGTTACGGGGCCGTCGTTGAGGAGCGATACTTTCATGTATGCGCCGAAAACTCCCGTTTTAACCGGCTTTTGCAGTGCGCTTTCCATGGCTTTGCAGAATTTCTCGTACATGGGGATGGAAATTTCGTGAGCTGCGGCGCGGATGTACGACGGGCGGTTGCCTTTCTTGTACGAGGCCATAAGGGTGAACTGGCTGACAATGAGCACTTCGCCGCCGATGTCTTCGACCGAAAGGTTCATCACGCCGTTCTCGTCGTCGAAAATGCGGAGGCCGCATGTTTTCTTCACGAGCCAGGCGATGTCGTCGTCGGTGTCGGCGCTCTCAATGCCGAGGAGCACCAAAAGGCCTTTGCCTATCTCGCTTTTGGGGTGTCCTTCGGTTTCGACGCTTGCCGAGGTTACTCTTTGTATGACTGCTCTCATTTATGTTGGTGTGGTTTAGAACGCGAATGCAAATTTACTTATTTATTCGTAAAAATATTCACCGGTCGGCGGGGTAGTGTGGCGGTGAATTTTTGCGGGTATAGGACCAAGGAAAAAATACAAGGCACATATTTCGAAATATGTCAGACATATTTTAAAATAGGTCGGACATATTTTTGCGAGGCTCAAAATGCTCTTTTTCAAGTTGCCTTGCCGAGTCGTTTTTCAGGCTTGCGAATCGGGGTGCAGCTGTGAATAAAGATTCAATCCGCGGGCCTTGCCGATGATTTCCTGAAGGCGTTCGAGCGAAGCCTCGTTTATACGCTTGAAACTGCCTAACTCGCGGAGTAACAATGTTTTAGTTTGCTCGCCTACGCCTTTTATGCTGTCGAGTTTCGAGGCAAGCTGCCGCTTGCTGCGTTTGTCGCGGTGGAAGGTGATAGCAAAGCGGTGCACTTCGTCCTGCATGTTGGTAAGTACCTTGAACAGAACGCTTTCCTGCTTGAGGCCGATAGTAGCCGGCGGGAAGCCGTAGAGCAGTTCGTGCGTGCGGTGGCGGTTGTCTTTGGCCAAGCCGGCGATAGGTATGTCCAAGTGCAGCGTGTCTTCGACAATTTGCCTTACCACTTCCATTTGCCCTTTGCCGCCGTCGGTGATGATGAGGTCGGGCAGGGGAAGCTCCTCGTTAATGGCACGGCTGTAGCGGCGGAAAACCACTTCCTTCATCGAAGCGTAGTCGTCGGGGCCGACAACAGTGCGGATGTTGTATTTTCTGTATTCCTTTTTGGCCGGTTTGAGCTTTTCGAACACTACGCACGCTGCCACTGCGTCGCTGCCGCTGATGTTGGAGTTGTCGAAAAGCTCTATGCGGAGCGGGGGCTTGGGGAGTTTGAGCTGGTTTTGTATCTCTTTCATCAGCCGCATGCTCTTTTGCTCGGGGTTGAGCTTTTCTGCCTGTTTGAGCCGGTCGAATTTGTATTCCTTCACGTTGAGCTGCGACAGTCTGAGCAACTTGTGCTTGTCGCCGCGCTGGGGGACGGTGAATGTGACGTTTTCGAGCGTGAAATCGAGGCTGAACGGTACGATTATCTCGCGGGCCTTGCTTCCGTAACGGTTGCGCATTTCGGTAATGCCGAGCGTGAGCAGTTCTTCGTCGCTTTCGCCTAATTTTTTCTTGTATTCAAAGGTGAAAGCCTGGTTAATCATGCCTTTCGTGACGTGCATGTAGTTGATATAGGCGGAGTTGTCGTCGCTTTCGATAGAGAACACGTCGACATTGTTCACTATGTTCGACACGACTTCGCTCTTGGCGCAGTAATTTTCAAGGAGTATGTATTTTTGTTTCAGCACTTGCGCCTCCTCGAACCTTAGCTGTTCGGCCAATGCCTGCATGTCGTTGCGCAGTTTGCGTTCCAGCTCCTTGGTGTTTCCACGCAGTATTTCGCGTGCGGCTTCGATTTGTTTCAGGTAATCCTCGCGCGACTGTTTTCCTATGCAAGGGGCGGCGCAGTTGTGGATGTGGTATTCCAGGCATGCCTTGTATTTTCCGCTTTCTACGCCTTCGCGCTTCATGGCCATGTGGCAGGGGCGGGGGGGGCAGATGTTTTTTATTACGTCGAGCAGGGCGTACATCGTAGGCACGTGGCTGTACGGGCCGAAATACTCCGAACCGTTGCGTATGCGGCGCCGCGTTTTCAAAACCCGGGGATAGTCCTCGTTTGTAATGCAAATGGAGGGGTATGTCTTGTCGTCTTTAAGAAGTACGTTGTAGTGGGGCTTATAGCGCTTGATAAGGTTGTTTTCAAGAAGCAGCGCGTCTTCCTCGGTGTTGACGACGATATATTTAATGTCGCGAATCTTGCTAACGAGTACGCGCGTCTTTATGTTTTGCTGCTCGCGGATGAAGTAAGAACTGACTCTGCGCTTTAGTTTCTTGGCCTTGCCAACGTAGATTACCTCGCCCTTGTCGTTCAGGTACTGGTAGCATCCTGGCGAGTCGGGCAGGTTGTTTACAATGCCTTTGAGGTATTCCTGTAGCTTGGTTCTTTCTTCTTTCAGCATGGCGGCATTCCCGTGTGTGTATAAGTAGTGAGCGAATTATATGGTGAGCATTGATATGAGCTCGGTGTCTTTTGGAAGCATGTCGCGTCCGTGCAGGCCTTCGCTCGTAAGTTCGAACGCTACGTTTATCATGATTTTTTCAGGCTCGAACGACGAGACAAGTTTATAGGCCGCAAGCAGCGAGCCGCCTGTTGCAAGCAGGTCGTCGTGGATTAGAACGGTATCTTCGTGCGTAATGCTTCCTACTTGCAACACGATGGTGTCTATTCCGTACTCTTTGGCATAGCTTTGCTGCCTTACCTGCCCCGGCATTTTGCCGGGTTTCCTGCACATCACTAACCCTGCGCCGAGTTTCTCGGCCAAAATGCTCGCCAAAACTATTCCGCGCGTTTCCAGTCCCACTACTTTTGTTATTCCGCGGCTTTTGTATAATTCGTAGAGCGCCGTCGAAAATTCGCGAAGCACGCCGCCGTCGGTAAACAAGTAATTGATGTCTTTGTATTGAATCCCTTTCTTAGGGAAATCTGGAATGTTCCGCAGGTGGTTCAGGATGTATTCTTTGTTCATGGCCAGTAATTTATAAATAGGAATGATTTGTTTTGTTTCACGTGGAACATGCCCGTCCGCTCAACGGTAATGGGGCATTGTAGTGCTCAGATAATGGCTCGGAAATGCGTTGCGGTTCGTTCAGCGTTTCAGAAGAACCATGAGTATGCTTATATCGCTCGGCGATATTCCGGGTATTCTGCTCGCTTCGGCGAGTGTTTCGGGATCTATCCGTTCGAGTTTCTGTCGTGCTTCTATCGAGAGCTGGTTTATTTTGGAATAATCGAAGCGTCCTTTTATTTTTATGTCTTCAATACGCAGAACCTTATCGGCAAGTTTGCGTTCGCGTTCGATATATCCTTTATATTTTATTTTTACTTCGGCAGCTTCTACGACTTCATGGTTTATTCCGTTTTCATCGCTGATTAGTTTTATCAGCGGCTCGATAAATGCGGCGAGTTTTTCGATTGTAATTTGCGGCCGGTTGATAAGTTCCGATATTTTCTCGGAAAAAACGATTTTTGTTGTGCCGAGTTTTTCGAGAGCGTCGTTTATCTGTTTGGGTTTGGCGTTAGTGTTGTCGCAATATTCTATTATGCGGCGCACCATTTCCTGTTTGCGGGTGTAGATTGCGTAGCGTTCATCATCGGCAAGGCCTATTTTCCGTGCCTTTTCGGTCAATCGTTCATCGGCATTGTCCTGCCGCAGCAGTATGCGGTATTCCGCGCGCGAGGTGAACATCCTGTAAGGCTCGTCCACGCCTTTGGTCACGAGGTCGTCGATAAGAACGCCTATGTAAGCCTCGTCGCGTTTGAGAACAAACGGTTCTCCGCCTTTCAGTTTGAGCGCTGCGTTTATTCCGGCAATTATTCCCTGTCCTGCTGCTTCTTCGTAACCGGTAGTTCCGTTCACTTGTCCGGCCATGAACAGGTTTTTTATTACTTTCGATTCGAGCGTGTGTGTAAGCTGCGTCGGGTCGAAAAAGTCGTATTCGATGGCGTATCCCGGGCGGTAAGCGTGCACGTGTTCCAGGCCGCGTATGCGGTGTATCGCGTCTAATTGCACGTCTATCGGCATGCTCGACGAGAATCCGTTCAGGTAAAGTTCGTTCGTGTCGGTTCCTTCAGGTTCGAGGAACAGAGGGTGTTGGTCGCGGTCTGGGAATGTTACGAGTTTTGTTTCAATGCTCGGGCAGTATCTTGGTCCGATGCTTTGTATTTGTCCGTTGTACAGCGGTGAGTCGGGCAGTCCGCGCCGCAGTATTTCGTGTACTTCGGTGTTGGTTGAGCACATCCAGCAGTGCAGTTGCGGCAGCGGCCTTTGGCTTGTGACGTATGAAAAGCGGTGGAAGTCGTTTTCGCCCTCCTGTTCGGGAAGCACTGAAAAGTCCACCGTGCGTGCGTCGAGCCGGACGGGTGTTCCGGTTTTCATTCGGTCGTACCGTATGCCATGGCGCGCGATTGATTCGGTAAGGTGCAGTGCGGGCGGTTCGGCGCAGCGTCCGCCGGGCACTTTCCGGCGTCCTACGTGCAGCAGTCCGTTCAGGAATGTTCCGGCGGTTATTATTACTGCCTTGGCGCGCAGTGTAACGTCCCAGATGGTGTGTACTCCGCGCACTTCTCCGTCTTCCACGAGCAGCTCGTCGGCCTGGTCCTGCCACATGCTCAGGTTGGGTGTGTTTTCCAGTATGCGTCGCCATTCGAGGCTGAACTTCATGCGGTCGCATTGCGAGCGCGGGCTCCATACTGCCGGTCCTTTCGAGCGGTTGAGCATACGGAACTGTATGGCCGTGTTGTCGGTAACGATACCCATTTGCCCTCCGAGTGCGTCAATTTCGCGCACTATCTGTCCTTTGGCAATTCCGCCTATGGCGGGGTTGCAGCTCATCTGTGCTATCTTGTTCATGTCCATCGTAACGAGGCAGGTGTTGCAGCCAAGGCGTGCCGCCGCGCTTGCGGCTTCGCAACCTGCGTGCCCTGCGCCTACCACTACGACGTCAAACTCAAATTCGGTCATTGCTGGAATATAGTTTTTTCTGTGTGCGCCGCATACGGTACGCGGCGCTTTCTGCCGGCAAAAGTACTTCAAATTTATGAAATTATGGCCTCCGGCGCGGTGTGTGCGTGGGGCGAATTGCATGCCTTTGCCGCGAGGGTGGTGAAGGCCTTTGCCGCACGGCGCGGTTACAGACAAATAACGACAGTTATAACGCACTGATTTACAATAGGTTTAGAAAGGGGTAAAAATATGTCTGAGATATTTTGAAATACAAGGCACATATTTTGAAATAGGTCGGACATATTTTTAAAAACAAAGCACCCCGTTGCGCAAAGTTGAAAACAGAAAGTGCACATTCCGTTCCGTCCGGCAGTTTTGCGCCCGCAGCGCTGTTTTATTCGGCTTTATGGGGCGGGGGAACTAAAAATAGTTACCTTTGCAGCTAACACACACAAAGATATAAGACATTGAAGACTTTTGAAGAACTCGGCCTGGTGCCGGACCTTATCAGGGCGATAGACGAAATAGGCTACGAATCGCCAATGCCTATTCAGGAGGCAGTAATTCCATACCTTTTGGGTGAGGGAAACGACGTGATAGCCCTTGCGCAAACCGGAACAGGCAAGACGGCGGCCTACGGGCTTCCGCTGCTGCAGAAGATAGACCCTTCGAGGGAAGGCGTGCAGGCCGTGGTGCTCAGTCCCACGCGCGAACTGTGCCTGCAGATAGCCGGCGACCTGAAAGACTATTCCAAATACCTCGACGGGGTGCGCGTGCTTGCCGTTTACGGCGGCGCCGACATCTCGAGCCAGATACGCGCCCTGCGGCGCGGCGTGCAGATTATAGTGGCCACGCCCGGGCGGCTCATCGACCTGATGGAGCGCGGGGCTGCCGCGCTCGACAATGTAGACAATGTGGTTCTCGACGAGGCCGACGAAATGCTCAACATGGGTTTTTCGGAAAGTATCGACCGCATACTCGAAGGCGTTCCCCGCGACCGCAACACGCTTCTCTTCTCGGCCACCATGAGTAAGGAAATCGAGAAGATTGCACGCAATTACCTCACCGACCCCAAGGAAATCGTAGTCGGCTCGCGCAACGAGGGAGCCGAAAAGGTGAACCACGAGTACTATCTCGTGCATGCCCGCGACAAATATGCCGCACTCAAGAGGATTGTGGACTATTACCCGCGCATTTATGCCATAATATTCTGCCGCACCCGCCTTGAAACGCAGGAAGTGGCCGACAAACTCATACAGGACGGCTATAACGCCGAAGCCTTGCACGGAGAGCTGTCGCAGGCCCAGCGCGACCTGACCATGCAGAAGTTTCGCCAAAAGCGCGTGCAGCTGCTCGTGGCCACCGACGTGGCAGCCCGCGGGCTCGATGTGGACGACCTAACGCACGTAATAAACTACGGCCTTCCCGACGACGTGGAGAACTATACCCACCGCAGCGGGCGAACCGGACGTGCCGGCAAACGCGGCACGAGTATCTGTATCGTACACCTGCGCGAGAAAGGCAAGATACGCCAGATAGAAAAGACCATAGGCAAAGACTTCGTGCGCTGTCATCTGCCTTCACCCAAGGACATCTGCGCCAAACAGCTGTTCAACGTCATCGACCGCCTGGAGCGCACCGAGGTAGACGAGGAGCAGATAGCACCGTTCATGGCCGAAGTAATGCGCAAGCTCGACTGGATGGACAAGGACGACGTTGTGAAACGCCTTGTAGCCTCGGCCTTCGGGCGGTTTGTGGAGTATTATGCCAATGCGCCGCAAATAGTAGAGCCCGACGACAAGCCCGTGCGCGAAAAACGCGACCGCGCCGACAGGAAACGCCAGCGCGGCGAAGCACAGCACGGCGGCGTAGTGCAACCCGAAGAAGGATACAAGCGGCTTTTCATCAACCTTGGCAAGCGCGACAACGTTTATGCGCGCGAAATCATAGGCCTTGTAAACAAATACGTGAAAGGGAGCGTAGAGATAGGGCGCATAGACCTTACGGCCAACTGTTCTTTCTTCGAAGTGCCCGAAGAAGTGGCCCGCTCAGTGGTGAAAGCCTTCAAGAACGCCAGCATGAAAGGACGCCGCATTGTAGTTGATGACGCCGAGGCCACAGGCACGAAACACTCGCATTCGCGCGGCGGAGACTATTCGCAGGGCGAGGCATACGGCCGGGGCAAACAGCAGCGCGCCAAAGGCAAGAACCGACATGCACGCGAGGACAGCCCAGCCGACAAACCCGACAACGGCAAGAAATACCGCAAGGACGACTGGAAACAGTTTTTCAAGTAACGGCAGTGCGCACACAAGGCAAACAGCCCGCGCCGCAAGCCGGCACGTAACGAATATAACTTTTTTGTAGAACACATAAACGCATTAATATGAAACAAACGGCTTTGTTATTGTCCCTGTTTCTCGTTGCAATCTCATCTGTTTCGGCACAGCGCATAAACTTCAAGGTGGGCGGCGGCCTTGCGTCGCACTACGACGGCAGCGCGCGAAGTATAGGCGCACTGAAGCTGGGTGCATCGTACGAGCACGAGCTTTCCGGGAATTTCAGCATTGAGCCGGGCGCATACTTTTACGTCAAGGGCTATGAGGATAAGGACGAGCGCGTCTTCATGCGCGACCAGGACGGAAACATACTCTACGACGACGAGGGCAACGCGCGCACCGGGCTGAAGAATACCTCTACCAACGCCAATTACATCGAGATACCGGTGATGTTCAACTATTACCTCGAGGTTTCGCCGCTCAATTACATACAGTTCTCCGCCGGTCCTTACGTGGCCTACGGCGTGGGAGGCAACAGAAAGGTGCGCGGCGATACCGACAAGGAGGACGCGGAGCGCTTTTTCTACACCAAGAAGATTTTCAACGAAAAGGGCGTGAACCGCTTCGACGGAGGAATATCGGCCGGCGTGGCCTACGAGTTCAGCCGCATGTTCGCGGTGGGAGTGGAAGCCGATTTCGGCGTTTTCAACTTCAACAGCGACGGGGCAAAGAACATATCCGGCATAATAACGTTCAGCTACAAGCTGCGCGTGGGCGACTGAGCAGAGGCGTGCCTTGCATAATAACCTAAAACCCGATACCATGTACGAATTCATCCTGAACCATCTTTGGGAAGCGTGGACAGTTGTTGCGCTCCTCTTTCTTGCAGCCGAGGTTGCCGCAGGCGATTTCTTCATGACGTGCTTTGCCGTCGGCGCGGCGCTTTCGGCCATTGCCGCTTTGTGCGGCGCGGGGCTGTATGTCACGATAGGCGTGTTCGCCCTGTGTTCCCTGCTGTGCATTTTCTTTGTCAGGCCGTTTGTGTTGAAATGCCTGCATTCGCGCCGCGGCGAACGCAAGAGCAATGCCGACGCATTGATTGGCCGCCGGGCCGTCGTGCGCGAAGCCATACCTGCCGGCGGCGCGGGCTACGTGGCCATCGACGGCGACATGTGGCGCAGCGTATCGGCCGACGGCAGCGGCATACCCGAAGGCACGGCCGTCGAGGTCGTCTCGCGCGAGAGCATTATACTTACCGTGAAACCTTTAAACTAATAAAACCTAAAAACAATGATTTACGTATTGATAGCCCTTGTGCTCCTGGCTGTGATAATAGTCTCGAAGAGCATAACCATCGTGTCGCAGAGCGAAACGATGATAATTGAACGTTTGGGCCGCTACCAGGCCACACTGAAGCCCGGGGTGAACATTATCGTGCCCTTTATCGACAAGGCCAAGACCATAGTTACCATGCGCAACGGCCGTTACCTCTACACCAACACCATCGACCTGCGCGAACAGGTGTACGACTTCGACAAGCAGAACGTTATAACCAAAGACAACGTGCAGACGCAGATAAACGCCCTGCTGTACTTCCAGATTGTCGACCCGTTCAAGGCCGTGTACGAGATTAACAACCTGCCCAACGCAATAGAGAAGCTCACGCAAACCACCTTGCGCAACATCATCGGCGAGCTTGAGCTGGACGAGACGCTCACCTCGCGCGACACCATCAACACCAAGCTGCGCGCCGTGCTCGACGACGCCACAAACAAATGGGGCATAAAGGTCAACCGTGTGGAGCTGCAAGACATCACGCCACCGCAAACCGTGCTCCAGGCCATGGAAAAGCAAATGCAGGCCGAGCGCAACAAACGCGCCGAGATACTCAACAGCGAGGGCGAAAAGCAGAGCGCCATACTCAAGTCGGAAGGCGAGAAGATGGCCACCATAAACCGCGCCGAGGCCGACAAACAGCGCGAAATCCTCAACGCCGAAGGACTCGCCGCCGCCAAGATAAAGCAGGCCGAAGCCGAAGCACGCGCAATAGAACTTATCACAGAGGCCGTGGGCAAAAGCACAAATCCGGCCAACTACCTGCTGGCGCAGAAATACATACAGATGATGCGCGAAGTGGCCGAAGGCGACAAGACCAAGACCGTCTACCTGCCTTACGAGGCCACCAACCTGCTCGGCTCGATAGGCGGCATAAAAGACCTGTTCAAGGAATAACGTCCCCGCGTTTCGGGTTAAACGGCAGGCTTCACAGTAATGTGAGGCCTGCCGCTTTGTTTTCCGCCGCCCCTACGTCTGTCCGTCCCCCGCAGCCGGGGAAAGGCGTATAGTGTTCGGAATGACAACTCCGGCGGGGCGGGATGTTAAAAATTAACACGCCCGCGCCGCGTCTTGGCAGACAAAATGCAGACACGGGCAAGCTCTTGATTGTCAACGGTTTTAAGACGGGCGAAAAAACAAGGGAGAAAATTTGAAAAAGGTCGGACATATTTTGAATTTTCTCGGACATATTTTCGATTTCAAGGCACGTGCGTTTTTCTGTTCCTTAAAAAAGTGCCGCAAAGCCGCCGCCCCGTCCGTCATTTCGTTTTAACAATTGTCAATGCTGCGGCGGACGAAAAAACAGGCGGCACGTGTATGGCCGTATAAATGAGATGAATATGTTCCGCTTCCTGCCAAAGCACGGCAGCCGCTTCAAAATATTTGCCCGTAGGCCGTTGCTCCTTTTAAATTAAAATCAGTACCTTTATGTTTCGAACAGTGTGTTGCATATCCGGCATGCGGATGAACCTGTGAATTGCATGACAAAAGAGCAGAGACACAGGAATATGCCGGCCAACAAAAGCAAAGGCACAAAACTCGAGTTCCTCTTCGGGAAGTTGCTTTGTAATGCCGGGATAAGGTACCGCAAAAACGACAAGTCCGTAACGAGTAATCCCGATTTCGTAATCAAGAATGCCATGATAGCAATATTTTGCAACGGGGAGTTTTGGCATGGCAGAAATTGGGATTTCAGAAAATACGACCATAGACAATTGCGATTTAAAGGCAAATATCATGAAGAAGCAAATTATTCATATCGGCAATGCTGAAATAAATCTTCTCCCTTTGGGGCAGGATGACTATATTTCCTTAACAGATATGGCTCACAGCCAAATGCAGGAGCATATAATATTTCGTTGGATGAGCCTGAAAAGCACCATTGAGTATATTGGTGAATGGGAAGCGCTGTATAATCCCAATTTTAATTATACCGAATTCGGTACAATTAAAAATGCTGCAGGCAGCAATAATTTCGTGTTGTCGGTTAAAACTTGGATTGAACGCACAAATGCTATCGGTATCGTAGCTAAAGCGGGAAGATACGGAGGAACATACGCGCACAAGGATATAGCTTATAATTTTGGCATGTGGATAAGCCCCCGTTTTCAATTATTGCTTGTAAAAGAATACCAGCGCTTGCAAGAGGAGAAGCATAAGCTGTTAGGCTGGACGGCAAAAAGAGAATTGTCTAAAATCAACTACCACATTCATACCGATGCCATAAAACAAAACCTCATCCCAAATCGACTGACTCCTCAACAAATATCCTATGTTTATGCCAATGAAGCGGATGTCCTTAATGTTGCATTATTCGGACAGACTGCAAAACAATGGAGAGAAGCCAATCCCGATTTGAAGGGGAACATAAGAGATTATGCGAGCATAAATGAGCTGATTTGTTTGGCGAATATGGAAAATTTAAATGCAGTGCTTATAAACGAAGGCATTTCGCAATCAGACAGGTTGGTTAAACTTAATCAAATTGCTATCCAGCAAATGAAAGTGTTGGAGGAAGTAAACAATAAAAAATTGCTGAAGTAGTCTTATGAATCCCGGACGCGTGAAAGTGCCGTATTATGCACTCCGGCGGGGCGGGATGTTAAAAATTAACATACCCTCAGAGCGCCTTGGCAGACAAAATGCAGACACGGGCAAGCTATTGATTGTCAACGGTTTTGAGACGGGCGAAAAAACAAGGGAGAAAATTTGAAAAAGGTCGGACATATTTTGAATTTTCTCGGACATATTTTCGATTTCAAGGCACGTGCGTTTTCCCGTTCCTTAAAAAAGTGCCGCAATACCGTTGCTCCGTCCGTCATTTCGTTTTAACAATTGTCAATGCTGCGGGGCTCATTTGCGCGTGAAAGCCATCACCCGTTTTCCTGCATTGTAAATGGATATACTTATCGTATCCCGATGTGCGGGAGCATGAAAAACCGGGCGGGAAAGCCCGGTGTGCTTTTCCTGCCCGGTTCGGCCATGTCTAAAGCATGTTTGGTTACGCTGTTCGCTCCATTGCCAGAGCTTTCGGAAAGATAATGTTGTTTTCCAGGTGTATGTGTTCATGCAGTGCGTCCTTGAACTGCCGCAACTGTTGCATTGCCAGCCGGTATGAAGGGCAGGCGTCTTCGGGAACGCTGAAGTTGCCTGTCAGTGCGGCTATCCTTTCGAAGCGCAATCCTTCGTTGCCGTGCTCTTCTTCCATTACTGTTATTGGGTATTGCACCGTGCCGCAGTGAAACGGCATTGCTTTGCGGTTTTCCTCCTGTGCGAGGCACATTTCGCAGATATACGGAAAGAGAACGTGCTCTTCCTTTTGCAGGTGGTTCTCCAAATCTTCCAGCGCTTGGTTGAACAGGCTTTGCACTTCGTGCAGTTCGGGGTGGTTTGCCGAGTGCCTGTCCACTACCTTGGCCAGCAGTTCTGCCGTTTGCGGGCCAAGGGTGCGTATGCCGCGGTGGTGAATCTTGAGCACATAGTCGACGAGCAGGTCAATAGGCCATTCGTTGAAAGTAGGGGCCTCTGTCGTGCCGGCAAGGCTGTCGAGTTCGCGCGCAACGGTCTCGGGGTTTACGTTTCGTTTTTGGCACGCTTCCTCGAAAGGAACGTTTCCGTGGCAGCAGAAGTCTATCCCGTGGCGGGCGAACACCTGCGCTGTTTCGAACCTTTCGGCCACGATGTGGCCCACAGTGTAAGTTTTATAGTTTCCCGATAGCATGGTTGTGTGGTTTTAGTATTATGAAAGTCCGAATTTCTCAATGTCATCTTCTGCTGTACCTATTCCGCTTATGCCGAAGTTGTTTACGAGCACCGCGGCAACGTTGGGCGAGAGGAATGCGGGGAGCGTAGGGCCGAGGTGTATGTTCTTCACTCCCAAGCTGAGCAGCGCAAGCAGCACGATTACGGCTTTCTGCTCGTACCAGGCTATGTTGTAGACTATGGGCAGCTCGTTTATGTCGTTCAGCCCGAACACTTCCTTCAGCTTCAGCGCTATCACTGCCAGCGAATAGCTGTCGTTGCACTGCCCTGCGTCGAGCACGCGGGGAATGCCGTTTATATCGCCCAGCGGCAGCTTGTTGTAGCGGTATTTAGCGCAGCCGGCGGTGAGTATCACGGTGTCGTGCGGCAGCATTCCGGCAAAGCGCGTGTAGTATTCGCGTCCGCGCATACGCCCGTCGCAGCCGGCCATGACGATGAATTTCCTTATTGCTCCGCTCTTTACGGCTTCAACCACTTTGTCTGCCAGTTGCAGCACCTGGTTGTGGGCAAATCCGCCCGTTATCGTCCCGCTTTCTATCCCGACGGGCGGCAGGCAGCCTGCGGCCGCCTTTATTACGGGTGAGAAGTCCTTTCGCCCGTCGGCTCCTGTTTCGATATGCCTGCAACCGGGGAAGCCGGCGGCGTTTGTGGTGAACATCCTCTCCTTGTAGGCAGCGCCGGGCAGGGGCGGCACAATGCAGTTGGTGGTAAAGAGTATCGGTCCGTTGAACGAAGCGAATTCTTCGCGCTGTTTCCACCAGGCGTTGCCGTAGTTTCCTGCAAAGTGAGCGTATTTCTTGAAAGCGGGGTAGTAGTGGGCGGGCAACATTTCGCCGTGCGTGTAGATGTCAATGCCCGTATCCTTGGTTTGCTCGAGCAGTTCTTCGAGGTCGTGCAGGTCGTGGCCGCTTATGAGTATTCCCGGGCGGTTGCGCACGCCTATGTTCACGTTTGTGGCCTCGGGATTGCCGTAGGTGGCGGTGTTGGCCTTGTCGAGCAGGGCCATTGTGCGCACGCCTACCTCTCCGGTTTTCATTACGAGAGCCGTTAGCTCGTCGGCCGTGAGGTTTCCGACAGTCGTAAGCGCCAGTGCGTTTTGCATGAAGGCGTGAATTTCCGCGTCGTCGTATCCCAGCCGCATGGCGTGCTCCAGATAGGCGGCCATGCCTTTAAGTCCGTACATTACAAGCTCTTTGAGCGAGCGGAGGTCTTCGTTCTCCTCGCGCAGCACGCCCACTGTTGCGGCTTTGGCGTCGTAGTCGGCGCGTGTGCCGGTCCATTCCAGTTCGTCGGCGCCCGGCAGTGCTATTCCTTCGGTTTCGGCCCGCGCCTTGAGTGCATCGCGCATTTCGAGTCCCCTGTCAATGCGTCGCATAATGCTCTCGTCGTCGAAGTTTGCGTTTGTAATTGTGCTGAACAAGGCGTCGGTTACGAATGTGTCGGTTTCTTTTCCCGGGTCAACGTTGTGCTGGCGCAGGCTGTCGGCCGCAACGGCTATTCCCCTCACTACGAACAGCAGCAGGTCCATGTTGCGCGCAGTGAAGGCGCTTTTCCCGCACACTCCTTTTAGTACGCAGCCCGTTCCCTTGGCTGTTTCCTGGCATTGAAAGCAAAACATGTTATTCTCCATCTTCTTTTTGTTATTAGGTTTTATGATGTTACTTTTGTGCAAAAGTAGGTTGTATGCCTGTCTTTAGTTGTACCATAAGTTACAGCCGTTATAAATAATAGTTAAAACTTTAACATGGAACTCACCTCATTGCTCGAAGCGCCCCTGTTCCGGGGATTGAAGGAAGAAGAGCTGGCAGCCTTTCTGTTTGGCGAGCCGGGCTGCCTCAGGACTTTTGCCGGCGGCGACGTGGTGTTCCGCCAGGGCGCTCTCTGCAAGAGTCTTTACCTGTTGGCTGCCGGGCGCGTTAAGGCTGAAATGACCGGCGGCGACGGCAAGGCGTTCACGGTTGAAGAGATAAACGCCCCGGCCTTGCTGGCTTCGGCTTTTCTGTTTGCAACGGAGAACAGGTTTCCCGTAAGGGTTGAGGCAGTTGAAGAGTGCGAGGTGTTCGTTATTGGCCGCGACCGTTTTATGGAATACATGCGCCTTTACCCTGCCATGCTGCACAATTTCCTTACCGATATTTCCGACCGCAGCGTGTTCCTCAGCAGGAAGGTAAAGGATTTCGCATTGCTCGATTTGAAGAAGAGGCTTTTGCGCTATCTCGAGACCCACGAGTCGGTGCATAACCAGCGCGAGGTGGCGCAAAGGCTGGGAGTGACCCGTCCGTCGCTTGCACGTGCCCTGGCCGAGCTTAATGCCGAAGGGAAAATACCCCGCCGCGGGCAGTGAGTGCCGGTTTTCGGGCGGCGTTTGGCGAAGCCGGACTCTTTTCACCGAAAAACATCCGTTTTTGTCCGCTTTGTGCAACCACGGTTCAGAGCAGGCGGAAAATATGTCTGAGATATTTTAAAATAGGTCAGACATATTTTGAAATATGTGCCTTGTATTTTTTCTTTTCTCCCACCTGTGTGTAAGTACGTGAAAATCAGTACCCGTTTTCCGTCCCTGAAAGTGGCGTTTCACTTTCACCGTTTTTCTGTCGCCTGATGTCCGCATTCACGCCGGGCGTTTGCGGCGGCGCAGGTGCGGTTCGTGTGCCGTCGTTAGTGAAAGCCGCTTCGCCAACCGCGCCCGCAATGCCATTGCGCGGGCATTAGCTTATGCGCCAAAGCACTGCGGATGTTAAGTTTCGCCCATGCGGCGTGCATTTTCCCGGTTTATAGCATTTTTGTATTATCTTTGCGCCGGAATATTCATTAACGATTGCATAATATGGCAAACAACAATCCCGCAAACCAAATTTCAAAAGGGCTCAGCGAAATAGAAGTAACCGAATCGCGGAACGCCCACGGACGCAACGTGCTTACCCCTCCGCGCCGCCCGTCTGCATTCAAGCTATACCTCGGCAAGTTCAACGACCCGATTATCCGCATACTCCTGCTGGCAGCCTGCCTGTCGCTCGTGGTGTCGATAATCCAGAACGAGTATGCCGAGACCATAGGAATCTTCTGTGCCGTATTCCTTGCCACAGGCATATCCTTTTATTTTGAGAACGACGCCGCCCGCCGTTTCGACGAGCTCAACGCCATAGGCAGCGAGACGACCGTCAAGGTGGTTCGCGGCGGAAACGTAACCGAAATATCGCGCTCCGACGTTGTAGTGGGCGACATAGTGATACTCGGCCAGGGCGATGAAGTGCCTGCCGACGGCGTGCTCTTGGAGGCCGTGTCGCTGCAGATTGACGAGTCGAGCCTTACGGGCGAGCCGCCCGTGTCGAAGTCGGTAGAACCCGGAAATGAATCGTCGTCGACATACGCAAAGAACGTTGCCCTGCGCTCTACCATGGTGGTGGAAGGCCGCGGGGTGATGAAGGTAACCGCCGTGGGCGACGCAACCGAGATAGGTAAGGTGCAGCGCCAGGCCATGACGTTCGTCATAGCCGACACGCCCCTCAACCGCCAGCTCAAAAGGCTCTCGCGCTTCATAAGCCGCATAGCCTTCGGCGTGGCAATACTGGCGTTCTTCGTGCTCACCGTCCACGAGCTTATAGAGCTTAACTACGGGGCGAAAGTCGACTGGCTCGAGGTGTTCAAACTCCTTATCAACAACTTCATGATGGCCGTAACGCTGATAGTAATGGCCGTGCCCGAGGGCTTGCCCATGGCCGTGTCGCTCAGCCTCGCGCTCAACATGCGCCGAATGCTCAAGACCAACAACCTGGTGCGTAAAATGCACGCCAGCGAAACAATGGGCGCCATTACCGTTATATGCACCGACAAAACGGGAACACTCACGCAGAACAGAATGCAAGTGTCCGAAATAGTTTACGAAGGCGACAAAAACCTGCTCTGCGAATCGATAGCCGCAAATTCAACCGCACACCTCGAAAAGGAAAACCACTATCGCGGCGTGGGCAACCCAACCGAATGCGCCCTGCTGCTGTGGATGCATGGCGAAGGCGTGGATTACAGCGTGCTCCGCGCCGAAGCCGGAGTGGTAAACCAGCTCACTTTCTCGACCGAGCGCAAATACATGGCCACACTCGTGGAAAGCCGCGTGCTCGGCCGCCGCGCGCTCTTCGTGAAAGGCGCGCCCGAGATAGTAGCCGGGCTTTGCAATATCAGCCAGCAACAAAAGGACGAGCTTTCAGCGCACCTCAAGAAATACCAGTCGCAGGCCATGCGCACACTCGCATTCGCATATAAGGAAGTGCCGGCCGGCAATGACGACGCCGAAGCCCTCGCAAAGGCAGGCGGGCTTACATATATGGGAGTGGCCGCAATAAACGACCCCGTGCGCGACGAAGTGCCCGCAGCCATAGAGAGCTGCAAGCGCGCCGGCATACAGGTAAAGGTAGTGACCGGCGACACTGCAGGCACGGCCATCGAAATAGCGCGCCGCATAGGCCTCTGGACTGCCGAAGACACTGCCGAGAACACAATAAGCGGCCCCGAGTTCGCCGCCCTTTCCGACGAAGAAGCGTCGGAGCGCGCCGCACGTCTGAAAGTCATGAGCCGTGCACGCCCGCTCGACAAACAACGCCTCGTGCAGTTGCTCCAGAAACGCGGCGAGGTGGTGGCAGTAACCGGCGACGGTACGAATGACGCGCCTGCGCTCAACTTTGCCGACGTGGGTCTCTCCATGGGCTCGGGAACGTCGGTGGCCAAAGAGGCGAGCGACATAACGCTGCTCGACGACTCGTTCGCAAGCATAGAGACCGCCGTGATGTGGGGGCGCTCGCTCTACAAGAACATACAGCGCTTCGTCATGTTCCAGCTTACCATAAATTTCGTGGCCCTGGCCGTGGTGCTTGTGGGCGCGGTGATAGGCACGACGCTCCCGCTCACCGTTACGCAAATGCTCTGGGTTAACCTTATAATGGACACATTCGCCGCTATGGCGCTTGCCTCGCTGCCGCCGTCGCGCAGGGTGATGAACGAAAAGCCGCGAAAGACTTCCGACTTCATCATAACGCCGCGCATGGCAAAGCACCTTCTCTTTACAAGCCTCGCGTTCGTGGCCATATTGCTTACAATGCTCGTTATGATAGAGAAGGACGGCGACATATCCATAAAGAGCCTCTCGATGTTCTTCACCACGTTCGTTATGCTCCAGTTCTGGAATCTTTTGAACATGAAAGCGTTCGACAGCAGCAACCTTGCATTCCACAAGCTGCTTCAGTGCCGCGGCCTGCTCATTGTGCTGGCGATAATATTTGCGGGACAAGTGATAATAGTGGAGTTTGGCGGAAAGGTGTTCCGCACGTGCCACTTGAATTTCAGCGTTTGGTTGCAAATATTCCTCGCTACGTCGTTGATATTCCTGATACCCGAGATAGTTAAAGCCATTTCGCGGCAGATTAAAAGGAGCATGTCAAGAAAATAAGCCAAACATTCCGCCGCCTTCCTGTTATGTTGCATAATAAGGGCGGCGGATAAAGTAAAACAACCGTCTTGTGCGGAAAAGCAAGTGAAGTAATGAGTCCTCTGGAAGGAATAAAAAACATCATATTCGATTTTGGCGGCGTTATAGTCGACCTCGACAAGGAGCGTTGCCTGCAATCGTTCGAGAAGTTGGGTATAGACGCCCGCGGTTGCCTTGGGCAGTATGTCCAGGGCGGCATTTTCAGCCGCATAGAGACCGGAACGGCCTCGGTGTCCGAGTTTTTCGACGCACTCAGGGACATGTCGGGGCGCAAGGACTTGGACGACGGCCGGCTGGCCGCAGCATGGAACAGTTTCCTCGTGGGTATTCCGCGCGAGCGGCTCGATTGCATAGGGCGGCTCAAGGAAAAATACAGGCTGTTCCTTTTAAGCAACACCAACGAGATACACTGGCACTACTCGGTCGAAGACTTTTTTACCTGTGCCGGACATACGGTGGATTATTACTTCAACCGCATATTCCTTTCCTACGAAATGGGCCTTGCCAAGCCGGATAAGGCGATTTTCCTGCGTGCCGTGGAGGAATCGGGCGTAAATCCCGAAGAAACGCTCTTTATCGACGACAGCGCCGACAACTGTGCGGCAGCGCGCGGCGCGGGTTTGCATGCGCTTCATTCGGAAAGCCCGGGCGACTGGATGAAAATCTTTGCCTAAAGCCGTTGTTACATGAAAATACTGCGCGAAAGTTCCTGCCTGTCCGATAAAAAGGCCGTAGCCACAATAGGTTTTTTCGACGGTGTGCACTGTGGCCACCGTTTTCTGCTTTCCCAGATTGAAAGCATGGCCCGCAGCCGCGGTTGCGTGTCTATGGCGGTTACTTTCGAGCGTCATCCCGCCGACGTTCTCAATCCCGGCACGGTCAAACCCCTTCTCACTACGTTCGACGAGCGTTGCGCCCTGCTTGAAAAGGCAGGTGTAGACTATTGTGCCGTAATAGATTTCACTCTTGAGCTTTCACGCCTGTCTGCCATGGATTTCATGAAGGAGTACCTCGTGAAACGTTTCAATGTGGCTACGCTTATCGTGGGCTACGACCATTCTTTCGGCCACGACAAAGGGAGCACTTTCGACGACTACCGCCGCGAGGGGGAACAGGTAGGGCTTGAGGTGGTGCAGGCCGGCAAGTTTACCGCCCCGGGCGGGCTGAAGGTAAGCTCGACCCAGATTCGCCACCGGCTCACGGAAGGAAATGTCGAAGCTGCCGCCCTTATGCTGGGGCGCTGCTACTCGCTCGGCGGCGCGGTGGTCGAAGGCCACCGCGTAGGTCGCCGGATAGGCTTCCCCACGGCAAACATCGACGCCTTTTCGTCGCACAAGATAATCCCGGCCCGCGGCGTTTACGCCTGTGTGGCGCATGTGGGCGGGGCGGCATACGCCGCTGTCGTGAACATAGGCACTCGTCCCACGGTGCATAACGGCAACGACACGAGTGTGGAAGCATACCTGATAGGTTTCAGCGGAGACATCTACGGCAGTATGCTCGAAGTGGAATTCGTTTCGCGCCTGCGCGACGAGCGGCAGTTCCAATCGCTTGACGAATTGCGGGCGCAGATAGACCTCGACGCACACAAGGCTGCCGATGTTGTAAAAGACAGGCTGTCATGACTGTGAAAGTCCCGTCTTTAGGCTAAAGAAAATATTACCGACCATGAAAAAAGCAATAATAGCAACTTTTATTTTCCTTGCAATGCAAGCCATCGTCCCGGCCATAGGAACTTTCATCCTTGGCGCGTTTGCAAGCGGCAGCCCCGAAGAAACAGGGCAGGTGTCCGCCGCCATCCTTGCACCCACGGTGATAGGAATCGAACTGCTGTTCGCCTATTTGCTTACGGTGGGCGCGCTCTATGCGTGGCAAATGCTTACGCCGGCCTCCGGGCTGCAAAGCCGCCGCCGTGCAGTGCCGATGGCCATGTTAATAATGCTGGCGCTTATCGCGGTGGCCAACATAGTCAACGAACTTCTCGGCCTGCCCGACATGGCGGCCGACCAGCTGCCCGCACTTATGTACAACCCGCTATGCGTAATCTGCATAGCGTTGTTCGGCCCGGTAGTGGAGGAAATCGTGTTCCGCCGCGTGGTAATCGGTTCGCTGCTCGAAGGAGGCTACCGCCCCATGGTGGCCATAGCCGTATCGTCGCTGCTGTTTGCGGCCGTTCACATCAATCCCGCCCAAATGCCCGTGGCGTTCATTGTAGGTTTCCTGCTCGGTTGGCTCTACGTGCGCACCGGCAGCCTGCTCGTGCCGGCTGCGTGCCATGTGCTCAACAACGTGCTCGGCGTAGTACTGTTCCACACCATGCCCGACACCGGGCTTATTGACTGTATCGGCGGCACGGCCGACGCGCTGCTCGTAGCGGCGGCATTCACTGTGGCCGGGATAATACTGTTGCAGGCATACATACGCCTTACGGCCGATACAGACAAATTCGGAAAAAAATCCGTGTAAAAAAAATTTTGCGTAATTTTACGCTGCTTTGACCCCCGTTAGGAGCTGCGAAAAAATATGTCTGACATATTTTAAAATAGGTCGGACATATTTCGAAATACAAGGCACATATTTTCGGGCAGGTTAGAAACTTGATTTTCATCGGGCTTGCAAAACCGTAGAAAATGCAGACAAAGTTAGACATAAAACAGTTTGAGATAATGGCTCCCGTAGGTTCGCGCGAGAGCCTGGCCGCCGCGTTTGCCGCCGGGGCCGGTTCGGTGTACTTCGGCGTGGGCACGCTCAACATGCGCTCACACTCGGCCAACCACTTCACCACGGCCGACCTCCGCGAGATTGCCGCCCTGTGCCGCGAGCACGGGGTGAAAAGCTACCTAACGGTCAACACCATAATCTACGACGACGACATGGCGCAAATGCGCGAGATAGTCGACGCCGCCTGCGGGGCGGGCATTTCGGCAATAATAGCGTCCGACATGGCCGTTATAATGTACTGCCGCCAAAAGGGCATGGAGGTACACCTCTCCACCCAGCTCAACATCAGCAACGCCGAGGCGCTCAAATTCTACGCCCGGTTTGCCGACGTGGCCGTCATGGCGCGCGAGCTGAAGCTCGAACAGGTGGCCGAGATACACCGGCAGATAGAAGAACAGCACATCTGCGGCCCGTCGGGCGAGCCGGTGCGCATTGAAATGTTCTGCCACGGCGCATTGTGCATGGCCGTGAGCGGCAAGTGCTACATGAGCCTCGACAATCTTAACCGCAGCGCCAACCGCGGCGAGTGCCTTCAGGTTTGCAGGCGTTCCTACACCGTGCGCGACCGCGAGACAGGCACCGAGCTCGACATCGACAACAAATACATACTCTCGCCCAAGGATTTGAAGACGATACGCTTCCTCGACCGCATGGTCGAAGCCGGAGTGCGCGTATTCAAGATAGAAGGGCGCGCACGCGGGCCCGAATACGTGCTTACCGTGGTGAAATGTTACCGCGAGGCGCTGCAGGCCGTGCTCGACGGCACGTACACCGAGGAACGCAAGGACGAATGGGACGCACGCCTGGCCACCGTTTTCAACCGCGGCTTCTGGGACGGCTACTACCTGGGGCAGCGCCTCGGGGAATGGAACGAAAAATACGGCTCCCGAGCCACCGAACGCAAGGTATATGCCGGCCGCGGCATAAAGTATTTCTCCAAACTCGGAGTGGGGGAGTTCCTCATCGAAGCCACGGAGATAAACAAGGGCGACAAGCTCCTCGTTACCGGTCCCACAACCGGCGCAGTCTACTTCAACGCCTCCGAAATACGCTACGAACTCGGCGAAGTGAACACCGCACACAAAGGCGAGCACGTATCCATACCCGTTGACGTAAAGATACGCCCGTCCGACAAACTGTTCAAGATTGTCAGTGCGGACGACAGGCGGGACAACCTTACAGAATGACAATAAAAACAATAAAACAAAACAATGAAAAGCTACAAGTTATTTTGCATGGCAGCGGCCTTGGCGCCAATGCTTTCGTTTGCACAAGTGCACAAGGAGCAAACCCTGCGCGACGGATGGACATTCTCGTTCAACGGCGGCGAGTTCAAGGAAGTAGTGCTCCCGCACGATTGGGCCATATCGGGTAACTTCGACAAGGAACTCGACATCAAACGCCGCACCGAAAACCAGGGCGGCAAGGAAGTTAAAATCGAAAACACCGGCGAAACGGGCTCCCTGCCCTGGATAGGCAAGGGAGAATACCGCACCACGTTCAAAGTGCCCAAACACTACACGCACGCCGAGCTACTCTTCGACGGCGCAATGGCTGAACCCGAGGTTTATGTCAACGGGCAGAAAGCCGGCTTCTGGCTCTACGGCTACAACGCCTTCCGCGTAGACGCAACTCCTTTCCTTAAGGAAGGCGGCAAGGCCAACGAGCTTGTGGTTAAGCTCAAGAATGTCGAGAACAGCAGCCGCTGGTATCCCGGCGGCGGTCTTTACCGTCCCGTCAAGCTCATCCTCAGCGGCGATGACGCAATCGACACGTGGGGCGTCTGTGTAACGACCCCCAAGGTCTCAAAGTCGGAAGCCGAAGTCAATGCTACGGTGCAGCTCCGCAAAGGTTCGTCGTCCGGGCTGGGAGCAGAGTTCGCCATTCTCGACGACAAGGGCAACGTTGTAGCACAAGGCACCGGCAATTTCGGCACACAGGGCGAAGCACAGACTACCATGACGCTCAAACTGCCGCGCCTCTGGTCGCCCGAAAGCCCTTCGCTCTACACGCTCCGCACCACCGTCAAGAAAGACGGCAAGACAGTGGACGAAAACCTCACGCGTTTCGGCGTGCGTTCGTTCTCGTTCACCAAAGAGAACGGTTTCCAGTTCAACGGTGTGACACGCAAGATAAAAGGCGTGTGCCTCCACCACGACCTCGGCCCGCTCGGCGCCGCGCTTAACAAGGCCGCACTCATACGTCAGATAAAAATCCTCAAGGACATGGGTTGCGACGGCATACGTACCTCGCACAACATGCCTTCTACCATGCTTTCCGACCTTTGCGACTCGCTCGGCATGTTCGTAATGGCAGAATCGTTCGACTGTTGGAAGGAACAGAAAAACGCCAACGGCTACAACCGCTTCTATGACGAATGGTGGGCAAAAGACCTCACGAACCTCATTCTCAACCACAGGAACCATCCCTCGATTATCATGTGGAGCATAGGAAATGAGATTCCCGAGCAGAACAGCAAGGAAGGCGCTGAACGTTGCCGCCGCATGGTCGAGCTGTGTCATAAACTCGACCCCACGCGCCCCGTAACCGCCGGCATGAACTCCGACATGGGCGTGCTGCGTAGCGGATATGCCCAGGCGCTCGACATATTCGGTATAAACTACCACATACAGAAATACGAGGAAATCATCGATTCCATTCCGCAGGGCTTCATTCTCGGCGCTGAAACGTCGTCGGCGCTCAGCAGCCGCGGCGTGTACAAGTTCCCTGTGCGTTACCAGTACCTGCCGCAGTATCCCGACTTGCAGGTTTCGAGCTACGACTACGAATGCGTGTCGTGGGGAAACATTGCCGACGACGACGCATGGATGCAGGACGACAAGCCATGGGTAGTGGGCGAGTTCGTGTGGACGGGCTTCGACTACCTCGGCGAGCCTACGCCTTACAATAACAGCTGGCCGTCGCGCAGCAGCTACTTCGGCATTGTCGACCTGGCCGGTATGCCCAAGGACCGTTTCTATCACTACCGCAGCCGTTGGAACAAGGAAGACACGACCATACACCTGCTTCCGCACTGGACCTGGCCGGGACGCGAGGGACAGGTAACGCCCGTTATCTGCTATTCCAACTACGACGAGGCCGAGCTCTTCGTCAACGGCAAGAGTCAGGGCAGGGTAAAGAAAGACGTAACCCGCAGATTCGGCCGCTACCGCCTGAAATGGGACAACGTGAAGTATGAACCGGGCGAACTCAAGGTGGTTGTTTACGACAAGTCCGGACGTGTGGCCGGCGAGGAGGTGGTGCGCACAGCCGGCAAGCCTGCACGTATCGTGCTTGAGGCCGACCGCACAACGCTCAAGGCAGACGGCGACGACATGGCATTCGTTACCGTAAAGGTGGTGGACGCGAACGGAGTGGAATGCCCCACGGCCGACAACCAGCTCAACTTCAAGGTGAGCGGCGCGGCAAAGTACCAGGCTGCCTGCAACGGCGACCCCACGTCGCTCGAGCCGTTCATGAAGCCCACGATGAAGCTGTTCAACGGCGCAGTGGTTGTGCTCGTGCGTGCGGAGCAGAAAAAAGGCAAGGCAACGCTCACCGTGACCGACGCGGCCAACAAGGAGCTCTCGGCTTCGCTCTCGCTGAATATAGAGAAGTAAGGACGCGCGTTCCCGTCACGGGTTTTCACACCCCTCGGGGAGCAGCGGGAAATTATCTCTGAGATGTTATAGATAATGCCGGGCATGTTTCAATACATGCCCGGCATTGTTTTCTCCCCGCTTCCGTTACTCGTCCCGTGAAACCCGAATCGGTCATTAGGCTTTGTCAAATTGCGTGCTTATGCCAGGCAGATAGCTTCCCGCCCGGCTGAAGGCGTAGCGGGCTACGGCAAAACCGGGCGGGAAGACAGATGACGGCAGAAGTGCGTAAGTTGGCGAAGGAACCGCATTCGACGTTACTACTTAATTCCCTAATGACCGTTTTGGGTTGAAGTATGTCGCGCGTATGATTGACGTTTTGTCAATCTGCACGGCGTGAAATGTTAAAGCGCCGGGCCGCATGGCGCAGTTTCCCAAAAGCCTCTCTGCAAGCGTTTTCCGGCCGCCCGAAAATAGGTCTGAGATATTTTAAAATACAAGGCACATATTTCGAAATATGTCCGACCTTTTTTTTCTTTTCTCCTATCCCCTTCTGAAATACTCCCAAGACGTTCCTGTTTTTCCGTTCACAATAGTTAAAACCGGCTGCGGGCCGCCATGTTTCCCGCTTTGCCGTTCCCGATGTAAGGCGCACGTACCGTTTTTGCCGCATAGCGTGCGCGGCCGACGGCTTATGCAGGGAAAAGCAATGTTTTGTAAAAAAATCTGACTAATTTTACGGCCGCATAAAAACAAACATCCCATGGTTCTCAACTATATATGGATAGCTTTCTTCGGCATAGCGTTCGCCGTGGCCGTGGTGAAGCTCGTTTTCTTTGGCGACACCACGGTGTTTCCCGCCATTATGAACTCCACGTTCGAAACGGCCAAGACGGCTTTTGAAATCTCGCTCGGTTTGACGGGCGTGCTGTCGCTCTGGCTCGGCATAATGAAGATAGGCGAGCGTGGCGGGCTGGTGCAGGCCCTTTCGCGCGGGCTTTACCCGGTGTTCAGCAAGCTTTTTCCCGACATACCCAAGGGACATCCCGCCATGGGCAACATTTTCATGAACATGGCGGCCAACATGCTCGGCCTCGACAACGCGGCCACGCCGCTCGGCCTCAAGGCCATGGAGAAGCTGCAGGAACTGAACCCCAGGAAGGACACCGCAACGAATGCCATGATAATGTTTCTCGTGCTGAACACCTCGGGGCTTGTAATCGTGCCTGTGGGAATCATGGTGTACCGTGCGCAGCTCGGGGCGGCGCAGCCCACCGACGTGTTTATCCCCATACTCATAGCTACGTTCATTGCCACGCTTGCCGGAATAATCGCCACAAGCATTTACCAGCGTATCAACCTGTTCAACCGCACGCTCATGCTCACCCTCGGCGGCGCCTGCGCCTGTGTGGCGGCCATAATATTCGGCTTTGCCCAGCTCGACCGGGCAACGATGGACATTGTGGGCACGTCGGTGGCCAACATAATGCTTTTCTCAATCATTGTGCTGTTCATAGCAGTGGGAGTAAGGAAGAAGGTTAACGTTTACGACGCTTTCATCGAGGGCGCAAAGGGAGGCTTCGAGACAGCCGTGCGCATAATTCCTTATCTCGTGGCCATACTTGTTGGCATTGGCGTTTTCCGCGCCGCCGGAGTTATGGACTGGATAACCGGGGGCATTGCGTGGGTGGCCGCGGAGCTCGGCGCGCCTACCGACTGGGTGGGGGCATTGCCCACGGCGCTGATGAAACCCCTTAGCGGCAGCGGCTCGCGCGGCATGATGGTAGACTGCATGACGGCGTTCGGCCCCGACTCGTTCACCGGGCGGCTGAGCTGCCTGTTCCAGGGCTCCACCGACACGACGTTCTACATACTGGCCGTTTACTTCGGCAGCGTGGGCATAAGGTACACGCGCCACGCCGTTACGTGCGGCCTTATAGCCGACGTGGCCGGTACGATAGCGGCAATAGCCGTATGTTACATGTTTTTCGGTTGATAAAATGATAAGTCAGTAAACAATGGCAAACCTGAAATCCCTTTTCCGCGACACGGCCCTTTACGGGATGAGCAGCATAGTGGGAAGATTCCTCAACTACCTGCTCGTGCCGCTCTATACGGCCAAGCTGGCGGCCTCGTCGGGCGGCTACGGCGTGATAACGAACGTGTACGCCTACACGGCGTTGCTGCTCGTGCTGCTCACGTTCGGCATGGAAACCACCTTCTTCCGCTTCGTCAACAAGGAAGGCGCCGATGTGCGCCGCACATACTCCACGGTGCTCATCATGGTCGGCACGGTGTGCGTGGTGTTCGTGGCGGCGGTGCTGGCGTTCCTCGGGCCGGTGGCCTCGTTTGCCGGTTATCCCGACCACCCCGACTATGTGGGCATAATGTGCGCCTGCGTGGCTTTGGACGCGTTCCAGTGCATTCCGTTCGCCTGGTTGCGCTACAAACATAAGCCGCTAAAGTTCGTTACATTGAAGCTGCTGTTCGTGGTGTTGAACATTGCGTTGAACCTTGTCTATTTCCTGCTGCTTCCGGCGCTTTACGCAAATCCGTCCACGCATGCTGCGGCTGCTGCGGTGTACGATCCGGCCGTGGGCGTGGGCTACGTGTTCCGTATCAACCTTTTCTGCACCGGACTTATAACGTTCTTTTTCTGGAAGGAGCTTACCGGCTTCCGTTATGTATTCGACCGCGCGCTGTGCCGCCGCATGCTTTCGTACAGCTGGCCCATACTCCTGCTCGGCATAGCCGGGATACTTAACCAGACGGCCGACAAGATACTCTATCCCCACGTAATGCCCGGGGCGGAGGGCAAGGTGCAGCTCGGAATCTACGGCGCGGCCTCGAAGATAGCCATGATTATGGCCATGATAACGCAGGCGTTCCGCTACGCCTACGAGCCGTTCGTGTTCGGCTCGGCTTCGGAGCGCGGCTCGCGCGAGACGTATGCCCGCGCCATGAAATACTTTGTCATCTTCACGCTCCTGGCCTTCCTTACGGTTATGGCCTACATCGACGTGTTCAAATACATCATCGCTCCCGACTACTGGGAGGGCCTCAGGGTCGTGCCAGTGGTCATGGCGGCTGAAATAATGATGGGCATATACTTCAACCTGTCGTTCTGGTACAAGCTGGTCGACAAGACTATCTACGGAGCCGTGTTCTCGGGCATAGGCTGCGCCGTGCTCATAGCAGTGAACGTAGTGTTCATCCCGCGCTACGGCTACATGGCCTGCGCGTGGGCGGGCTTTGCCGGTTACGGCGTGTCCATGCTCCTGTCGTACATCGTGGGGCAGCGCAAATACCCCATAGCCTACCCGCTGCGCTCCATAGGCGTTTACGTGGCCCTGGCCGCGTTGTTCACGGCGGTTATGATGTTGCTGCCGCACACCATGCCCAAGCTGGCGCGCATAGCGGTGAACACGGTGCTGCTGGCGGCGTTCGTGGGCCACATCGTGTACCACGACTTTCCGCTCTCAGGCCTGCCTGTGGTGGGCAAGTACTTCAGGAAAAGATAACGCTCCCGCGCAACCTTGCGGGAGTGGAAGAAAATTCACCTGCGGCCGCATAAGCATTCATTTGCGTGCCTGAAAAACGGCCTTTGCAACGTACAGAGGACTAACCGGTTACGAGGTGCGAAAAAATGCCCCGCAGAAAAACGAAAATATGTCAGACATATTTTAAAATAGGTCGGACATATTTTGAATTATGTCCGATGTATTTTCCGCCCCCTCCCGGGCGGAATGAATAAAAAACGAATACGACATTAACTAACCATACATAAAAATGATACCCGGCAACCCCTTACCCTCTAAGCCTCGCTACGAGATTCTCGACGGCCTGCATACTGCTTTTCTTCCCCGTGGTTGTGCTCATGGGGGCGGGGAGCGTCACCACGGGGCGCACGGCCAAGGCCTGCAAGTTCCTCGGCGACATATCCTATCCGCTCTACATCACGCAGTATCCCATAGTGTTCACCCTGTTGGGCGGCTGGATAAGCAATACGCCCGAAGCCACGACGGCGCAGGTGGTGTTCACGAGCGTGATGAGCTGCCTGTTCTGCTTTGCCGCAGCCTACGCGAGCCTCAAGCTCTACGACGAGCCCGTGCGCCGTTGGCTCACCGCTCACTGGTTGCACCGCAAACCGGCTAACGGGAAGTGACGCCCCGCGATGTCGCATGTGCGCCGTCCGGTTTTTAATGCCGGCGGCATTTTTCCGCGTCACCTTTGCGGCGTTCCCTTCGTTTACCATACGAAACGGCGCGCCACGGCCCCTGACGGCGAGAACGGCGCGCGGGAAAACGAAAACAAAACGACATATAAATCGATGACAACCGAAAAAAACGATATTACAATGAAAAAAACACTCTTGATTCTTTCTGCCCTGCTGCTAACGGCCGCCACGTCGCTCCGCGCCGACGGCGGAATGTGGATGCTGGGCAATCTTACCAAACAGACTTACGACGCCATGCGGGCTTACGGCTTCAGCATGACGCCCGAGGAACTTTCGAACGATAACGGTACTTCGCTGCGCAATGCCGTGGTGCTGTTCGGCGGATACTGTTCCGGCGTGGTGGTATCGGACAACGGGCTTGTCTTTACCAACCACCATTGCGGCTTCGAGAGCATACAGAAACACTCAACCCCGGAGCACGACTACGTAAAGGACGGCTTTTACGCCGCAACGCCGGAGGAGGAATGGAACGTGCCGGGCCTGTTCGTCAGCTTCCCGCTGCGCGAGGAGCGTGTAACCGACCGCGTGCTGCCCGTTATAACCGAAAAGGGCGCAGACGGCGCGCAACATCAGATATGGGGCGACCGCCGCAACCAACTGCTCGACTCGATGGAGACAGTGCTCGTTAAGGAAGTGACGGCAAAGGACTCCACACTTTGGGCCGAGCTGGTGCCTTACTACGGTGCGAACGAATTCTACGTAACTGTGTACCGCGTTTACCCCGACGTGCGCCTCGTGCTCGCACCGCCCTCGTCTTTGGGCAAGTTCGGCGGCGACACCGACAACTGGGTGTGGCCGCGCGAGACGTGCGACTTCAGCGTATTCCGTATCTATGCCGGCAAGGACAACATGCCCGCGCCTTACAGCAAGGATAACGTGCCCTACAAGCCTTCGCGCGTGGCCGCCGTCTCGCTCGACGGTTACAAGGCGGGAGACTTTGCCATGACACTCGGCTTCCCCGGCTCGACTTACCGATACCTCTCGAGCTACGGCATAGAAGCGCGCATGAATGCCATGAACGACGAGTTTATCAAGGCAGGCAGCCTGCGCCTTCCCATGTGGAAGGCTGAAATGGACGCCGACCCGGCGCTGCGCCTCAAATACGACAGCAAATACCAGACTTTCTCGAACACTTACAAGAACAGCATTGGCATGAACAGGAGTATCACGATGTACGGCATACTCGACAGCAAGCGCAAGTTCGAACAGTCGCTCACCGAATGGATAAACGCCGACCCGCAGCGCAAGGAAAAGTATGGCGACGTGCTTGAAAACCTGCGCCAGGCCTATCCTGATTACACACTCAAACGGAAACAGCTTTACAAAAGCATACTTAATCTTAACTACGACCTGCAAGTGTTCGAACTTGTGGCTGCAATTTCGCACGGCGACTATTCTAAAGAGAAAGGAATGCGCGACGAGCTCATCGCCGCCGTGCGTGAGATTTACCGTAACCTCGACTTCCGCCTCGACCTGCGCACTCTTGCCGCCGGCCTTTGGATGTTCCGCGACGAAATGCCTGCTGAGACCTATCCCGGCTTTTTCAGCACTGTCGACAAGCAATACGGCGGTAATTTCGGCGCATATCTGACCGACGTGGCCGCACGCAGCAGCCTTACCGACAGCACCGCAGTGATTGGCCGTCTGAAACGCGGAAAAACAAAATGGATTGAACGCGACCCGTTGCGCAAGACGTTGAAGCAGATAAGCAGCAGCCTCGTCAAGATACAGGAAAGCATAGACCCTGCCGCGGTGAACGAGGGCGAACGCCGCCTTACGCAGGCCGTGCGTGAGATGTACGAGGGCTCGCCGCTGTACAGCGACGCGAACATGACGCTCCGAATGAGCTACGGAACGTTCAAGACATACACTCCCTGGGGAGGAAGCGAATATCCGCTCTACACCACGCCGCAGACGCTCGCCGCAAAAGTGGCCAAAGCCGCGCAAAACAAGGACTACTCCATGGAGGACGATGTGCTTCGCCTTATGACGTCGGGCGATTACGGCCGTTACACCGACAGACGCAGCAAGAACCTGCAATTGTGCTTCGTGACCGACAACGACATTACCGGCGGCAATTCCGGAAGCCCGATGTTCAACGGCAAGGGCGAGCTTGTGGGCCTGGCGTTCGACGGAAACTGGGAATCAATGGCCAACGACTTGCAGTACAGCACCGAACTTACGCGCTGCATAGGCGTTGACATACGTTACGTGATGTACGTAATCGACCGCTGGGCCAAGGCCGACCGCCTGATGAAGGAAATAAGCCTTGCCCGCTGACAGGCGTATATCTTTGGGCATAAGCACGCAATTTGACGAAGCCTAACGGCCGATTTGGGTTAAAAAATTTTGCGGTTTCATAAGAATGTTGTACTTTTGCCGTGCCGTTTAACGACGGACATAGTGTTTGTTCCATGGTGTAATGGTAGCACTAGAGTTTTTGGTTCTCTCAGTCATCGTTCGAATCGGTGTGGAACAACAAGCAATCCAAGTGCAGACTCTCAAGAGTCTGCACTTTTTTTATTCTCCGGCTTCATTTTTTTTAACTTGTGCTTGCGTAATTTCAGAAATTTTTATATTATTGCAAATAAGTAGCAACGGGCGTGCCGCAAGCCCGCACTTTGGCGGCGTATAATACTTGGAAGTCATGAAACATGCGGTATTTTTCGTTTTAGCGGTTGCAGCATACGTTTTGCAGCCGGTGCAGTTGTTTGCACAAAGCAAAAAAGTGTCGCCCCACGGTGTTTGGCAGCTTTCTATTCCTTCCAGCCGTGGCGACGAAGCCACAGTGAATTTCATTCCTGTGTGGAAAATCTATTATCCCGACGGGCAGTTTGCCGTAATGGCCTGGAAGTCGGAAAAGGAAAGCGCTTACATAACCAACCACGGCACTTATACGCTGGAAGGCGACAGCGTGATAGTGGAAAATGTGGCATATTCGTCTACCAATCCGCAAATCACGGGCCGACAGAACCGTATCAGCACCGAATACATAGGCAACGACTGTATGCTTGCCAAGCTTTACGTGCAGTCCACCGGAGCCAGGTGGGAGGAGCTCTGGAAACGCATGACGCAGGGCGAGCCATCCAATCCCTCGGCCGTGTTCAAGGGCAGCAAGGGTGAGAATTCCCCGTCGCAGGACGCTAACGGCGTGTATCATTACACGGAGCAAATGCCGCAGTTTGCCGGTGGCGACGAGCGTGCCATGAGTAAATACATACAGTCGCAGCTTTCATACCCGGCCGAGGCGTTGGCCAAGGGCATGGAGGGAGTTACGATGGTGCGTTTCGTGGTTAACGAGGACGGCAAGCCGCAGGATTTCCAGATTATGCATTCGTCGTTCGGCTTGCTCGACAACGAGGCCCTGCGGGTAATAAAGACGCTGCGCTTCATACCCGGCAGGCACAACGGAAAGAAAGTCAAGGTTTACCTTACGGTGCCCGTCAGGTTCGTGTTGAAGTAAAAAATCCCCGCAAGGTTTGAAATAATTCCGGCGGTCTGTGTTGTGCAGGCCGCCGGCGTTGTTTTGGTGCGGCTTTCTGCCGGCGGCGCGCCTGATTGCCGTTTCGTGCATTATGCGGCGGCCGAATGTTAATTCCGGTGCGGAAATACGTCCCTCGTAACCCATTGAAAACCACAGGGGTTTGGGACGGGCAAAAATATGTCTGAGAAATTTTGAAATAGGTCGGACATATTTTCGATTTTCTCCCTTGCTTTTTTGTTTTTCTCCAATGTGGTTTCCGGCGCGTTTTAACAAATGTTATTTCCACGCGGCGTGCGGGTGAATGTGCCGGCGGCGCGCATTGCGGTGACGGCGGCGGTGTTTTTATGCCCGCACAGTGCGTGTGTGAACCTTTGTGAACCATAAAAAAGCGGCTTGCAGGCAGATAATTACGTAATAATTCATACTTTTGCACATTGTGTAAATTATTCTTCCACGCAAACGGGATAAAAATAAACCAAAACATAATAACAGTAGATGAACCGCTACAAAACAGTGAACAACCTTGTAGGTTGGATTACATTTGCCATCGCGGCATTTGTGTATTGCTCGACCATAGAGCCGAGCGCAAGTTATTGGGATTGCCCCGAGTTCATAACTACGGGATATAAGCTGGAGATTGGCCACCCGCCCGGCGCGCCGTTCTTCATGCTTACGGCCAATTTGTTCTCGCAGTTTGCCCAGGACCCCTCGCACGTTGCAATGATGGTCAACGTGATGTCGGCCTTGATGAGCGCGGCATGTATCCTGTTCCTGTTCTGGAGCATTACCCACCTTGCGCGCAAGCTCATCGTGCGCGACGGCGAGAATCCCACCACCGCCCAGCTAATCGAAGTGATAGGCGCGGGCGTAGTAGGCGCGCTGGCCTATACGTTCAGCGACACGTTCTGGTTCAGCGCGGTCGAGGGCGAGGTTTACGCCTACTCGTCCATGTTCACGGCGGTAGTGTTCTGGCTGATACTCAAGTGGGAGGAGCGTGCCGACCAGCCGCACAGCGACCGCTGGCTCGTGCTCATCTCTTTCCTTACCGGCCTTAGTATCGGTGTCCACCTGCTCAACCTGCTGTGTATTCCGGCCATCGTGCTCGTGTATTGCTACAAGCACCGTCCCGACCTCAACGCCAAAGGCTCGCTTCTTGCGCTCCTCGTGTCGTTCGTTATCGTGGGCGTGGTGCTCTACGGCGTAGTGCCTGGCATTGTAAAGGTTGGCGGCTGGTTCGAACTGCTGTTCGTAAACACCCTCGGCTTCAGTTTCAATACCGGCCTGATAGTTTATATCATCCTGCTCGTGGCCTGCGTGCTGTGGGCAATATGGGAGAGCCAGAAAGGCACCAACCGCAGGAATATCGTGATTTCATCGGTGCTTTCCGTAGGTTTTCTCGGAATACCGTTCTACGGTTCGGGCGCTTCGAGCGTTATCCTCGGCGTTATAGTGCTTGCGGCATTGTTCGTCGTTTTGCGCAAAAGGAACAAGAAGAACGGCTTCCTCGTTTCGGCGCGCGTAGTGAACACCACGCTGCTCTGCTTCCTCATGCTTATGATTGGTTACTCCACCTATGCGGTAATAGTAATCCGCTCCACGGCCAATCCTCCCATGGACCAGAACTCGCCCGAGGACATCTTCACCCTCGGCTCTTACCTTAACCGCGAGCAGTACGGTTCGCGCCCCTTGTTCTACGGCAACGCCTACACATCGCAGCCCGAGTTCGAGTCGGGAGGCGACGGTATGCTCTACTGGAAGCGCAACGAGGGCAAGGCTATCTACAACCGCAAGGAAAAAGACCACGAGGGCGAGAAAGACTCCTACGTCGTAGTGGGCCACGACAACGAATACGTTTACGCGCAGAACATGCTTTTCCCGCGCATGTATTCGGCCGACCACCGCAACGCTTACGAAAGCTGGATGGGCGGGGTTGAAGGCCGCGAAGTGCCTTACAACGACCCCACAGGCCGCGTTACGTCGGTCAAGATGCCCACGCAGTGGGAGAATCTCAAGTTCTTCGTGTCGTATCAGCTTAACTTCATGTACTGGCGCTACTTCATGTGGAACTTTGCCGGACGACAGAACGACATACAAGGTTACGGCGAAAAAGAACACGGAAACTGGATTACCGGCATTCCGTTAATCGACAACCTGCGCCTCGGCGACCAGGACCTCCTGCCCGATTCGCTCAAGAACAACAAGGGACACAACGTGTTCTACTGCCTGCCGCTCATACTCGGGCTTGTCGGACTTTTCTTCCAGGCTTACCGCGGCGCAAGGGGCATACGCCAGTTCTGGGTTGTGTTCTTCCTTTTCTTCATGACGGGTATCGCCATCGTGCTTTACCTTAACCAGACGCCCACACAGCCCCGTGAGCGCGACTACGCCTATGCCGGCTCGTTCTATGCCTTTGCCATTTGGATTGGTCTCGGCGTGCTGGGCATTGTCGAAGGGCTTAAAAAACTCAAGCTGGGCGCACTGCCGGCTTCCATAATAGCGTCGCTGGCCTGCGTGCTCGTTCCGATACAGATGGCTTCGCAGACGTGGGACGACCACGACCGCTCCGGCCGTTACCTGTGCCGCGATTTCGGCCGCAACTACCTCATGACGCTCCCCGACAAGGGCAACCCGATAATCTTTACCAACGGCGACAACGATACCTTCCCCCTCTGGTACAACCAGGAGACTGAAGGAGTGCGCACCGACGCGAGAGTATGCAACTTCTCTTACCTGCAGACCGACTGGTACATCGACCAGATGAAGCGTCCTGCCTACGACTCGCCTTCGTTGCCCATAACATGGAGCCGCCTGGAGTACGTATCCAACGGCGAGCACGAACTGGTACACGTGGACGCTTCGCAAAAACAGGCATTGCTCGAATTGAATCGCCAGTATCCCGACGTGAACATGTTCGAGGTTTCCTACATAATGAAGAACTTCGTGCGCGCTTCCGACCCCGAGCAGCGATTCATACCTACCGACAGTATGGTCATAACGGTCGACAAGGAGGCCGTGCGCCGCTCCGGAATGATGCTCAAGGACAGCATTCCCGATGTCATGACTATCTCGCTCAAGGGCAGAAGCTCCGTATATAAGAACGAACTCATGTTCTACGAGATGATTTCGCAGAGCAACTGGAAACGTCCCATTTACGTGGCCATCACGGTGGGCGCCGACAACTACGGCAGCCTGGGCGACAACTTCATAAAGGAAGGACTTGCATACAGGATTTCGCCGTTCAACACCGAAAAGACCAAGAACACCATCGACGTCGACAAGATGTACGACAACCTCATGAACCGCTACCGCTACGGCGGCCTCGACAAGCCCGGCCTCTACATCGACGAGAACGCAATGCGCATGTGCTGGTCGCACCGCGTGGCTTTCTCGCAGACTGTGCTGCAGCTGCTCCTGCAGGGCGACACCGTGAGGGCACAAAAGGCGCTCGACTACTGCGAGAAGCAGATTCCCGAGTACAACGTGCCTTACGACTGGCGCAGCGGCGCGATAGAACTGGCACGCGCGTATGCTTTCCTCGGCAACAACAAGAAGGCCGACTACATACTCTCGAAGATTGCCACCGACTCGCGCCAGTTCCTCACGTGGTACAACTCGCTCAACACAAACGAGCTTATGTCGTACCGCCGCGACTATATGCTGCACCTCGAAGTGCTGCGCAACGTGCTGCGCACTTACCAGATGTTCGACGAGGCCAAGATGAAGAAAACCGAAAACGAAATAATGCAGTATTACGGGCAGTGGCAGTCGCGCACGGGCGACTCTTTCCTCCCCCAGGACAGCGGAAGCGGCGCACAGCAGTGACGCCCGCGGCCGTGAATGCCCAACCAGACACTGAATAATGATAATAGAGCAGCCGGCAACGTTTCTGCGATGGCTTTACCCCCACGCGTTATGGAGAATGGACCCACACGAACGGGCAGTGTACCTCACGTTCGACGACGGGCCCATTCCCGTTGTTACCCCGTGGGTGCTCGACGTGCTCGACCACTACGGCATTAAGGCCACCTTCTTCATGGTGGGCGAGAATGCCTACAAGTTCCCGCAGGGGCTCGCAATGGTGAGGAACCGCGGGCACAGGATAGGCAACCATACCTACAACCACATAGGCGGGCTGCGACACGGCGTGCGCTCATACATGCGCAACGTCGACAAAGCAAACATACTGTTGCAGACCGACCTGTTCCGCCCGCCACACGGCTGGATGAAATGGGACCAGTACGTGTTCGTCAAGCAACGCTACCGGATAGTGATGTGGGACCTCGTAACGCGCGATTACAGTATCAACCTCAACGGCCGCGACGTGCTCCTGAACGTAAGGCGCTACGCCCGCAACGGCTCGATAATAACGTTCCACGACTCGCTGCGCTCTGAGGACAAGCTGCTCTACGCCCTGCCGCGCGCCATAGAGTGGTTGCAGTCGCAGGGATACGCCTTCAAGGTGTTCCCGTAGGAAATTTTTCAAGTGGCTTGCCGCGGGCTATGGTAAATGTGAAAAACAGTTAAATTTTTACCGCCTGTTACGGCGCGCGTATCGCTAACTCCGAACCCCCTCTCGGAGAAAAGAAAAAAAGCAAGGGAGAAAAAACAAAATATGTCCGAGGAATTTCAAAATTCCTCGGACATATTTTTTGCGCCCTCAAAACGCTGTGTTTCCGCACCGTAAGCGTGTCTGCATTTTTGCCCTCCCGGCGTTAACATGCCTTAACAACCTGCGGCGTTCCGGCACGCCTTTTGCAGTGCTCGCGACATGGCGTCATGCTGCGGCGCGTGCGGCAAAGAAAGCCGTTAAACGCTCGACGGCGCGCCGCCGTTGATGAGTGGCGGCTGGTAGACGATGCCGGTCTCCAAGTCGGTAACAATTCCCCATACGCATTCTACCTCCGTGTCCCAGTCGTACGGTGTGTCGTTGCGTGCGTCGACTGTGACGTACCCGCTGCCGCCTGTGACGGTTTTGTATACCTTTTCGTAGAACGACACGTTGCCGTTGCTGTTTACCCTGAACTGGGCTTTTATCTCGTAGCGGCCGCTGCGCTTTATGTCGTATGCGAACGTGAACACGGGGATAAGGTTGTTCCTCAGGTCGAGCGTTATCCAGTCGCCGAGGGTCTCGACGCTCTCTTCGTTGTAGTATGTCACCCTGTTGCCTTCGCGGTGGAAGGGGCGTATGTAGTAGCGCGTGGCTCCCTCGAGCAGGTCCGCCTCCGTGGTAAAGGCGCCGAAGAACGTGGAGTACCCGTTGAGGTAGTCACTGCTCTCCTCGCGCACCTTCAAGGCGTTGTCCAATGTCACGCCCGGCGACGTGCCTATTATGAAGCCCACGGTGGAGGGCAGGTTGCTTGTGGAGTTCTTTTCCAGGCGGAATGTAACGGAGTGCTGCGTGAAAGCGTTGCTTGCGCTGACTCTCGTTATTTCCACGCCCAAGGCCGACGAAACCATGTCGCCGGGGCTTCCGCCGCCCTGTTCGTCGTCACCGCCGCCGGGAGTGTCCGGGTTGCCCCCCGTGTCGCCCTGCCATGTGGGGCTGAACTCCGTGTCGTAGCTGAAGTAGCCGAACATGTCGTCCGTGTCGATTACGGTGCTGCTCGAGCCGGACCACATCGTAGCCGTGCCGGTGTACGTGCCGCCGTTCTTGGAGGTGAACGTCAGCTTCAGGTCGAGCACAATCCTCCGCCCGCCTGCTATGCCTCCCACCGTGGTGTAGGAGTCGTAGTACATGTGTATGTTGGCGGTGTTTTCCGAGGCCTTGGTGTAGTAGCAGTAAGGCTCGACAATCATCGACGTGCTGCTGTTCGTCATAAGCAAGGCGGAGCCGTCGCTGCCCGAAGGGGTTACGCGGAACTGCCAGTCGAGGTCGTCGCCGTCGTAGAACACGAATTCCTTGCCTTTTACGTTCGAGGGCGCGCTGTCCGAGCCGTTGCCCCCGCCGTTGCCGTCGTCGCCCCCGCAGGCCGCGAGGCTCAGGCATGCGAGGAGCATTGCCGCGTGCAGCGGCTTGAAGAATGAAAGAAAACTTTTCATGTTTCTATGTGTGTTGGTTTGTGTTGTTTTCTTGCGTTTTGCGGCCGTTTTTTCCGCCCGCGTGCAGACAAATTTAAGAAAAAAGGTAAACTTTCTGCACCAAATACAAAAAAATGTCCCGCGCGGTTTGTTCCGTGCGGGACGCTGTATGCCTTGTGTGCCTGTTGCGGGCGCGTTTCTGCCCGCTGCGGCGTTATCCTTGCGCCTTGATTGCCTCGCCGAGAGCCTTGCCCAACGTGCGGCAGCTTTCGGCGGCCGCCGGGTTGAACCCCTGTTTCATCTCCACGGCGGGGGCGGGCTGCGTGTAGCCCATGTTGTCGGCAAAGTCGCTTATCGTCTTTGCGGCTTTGCCTGCCCAGGTGAACGACCCGAACGCTGCCATGGCGCGGTGCTTCACCTCGCGCAGCTTTACGGCTTCGAGAACGGCCTTGACGGCGGGGTTAACGTCGCCGTTGTAGGTTGTTGCCCCTATGGCTAAGCCTTTGTAGGTGAATATGTCGGAAAGTATGAACGACAGTGGCGTGCGCGCCGCGTCGTGTACGACGATTTTCCTTATTCCCGCCTCGGAGAGCCCGCGCGCTACTTCTTCGGCCATCTGGCGGGTGTTGCCGTACATGCTGGCATAGACCACCACGGCGCCTTCTTCGGCTTCGTAGCGGCTCATGCGGTCGTATTCGGCAATTACGCGCCCGGCGGCTTCGGTCCATACCGGGCCGTGCGTGGGGCATATCATCTTTATGTTTATTGCAGCCAGTTTTTTAAGCGCGTTCTGCACTGGTGTGGCGTATTTTCCGACTATGTTCGAGTAGTAACGCCTCATTTCGGGAAAGTAAGGCTCTATGTCGGTTTCGGTGTCGAGCACGGTGCCGTTCAGCGCGCCGAAGCAGCCGAATGCGTCGCCCGAGAAGAGTGTTCCGCTCGTGCTGTCGTATGTCACCATTGTTTCGGGCCAGTGCACCATGGGCACGAGGTGGAACGATAGCGTGTGGCGGCCCAGTTCGAGCGTTGTGCCGTCGGCCACGGCAATGCAGTCGGCGCCGTCAATGCCGTAGTATCCTTCGAGCATGCTTATTGTCTTTTTGTTGCCTACTATGCGTGCCTGCGGGTAGAACTGGCGGAAGAGCGCCAGCGCTCCCGAGTGGTCCGGCTCCATGTGGTTAACCACGATGTAGTCTACCGTGCGGTTGCCGAGCACGCTGCGCATGTTGGCAAGGTGTTCCTCGAAGAATTCCGGGCCCACGCAGTCGATTACGGCCGTTTTTTCGTCGTAGATGAGGTATGAGTTGTACGACACTCCCGCCGGCAGCGGCCACAAGCCTTCGAACAGTGCTGTGGTGCGGTCGTTGACGCCTATGTAGTATATGTTGTCGGTGAGTTTCTGCATTGTTCTTGTGTTTTTGTTTGTTATTCCGTGTGGTGCCGCCTTGCCGGCAGCCTTGTTATTTCAGTTTGTAGTCGTATCGTCCCTGGCAGAATCGTTCGATTACCTCGGGAAAGTATGCGTATTCCAGTTTGTGCACCCGGGCTGCCACGTCCTCGGGCGTGTCGCCGCGTTCCACGGGGCATTTTGCCTGGAAGAGCACGCAGCCGTGGTCGAGTTGTGCGTCGGCCACATGCACCGTTATGCCCGTTTCCTTGTCGCCGCATGCCAGCACGTCCTCGTGCACGTGTATGCCGTGCATTCCCTTGCCGCCGTGCAGCGGCAGCAGCGAGGGGTGTATGTTGATAATGCGGTTGTGGTACGTTTCGAGCAGGTATTCGGGCACGAAGAGCAGGAAGCCGGCGAGCACGATAATGTCGGTGTTTGCCTCGCGCAGCGTGGCGAGCACTTTCTCGCTGTCGCCGAACATGCTTTTGGGTATGTATTCCGTCCTCACTCCCAGGCGCTCGGCACGCAGGCGCACCCCGGCTTCTTTTCGGTTGTACACGAGCAATGTTACTTTTGCCGTGCCGCTGTTTTCAAAGTAGCGTATTATGTTTTCGGCGTTGGTGCCTTCGCCCGAAGCGAAGATGGCTAAGTTTTTCATTTTTCCTGTTGTTTGCGCGCGCATGGCGCATGTTCAGTCTGCAAAATTAGATAATTATAGCGAAAAGTGAGTGCCGGGAGAGGTGAAAACGCAAGTTTTCAGTCCTCTCAAAGGCGGGCTGCGGCCTGTATTTTGAAAATATACCCAAAGGCGGGTATGCCGGCGTGCGGAAAACGCGAAAACCCGCACCGTTTTGCGGCACGTTTTCGGGACAAAAAACCGTGCTTCCCGGAAAACCCGTTAACATTGACTTTCGGGGCAGTCGGGAGCTGCGCGAAAATATGTGCCTTGTATTTTAAAATATGTCAGACATATTTTGAATTATGTCAGACATATTTTTTACACCCTCCCGAAGGGCATGAAAACTCTGCCGCAAAAAGCAGACAAAAACGGAAGAGAGGCCGCCGGCGGCCTTGGCGGACACGGGAAAAACAGAATCCCCGCGGCCGTCTGCCGCGGGGATTCCTTTGATTCATGCGTGCTTACATATAGATGAGCACACGCTGCCTGTGTTTTCTTACCTTACGAGAACCTTTTCCTTGCCAACGATGTATATGCCTTTGGCAAGTCCCTTGGTTGCTTCGGTGGGCATTACGTCCTTGCGCAGGAGCACGCCGTCGACGGTGTAGACATTGACGGGCTTGTTTGCGTCGAGCACCACGTCGTGTATGCCTACGTTAAGGCCGGCCGTGCCGCTCACGTAAACCACGTAAGCCACTTCGGCGTCGGGCACTTGCTCTATCTGATTGACGTCGATGTATGCCCTCTGCGGGCTGAGGCCGAATCCTTCGGGCTCTACAACTGCGGAGTCCTCGGTGAGGTATATCATGCCTTCGGGCAGGCTCAGGAGAGTGAATGTGCCGAACATACCGTTGGCGGGCTTGAGCTCCTGCGTAACGGTGCCGTAGATGTCGGCCTTGAGGTCTACCATTACCTCAACCTCCTCGTCGTATTTCTCGCCCGGCTCTATAACCATGACGAACGGCGTGCCGGCCTCGATGGTCTCCTTGCTGTATTCGGCAAGGTTGATGGCCGTTACTTCGGAGCCGTCCTGCGAAGTCTGGTAGCCGCAAATTTCGTATGTGCCGACAGCCTCGCCGTCAACGCCGCTTGGCATTTCGAAGGTCGAGTACGGCAGCACGTAACCTGCCACGCGGCCGCGGTTGAATGCAGTGTGCTGCGTGAACTCCATCGGTGCTTCCTCAACGCGCCACGAACCCGGGCCGCTGAGTTGCGGGGTCATTGTCATGAACGGCACGCCGGGCAGTGAAGCCGGGACTATGCTGTAGTATTGCCCGTTGTAGACGGTCTTCAGTGCTACCTGGCCGTCGCCGAGGGGCTCAACGGCGAATATGTTGCCCTTGTCCATGGGCCAGCCGGAGCCGCAGCATATAATCTTGTACTGTCCCTGTTCGCCGGCAGGTTCGAACTTCCACGCCGCGCGCGAGTCGATGATTCTCTCTTCATACGTACCGCCGCAGCCGAGGCCGTCAACTGACGATAGGCCGCCCATCCAGGTGTATTGCCCTGCAATGGTATTTCCGGCATTATCTTTCTGGGTTTCGTCGGCGCTCGAAATCATGTACCACGTGCCGGGGTCGGGAGAATACATCGACCGCTTGAGGTCGGCAAATGCGTTGGTGAGGAGTGTGTCGAGCTCGGCCACCTTGCGCTGGTTGATTTCCGTGAACGGGCGCTCGGCCTCAACTGCGTAGAGTGCATCCTCGAACGCCGAAATCTTCTCGTCGGGGAAGGTGAACATCTCACCCTCGCTGCCCGGGGTAACGCCCTTGTAGTAGTTGGTGGCCTCGACGTAGACGTTGTAGAGGTCGGTGGTGTCCTTCCAGACGAGCAGCAGCTCGGTATATGCGTCGCGCAGGGCCTTTATATCCTGGGTCGTTGCGTCGTTGGTCTCGAGCTTGGCCTCCGAAGCCTCCAATACCGGCTCGAGCGCTTCAAGCACGGGAGCTATCTCCGGGTCGTTGGCTGGAGAATCGGGATTTACACCCTTTGCGGGGTAGAGGTTGAACTCCGAGAACGTGAACCACGGGTATCCGTTATAGCTGTCGCCCGTGTTGGTGGCCAGCACGGTGAGCTTGAAGTAGCGGTAGCCGCGTCCCGGGGATATGGCGTGCAACGAGGTGTATTCGGGCTGCTCTGCCACAACGGGGAAGCCCGCGCCGGGGTTCGATTCGCGCCCTACCTCAACCCACGTCTCGGCGTCGTCGCTCACGGAGTAGATTACCGACGTCGGGCGGTACATGTTGTTCCAAATGCTGCCGCGCGTGCGCCAGTGCATACCGAACTTCTCGGGCAGCACCTTACCCTCGCCCGCGTCGACACGCAGGTAGTGGTAAGCGTTCTCGCTCGTCTCGCTCGAAGCGTTGTAAGCAGTGATGAAGTGCGTGTCGAAGTTGTTGTCGATAAGCGCGTCGTATGTGCCTTCGGTCGACTTGTTGTTGCTGTAGAACTGCGAAGCGTCGGTAACAATCGGGCTGCTCAGGTCGAAGTCGTATATATATGCCTGGTTAACCTTGGAGTTCACTTCGGAAACGAGTTCGCGCAGGGAATCGTTGCGGAGCGTCTGCGGGTAAGCCTCGATAATGGAGTCTTTCTCATGCTCGGTGAAGCGGTGCAGGTACCAAGTTTCGTGCGTGCTGGCTGCAACAAGGTAAACAGGCTCCGTAACAGCTATTCCGCGGGCGTTGTGGTAAATGAAGCCGCTTGCGCCGGTGTTGGATATTTCAACTCTTCCTTTCGATTTGTCGAGTGTGATTACTTGTTGCACGTTTGCCGTCGACGTTGCCAGTTTTATTGCCGCGCCGGAAGCTATCAGGTCGGTGTTTGTTACGTAACGCCCGTCGGTAACGTTCTGAATCGTGTAATTTCCGCCGGGAAGTTTTTCCACGTACCAGATGTAATCGGGATTACCTATCTCCCACATGGTCGTGTTCACGTAATCATTGCCTTCAACAGCATACCACGCCGCAGTGGTACGGCCATTTTCGCCTTTGGCGTCGTTCCATTTCTTGTCGGTAATGGCGTAGTAACCCGTCTCTACCTCCAGCTGCCCGTTGTTCAGGTTGTCGACAGCGGTTTTCAGCGTGGTGTAAGCGGCGGCGTACTGTTCTTCGGTGTAAGTATTGCCGTCCTCGAGCATAGCCTTTGCCTTGTCGTACTCAGCTTTGGCTATGTCGTAGAGTTCTTTGCTGTACTGTCCGGGGTCGAGGCCTACGTCGTAGTTGTCTACGAACGAATTAACCACGGCGGTGAAACGGTCTTTGTTTTGTGTTGCCTCGATGAGTTTCCATTCCTCTTCGGGCACTTCCATTATGTACCACGCACCTTCGCCATTGAGCGAGACATCGGTCCATGTGGCAAGAGGGCCTTCGTCTGCTTCGCCGGAGCTGTGCTGGGTGCAGTTATATACGTTTTTCGCAACTTCGGCACGTATATTGAACTGACCGGTGTATGTTATATTGGTAAGCACCTGTGCGGTTTCCACATTGCTTGTCAGGCCTACCGGCGATTCGTTCTGGTCTACGACATCGGTGTGGTTTATGTATGTTCCGGTGGCCGCGCTCTTGATTGCGTAGTTGCCCGAAGGCTGCGGCTCGAACATCCACACGTCACCAATGTTCTTCTGTGCTATGTGCCAGCCCACGTAGTTGCCGCTGCGCGGAGCATACAAGCCGATTGGCTTCATTTTTTCGGCAAACGGTGCGTAAGCCGAGCGTATGTAATAGTGTTTGCCCGGTTCGGGAACAACTATGTTCGCCTCGGCCTGTGCCTTGTAGCGTTGCAACTTGCGCGAAAGCTCGGCCATCTCCTCCTCGCTTGCGCTGCCGGAGCTGAGCGCTATTAGCGCGTCGGAATAAGTGTTGTAGAAGTTCTCGTAAGCCTGCTGGTTGCCCACGAATCCCGGGTCGGTGCCGTAGTCGTAGTCGTCAACGCCGAGGGGCAGAGAATTCACGAGGTCTTCAAGCGGAAGGTCGAGTATCTCTATGGCCTGGTAAACGGCAAACTCGGATATGCTGAACGCAGCTCCGCCTGCGGGCACGAACTTTACGTAGTTGTGCTTGCCTCCGAGTTTTGCGAGCACGCACTGCATGCCCGTTGTGCTCTCGGCCTGCGGAGTGTAGCTGCCTGCGGCGGTCCATTCCTTGCCGTTGTCGGACACGTAAACGTCAACGGCCGCTATCTTGCTGTCGGCCGAAGCGTCTGTCCAGCAGATGTACACATTCGAGGTGAACCCGGCGGGACGGAACGCACTGATATACGATTCTCCGGCCGTGCCCCCGTTTACGGTCACTGCGGTAGCTGCCGAACCGTCCAGGAGGTCGGCCGCGCTGCCCGAGGCGAGGTTGCCTATCGTGATGTATTCGGGATTTGATACCAATGGAATGGAAGTATCAATCTCTGTGTCAGAGTTAATATTCAACAGCTTGTACACCTGCACCTCGGAGAGGGCGAAGTAATGGTAGTTCTCGAACGTGCCGCCCGTGGAGTTCCTCACCTCCATGCGCAGGCTCACCATGCCTTCTGTGCCGGAGAGCAGCGTGGTGTAAGGCGTTGGGCTGAACGTGTTGGGCAGGTTGTCGCCCGTAACGGTGAAGGCGCGTATTTCCTCGTATGTGTTGCCGTCGGTGGAGCCGAGTATGGCAAAATCCGTCGGGGTATTGAAATTCGCCGCGTCCTGCCGCATGGTGTAGGTGAACATCACCGTTTCGTCCAACGGCTCGTTGAAATCGAACTGCAAGTAGTGGTAGCCAAGGTCGCCGCGCCCCGTGTCGTTCCAGTTCGACGACCAGAAAGTAGCGGTGTTGTTGTCTATCAGCAGGCCGTAGTCTGCACCCTCGGTGGACGACGGCTGGTTACTCGAAATCTGCCCTGCATCCAATATCAGGTTCTCCTGATAATTGCTCCCGCCCGAATCATCGGTCGGCGCAGGCATGGGCAAGCCCGCCGCATGGGCGTTGGCCCCATACAGGCAGCCCGCGAGTGTCATTGCCCAAAAGGCAAAACTGCGTAAATACTTTTTCATGATACTAAAATTTTAATGGTTATTATCCTCGCAATATTAGTAAAAAAACATATACGCCGCATATTAAAATAGAGTTATTTTTGCAAAAAAATATTATCGCGGAAAACCTTCCCGTTTTGCAACATTTTCAAAAACCATTAGGAGCAAATCAAAAATAGGTCCGACCTTTTTTAAAATATGTCTGACCTATTTCGAAATTTGTGCCTTGTTTTTTTGCTCCTTTCTAAGGCCGCTGTAAATCAACACCTTATAAATGTCCGAATTTATCTGTATCGGCAGCCCGGACGGCGGCTGCGGCAAAACGTGCGCCGCACCGGGGCGCGGAGGAAGGAAAAATCAGCCTTTTTCCCCGTTTTCTGTACAGTTTACACTAACTTTGCCTTTTGAATAATACAAACACATAAAAATAATGGGTTTACAATGCGGTATAGTAGGGCTTCCCAACGTGGGCAAGTCCACTCTTTTCAACTGCCTGAGCAGCGCAAAGGCACAATCGGCAAACTTTCCTTTCTGCACAATAGAGCCTAACGTCGGCGTGATAACCGTGCCCGACGAAAGGCTCAACAAGCTCGCCGAGATAGTACACCCGGGACGCATTGTCCCGGCCACGGTAGAGATAGTCGACATAGCCGGCCTCGTGAAAGGCGCAAGCAAGGGCGAAGGCCTCGGCAACCAGTTCCTGGGAAACATACGCGAGACCGACGCGATAATACACGTGCTCCGCTGCTTCGACAACGACAACGTGGTGCACGTGGACGGCTCCGTCGACCCCGTGCGCGACAAGGAGATTATCGACACCGAGCTGCAGATTAAGGACCTCGAGACCGTGGAGCAGCGCCTGACGCGCGTGGAAAAGGTGGCCAAGGTAGGCGGCGACAAACAGGCGCAGGTGGAATACGGCGTACTCAAGGCCTACCGCGAAGCCCTCGTGGCCGGAAAATCGGCACGCACCGTAACATTCGAGTCGAAAGAGGAACAGGCCGCCGCACGCAACCTCTTCCTGCTTACTGCAAAACCCGTGCTCTATGTGTGCAACGTCGACGAAGGCAGCGCAGCCACGGGAAACGAATACGTGGAGCGCGTGCGCCAGGCCGTTGCCCCCGAAGGAGCGGAAATACTCGTCGTGGCGGCACAAACCGAGGCCGACATAGCCGAATTGGAAGACCCTGAAGAGAGACGCATGTTCCTGGAAGACGCGGGCCTGAGCGAATCGGGCTGCAACCGCCTTATAAAAGCGGCTTTCCACATGCTCAACCTCGAGACGTTCATCACCGCCGGCCCAATGGAGGTAAAGGCATGGACATACCGCAAGGGCTGGAAGGCACCGCAGTGCGCCGGAGTGATACACAGCGACTTTGAAAAGGGTTTCATACGTGCCGAGGTGATAAAATACGACGACTACATGGCCTACGGCTCCGAAACTGCCGTGCGCGAGGCCGGAAAGCTGTACATCGAGGGCAAGGACTATACCGTATGCGACGGCGACATAATGCATTTCCGCTTCAACGTTTAACAGAAACCACCGACACACCTTATAAATATGACTGACTTGCTATTCATACACTGGAATCCCGACCCCGTAGCGTTCAGCATTCTGGGAAGGGAAATAAGGTGGTACGGCCTGTGCTGGTGCGCCGGCCTGCTCCTCGGCTACCTGGTTATGCAACGCCTTTACAGGCAGCAGGGCATACCCAAGGAAAAGTTCGAACCGCTGTTCCTGTACGTGTTCGTCGGCGTATTGGCCGGAGCGCGCCTGGGGCACTGCCTGTTTTACGAGCCGGGGTACTTCCTCACCCACCCCCTGCAGATGATTCTGCCCATGAAGGAGACGTTCGAAGGATGGAGGTGCACGGGCTACGAGGGGCTTTCGTCGCACGGCGGCGTGTTCGGCATGTTCGTGTCGCTGTGGCTCTACATACGCAAGTACAAGGTCAACGCCATGCGCGTTCTTGACAACATGGGCATTTGCGCGCCCCTGACGGCGTGCTTCATACGCTTGGGCAACCTGTTCAACTCCGAGATAGTGGGCAAGACCACCGACATGCCGTGGGGCTTCGTCTTTGCAGCCAACGGCGACACCGTGGCGCGCCACCCCGGGCAGCTGTACGAGTCGCTGGCCTACATAGCGGTGTTCTTCATAGGCTTGCTGCTCTACAGGGCGTACAGGCAAAAGGTGGGCACGGGATTCTTCTTCGGCTGGTGCCTTACGTCGATATTCACGTTCCGCTTCTTCATCGAGTTCATCAAGGAAGTGCAGGAGGAGTTCGAAAACGCCATACTCCTCGACATGGGACAGATACTCAGCATTCCCCTTATAATAATAGGCGCGTACTGCCTTGCGGGCGGCAAGCTGTGCCGCCGCCTGGGCGAACAGAAAAGCAAATAACCCGCACGGCGTGCGGCGCAGGCACGCTTTGCGGTGCGGCTTTTCACCGCGTTTCGCGCATTTTTGCCTTGCAAAATTCCGCGCGGTTTTCAGGGGGCAAAAAATATCTCTGAAACATTTCGAAATATGTTCGGCATAATCAAGATATGCCGGACATATTTTTCTTTCTCCGCGAGGGTTTTAACAAGTCTTAAACGGCGCGGGGAAATACATTGGAGAAAAACAAAAATACAAGGCACATATTTTAAAATAGGTCGGACATATTTCGAATTTTCTCGGACATATTTTCGGCACCCTCCAACTCCTCTGTTTTACAGCGCGTTACCGAGGCCGCCGCGCCGTAACATTTTTAACATTTGCGGGGCCTGTAGTTAACGGAAAGCAAACTTGAACGGGTTTACGTGCAGGCAGGGGTGTTTTGCACGGTTGCGCCCGCCGCGTTTTCCCGCCCGTGTGCCGCGCTGCGGCATGTGCGGGCACGGAAACAAAAAATTCCCCCGCGCTTCGGCGCGGGGGAATTCGTGTTATGCCTTGCGGCGGTTTACTTCTCGATAGAGAGCAGTTCCACCTTGAAAATAAGCGTTGAGAAAGGAGGAATCTTCTCGCCTGCGCCCCTTATTCCGTAGCCCAACTCGTAGGGTATGTAAATCTCCCACGTAGAGCCGACGGGCATGTTTGTAAGCGCCTGGGTCCAGCCCGGTATAACCCTGTTGCATTCGAAAACGGCGGGGTTGTTGCGCTTGTACGAACTGTCGAACACCGTTCCGTCCACCAGTTTGCCCTCGTAGTTAACCTTGACTTTCGATGTAGCCTGGGGCTTCTCGCCTGTGCCTTCCTTTATGACCTTATACTGCACCTTGGAGCCGGGAAGCGTCTTCACGCCTTCCTTCTTGGCATTCTCGGCAAGGAATTTCTCGCCTTCCTCGCGGTTTTTGCCGTATTTCTGCTCCATGAGCCGGTTGTTGTAGAACTCCATCTGGTTCTGCACAATCTTCATTGCCGAGTCGGTGCTTACAGTAAGGCCTTTTCCGGTTATTCCGGCCACTACGCCTTTCTTGAACTGGTCCTCGTCAATGAACTTCGTGCCGGCCTTGTCGGTGATACGCTGGTTGACGTTAGGCAGAATCTGCTGCATGAGCTGCTGGCCAATCTGCACGCCGGCTGCATAGGCCGCCAGCTTCTTGTCGTCGGGTTTCTTGAGCATTTCGTTCACGCCGCGCATGAAATCGTCCATCTTCGTGGTGTCGACATTCATGCGGGTGGCTATGTAACTCTTCAGCCCCGTTGTCTGGGCCACGCCCATGTAAAGGCTGAAATCCTTGAGCGAAACCGTGTCGGCAGGAGTCGACACGGGGGCAGTCTGCCCTACCACCTTCACACTTGCCGGTCTTGTGTTGTTATTGTTCTGCGCTGCGGCCGGGACGCATAGCAACATCGTGGCCGCGAACGCCGAAGCAACAGTCGTTATCGCTTTCATCAATCAGCGTCCTTTTTCAGTTCAACAAGCTCCAGCTTGAACACGAGTGCCGAATAAGGCTTGATGAGCGAAGCCACGCTGCGCATTCCGTATGCCTGGTCCTGCGGTATGTAAAGCTCCCACGTAGAACCTACGGGCATGTGGGTAAGAGCCTGCACCCAACCGGGTATCATCTCGTTAACGCGTATTTCGACGGGCTTGCCGTTGTTGTTCTTGTAAGAACTGTCGAACACGTTGCCGTCGATAAGGCGGCCTTCGTAGCTTACCATTACTTTCGACGAGTCGGCGGGAATGGGGCCGTCGCCTTCCTTGATAACCTTGTAGAGCGTGCCGCCGGGGAGTGACTTAACGCCGTCTTCCTTTGCTTTCTTGGCTATGAAGTCTTCGCCTGCCTTTTTGTTCGGGCCGAAGCTCTTCAGGAGCGTTTCGTTCTTGAGCTTGTCTACAAGCACCTGCGAGCGCTTGAACGCTTCTTCGTGCGACATTATCATGTTCTTGCCGCGTGTTCCGGCAACGAAACCGGCCACGAGGTTCTTGAGGCTGATTGACTTGGTGCTGTCTTCGCCGTATATCTCGTAGTTAACACCCTTGAGCATTTGGGTTCCGAGCTGCTGGCCTATCTGTATTCCGGCGTAGCGTGCTGCTTTTTTCTTGTCTTCGCCTGCCTGTGCACCTTCTTTCACTCCTTTTATGAATTCATCGAGGTATGCGGTGTCAACTCCGAGACGTTGCGACAGGTATTCCTTTACTCCGCGCGAATTCGACAGACCTATTTCGTAAGAAAGCGAGTCTACTTCGGTTTTAAGGTTTGCTTTCGGTGCTCCGCCGTCACAAGAAGCGAGGAGCGCGGCGGCTCCGGCCGCCATGACAATTAATTTTTTCATTTCTTTGTTGGTTGTTTTTATTTTCGATTGTTCTTGTTTCATCTTTTCCGCCGCTGCGAAGCTCCGTTTGCGCGGCGCGGGTTAGCATTGCCTTAAAGCACTTCGATAAGTTCCACTTCGAACACGAGGGCTGCGTAGGGCGGTATGCTTGCTCCGGCTCCGTTTTCACCGTAAGCCAGGTTGTAGGGTATGAAGAAGCGGTAAACGGCTCCTTCCTGCATGAGTTGCAGACCTTCTGTCCAGCCGCGTATCACGCCGTTGAGCGGGAAGACGGCAGGTTCGCCACGACGGCGGCTGCTGTCGAACACCGTGCCGTCAACGAGCGTTCCCTCGTAGTGGCACTTCACGCTGTCGGTGGCCTTTGGCTTGCGGCCGGTGCCTTCGCGCACCACTTCGTACTGCAAGCCGCTCGGCAGCACCGTAACCCCGCTGCGCGCAGCGTTTTTTTCGAGATATTCCTCGCCCTCGCGCTTTGCGGCCTCGCCTAATTTGGCCTGCTCCGATTTACGCTCGGCGTCGCGGCGCTGGAGGAACTCTATTACGAGCTGCTGCCCCTCGATTTCGTCGATTGCAAGGTGATTGCCCGTAAGCAAATCGCGCACTGCCTGCGTAAAGTCGTTTATGTTCAAGTCCTCGCCGCAGAGATCCTGCAACTGGCGGCCTATTCCCAGGCCCAAAGCGTAACTTACCTTATCCATTTCGATATTTTTAAAAGCTTATGCGTCTGTTTTTTTCTGTACTTGCTTAATAACCGCGCAAATATAATACTTTTATTCCTCGTAGGCGCAGCCGTCAACTTTTTTTATTACTTTTAAAGGATATGGCAGCCGGCACGCCACGGCCGGATTGCAAAAAACGCGCTTGCGCTTGCCGCTAAGCGGGCATTTCGCTACTTTTGTAATATTCATCAAACTTACAGCCATGAAAAAGATTGTTGTTCTTACCGGCGCGGGCATGAGCGCCGAAAGCGGGTTCGAGACTTTCCGCGACGCCGGCGGCCTGTGGGAGAAATATCCCGTTGAGCAGGTGGCCACCCCCGAAGGCTGGGAAGCCGACCCCGACCTTGTAACCGACTTTTACAACGCGCGGCGCAAACAGCTGCTCACCGCCGTGCCCAACCGCGGGCACGAGTTGCTGGCAGCACTCGAAAAGGACTTCGACGTGACGGTTGTGACGCAGAACGTCGACAACCTGCACGAGCGGGCCGGCTCGTCGCACGTGATACACCTGCACGGCGAACTTATGAAGGTGACATCCTCGCGCGACCCCGACAACCCGCGCTACATACGCACGCTGCGCGACGACGAGGTGATTGTTCCCCACGGCGCAAAGGCCGCCGACGGCTCGCTGCTGCGCCCCTACATAGTGTGGTTCGGCGAAGCCGTGCCCAACATATCGCTCGCGGCCGAGGAGGCTTCAAAAGCCGACATCTTCGTGGTTATCGGCACATCGTTCAATGTTTATCCCGCTGCGGGGCTTATTTACTACGTGCCGGCCGAAGCACCCATTTACATCATCGACCCGAAGGAGGTGAAGGTGGAAAGCAAGCCGCAAATGCACTTCCTGCGCACGGTGGCCTCGAAGGGAATGGAGGAGCTGACGCAGATACTTCAAAAATACAGGTAAAAGGAAGACAAAAACCGACACGCCCGCAAAACCCTTTATTCATGCGGGATTGAACCCCCGTTAGGAGCTAAGAAAAAATACAAGGCACATAATTCGAAATATGTCTGACATATTTTAAAATACAAGGCACATATTTTCGCGCAGCTCCCGACTGCCCCGAAAGCCAATGTTAACGGGTTTTCCGGGAAGCACGGTTTTTTGCCCCGAAAACGTGCCGCAAAACGGTGCGGGTTTTCGCGTTTTCCGGGCAAGGCGGCGCGTTTGTGAAAAAATTAGTACTTTTGTTCATATCGAAAAAACTACACACATGGCAAGCGAAACGCTAACCCCGATGATGCAGCAGTACCGCCGGCTGAAGGCGGAGCACCCCGATGCCATTATCCTTTTCCGTTGCGGCGACTTTTACGAAACCTACATGCAGGACGCCGTAACGGCTTCGTCGGTGCTGGGTATCACCCTTACCCACCGCAGCAACAAGGGTTACGCAAAGAACACCGAAATGGCGGGCTTTCCCCACCACGCGCTCGACGCTTACCTGCCAAAACTCATACGTGCCGGCTACCGTGTGGCCATCTGCGACCAGCTCGAAGACCCCAAGCTCGCAAAAACCATTGTCAAGCGCGGTATAACCGAGGTGGTTACCCCCGGTGTGGCATTGGGCGACAACGTGCTCTCGGCCAAGGAAAACAACTTCCTGGCCGCAGTGCATTTCGGCAACGGGGCCTGCGGCCTTGCGCTGCTCGACATCTCGACCGGCGAGTTCCTCACGGCCGAAGGTACGGCCGACTATATCGACAAGCTGCTGGCCAACTTCTCGCCCAAGGAAGTGCTCGTCGTTCGCGGCAGGCGCGACAAGTTTATAGCCACCTTCGGCAAATACTACGTCTACGAACTCGACGACTGGGCGTTCGTCGAGCGCACTTCGCGCGAAAAACTGCTTAAACATTTCGGCGTGCAAACCCTCAAAGGCTTCGGAATCGACTATATGCACAACGGCATTACGGCAGCCGGCGCCATATTGCAGTACCTCGGCATGACGCAGCACAACCTTACGGGGCACATCACGTCGATTCAGCGCATAGACGAGGAACGCTACGTGAGGCTCGACAAATTCACGGTCAGAAACCTCGAGATAGTAAACGCAATGAACGAGGGAGGCCGCTCGCTGCTCGATGTGATAGACCGCACCGCCACGCCAATGGGCGAAAGGCTGCTGCGCAGGTGGCTGCTGTTCCCCCTGCGCGACATCAGGCAAATAGAAAGCCGCCAGAACGTTACGGAATACTTTTTCCGCAACCCCGACTTCCGCGACACCGTGGAGCAGGGGCTCAAAGGCATTGGCGACATCGAAAGGCTTGTGTCGAAAATAGCCGTTTCGCGCATTTCGCCGCGCGAAATGATGCAGCTGCGCTATGCCCTCGACGCTATCGTGCCCATAAAACAGGCATGCCTCGAAGCCGACGAAAACCTTCAGCGCATGGGAAGCCAGCTGTCCGAATGCGAGGAGCTGCGCTCACGCATAGCGCGCGAAATAGTGCCCGAACCGCCCGCCGTAATCTCAAAAGGCGGCGTCATAGCCGACGGAGTGAATGCCGAGCTCGACGAACTGCGTCGCATATCCCATTCCGGCAAGGACATACTGCTCAAAATACAGCAGCGCGAGATAGACGAAACCGGCATTCCGAGCCTCAAGATAGGTTTCAACAACGTGTTCGGTTACTATATCGAGGTAAGGAACACCTACAAGGAGCGCGTTCCCGAAACGTGGATACGCAAGCAGACGCTCGTCAATGCCGAACGATACATCACGTCGGAGCTGAAGGAACTGGAAGAAAAGATTCTCGGCGCCGAAGACAAGATACTCGCCCTTGAAGCCCGCCTGTACGAGGAGCTGGTAGGCTACGCCTTGCAATTCATCACTCCCTTGCAGCTCGACTCGGCCATACTGGCCGACATCGACTGCCTGTGTTCCTTTGCCCTCGCGGCGGCGGAGCACCGCTACGTGCGTCCCGTTGTGGACGACACCACCGTGCTCGAAATATCCCAGGGGCGCCACCCTGTTATCGAGACGCAAATGCCGCCCGGCGAGGAGTATGTGCCCAACGACATCGAGCTGGACACCGAACGCCAGCAGATAATCATCCTTACCGGCCCGAACATGGCCGGCAAGTCGGCCCTCCTGCGGCAAACCGCCCTCATAGTGCTCATGGCGCAGGTGGGGTGCTTCGTTCCGGCCGACAGTGCGCACGTGGGCATGGTTGACAAGATTTTTACCCGCGTTGGGGCAAGCGACAATATCTCGGCGGGCGAGTCGACGTTCATGCTCGAAATGAGCGAGGCTTCCAACATACTCAACAACATGACGGGCAACAGTCTGGTGATTTTCGACGAGCTGGGGCGCGGAACTTCCACGTTCGACGGCATAAGCATTGCATGGGCAATAGCCGAATACCTGCACGAAGGCCCGAAGGGACACCCGCGCACGCTCTTTGCCACGCACTACCACGAGCTGAACGAAATGGAGAAGCACTTTGCGAGGATAAAGAACTACAACGTGTCGGTTTGCGAAACCGACGGGCACATCGTGTTCATGCGCAAGCTCATGCCCGGCGGCACGGCCCATTCGTTCGGTATCCATGTGGCGCGCCTGGCAGGCATGCCGCCCAGCATAGTGCGCCGCGCCGGCAATATACTGAAGGAATTGGAAGGCACCAACCCCGGCGGAAATATAAAGAAGACCGAAAACATAGCCTCCTCGCGCGAGGGCATGCAGCTCAGCCTTTTCCAGCTCGACGACCCGCTGCTCTCGCAGATTCGCGACGAGATTCTCGGCCTCGACATCGACAACCTCACGCCTGTCGAGGCGCTCAACAAGCTAAACGGCATAAAACGCCTGCTGCTCGGCAAGTAAATGTTCCGCAAGGCCTTCGGCCTACGCACCGGCCGGCATACGGACACAGTGGCGAGGTCGTTTTCATTCCCATCGTCTCCGTCGATTAACTTGTGGTGATAATGTGAACAGATTACCGTTGAAATTGGCGTTTTTCGTGACCGAAAATTGAAAACTGATTTTCACTCCGTTAATCCCACATGGGAGCAAATAAAAAATATCTCTGAGATAATTTAAAATATGTCTGACATAATTCGAAATATGTCAGACATATTTTTCGCTCTCTGAAAACCCGTTTGCGAAACGCCCGAAAAATGCAGACATACTCCGACACGGCATTTGCTTTGTTGCGGAACATGCGTTTTTTCGCGCTTTTCATCACCCGTTGTTCATTACCTTTGGCGAGTATTTCAAAAAAACAGGTGAAAAGTCTTTTCTTGAAGGAATAAAAAAGTAACTTTGGAGATTATGCGGCGTGCCCGGGCTTTGGAAACTCCCGGTACACGGCGGCATTTTGTTTTAAAACCGTGAAAACAAGATTGTTAATCGCGCCGGCAAACTGCCCGGCAGCGCAAATTGTCCCGTTATGAAGAAAAAAACGTTCCTCCTGATGTTGGTTTGCTGTATGCAATGGCTGTGTGTGCCCGCGGCCGGGTTGAAAGGACTGAAAGTGGAATATGCGGTAAGTCCCCTCGGTATTGACACCCCGCGGCCGCGTTTCAGCTGGCAGATGACGGCCGGCGAACTCGAATACGGCATGCGGCAGAAAGCCTACCGCCTGTGGGTTTACGGCGAGGACGGCTCGTGCCTGTGGGATTCCGGCAAGGTTACGGGCGACAGCTCGCTCAACATAGCATACGCCGGGCAGCCGCTCGAGCCGGAGACACGCTACCAGTGGAAGCTGAGCGTGTGGACGCAGAAAAACAAGGAAATATCGGCCTCGTCGTGGTTCGAAACCGGGCTTATGGAGCAGAACGACAAGGGAGCAAGGTGGAACGGGGCAAAATGGATAGGCGGAGGCAACGGCGACCTGGTGCTCTATTCGCACTACCTGCCCGAATTCAAGCTGAACTATGAGTTCCGGCTCGACAGCCTTTCCGGCGCGCCGGCCACGGCTTTCGTTTATGGAGCTAACGACATAAGGCTCATGGACGCCAACAAGAACCTATACGGCATATCGTGCAAAAAGAACGAATCATACATTAAAATAGAACTGGATGCTTCGGCATTGCAAAGCGGCAAGGAGGCGGAAATAAAGGTGTACCGTGTGGGTTACAGCCCGGACGACAAGCCGGGAACGCCGCTGGCAACGCTTAAAGTGCCGCTGCCCGTGCTCGGAAAAGCGAACCTTTACGGAAAGCATACCCTGACGCTTACTTCCGACATGGGGGTAACCACATTCTTCCTCGACGGCATGGCAAACGTGGTGGGAGAGGTAAACATGAACCCCATAGGCCGCGGCGGCGACTATATCACCTTCCCCGTACTGGCCGATGTGGGCTTTTGCAGGCAAAGTAACGGGCAGTATCCCGACGCAGCCATTGAAATACGCAACATACGCAGCCCCGAAAACATACTCGCCACAATATATCCGCCCAAGGACGACAACGCGGATAAGGGCAGCGCGATTTACATAACCAACCCGAGCCGCAACGCCGCACCAATGCTCCGCACAGTGTTTCAAACGCGCGGCAAGAAAATAGCACGCGCGCGGCTTTACGTAACCGCACGCGGAATATATGATTTTTACATCAACGGCCGGCGGGTGGGCAACGATTACTTCAACCCCGGCGAGACACAATACAACAAAACGCATTTTTACCAGGCCTTCGACGTCACGTCATACCTGCAAAGCGGCCGCAACGCGGCAGGAGCCGTCTTGTCCGAAGGCTGGTGGAGCGGGGCAATAACCTACACCGGCCGGCATTGGAACTATTTCGGCGACCGCCAGTCGCTGCTCGCAAAACTTGCCATTACATACGAGGATGGCGAGACGGAGTATGTGGTAACCAGCCCCGCGACGTGGAAATTCTTCAACAACGGGCCGGTTGTTTACGGCAGCTTCTTCCAGGGCGAAGTGTACGACGCGCGACGCGAGAAGGCAGTTGAAGGGTGGAGCACCGCCGCTTATGACGATTCAGCCTGGAAGGCCGCGTGCGAAGTCCCACTCGAAGGAAACATAAGCCTTGAATCCGGCGAGGCAAACCCGCGCGTCGACGATTATTCGCAGTACAACCTCACGGGTCAACTTTGTGAGCCGGTAAGGCAGGTAAAGGAACTCACGGCACAGTCGGTCGAGGAAATACGTCCCGGGGTTTACGTTTACGACATGGGGCAGAACATGGCAGGCGTGCCGTGCATAAAATTGGAAGGCTGCAAGCCTGGGCAGCACGTTTACCTGCGCTTTGCCGAAGTGAAATATCCCGCACTTCCCGCCTATGCCGGGCACGAAGGCATGATAATGCTCGAAAATATCCGAGGCGCCATGGCGCAGGACATTTACATAGCACGCGGGGGCAGCGAGACCATAACGCCGCGCTTTACCCTGCACGGTTACCGCTTTATAGAAATAACCGGTATCGACCGCCCGCTGCCGCTCGAGGCGGTAAAAGGCACAGTGCTCAGTTCTGTGGGAAAACTTGCTTCGTACTACGAAACATCCAATCCTAAGGTAAACCGTTTATGGGAGAACATAATCTGGTCCTCTTACGCCAATCTGCTTTCTATTCCCACCGACTGCCCGCAGCGCAACGAGCGCATGGGCTGGGCAGGCGACATATCCGTTTTCTCGCGCACTTCAACCTACCTTACCCGCGGGCCGCAATTCCTGCGCAACTACCTGCGGGCCATGCGCGACGTGCAACGCGCCGACGGGCGCTTTGCCGACGTTGCCCCGATAGGCGGAGGATTCGGGGGAATGCTCTGGGGAAGCGCGGGAATTACCATTCCTTGGGAATGCTACCTGCAATATCGCGACATCGCCTTGCTCGAAGAACATTATCCTGCCATGAAAAACTACACGCAGTACCTCGTTGACAAGTGCGTGAACAAGGAAACGGGAATATTCGACCAAGGCCCTGCGTGGCCCGGAAACCTGGGCGACTGGCTTGCTCCTGAAAACCTCAAGAACGACGCAACGCTGCTTTGGGACGCTTATTTTATTTACGACCTCGACATAATGCGCCAGGTGGCGGGCATACTCGGGCACAAGGACGACTCCGTGCGGTATGCCGGGCTTCGCGACGAGCGCGTGTCGTTCTTCAACTGCACTTACATAGACCCCGCAACGGGTAAGACCCGCTTTGCCGGGCAGGATAAGCTCGTGGACACGCAGACTTCCTACCTTTTGCCTTTGGCCTTCGGAATTGTGCCTGACGACATGCGTTCAAAAGTGGCCGGTTGCCTTGTAAATACCATACAGCGCGCAAACACGTCCGACGACGGCAAACAATGTCCTCCCTATTCGCTGATGACGGGCTTCATAGGCACGGCATGGATAAGCCGTGTGCTTTCCGATTGCGGTTACAAGGACGTTGCTTACCGTCTGCTCCAACAAACGTCATACCCATCGTGGTTGTATTCGGTGGAGCAGGGAGCTACTACGATTTGGGAGCGTCTCAATTCATACACGCATACCGACGGTTTTGGCGGCAACAACCAGATGAATTCTTTCAACCATTACTCGTTCGGCTCGGTAGGCGCGTGGATGTATAATTGCTCTTTAGGCATACAGCCCGACACCTTGAATCCGGGTTTCAAGCATTTCTTCCTTAAGCCGGAGTTCGACCCAACGGGAGCCATGAAGTACGCCCGCGGCTATTACGACTCGATGTACGGCCGCATAGCGAGCGGTTGGGAAGTTACGCCCGGGTCGGTGAAATACATGTTCCACGTTCCGGCCAATACAAGTGCCACGGTATGCCTCCCCGCCGAAGGCTTCGGCCGGGTGGCAATGAACAGCCTGTCGCTAAAGGAGGGAAAGGACTACATCATTGAGGACGGCATTCTGAAAATGGAACTCGACCAGGGCAGGTACAGCATAGAAATGTTCCGCAAATAAAATATGCAACCGATGTGCTCGGAGTTCGGTTCATCCCGCCGGGCATTGTCCGTTGTGTCGCAATCTTTAACAAGATATAAGAACAAAATCATGAAACACATCTTTTCCCGCGTGCCGTGCGCTTTGTTGGCCGGCATGGCAACCGCATTTTTGCCCGCGATACTGGCCGTTGCCTTTTCGGCCTGCTCCGGTTCGGGCCACGACGGGCCGCTTTGCCGCTGGCACGACGGCGAAAAAAACATCACCACCCCCGACCCGTCGGTCAAGGAAGGACAAACGCTTCTTTCCGAGGGCGATTACCGCAATTTCCGACTTACCGGCGAGGCGCTCACGCAGCCGGGTTCAGAGGCCGCCCTGCGTTTCCACACCGACGGCGTGAAAGGCTACGACGTCGTCTTCCGCAACGGGGCTATCGACGGAACCCGCAAGAGCGGGTCGCTCGCTTCGGTGCGCAACCTCTACCGCTCGCTGGCCGAAGACGGCAAATGGTTCAGCTTTGAAGTAACCGTGCGCGGCAAGAACATCACCGTCGCAATCGACAGCACCGAAGTGGTGTGCTATACCGAGCCGGAACGCCCCTACCGTGCCGAAAACCACAAGGACCGGCTCATCGGGCATGGCAAGTTTGCCTTGCTCGGGTTGGCCGGCGAGGTTAGGTTCCGCCGCCTGAACGTGGAAAACCTCGGCGATGACGTGCGCAACGAGGCCGATACCATGCCGCCCGTCGACGAGCAGGCAGACAAGGTGATACGCTTCCAGCAGGAGGACTTCCCCGTGATAGATTACCACGTGCACCTCAAAGGCGGGCTTACGAAAGAGATGGCGCACGCCATGTCGATGAACTACGGCATAAACTACGGCGTTGCCCCAAATGCCGGCGAGGGCGGAGTAGGACGCATGCTTGCCGACGACAACGAGGTGTACGAATATTTCAACGAGGTAAAGGACATGCCTTTCCTGCGCGGCGTGCAGGGCGAAGGCCGCAAGTGGACGGCCACGTTCTCAAAGGAAGCGCTCGGCGTGTTCGATTATCTTTTTACCGACGCAATGACGATTATCGACCACAAGGGGCGCAACTCGCGCATATACCGCCCCGAGGAGGTGCATTACGACGGCCTGACGAAAGAGCAGTACATGGAACACCTCGTAGACCAGACTGTTCTTATACTCACCAACGAGCCGGCCGACATATACGCCAACCCAACGTACCTGCCCGAGGACATGCAGGCCGACTACGACAAGTATTGGACTGCGGAGCGCGTGAACCGCGTGCTCGATGTGCTGGAGCAGCACGACATAGCGCTCGAAATCAATGCGCGTTACAGGATTCCGAGCCTCGACATCATACGCAGGGCCAAGGAACGCGGGATACGCTTCACTTTCGGCACGAACAACGTGGACGCCAACTTCGGACGCCTGGAGTACTGCCTCGAAGCAGTGGAGAAATGCGGGCTTACGCCCGACGACATGTGGTTCCCGTCGATGAGCGTGCGGCGCGAACGCCCTGTTATAATATACAACAAGTTCGACTGAACGGACGGCAGCATACAGGGCCGCAACCCGAATACCCGGTTGCGGCTTTTTTTGTGCCCTGCCGGGAACGCGGAAACAGACATAAGGAGACGCAAAAAAAGGAACGGAAAAAAGCGGATTTTAACCCCTCGAAACGGTATCTCATTTTCAGGCTCTTACAAACAGGTCGGAGAAAATCGAAAATTCAAGGCAGGAATTTTAAAATATGTCAGACATATTTTGAATTATGTCCGACCTGTTTTTCGCCCTCTCCCGGCAGGGTTGCGGCATGGCAGACAAAAACCGACGCATTCCGGTGAACCGTGCAGCATTGCCCGCGGACGGCAAGAATTTGCCCCGCACGCGGCTTCGAAATAATGCGGCAGGTACAGGCGGCGTGGCGCTCGGAATGCGCGCGAAAGGTCCGGAAGTTCCCTGATCTGCCGGGCTTGCAGGAAATGTTATAAGAATTTTATCTTAGCGTGCAAAAAATGCGGAAAATTATATTAAAAATCAGGAATAATACGTACCTTTGAAAGGTTGCAGGGCGCTATAGCCCTTGGATACGGCGTTCTGCCGTTAAAATGAAGAGTATAAATTGTTAAAAAACAGGTAATCCGCACTCCAATGGCGCAGTGCCTGTTGTCCGAATGGAGAAACAAACACCCGAAACACAATGAATTGACATGAAAACACGTGTTAGGCATTTTGCCGTGCTATGCAGTTTCCTGGCCCTTACGGCCTGTATGTTCGTGAACGTATCGTGTTCCGACAAAGTGGACGACTCTAACCTTTATGTCTTCTCGGGAAGCACAATAACCGACCTCATAAAGGACAATCCCGACCTTAGCTATTACTACGAGCTTCTGAAAAAGTCGCGCTCGGGCAACAAAGGCTCTACCATGGACCACCTGCTCGAAGCGAGGGGAAACTACACCGTGTTCGTGCCTACCAACGACGCCGTGCAGCATTTTCTCGATTCAATTTACGAGACAACCAACTACAACCTCGCCGACGTGCCCGACTCGATGGCACAGCAGATAGTGTTCAACAGCATAATCGACACCGACTTCCAGGAAGGCTACCGCACTACCGATTTCCGCGAAGGCGCGTTCGACTACAAGACCATGGCCGACCGCTTTGCCACCGTCAGTTTCTCGGCCGGCGACTCCACAGGCAGACCACGCATTTTCATAAACGCATTCTCAGAGATAATATCCTCCGACAACGAGGCCGGCAACGGGTGGATGCACGTGGTAAACAGGGTTGTAATGCCATATTCAAGTGCATTGCCCGACCTTATAGCGGGCCAGGACAATTTGCAGATATTCGGCCGCCTGCTCTTCCTTACGTCGTGGCGCGACAGCATGGCCGACTACCGCGACGAAGAGTACGAAGCACTCAGCAAACCCGAAATGGGGCAGGCCCCGTCCTACTTGGGCTATTATCCGCAGCACCGGTATTTCGGATATACGGCTTTCGTCGAGACTGACTCGTTGCTGTGCGACCGCTGGGGCATTACCATAAAGCGCGAAAACGGCAACATCGTAAACTGGAGCGAGATAATGGAAAAGGTGGAGCAGGCATGCAAGGCTTACTACCCCCGCGCCACGAGCAACGACCTCACCAGCCCCGACAACGCCATTAACCAGTTTGTGGGATACCACCTCGTGCGCGGCGCAATGTCGTACAACAAGCTGGTGATTCACTATAACGAAACGGGCTACTCCCTTTCCACGCCCGACAGGTTCGGAATAAACAAAATGCAGTACTACGAGACGATGGGCAAGGACAACCGCATTCTCAAAATCATGGAAGGCGCACACACAGAGGGAAAACGCATAAACCGATACGTAAGCGAGTACGACTGGGACACGTATGAGGAAATCACCGTGCCGCGCAAGGGCATACTCATCTCGCCAAACAACGGCACGCGCGACATTCAGGCGCTCAACGGCTTTTACTACGTTATCGACGACGTACTCGTGTACGACGACGATGTGCCCGGCAAGGTGCTCAACGAACGTATGCGCTGGGACGTGCTCTCATTCCAGCCCGAACTCTTCACCAACGGCCTGCGCGCCCTGCCAAACCAGAACTACTACTTCATACCGAGAGGCTACCTCGAGGATGTCACCTTCACAGACGATACGTACCTTACCATACTCATGGTCTACGCGGCTGTCGGCAACCGTGCCTACGAGCAGGACGAGCCGTTCTTCGAAGGGCAGTACGACGTTACGTACCGCATGCCGCTCGTGCCGAACGACGGTACATACGAGCTGCGCATTGCCGTGGGCAACGGAAGCAACTGCGGCATGATGCAAACGTACTTCGGCACAAACAAGAACAACCTCTCGGCCGTGGGCCTGCCGTTGGACATGAGATACGTTGAAACAACCGACTGGATACAGTATTTCCTCGACACCGAGGACCGCCAGGAGAACGCACGCCTCGAGCGCAACATGAGAAACCACAACGTCATGAAAGGCTCAAACTGCTACGGCGACTTCAGCTACGGCGTAACCGAGGGCGGGCGCAACAGCGGCTTCGGCCTCCACAAGCTGCGCCACATCGTTTACCGCGGGGCCGTCAAGGCAAACACGCGCTACTACCTGCGCTTCAAGAACGTGCTCAACAACCCCACGGCACACCTCGACATCGACTACATAGAGTGGGTGCCCAAGAGCGTTTACGACGGCGTGGAGCCGGAGGACTACTATTAGAACCGGGCATGGGCCGCGCCTGCGGCCTCATGGCACGCAACCATACGGCCGCCGCACAGCACAGCCTGCGCGGCGGCCGTTTTAATGCCCGCCCGCGGTTTTTATAATTATGGCATAGACGCAATAAAACCACGTTTCTACAGGTGAGAAACCGTGCACGAAAAAGGGCATTTTCGAGGAGAAAAATTGAAAACTAAAATTCAGCGCGTTAACCCCGCATGGGAGCAAATAAAAAATATGTCCGATGTATTTTAAAATATGTCTGACATATTTCGAAATATGTCAGACATATTTTCCGCCCCACGGAAACCCTTTTGAAAACCGTCCCGGAAAGGCAGACAAAACGCAGACATCGCACCTTGATTCCCGCACCCGGTAGTTGCAACATCCTTGCCGGGCCGTTTTGTAGAGCCAATGCCGCGCCGCAAACGGGAATTTCCCCGGCGAATCACCATGCGTAAGCGCGAAATACCTATTTGAGGGTATTGCAAACGGTTGTGTTTCAGTCTATCTTTGCAACCGGTACGATGATTGTGTACCGGGAGGGTCAACGAACGGCAGTGGCCGTTACATAGCTGCCGTGAGGCCGCTTTTCTCTTCATAAGGATTTAATTGTTATGTATCTTGTTCGTAAGAAAGGGTATCGGGTTGCAAAAATCCGATGCCCTCTTTTGTTTTTTGTACTATTGTTGCCGGCACCCGCGCGGCAACGTTGAAAAAACACGTAACTTTGCGCTGCAATTCATCACCAAGCCTTACAAATGAAAATATTACATACTGCCGACTGGCACATAGGCAACACCTTTTTCGGCAACGACCGCAACGAGGAACACCGCCTTTTTTTCGATTTCCTGCTCAGGACCATAGGCGAGGAACACCCCGACGCGCTCGTGGTGGCGGGCGACGTGTTCGACACCTCAAACCCGTCGGCCGAGGCACAGAAGATATACTATAATTTCCTGCACCGCGCCACAAGGGAAAACCCCGGCCTGCAAATCGTGATAATAGCCGGCAACCACGATTCGGCAGGACGTATCGAGGCACCGGGCGAACTGCTTGCCGCCGACAACATTTTCGTGCGCGGGTACATGAGGAACGATACCGACGGCACTCCCGACATCAACCGCATGATTATACCGCTTCGCGGGCGCGAGAATGCCGACGACATGGCCGTGTGCCTGGCCGTGCCTTTCCTGCGCAGTTACGAACTGCCCGAAGGTAAATCCTTTGCCGACAGCATGGCGCGTTTCTTCGACACGCTCGCCGCCGAGGCACGCCACCGCTACGGCAAGCAAATGCCCATGTTGCTGCTGGCGCATTTCTATGCTACAGGCAGCGAAATAGCCGCCGAAGACCACAGCGAACGTATAATAATAGGAGGAGAGGAAAGCGTGGACATATCGTCGTTCTGCCGTAAGTTCGACTACGTGGCGCTCGGCCATATCCACAAGGCGCAAAAGATAGACGGCCTCGAGAATGTGCGCTATGCCGGCTCGGCGCTGCCCATGTCGTTCAGCGAGAAAGGATACCGCCACGGCGTTGTGTGCGTCGAAATAAACAATGACGACCTTATAACGATAACCGACATACCTTTCGACCCGCCGCACCCGCTCATGAGCATTCCCGCGCGCGGGGCGCTCACCACCGACGAGGCCCTCGACGCAATAAGCCGCCTGCCGCGCGCCGGCAAGGACACCCCGCCCGCAAACTATCCGTATGTCGAAGTGAAAATCGACGCCTCCGAGCCCGATCCGACCATACCGCGCAAGATACGCGACATGTTCGAAGGCAAGGCTGCCATACTGTGCTCAATAAAAAGGATAGAAAAAAGCAATATCGACTACAAGGAACTCGAAATAAAAACCTCCGAGGAACTCCGCAGGCTCACGCCCCAAAGCGTGGCGCAGACAATCTACAGCAAACGCTACGGGGGAGAAAAAATGCCCGAAACGCTGCTCGAACTCCTGAAACAGGCCGAGCAGGCAGCAATAACATCATCCGAAGAAAAGTAACACACAACGGAAATGGTAATCCGAAAAATAACAATACGAAACATCACCTCGTTCAAAGGGGAACAGACAATCGACTTTACAGCCGAGCCGCTGCGGTCGGCAGGACTGTTTGCCATTACAGGCGACACCGGGGCCGGAAAATCTACCATACTCGACGCCGTTTGCCTGGCGCTTTACAACCGCGCGCCGCGCTTCGACGACCGCGAACAGCTGAAATACATCACAGGGCAGTCGCCCGACACAGATATAGAGCTGCGCGGCAGCGACACGCGCAACGCCCTGCGCCGCGGCGAGACCGACGGCATGTGCTGCGTGGAATTTTCAACCGCCGAAGGAGTGTTCCGCGCCACGTGGCAGCTGCGCATAAAACGCACGGGCCGCTACGCCCGCCCAGAGCAGACGCTCGAACAGATAGCCCCTAACCACAGGACAATAAACCCGCAGGACTTTGCCGGCGAGGTGAAGAGAATCGTAGGGCTCGATTACGAACAGTTCACCCGCACCGTAATACTCGCGCAAAACAGCTTTGCCAACTTCCTGCGCGCACACCAGAACGACAAGTCGGCACTGCTCGAAAAAATAACGGGCACTGAAATCTACGCGCTCATATCCAAGGAAGTGTACCGCCTTAACCAGGAAGCGCAAAAGGCATACGAAGTGAAATGTTCCGAACTCAAGGGCCTCACCGCCGGTTACTTGGACGAAGCCGACCTTGCACGCCTGGAAAACGAAAGACACCTGCGCGAATCGTCGGCACAAGCAATAGAACAGAAACTGGAATACCTTAAAAAACAAATAGACTGGTACGACAAATACGAGAAACTGTCGGACGAGGTAAGGAAAGCCACCGAAAGTTTCGACGAAGCCAACCGACATTTCATAGATTTGCGCGACATGAGGGAGAAGCTGGCGCGTTACGACGAAGTTGCCGCCGTGAAAGACAAATTCCTCCTGCTAAAAGACGTGGAAAACCTCAAGACTGTCGGTAAATCAGAAGCCGAAAGCTACCGCGAGCAGGAAAAAACGAAAGAAAGAATCTTCGCCGTGGCCGCCAAGGAATACGAAGAAGCACAAAACAGCTTCAGGAAAGCCGACAGCCAGTACGAACAGCAACGCCCGCTGCTCAAGAAGGGACACGACCTGAAACGCGACGTACTTTACGATAAAAATTCCATAAACGAACGGCAGAGTAAGATAAAAGCCACCGAGTCGCAGGTCGCTGCACGCAAAAAAGAACTCGAAGCAAGGCAACACGAACTGGCTGAAATAGAAAAGCAGGAACAAATCTGCGAAGGCACGCTACAGGAACTGTCGGTACATCAGAAAATGCTCGACCAGTCGGCCGCGATAATCGAAAAACTCAAGAGATATTCGGCCACGCAAGGCAAAAGCGTGCACCTCAACGCCGAACAGCAGGCAATACAGCGCAGCCTCGAGAACTTGCGCAAGGAGTTCGCCGCAATGGAATCCGAACTGAACCTCCTGTCGCAGAAACAAAAATCGCTTGTCGAGCAGCGAAACCTATGCAAGGCCCGCAATTCGGAATTCGAAGGCGGGTTGCTGCAAAAGAATTACGACGCGGCGTTCGCAATGCAGGAGAAACTGCGCGGCGCGCGCAAGCTGTGGAAAAGCATATCCGACGGATACTCGGGAATAGAAGACCTCGAAGAACTCCGGAGCCGCACGTCCACGACCCTGTCATACCTGGCGAACGACATCTTTGCAAAAGAAAAGCAGATAAAGCAGCTGCACGAAACATACGACAACCGTCTTAAAGCCTACACCCTGAGCCAGAGCGAAGACATCAAAGGTCTGCGGCAGGGATTGAAGGAAGGCGCACCGTGTCCCGTTTGCGGCGCCACCCACCACCCGTACCACACCGAAACGGAGCAACATTTGGGCGAATTGCTCACAATGATAGAAAAGGAATTCCGCGAAGTGGAGGCACAGCTCAACAAACAGACCGACGAGTTCAACGCGCTGAAACAAAAACAAAGCGCCGACGAGGTGCGCCTCAATTCCATAGACGAACAAATCAGGAAACTGAAGGCGCAGCTGGCCGTCGACACGGAGGAGTGGGGAGAATACGCAAGCCTCGACCCCTCGTTCGCCAACTGTTCGCAAAACGTCAACCGCCCGGCAAGGCACGTAATGCTGGCACAAATAGCCGACAATGCCGACCGCACCGTGAACAGCGCCAAGGCAAGGCTTGACGAATTCAACAAGAACCGCAACACCATCGAGGCGCTCACTGCCGAGATAGAACAGCTTGCCGGCCGTGCCGACGACCTGCAGCGGCGGCGCTCCAACCTGCTGCGCAGCATAGGCCAGGCCGAAAGCCAGCTCGACAAGGCAAACAAGGAGATAAAGGAAAACAACGCCTCGGTGAACGAACTTTACTCCGACCTCGAAAACCTGGTTACAATATCCAACTGGCACACACTCGTGCGCGACAATGCCGAAGAATTCGTAGGAAAGATAATCGCAATGACGGCCAACCGCCAACGCAACCTCGAGCAGCTGCAAAAGCTAAAAGGAATGCGTGCCGAAACGGAACACGACATCAAAACGCTCGCTGCAATGCTCGAAGAGCTGGAACGCAACGCACAAAAACTGAAAGAGGAAATCGAAATGCTCGACGCTTCGATAAACGACAAGCAAAACGCCATTTCCGAAATGTTCGGTCGCGAAGACCCCGACGACGTGGAGCACAGAATGGAAGCCGCCGTCAAGATTGCGCGCGACAACATGGAACGCAAGGACAAGCTGCTGCAGGAAAACCGCAACGCCCTGCACGACATAAGCCAAATGCGCGGCAGTGCCGAACAGAATGTGGCAAAACAGGAAAAACGCGCCGCAGCCTTGCGCGACGACATAGACCGGTGGATTTTCAGTTTCAACAACACGCACTCGCCGGTGCAGTTCAACGAACTCGAACGCATTTTCAAGGACACATGCAACTGGAACGAGCTGCGCGACAAGGTAGACAAGGCAAAGACAGCGCGTATCCTGGCCGAAGACCGCATGAACTTCGCGCAAAGGCAGCTCAACAGCCTGCTCACGCTCCCGCAGCGGCCCGACCGTGCCACCGAAAGCCGCGTAACCATCGAAAACAGCATAACGCGCATGAACGCGCAGAAAGACGAGGTAAGCAGGCTGCTCGCCGAAACCGCCTCGCGCCTCAGGGCACACGAGGAAAGCAAGGCCAAGATAGCACAGTTCGAACCCGAACTCAAGGCACTCGAAGCCAAACGCACCGACTGGGGAAAACTCAACGCCCTTATCGGCTCGGCCGACGGCAACCTCTTCCGCGTACAGGCACAATGTTTCACCCTCAAACTGCTTGTCGAGCACGCAAACGTGCAACTCTCAAACCTGTCGCCGCGCTACCGCCTGCAATGTATCCCCGACTCACTCGGGCTCGAAATAATAGACCGATACATGTGCGACCAGAAACGCCCCGTGTCGAGCCTCTCGGGCGGTGAAACCTTCGTCGTCAGCCTCGGCCTCGCCCTCGGCCTCGCCTCCCTCTCGAGCAGCAACCTCGCAATAGGAAGCCTCTTTATCGACGAAGGATTCGGCAACCTCGACAACGAAAGCCTCGCCATGGTAATCAAGGCGCTCGGAAACCTACAGAGCGCACAAGGCCGCAAGGTAGGAATAATAAGCCACACGTCGCAGATACGCGACAGCATACACCCCCAGCTACAGGTACTGAAGCAGAAATCCAAAGGCTACAGCTACATACGCATATCCGGCATTTGAAACACACCCGCCGCAACGCCGCCCGACACAACCACCCGCCCGGCGCATGAAGCACACTATCCTCATTTGTCTGCCTTTTCGGGACGGTTTTCAAAAGGGTTTCCGTGGGGCGGAAAATATGTCTGACATATTTCGAATTATGTCAGACATATTTTAAAATACATCGGACATATTTTTTCTTTGCTCCCATGCGGGGTAAACGCACTGAAAATCAGTTTTCACTTTTTTTACCCCGAAACAGACATTTTCCCGCTCCGGTTTTGCGGTTGGGAATGTGTTGTTACGTTTGTTTTTGCACGGTTTGTTTTTTTGTTGCCCCGCGGGGTGCGGCGGCGGGGCATTAAACCCAAAACGGTCATTAGGAAATTAAGTATTAACGTCAAGTGCGATCTCTTCGCCAATTTACGCACTTCTGCCGTCATCTGTCTTTACGCCAGGCTTCGCCGTAGCCCGCTACGCCTTCAGCCGTGAGTAAAGCTATCGGCCGGTCATAAGCACGCAATTTGACGAAGCCTAACTACCGATTTGGGTTAAAGAGTAAACGCGCGAATCACTTCGCGCGTTTACGGTCCGGCCTTTGCGGCCGGAAAGTATGAAAACGTAAATGGTTTGCCCTGCCCGACGGCCTCAGGGGCTTTTTGCCCCGGCAAGGAGGTTGCGGTTGTGGTTTTGGGGAAGTGTTGTTGCGGGGCTTACTGTTTTGCCCTGTTGCTTATGTCGAGCATGCGTTTTATTGGCCTCACGGCTTTTTCGGCAACCGAGGAATTCACATCCACGGCGGGCCATTGGTATTTTAGGCAATTATATAGTTTTTCCATCGTTACGAGGCGCATGTATTCGCATTCGTTGCATGGGCATGCGCCGTCTTCGGGTGGAACGGGGATGAACTTTTTGTCGGGGCACGACTTGTGCATTTCGTGCAGTATGCCGCTTTCGGTTACTACGAGGAATTCTTCTGCGTTGCTTGTTGCGGCGAACTTGAGCATTGCGGCCGTTGAGCCGGTGTAGTCGGCCAGTTTCAGTATTTCCGCGCCGCATTCGGGGTGTGCAAGCACTTTGGCCGCGGGGTGTTCCTTTTTCATTTGCGCGAGCTTTGCCGGCGAGAAGCGCGAATGCACGTGGCATGCGCCGTCCCACAGCAGCATGTTGCGTCCGGTTACGGAGTTGATGTAGCTGCCGAGGTTGCGGTCGGGCCCGAAGATTAGTTTCTCGTCTTTGGGGAAACTTTCTACTACCTGCACTGCGTTGCCCGACGTTACTACCACGTCGGTGAGCGCCTTTATCGCGGCCGATGTGTTTACGTATGAAAGTACGGTGTATCCCGGATGTTCTTCCACGAATTTCGCGAACTTGTCGGGCGGGCAGCTTTCTGCGAGCGAGCATTGTGCGTTCAGGTCGGGGATGAGCACTGTTTTGTCGGGGCAGAGTATCTTGTTTGTCTCGGCCATGAAGTGCACGCCGCACATTACTATGATGTCGGCGTCGGTTTTTGCGGCTTTTTGCGCCAGCGCAAGGCTGTCGCCCACGAAATCGGCCACGTCCTGCACATCGCCCGGCGTGTAGTAGTGCGACAGTATTATTGCATTCTTTTCGCGGCACATCCTGCGTATTTCGGCGGCGAGGTCGGTGCCTGCGGGTATGGGTTCGTCTACGAATCCTTTCTGTTTCCAGCTTTCCTTTATCATCTGTTATGTTAGTTTTACGGCCTTGTGCGTGAAACACGGCCCTTGTATGTTGCAATATTACTAACTTTTTTCCTAAAGTGGTATCCTTTGGTCGCACAAACGGCATAAAACAAGCATTCCGGGATGTTAAATTCATATAAAAGCCGTAATTTTACAACCTGAAAAATATCTTTTTGAATGGAAAGCAAGAATTTCAAGCGTACATTGGTAACCGCCGCCCTTCCGTATGCGAACGGCGGGGTACACATAGGACACCTTGCCGGCGTTTACGTGCCTGCCGACATTTATGTCCGTTACCTCAGGTTGAAAAAGAAGGACGTGCTCTTTATCTGCGGCAGCGACGAGCACGGAGTGCCCATCACGCTGCGCGCAAAGAAGGAAGGCTGCACGCCGCAGGACGTGTGCGACCGCTTTCATGCGCTGATAAAGAAAAGTTTTGCCGATTTCGGCATTTCATTCGATATTTACAGCCGCACTACGTCGGACATGCACGCCAAAACGGCGTCCGACTTTTTCCGCACGCTTTACGACAAGGGCGTGTTCGTCGAAAAGGAGAGCGAGCAGTATTACGACGAGGAGGCAAAGACGTTTCTGGCCGACCGTTACATCACGGGCGAGTGCCCCCACTGCCATTTCCCGAAGGCTTACGGCGACCAGTGCGAGCATTGCGGCTCGACGCTTTCGCCAAACGAGCTGATAAACCCCAAGAGTGCCGTGAGCGGCTCGAAGCCTGTGCTTAAAAAGACGAAACACTGGTATCTGCCGCTCGACAAGTACCAGCCGTGGCTCGAGAAATGGATTCTCGAGGATCACAAGGAGTGGAGGCCCAACGTTTACGGCCAGTGCAAGAGCTGGATAGACATGGGCTTGCAGCCGCGCGCCGTGAGCCGCGACCTCGACTGGGGAATACCCGTTCCCGTCGAGGGAGCCGAGGGCAAGGTGCTTTACGTGTGGTTCGACGCTCCCATCGGGTACATAAGCAATACCAAGGAGCTGCGCGACGACTGGGAAACGTGGTGGAAAGACCCCTCCACGCGCCTCGTGCACTTCATAGGAAAAGACAACATTGTGTTCCACTGCATTGTGTTCCCCACCATGCTCAAGGCCGAAGGCAGCTACATACTGCCCGACAATGTTCCGGCAAACGAGTTCCTCAACCTCGAGGACGACAAGATTTCCACGTCGAGGAACTGGGCCGTGTGGCTCGATGAGTACCTCGTCGATTTCCCCGGCAAGCAGGACGTGCTGCGCTACGTGCTCACGGCAAACGCACCCGAAACGAAAGACAACAACTTTACGTGGAAAGACTTCCAGGCGCGCAACAACAACGAGCTTGTGGCCGTGTACGGAAACTTCGTGAACCGCGCCCTCGTGCTTACCGACAAGTACTACGGCGGGGTTGTGCCCGAGCAGGGAGAACTCACCGACTACGACCGGCAGACCATGTCGGAGTTCACCGGCGTAAAGGCCGACGTGGAGAAGCTCCTGGACGAGTTCCGCTTCCGCGACGCGCAAAAGGAAGCCATGAACCTGGCCCGCATAGGAAACAAGTACCTGGCCGACAGCGAGCCGTGGAAACTGCAGAAAACCGACCCCAAGCGCGTTGAGACAATATTGAACCTCTCGCTCCAGCTGGTGGCCAACCTGGCAATCGCTTTCGAGCCGTTCCTGCCGTTCAGCAGCAAGAAACTGCGCCACATGCTCAACATGGAAGAGTTCGACTGGAACGACCTCGGCTCCACCACGCTTATTGCCGCCGGCCACAAGATTAACAAGCCCGAACTGCTGTTCGAGAAGATAGACGACGCGCCCATACAGGCGCAGGTGGACAAACTGCTCGCCACCAAGGCCGCCAACGAGGCTGCCGGGCGCAAGGCCGAGCCGCAGAAGGCAGACATGCCGTTCGAGAACTTCGAAAAGATGGACCTCCGCGTGGGAACGGTAAAGGAATGCGTCAAAGTGGAAAAGAGCGACAAGCTGCTGCGCTTCGTTATTGACGACGGGTTGGAGACGCGCACCATAGTGAGCGGCATAGCCAAGTTCTACAAGCCCGAGGAGCTCGTGGGCAAGCAGATATGCTTCATAGCCAACCTGCCGCCGCGTAAGCTGAGGGGCATAGAGAGCCAGGGCATGATTCTCAGCGCCGAAAACCCCGACGGCACGCTCAGCCTCCTCACGCCCGACCGCAAATGCGCCGACGGCGCGTGCGTGAAATAGCCGAGGTAATACATATTATATTATGGTGAGCCGCACTCCCGCCGGGGGTGCGGCATTCTTTTTCGCGTGCCTTGCCGGTTGTAAGCCCCGCGAGGGGAACGTGGCGTCGTTGCACGGGGAAAGTGTGCTGCGGCGGGGCGGTCGCCGCCGTCTTTACGCGGCCGCGATTATTCGCGCCTCTGCGTTTTATACGACGATTGGCATTGTCGTTTCGGGGTGCGGAAAACGAAAACTTTTTTGTGTAAAGTAAATACCCCCTTTGGAGCAAATAAAAAATATGTCTGACATAATTCGAAATATGTCAGACATATTTTAAAATACAAGGCACATATTTTCAACCCCCTCCAAACCCGCATGAAAACTGGGCTTTTGCGTGCAGACAAACACGGACACGCGGTCGTGTGATGACGTTGCTGCGACGTGGTGGACCGGTTCCCGGGCGCGATGAATCGCGTCTCTGCCATGTACAGCCCGGGCGGGTATGAATTAAGGCTGTTTGGTTTTGTTTTCCCCGGGTACGCGGGGCAGGAAGTCCGACACGTCGTAGCCGTGGCCTATGAGGTCGCGCACAACGCTCGAGCTTATCGCCGCGAGTGGCGGCTCGGTGAACAGCAGCACTGTTTCTATGCCCGTCAGGCGGCGGTTCATGTCGGCCATGTCGCGTTCGTATTCAAAGTCTCTTACCGAACGCAGCCCGCGGAGTATGAACTGTGCCCCGTTGCGGCGCGCGAAGTCGATGGTAAGGTCGTTGTAGCTTTCTACGCCCACACGCGGCTCGTCGGAGTAGTAGCTTTTTATTATTGCAACCCTTTTTTCGGCCTCCGACAGCATGCGTTTCTGTTTGTTCACGCCAATGCCTATTATTATGCGGTCGAACAGTTGCAGCCCGCGCTTTACTATGGCCGCGTGGCCTATGGTGAACGGGTCGAAGCTGCCGGGGAAAATGGCTATTCTGTTTTCTTTCATCTTTTTTGTGTGGAGGTTGTTTAGTTCTCCGTGCCGTCGAGGTCTTCGGGGCGGTCTTCTTCGATTACGAGGTTGTCGATAATGAAGTTCTGGCGTTCCATGGTGTTTTTTCCCATGTAGTATGCCAGCAGTTCGTTTACCTTGTCGCTCTTTTGCAGTGTTACCTGTTCGAGTCGCATTTCCGGTCCGATGAAGTGCTTGAACTCGTCGGGCGAAATCTCTCCCAGTCCTTTGAAGCGCGTTATCTCGGGGTTGGGTTGCAGGCGTTTTATTGCCGCCTGGCGTTCTTCGTCGTTGTAGCAATATACGGTTTCGAATTCCGAGCGTTCGGAGCTGCGGCTTTTCTTGAGTATGGAGGCTCCCGCGGCCTCGTCGCTCACGTTTGCGGCTTTGGCGGCGGGTTGTTTCTTCTTCTTGTTGCGCACGCGGAAGAGCGGCGTTTGCAGTATGTAGACGTGGCCTTTCTTAATCAGTTCGGGGAAGAACTGCAGGAAGAACGTAATCATGAGCAGGCGTATGTGCATTCCGTCCACATCGGCGTCGGTGGCTACGATGACTTTGTTGTATCGCAGCCCGTCAAGGCCGTCTTCGATGTTGAGGGCTGCCTGCAGCAGGTTGAACTCCTCGTTTTCGTACACCACCTTCTTTGTAAGCCCGAACGAGTTGAGCGGCTTGCCCCTGAGGCTGAACACGGCCTGCGTGTTCACGTCGCGGCTTTTGGTTATGCTTCCCGAGGCCGAGTCGCCCTCGGTTATGAAAATGCTGCTCTCATCGCGCCGGTCGCCGCGTGCGTCGTTGAAGTGTATTCGGCAGTCGCGCAGCTTGCGGTTGTGGAGGTTGGCTTTCTTAGCCCGCTCGCGTGCCAGTTTGGTGACGCCGCTTATGGCTTTGCGTTCCTTTTCGGACGACTGTATCTTGTCGAGCATTGCTTCGGCCGTGTCGGGCGTCTTGTGCAGGTAGTTGTCGAGGTTTTCCTTGATGTAGTCGCCAACGAACTTGTTTACGCTCACGCCGCCGGGCGACATGGTGAGGCTGCCGAGCTTTATCTTCGTCTGGCTCTCGAACTGCGGTTCCTCTACGTTTACGGCTATGGCGGCCACAATGCCGTTGCGTATGTCCTGGTAGTCGAAGTTCTTGTTGAAGAACTCCTTTATCGTCTTGGCCACGTGCTCCTTGAAGGCGCTCTGGTGCGTTCCGCCGAGCGTGGTGTGCTGTCCGTTTACGAACGAGTGGTATTCTTCGCCGTATTGGTTGGTGTGTGTAAAGGCTATCTCGATGTCTTCGCCCGTAAGGTGTATTATCGGGTAAAGTGCCGGGGACGTCATGGTGTCGGTGAGCAGGTCTTCGAGGCCGTTGCGGCTTTGTATTTTGCTTCCGTTGAAGATTATTGCCAGCCCGGTGTTGAGGTAGGTGTAGTTGCGTAGCAGGTTTTCGATTATTTCCGTGCGGAAGTGGTAATTCAGAAAGAGCGTGTTGTCCGGCTCAAAGGCGGTGTACGTTCCGTTTTCTTCGTCGGTGGGCGCGGTTGTGTCGCTCACGAGCTGTCCGCGCTCGAATTTTGCGGTGCGTACCACGCCGTCGCGGTAGGAACGCACTTCGTAGCGCGCGCTCAGGGCGTTTACGGCCTTTGCTCCCACGCCGTTGAGGCCTACGCTTTTCTTGAACGTCTTGGAATCGTATTTCGCGCCGGTGTTTAGCACGCTCACGGCTTCGATTAGCTTGCCTTGGGGTATGCCTCGCCCGTAGTCGCGCACGGAAACGTATTTGTTGTCGGTAAGCGTGATTTCTATGCGCTTGCCGGCGTTCATCTTGAACTCGTCTATGGAGTTGTCGATTGTTTCCTTGAGCAGCACGTAAATGCCGTCCTCGGCGTGCGAACCGTCGCCCAGGCGTCCGATGTACATTCCCGGACGTGTGCGTATGTGCTCGATGTCGGAGAGGTGGCGTATGCTCTCGTCGGAGTATTCGGGCGTTTGCGGGTCTATATTGGTAATCGTTTCTTCTTTCATCTAATTAACCTTTAAATACATACTGGCGGTGGTAAGCCAAATATGACTTGCGAGCTTCATCCATAGGCAAACGTTTTATTACAATATTATCTTTCAAGCCGAGCCTTTTTATATTCTTAGGCGATAGCCAATTTGAGACAAGCATGTGTTTCTCATCTGTAAATGTGATGAATCCTTTGTCAAATAGTTTGTCGTACAATGGAGTAAGCATGTAGCCATTATGCGGATCTGTCTTTTCCTTGTCTGAGGATGCAGCCCATGGTTTGATGTGGCTCGCTATTAACAAACGCTCATCATTTACCATGGTTATCGGACAGAATGGGCATTCTTCTAGTAGGGCTTCGCGGTATTTTCCTTGTCCCAAACGAGCGTTGCGCAAATCTGTTTCGTGCTTTTTTTCTTTATTTGTCGGTATTTGATTCTTTTGTGTGATTTTACCGTAGTTAAAGACGAGTGGTCCGTTTTTCCTTTCGGATATAGCTTCGAAGTCAACAAATAATTTCCAATAGTAAACGATTTCCTTGTTTTCACTTTCTAATTGCATGGCAGAAATATAGCTTACTAATGGTAGGGATATTTCGCGAATTAATTTATAACCAGCTTCTTTTGAATTTACGTATCCTCTTGGGCCTTCGATTTGCGTTTGGTCTGCTATTGTAAAACTAATGATGTCATCTAAGCTTTCTATCATTGCCATGCGCGTTTTCCATAAATTAGGAAACTCTTGCTTGCCGACGTAATCCTGAGAGGGATTTTTGTATTCTTCTTTCAAAGCTTTTAAGTAAGTAATGAGATCTTTTTTAAATAAAAAACATTTTACCTTGAAACCTTCTTCTCCATAAAATGACCTCATAGTGTCTTTAGAACCAAAATATAGTTTTGCTTCTCCATGCCCATGCCCAAGTTTGTTTTTACCAAGCACAAAGCAATCGGGTATAGTAACTATACTATCGAAAGTGTCTTTTACCTTATATTTTCGTCCTGCTATTTCCATAATTTAAATTCCGTATATTGTTATGTCCATTTGTTTAAGAAGTGCGATTAGAACGTCTACCACTATGCTGTTACCAGCTTGCTGGTATGTAGATGTGTCGGATACTACTATCTTGAAATCATCGCGGAATCCCATAAGCCTTAGACATTCCCTTGGTGTTAACTTCCTTATGCGTCCTTTGTGTGTGACATAGTTGTCAACTCCTGCCCTATGCATTTTATGCATTGTGTGCAATAGAGGACGCGCTATTGGCAGATCTGTTTTAATTGTGGTTTTAAAGTTTTTTGTACCTGGGGTTAGTACATAGCGGGCGACTTTGTCAGATAGATAATATTTTTCTTCTACGTCTTTAACTTCAAAAACAAATTCGTCATAGTCCTCTTCGCCTGCTGCTGGATGAAAAACGAAATCACCATGCCAATTAAATTGCTGGTTACGTTTTTGGCACAACTGTATTTCTCCGTTTATTTGTGTGTAGAATTTTATACGGTTCTTTGTGCTGGTGACAAATTTGATACCTTTCTCTTTCAAGAAATATTTACTTGATATATAATCTTCAAGGAAATCGTACATTTCGTATTCCAAAGGTATAGGCAATGGGTATTCAAAATGTGTTTTTTCATTAAAGCCAATGCAGAACATTCTTTCCCGGTGTTGGGGAATGCCATAGTCTTTACTGTTGAGAATTTGTTCGTGAATATCATAACCTAGTTCTGAGAAGACATTTTTTATAGTTTGCCATGTGCGTCCCTTGTCATGGGAAACTATACCTTTTACATTTTCAAAGATGAACACCTTTGGTTGGCATTCTTTTATGATTCTTGCGAATTCATGGAAAAGCGTACCGCGAGTATCTTCAAAGCCAAGTCTTTTCCCTACCATTGAAAATGCCTGACATGGAGCCCCGCCGACAAGCAAATCAACAGACCCTTTGTACGGTAGAGCACTGAAATCATGAATGTCGGAATGCCAACGTCTTTTGTCTATTTGATAATTGGCAAAGTAGCTTTGACGGCATTTTTCGTCAATGTCACCGGCAAAGACTATTTCATGCTTAAGTTTAAGGCGTTTAAAAGCATGTTCAATAGCACCTATTCCACTAAAGCAAGTTGCTAATCGCACAGTCCTATTTGGGTACAAAAATTCTTTGTCTTTCCAATTGGCCTCTAAGTTGTGGAATAAATTATCGGTCTGCATTATTGTATTTTATGTTATTTATTTCTTTTCGGTAGCAGCGGCGGCGTTTGTGTATTTCGCCGTCAAGGTATTTCCATTGTGCCTGCACTTTGCTGTTGCTTTCGAGTTCGGGGTTTGTTTCGCCGTACTTGAAGCCCATCTTCATGTATATTGGTATGAGGTCGGTAAAGAGCAGCGCGTTCACGCCCTTGCTCTGGTATTCGGTCTTTACTCCCACGAGCAGCAGGTCGAGCGTGTCGGGATGTTTGAAGAACAATGCTTTGAGCAGGTGGAACCATCCGAAGGGGAAGAGCTTTCCTTTTGCCTTTTGCAGTGCGCGCGAGATTGACGGCATTGACACTCCCACAGCCACGGGTTCGTTGTTTTCGTCTTCCACTACGGTAACCATGCGCAGGTCGAGCAGCGGGAAGTATTCCCTTACGTACTGGTCGACCTGGCGGTTTGTCATGCGCGAGAATCCGTAGAGCGGCGCGTAGGCTTCGTTTATGAGGTCGAAAATCTTATATGCCAGTCCGGTTTTCTTGAGTTCGCGTTTCGATTTTATCTTGCGAATGTGCAGGTTGTAGCGTTTCTTTACTATCTCGGCGGGGCGTTTGTAGCCTTCGGGCAGCGACTCGGGCACGAGCAGTTTCTTTTCTATCCAGTCGGTTTGCTTTTCAAACCCCAGTGCCTCCATGTGTTCGGGATAGTAAGGGTAGTTGTATATGGTCGACATGGTAGAGAGCTGGTCGAACCCGTAGATTAGCATTCCTTCGGCGTCGAGGTCGGTGAAGCCCAAAGGACCTACTATCTCGGTCATGCCCCGTTCGCGTCCCCATTGCTCCACTGTGCGCAGCAGCGCGGCCGACACTTCGCGGTCGTCGATGAAGTCAATCCATCCGAAGCGCACGCTGTGTGTGTGCCACGTTTCGTTGGCGCGGTGGTTTATTATCGCCGCCACGCGCCCCACGATTTTGCCGTCGCGCAGTGCGAGGAAATAATCGGCTTCGCAGAACTCGAGTGCGGCGTTGCGCCCGGGCGAGAATGTCTTGAGCATGTCTTCGTACAGGTCGGGCACGGAGTAGGGGTTGTCCTTGTAAAGTTCGTAGTTGAAACGTATGAATTTCTTTAGGTCGCTTTTGCTGTCTACTTTTCGTATTTCAATCGCCATTTTGTAGGAATATTGTGTTGAGTGGCATATAATTTCCCGAAGTTGCAAAGTTAGTTAATTTTTGCGGAAAAACGGGTGCGCAAGCCCCGGTAGTTGGGGGCGGAAAGGCGTGCCGGAGTTTGTCTGCGTTTTCGGGGCATTTTCGCGGCGGGTTTTCAGGGGGCAAAAAATATGTCTGAGATATTTTAAAATAGGTCAGATATATTTTGAAATATGTGCCTTGTATTTTTTC